>Ga0209474_10002080_pt1 | contig 18789 bp, 14 predicted proteins | sample GraSoiAngelo_145_FD_185902 | JGI IMG/M metagenome (GOLD analysis project Ga0209474, IMG submission 185902) | Grasslands soil microbial communities from the Angelo Coastal Reserve, California, USA - 14_1009_05_20cm (SPAdes) (version 2) | ecosystem: Environmental > Terrestrial > Soil > Grasslands... | reverse complement strand
ATGCTCGGACGGACGTCTACGCGCTCGCCTGCGTCCTCTACGAATGCCTGGCCGGCGCGCCGCCGTTTCACCGGCCGACCGAGGTCGCCGTCCTCAACGCGCACCTGCACGCGGAGCCGCCGAAGCTCACGCAGGCCGTGCCGGAGTTGCCGGAGGCGCTCGAGCAGGTGATCGAGAAGGCGCTTTCGAAGTCGCCGCTCGACCGTTACGGCAGCTGCGGCGAGCTCGTCGCGGCAGCCCGCGCCACCGCGGCCGAGCGGCGCGTTCACCGCCGGCGGCTGGCCGTCTCGCTGGCCCTGCTCGCGCTCGCCGCGGCTCTGGGAGCGGCCGTCGCGCTCGGCGTGCGTGCGCTCGCCTTCGGCGGCGGCCCGGCCGCCGTCACCGTCGCGGCGCCGCCCGCGAAGCCTCGCCTGGAGCTGAGCGGACTGCTCCTGCGGAGCAAGGACGGCCGGACGCTGAACGACATCGCGTACGCGTTGATCACGGCGAAGCAGTACTCGCGCGCGTTCCCGTTCGCACGGAAGGCGGTCAAGAAGGCGCCGGTCGGGACGCTCACCCACGGCTACGCGAACTTCAACCTCGGCTTCGTCCTGCTCAAGCTGGGCCGTTGCGGGGAGAGCCTCCCGTTCCTCCGGCGCGCCCTGAAGACCGAGCCGAGCTCGCTGCGCCCGCTCATCCGTCCGCGGATCAGTCAGGCTAAGAACTGCAGCCAACGTGAAGCAGCCGCGCCAGCGCAGTCGCCGTAGTCGGCCGCGCCGCAGGCTCCTTCTCGAGCGCTGCGAGGACGGCATCGGCGAGGCCACGCGGCAGCCCCGGCCGCCGCTCGCGGGGGTCCGGCGGCGCCTCGACGAGATGCGCGAAGCCGATCTCGGCCGGCGCGCGCCCGTCGAACGGCGGCTCGCCGACGAGGCACTCGTAGACGACGCAGCCGAGCGCGTAAATGTCGCTCTGCCGGCTCGCCTCGCCCCCTTCGATCAGCTCGGGCGCCAGGTAGTGCGCCGTCCCGAGGATCTGCCCGTCCGCGGTCAGCCGGGTGGATTCGGCGCCGCGCGCAACGCCGAAGTCGGCGAGCGCCGACCCACCGGCACCGTCGAGGAGCACGTTCGACGGCTTCACGTCGCGGTGCAAGACTCCGCGCTCGTGCAGCGCATCGAGGCCTCGGCCGAGCTGCGCCGCGAGCCGGCAGGTCGCTTCCGCCTCCAGATGCCCCGCCGAGCGCAGGAGCGCGGCCAGTGAGCCGCCTTCGTAATACGGCTGGACGAGATAGACACAACCGTCGACCTCGCCGAGCTCGAGGATCGGCGCCAGGTGGGGCGTCGTGATCGAGCGTGCGAGCAGTGCCTCCCGACGGAAGCGGGCCAGGGCGGCTTCGTCCTCGACGAGCTCCGGCCTGAGCTGCTTGACGGCGACGATGGGGCCGCCCTCGGCGCGGGCCCGAAAGACGAGGCCGGTCGCACCCTCGCCGATCAGCGCCTCGAGCCTGAAGCGCCCGATCGTTCTACCCGGGCTGACGGCGGTCTCGGCCATCGTCCTCATTATCCCCGCGCAGCGATGACCCGCTTTCGCCTGCTCGGGCCGCTCGAGGCCGTCGAGAACGGAGAGCCGCTCTCTCTGCCCGGCGGCAAGCCGCGCGCGTTGCTCGGGCGACTGCTGCTCGATGCCGGGCGGATCGTCGCGGCGGAGCGGCTGGTCGAGGACCTCTGGGGCGAATCACCGCCCCGAAGTGCCTCGAAGGTGCTCCAGGGCTATGTCTCGCAGCTCCGCAAAGCGCTCGGAGCGGCTGCGATCGAGACCCGCGCGCCGGGATATCTCGTCACCGTGGGCCCGGAGGACGTCGACCTGGCCCGGTTCGAGTCGCTGACGCAGTCGGCGCGCGAGGCGGCCGATCCCGCGCGGCGCGCCGAGCTGCTGCGGGACGCGCTGGCGCTCTGGCGCGGGCCCGCACTCGCCGAGTTCCGCAACGAGCCCTTCGCCTTCGCGGCCGGCCGTCGGCTCGCCGACCTGCGCCTGAACGCGCTCGAGGAGAGGCTGGCAGCGGACCTCGAGCTCGGGGCAGATTCGGCCGTGGTCGGCGAGCTCGAAACCCTCGTCGCGGAGGAGCCTCTGCGCGAGCGCCCACTGCGGCTGCTGATGCTCGCCCTCTACCGCTCGGGGCGGCAGGCCGAAGCGCTCGCAGCTTTCCGCGCCGGCCGCCACACGCTGGTAGAGCAACTCGGGATCGAGCCGAGCCCCGTCTTGCAGGAGCTCGAGCGCGCGATCCTTCGTCACGACCCAACACTTGATCGCCCACCCGCCCGGCTGCCGGCTCGCAGCAGCATCGTCTGCGTCGGCACCGAGCTCGCCGGCCTCGTCGCCCCGCTGGCGCGCGGGGAGAAGGACCTGCTGCTCGTCGAAGTGCCCGCCTCGGCCTCCGAGCTCTCCGCTTGCGCCGCCGGGCTCGAGCAGGCACGAGCCCGGTTGCTGGGCGAGGGTCTCTCGGTCCGAACGGCGTGTTTCACGTCGGAGAACCGGGACGCGGATCTGGCGCGGCTGGCCGCGGACCAAAACGCCGAGCTGCTGGTGCTCGGCGACAGCGAGATCCCGAAACCGGGCGATAGCCCCTGCGACGTTGCCGTCGCCGCCCGTCCGGAAATCGCCTTCGAGGCATCCGGCCCGGTGCTCGTCCCTTTCGGCGGCGGCCGGGACGAGTGGGCCGCGCTCGAGCTGGCCGCCTGGCTGGCGCGCGCTCACGGCCTGCCCCTGCGGCTGCTCGGCACCGAGGCCCGTGAGGGCCGGCGCGACGCCAGCAGGATGCTCGCAGCCGCCTCGCTGGCTCTACAGCGCTTTGCGGCGACGACGGCCGAGCCGGTGCTCGTCGCTCCCGGCGCGGATGCGATCCTGCGTGAGTCCCGCTCGCTGCTCGTCGCATCGCTGCCGGCCGCGGGCCTCGACGAGACCAGGCAGGCGCTCGTCCAAGGCACCCGCACGCCGATCCTGTTCGTCCATGGCGGCCCGCGGCCGGGAGGACTCGCGCCCGAGCACACGCTGACGCGGTTCACCTGGTCGGTCGCAGACGCCTGATTCTTAGCCGGCTCTTACTGAGCTCTCAGGCCGATTTCACACCAGCCTGTTTTCGTGGGACACGGCAATTCCACGAAAGGAGCAACTGATGAGCAGCAGGATCAAGCCCAGAATGATCGTCGGCGCCGTCGCCGGTCTCGCCGTCGCCGGCGGCGGGGCGGCATTCGCCGCCACCCAGCTCGGCTCGCCGCAGCAGGAGAGCCAAGCGGTGGTCAACGACGCGGCGAAACAGCTCGGCGTCGAGCCGAGCGCGCTCAGCGCCGCGCTGAAGAAGGCGCTCGAGAATCGCGTCGACGAGGCCGTCGCGGCCGGCCGCCTCACGAAGGCCCAGGGCGACGAGCTCAAGCAGCGGATCGAAGCCGGCGACGTGCCGCTGTTCGGCGGGCCCGGCTTCGGGTTCCACGAAAGAGGGGCACTGTTCGGAGGCCTCGACACCGCGGCGAGCTATCTCGGCCTGACGGAAGTCCAGCTGCGCTCGCAGTTCCAGAGGGGGAAGTCGCTCGCCGACGTAGCCAAGGCGCAGGGCAAGTCCGTCGACGGCCTCGTCCAGGCGATCGTCGCCGCCGCCAAGACGAAGGTCGACGCCGCGGTTGCCGCCGGCCGGCTGACCCAGTCGCAGGCCGACTCGATTCTGGCCGGTCTCAAGTCGCACGTCAGCGACTTCGTCAACCGCACGCCGCCGCGCTTCGGGCTCCGCAACGGCTTCCACGACGGGCGGCCGCCCGTCGCCGGTTTTGCGGGGCCGGGGATCTAGGGGCCCGTGTCCCGGATCGAATCGGCAAGGCGGCGTGCGGGTGGCACCAAGCGCGCGCTCGCGGTCCTGGCGGCGGCCGGCCTGGTCGTCGCCGGGGCGCTGGCGCGCGCCACGAACCCCGGTCACGCCTCCCGGGCGAGCCGGGCCGCGGGCTCGTCCTCGACGGTGACGAGCTCGGAATCGGAGAGCCAGAGCTCGGACGACTTCTCGATCTCACCCTCTTCGAGCCAGCCGCAGGTGCAGACACATGTCTCCTGAGCGGTTCGAGGCGATGGGCGTCGACGTGGTCGTCGGCGGAGCGACCGAAGCTGAGCTCGAAGCGGTCGGGCTCCTCTTCGAGAAACTCGACCGGACGTTCAGCCGCTTCCGTCCCGACAGCGAGCTCAATCGCGTCAACGCGGCGGCCGCCGAGTTCGCCGCCGCCTCGCCGATCTTTGCGCGCGTGCTCGCGCTGGCGCTCGACGCCGCGCTGCGGACGGATGGGCTCGTCGACCCGACGCTTGGCGCAGCGATCGAGGCGGCCGGGTACGACCGCGACTTTGCCGAGCTGACCGACGACGAGCGTCCGCCCGCGCCGACGGTTCAAGGAAGCTGGCGCCACGTCCGCGTCGCCGGCCCCCTCGTCTTCCGCTATCCCGGCACGAAGCTCGATCTGAACTGCGTTGTCAAGGGCGTCGCCGTCGACGCTGCCCTACAGCAGCTCGCCGGCGACGGCTTCGTCGCGGCCGGGGGTGACGTCGCCGTCCGCGGGGCTAGGGTCGTCGGCCTCCCCGGCGGCGGCTCGCTCACGCTCCGTGACGGCGGCCTGGCGACGAGCGGCCCGACGCACCGGCGCTGGCTCCGCGGTGGGAAGGTCCAGCACCACCTGATCGACCCCAGGACCGGCAGGCCCTCCGAGTCGCGGTGGTCGGAGGTCACCGTCGCCGCCGGAAGCTGCCTCGAGGCGGACGTCGCCGCCAAGGCCGCCTTCCTGCTCGCGGACGACGGACCGGACTGGCTCGACGAGCGCGCCCTTCCCGGTCGCTTCCGCGCGGGCGACCGAGAGGTCGCGAATGCAACGTGGGGTCGCGCACTGGAGCCTGCGAAGGCCGCGTGACTCTCTTCGAGTGGTATCTCGCCCGCGCGAGCGGGATCGTCGCGTTCGTGCTGCTGACGATCGCCGTCGTGCTCGGGCTGACGCTCTCCGGGCGCGCGAAGCTGCGCTACTGGCCGCGCTTCGCGATCGAGGACGTTCACCGGTTCGCCGGCCTGCTCACCGGGACGTTCATCTCGCTCCACGTGCTCACCTTGTTCGTCGACTCGTACTTGCCCTTCTCGCTGATGCAACTGGTCGTTCCCGGCGCCTCGACGTACCGGCCGCTGTCGACCGCGCTCGGCGTCGTCGCGGCCGAGCTGCTGCTCGCCCTCGCGATCACGAATCGGTATCGGAAACGGATGTCCTACCGGTTCTGGCGGCGTGCGCACTACCTGAACTTCGCAATCTGGGGCCTCGCGCTCAGCCACGGAATCGCGGCGGGAACCGACCGCGCCGCACCCTGGGCGCTCGCGCTCTACATCGGCGCCGCCGCGACCGTAACCGGCCTCATCGCCTGGCGCACGAGCGGTGGGTTGCGGCCGCCGGCCGCAACCCCCCTCGAACGGGCTACCTCACGCGCAGGGTGATCCCGGCGGACTGGAAGCCGGCCTTTTTCGCGGTGAAGAGGACGCGCCCGCGCTTGGTCGGTCGGAGCGTGAAGCGGGCGACGCCCCACATGCTCGTGGTGCGGGTCTGAGCCTTGACCCCGGCGCCGATCACGCGAACCTTCACGCCTTGCATCCAGCTTCCGCTCGCGTTCTTGACCGTGATGCTGACGTTCGCGCGGCGCCGCTTGCGCAGCTTGCCCTTGACGGTCAGCTTCATGCGTGGCAGCAGGCTGAGCGGCTGAGCGGGCGAGAAGTCGCCGGCGTTGCCGTCGGCGTCCACGCCGGCGGCGCGCCAGTAGAGCTGGTTGCCGCTCAGGTAGGCGACGTCGGAGAGCTTTGGGGCGTAGGCCGTGTTATCGGTCGTGGTGTCTTCGATTGTGGTCGCGAAGTCGGGGCGGCCCGAGACCTGCACCTTGTACTGCTTGATGCCGAGCTTCGGGTTCCACGAGAGCAGCACGTGATCGGGCGCCGCGTCGGTGCGCAGGCCGCCCGGCTCGCCGATCGAGCGCGTGAACGCGGATGACGCCGACCACGGGCCCGGCGTCGTGCCGTACCCCTGTTTCGGGAACTCAGCGCGGACGCGCCAGTGGAAGACGCCGGTTCCGGTCAGCTTCTGGAATGACGTGGCCGGCATCCGGAAGTCGGTGAAGTTGCGGGTGGTTCCGTCCGGCTGGTCGATCGCCAGGTCGTACGAGACGGCGCCGTTGACGGAGCTCCACGTCCAGACGGGCAGGGACTCACCCGCGGTTGGGTTCGTCGAGCTCGGGACCGGCGCCGCCAGCGTCTTCTGGAACGTGCCGGTCGCCGACCAGGTCAGGCCGATTCCGTTCTCGTCGGCGGCGCGGACACGCCAGTAGAGGATCGTGTCGGCCGGATAGGTCGTGTCGCTCGAGTAAGCCGTCGCGTCGGTTGTGATGTCGTCGATCGGGCTTCCGAAGCTCGGATCCTGGGCGACTTGGAACTCGTACTTCCGGGCGCCGAGCACCGGCGACCACCTGAAGGTCGGTTGGTCGAAGAAGGCCGTTCCGGACGCGGGCGACAGCAGCGTGGGCGGCGTCGATTGCTTCTGGAAGTTGCTGTAGTTGGAATGGGCGACGTCGATCGGGCTCGGGTTGGAGCCGTCGATGTTGGGGGAAGGCAGCACCATCCAGTAGTAGCTGGTCGTCTCGTCGGGGTACGTCGTGGGATCGAATGAGCTGCGAGGCGCGTATGCAGGGACATTCGTGAACCCCTCGTCGACGATGTTGCTGAAGTTCTGATCCTTCGAGACGACGACGAAGTAGCTCTTTGCCCCGCTCACGCCGTTCCACGTGAAGAGCGGCGTCCCCGGCGCGACGGTGCCGGTTTGAGGTCCGAGATAGTCGGTCGAGCAGGGATAGAAGAAGGGGCAAGCTGCGGCCGTGCCGCTCGGAGCCGCTGTCCAGGTGAAGGCCGGCGCCGCCGGATTCGGGGAGCCGTCATCAGTGTTGCCGTTCTTGAGATAGGTCGGATCGCCGAACACCTCGTCGAAGTTGACCCGGTCGGCGCGGGCGCTGACGCGCACGCAATAGGACTTGTCAGGCCCCTGGAGAAGCTGCGTGAAGTCCGAAGCAGGATTGGGGAAGAGCGATCCGGCCGGATTCGTCGCGGGGTAGCCAAGGGGTGTCCAGGACGGAACGGACGTCTTCACGGTCAGGGCGACCGGCGTGCACGCCCCGCTCGTCCAGTAGGAGATCTGCACCTCGTAGCTGGAGGCGCCCGGCACCGGATCCCAGGAGACGACGGGAACTGTCGTTTGGTAGCCGTTGGCGAGGTTGTGGTCCGCGTCGGCGGTCAGAGTGTCGTTGGTGACGTTGTCGCGCATGTGTAGGTTTTTGATCGCGGTACCGGTGACCGGTCCCGCCGGCGCGGTCTTGTCGAAGGTCTTCGTAAAGGACGGGCCGTAGTTCCAGACGCCAGCGTTGCCGTCGGGATCGAACGCGCGGACGCGCCAGTAGTAGACGTTGTCCTTCATCGGGCTCGTCGGCGAAAGTGAGGTCGCGATCGTGGTGCCCGTGCAGCACACCTTCGAGCCGAGCGCGAAGTCGGACGAGGAGTTGATCTCGACCTCGTAACGCGCGGCCCCGGCAACGGGGTTCCAGGCGAACTTCGGGTCGAAGACCTCCGGGTCGGCGGGATCGAGGTCGGTGACGGTCGGCGTCGTCGTCGACGGCCAGGACCACGAGAACGAGGCCACCGAGGACGGGGCGCCGCGATTGCCCTCGGCGTCAACGGGGATCACGCCCCAGTAGTAGGTACCGGTGGCCAGCGCCAGGGAGATCGCGAGCGAGTTCGCCTGCACCTTGGGAGTCCCGGTTGGGTCGTCCGTTGTGTGGAAGGCGAGCGAGGCCAGTGACGGGTCGGTCGCGACCGAGACGAGATAGTTGGCCGCCCCGGGCACCGCCGACCAGGCGAGCTTCAGCGCATCGGTTCCGAACGAAAGTCCCGCGCCGCCGGCAGGCGTCTGCAGCGCCGCGGCGGCGGTCCACGATTTGCGGAACGAGCGTCCCGCCGTCCACGGCGACACGGATCCGTTCGAGCCGACCGCGCGCACGCGCCAGTAGTACGTCCCGTTCGGGATCGTCTTCAGCAGCGTCGCGCGTGCGTTCTGGGTCGTGAAGTCGTCGGAGCCCCGGCCGAGTACGGGTGAGTTGAAGCCCGCGTCGGCGGCCACCTGAAACTCGTAATGATCGGCCACCGAGACCGGCGACCAAGCAAACGGAGGGACAGAGTCGACGACGGCTCCAGCGGCGGGAGACAGCGGTGTCGGTGCGGGAAGAGGCGTGTTGTCGACAGCTTGCGCGGGCGAAGCTGTCGCCAGTGCGATTGCGGCGGCGATGAACGCCGAAAGGGTGGTGAGCTTTACGGCCATGGGCGGGTGACGCCGGCCGCGTAGGCGTCCAATCTCCTTTCTATGCGCGTTGCCGTCTGGATCGGCGCTTGGCTGCGTGTCTGCGTCCCTCGGTCGAGGGGATTCCGACCATCGGGGGCGTAAAACCGAATGGCTTCCGGGGCGAGAGGCCGCGCTCTCAAGGTTTCGACCCGTATGCCGATGCCGGGCAAAGTCGTGGTTGTCGACACCGCCGCATCGACAGCGCGCCGATCACTTGGAGTCTCCAAGTACTCGCGAGCGCTCAGCTGGCTCGAGCGTGAGAGCCTCGTCGTCCTGGTCGTCGCGATGTACGCAGCGGGCGTTCTCGTCCGGATGTCGAACGCCATGCTCTCCGACTCGTGGATGACACTCGTCGCGGGCAGGACGATCCTCCGCCACGGGTTACCGACCGTCGATACGTACACGACGTGGGCGCAGGGCGTGCGGTGGGTCGACCAGCAGTGGCTTGCGCAGATCGTCTTCGGCGGGCTGGCGCTCCTCGGCGGTGTCAAGCTCGCCCTCCTCGGCAACGCCGCGGCCACGATTGCTGCGCTTGCGCTCGCGGTCGTCGCCGCCCGTCGACTCGGCGGCAGCCCCCGCAGCGTCCCGCTCGTGGCCGCACTCGCGATCCCGCAGCTTGCCGGCGATTGGCTCCTGCGTGCGCAGTCCTTGACCTACGTCATGTTCGCCGCCCTGGTGTGGCTGCTCGTCGCCGACGCGCGCTCGCCGTCGCGGCGGATCGCGCTCGCGTTCCCGCTGCTCCTCCTCTGGGCGAACCTGCACGGATCGGTGGTGATCGCCGCCGGCCTCGTCGCGCTACGCGGGATCACCGTGCTCGCGGCGAAGCCTCGGCGGACCGGACGTGGTCTGGTTCTGGTCGTTCTGCCCTGGCTGTGCCTATTCGCGTCGCCGTATGCCACGGCTTTGCCGTCGTACTACCAGAGCATCTTCCTCAACCACAGCCTCTCGGTGCTGGCGACAGAGTGGGGAGCGAGCTCTCCGTCGCTGCTGACAGCACCGTTCTACGTGCTTGCGTTCGGCGGACTGGCGCTGCTCGCGCGACGCTGGAAGACGGTTCCGCTGTTCGAGCGACTCTGCTTTCTGGTCCTCCTCGTAGCCGGCATGATCGCGCTACGGAACATGGTCTGGTTCTCGCTGGCGTCGATCGTCTTCGTGCCGCCGCGACTCGACGACGTCCTTGCGGCCCGCGGGCGGCAGGAGCCCCAGCCGTTGGTCAAGCGGGGGCTCCCGGCTGTGGCGCTCTGCGTGACGGCCGTTCTCGCCGTTGCTCTCGTCGCTCGCTCCGACCGCTGGTACGAGCAGAGCTATCCCGCGAAACCGGCGCAGATCGTCGCCGCAGCAGCGGCCCGAGATCCTTCGTCGGTCGTCTTTGCCGATGCGCGCTACGCCGACTGGCTGCTGTGGCGGCAGCCGAGCCTCACCGGCCGGATCGCGTACGACGCGCGCTTCGAGCTGCTCACCAATTCCCAGCTCGTGAACATCTACTTCTGGCGCAGTCACATCGGCCGAGATTGGACGAACATCGCCGGCTGCCGCGCGATCGTGCTCGTCAATCTGCTCGAGGAACCGCTGACAGAGCGCGCGCTGCTGCGCGAGCACGGCACGCGGCGCATCTACCGCGACAGCCGAATCTCGATTCTCGTCCGGCGCAGTCCCACCTGCTCGCGCCAGTCGTAGATCGCCGCGTACGCTTAAGGCGTGCCCGAGACGCTTGCGTGGTCGGCCTATTCGGATCCCATGCTGCCGGCGCTCGAGCGCGAACGCATCTTCGCGCGGGCCTGGCAGTACGTCGGCCATCTGGTCGAGCTAGGTGAAGGCCCCGGCTACGTCGCCGCCCGCGTCGGTGACATCCCGGTCGTCGTCACGCGCGACCGCGACGGCGTCTTACGGGCTTTCCTGAACGTCTGTCGGCACCGTGGCTCGGTCCTTGCCGCCGGAGCCGGTGCGCGCGAGACGCTGCAATGCCCCTACCACGCCTGGACGTACGGACTGGATGGCACCCTCAAGGCGGCACCGCGCTCCAACCGCGAGCCAGGATTCGACTGCGAGGGCATCTCGCTGCGGCCGGCATCGGTCGGGACTTGGGGACCGTTTCTCTTCGCCAATCCCGATCCCGAGGCCGTGCCGCTCGCCGACATCCTCGGGGAGCTACCGGAGCTCGTTGCCGCAACCGGGGTAGAGGTCGAGCAGCTGCAACACCACAGCCGGGCGGAATCGAGCGTCGAGGCGAACTGGAAGCTCGTCGCCGAGAACTTCCTCGAGTGCTACCACTGCGCCGTCGCTCATCCCGGTTTCAGCGCCGTCGTCGACGTTTCGCCCGACGCCTACGAGCTGGCGTCCGGCGATACGTTCTCCAGCCAGTTCGGCCCGGTGCGCGGGAACGGCAGCGGCCTCGACACGGCAGGGGAGGTCAAGCGCAGCCAGTTCCACTTCCTCTGGCCGAACACGATGATCAACATCTTCCCGGGACGAACGAACCTCTCGATCGGGCCGCTCCTGCCGGCCGGGCCGGAGCGGACCGACCGGTTTCTCGACTACTTCTTCGGCTCCGAGACCGATACCGCGTGGATTGACGAGCTGCTTGCATTCGACGGCCAGGTCGGAGTCGAGGACAAGGTGCTCGTCGAGAACGTCCAGCGAGGCGTCGCCAGCGGCCTGATCGAGCGCGGCCGCCTGCTGCCGGACAGCGAGCGGCTGATCGTCGACTTCCAGCAGCGGCTCCAGACGGCTCTCGGTTAGCCGGCTCTGCGTCGTGGCGGCCGCTGCGTTCGCCGGCGCTGCCGGGCCTCCCTCCTGATCTGCTGGGCGTGCTCCGAGCGCGCGCGGGCATCGAGCCGCCGCTCGAGGCGGCCGAGCTCGCGCTGGAGCTTGCGCCAGCTGTCGAAGCGCTCGCGGGGCAGCGAGCCGCCGCGGAGCGCCTCGCGGACGGCGCAGCCCGGCTCGCTCTCGTGCGAGCAGTCGCCGAAGCGGCAGGCGGCGGCAAGCGCGGCCACGTCCTCGAACGTCTGCTCGAGCCCCTGTGAGACGTCCCAGAGCTGCAGCTCGCGCAGGCCCGGCGTGTCGAGCACGAGGCCGCCTCCCGGCAGCGGCAGCAACTCGCGGTGCCGCGTCGTGTGGCGGCCGCGCCCGTCCTCGGCGATCTCGGCCGTCGGCATCACCACCTCGCCCGCGAGGTGGTTGACGATCGTCGACTTGCCGACCCCGGAGGAGCCGAGCAGCGCGACTGTCCGGTTGCCGTCGAGATAGGGCCCCAAGGCTGCGACGCCTTCGCCGGTGAGGCCGTTGACCGGGTGGACGGGCACGCCGAAGGCGATCGCTTCGACTTCGAGCAGCGCGGCGCCGACGTCGTCGCAGAGGTCCGGCTTGGTCAGCACGATCACGGGCTGGGCGCCGCTCTCCCACGCCGTCGCCAGGTAGCGCTCGAGCCGCCTGGGCTTGAAGTCCACGGCCGTCAGCGCGGTCGTCACGAAGACGGTGTCCGCGTTCGCGGCGAGCACCTGCTCCTTTGCCGCGAGCCACGGTTCCTTGCGCGAGAACACGGTCCGGCGCGGCAGCAGAGCGGCAATTGTGCCCGGCTCGCGGACGCCGACCCAGTCGCCGACCGCGGGCCAGATCTCGGCGTGGCGAAGCCGCCCGGCCAGCTCGGCTCGGAGCTCACCGTGCTCGCCGTAGAGAACGTAGGCGCTCCGGTGCTCGACGGCGACGCGTGCCGGCACGAGCCCCTCCTCGCGGTGCGGCTCGAATTCGATGTCGCGCTCGGGTGTCCACCCGAGACGCACGAGCGGTTCGCTCAACTCGATGCTCCTCTCTAAAACCGGCGGGACGACGGACCGCGCTGCGGCCCGCCCTGCAGACGTCAGCCGGCGCGAAGCAGCTCTACGAGAGGAACGCGTCGAGGCGCTCGCTTGCGACGCCGATTAGGAGGGCGTCCGGGCTTCGCCCGGCCGCCCGTTAATCCAGGGCGGCGGTGCGAGCGGGACACATGCTCAGCGTCGAGCTGCAACGCGACCGGCGGAGACGAACAGCTCTTTTTTCATGAGGCACCTCCTTGGTCGCGGGTTCTGTTCCAGCGTACGAAGCGCGGACGTTCCCGTCAACCGCACACAGTCCTTGTAACAGACTGTCACTTGGATACCGGGCCCGGGATCGCCCCCGTAGTCGCGAACTTCTACCGTTTATTAGGCACCCGCGCTCCTGACCCTTAGTAACAGACTGTTACTTGTTCGATGGCGGCCGCAGAACGGCGAACTCGTCTGTGACCTCCAGGCGCCGGGAGCGGAAGCGGAACACGGCGGCCGGGCGGCCGCCGCCGGGGCCCGGCGGCCGCTGCTCGCCCGTGCTCTCGATCACGCCGCGACGAACCAGCACGCGTTGCAGGTTGGTCGCGGAGACGTCATGCCCGAGCGCCGCGGCGTAGAGCTCCCGCAGCTCCGAGATCGTGAACTCGGCCGGGGCCAGCGCGAAGCCGACGTTCGTGTAGGAGAGCTTCGCGCGCAGTCGGTCGCGCCCCGCGAGCGTGACCTCGGCATGGTCGAAGGCGAGCTCCGGTAGACGTGAGACTGCGTGCCAGGCGGTGTCCGCGGGCAGCTCCGGGTCGAGATCCGTGGGGATCAGGCCGAGGTACGCGGTCGCGACCTGCCATTCGCCGGGGTGGCGTTCGGGGCCGCTGAGCGTCGCGAGTTGCTCGAGGTGGGCGACCTCGCGCACGTCGACCTTGGCGGCGAGGTGCCTACGAATCGACTGCTCGAGCGTCTCGCCGCGCTCGAGGTAGCCGCCTGGAAGCGACCAGTCGCCGAGGAAAGGCTCCCTCGCCCGCTGCCAGAGCAACGCCCGCAGGGCGCCGCTGCGGATCTGCAGTACCACGGCGAGGGAGACATGGGTCGGATTGCTAAACTGGCGCATGAGTTTTAGCCTCTCAGTCGAAAACTGTACCGAAGAGGGAGACGAATGACCGTCATCGAGGCTCAGGCGCCGCTCGCGACAGGCCGAGACGTCGAGGAACTGCTGCGAGCCGGCGGCTTCTCGCGATTCCACCGCAAGGCGGTGCTCGTCACGGGAGTCGCCTGGACGTTCGTGGCGATGGAGATCCTGCTCGTCGGCTTCGTCCAGACGATCTTCACGGCGAAGTGGAACCTGAACGGGACATGGGCGGGCCTGATCAACAGCTCGGCGCTCGCGGGTTCTCTGTTCGGCAGTCTCGTCCTCGGCCGTCTCGCCGACCGGATCGGGCGCCGGACGATCTTCCAGTACGCGATCCTCTGGTACGCGGTCTTCACGGCCCTGACCGCTGTTGCCTGGGGCCCGTGGTCGGTGATGACGCTTCGCTTCCTCGCCGGCATCGGCCTCGGCGGGATGCTCGTTGTCGATCCGTCGATGCTCGCCGAGTACCTGCCGCCGCAGCGGCGCGGGCGGATGCTCGTTTTCCTCGACTTCTGGTGGCCGATCGGCCTACTGCTCGCGACGGGCCTCTCGTGGCTCTACATCGGCCACGGCATCGGCGGCGCGGACAGCTGGCGCTGGCTCTTCCTGACCGCCTCGTTCCCGGCCTTCCTGACCTTCGTCGTCCGCCGCACCCTTCCCGAGAGCCCGTACTACCTCGCCCGCACCGGTCGCACAGACGAGGCGGCGCGCGTCCTGACGGAGATCACCGGCCGCCCCGTCGCACCCGGCGACATCGAGGTGGCCGACCGGACGCGTTCGTCGATCCGCGAGCTCTTCACGCGTGCGCTGGCGCGCACCGACGCGATGATGATCGGCGTCTGGGTCGCGCTCAACATCTCCTACTACGGCTTTTTCCTCTGGCTGCCGTTCACGTTGTCGGGCGCGAAGTACTTCCAGAACCACGTCTACCTCTTGCTGACCTTGTCGGCGCTCTCGCAGTTCCCCGGCTACGCCGCGGCTATCTGGCTGGTCGAGAGAATCGGCCGCAAGCCGACGCTCGCGGCCTTCCTGCTGCTCGGCGGCTTGAGCGGCTACGCGTTCGCAGCCGCGGACTCCTCGAGCATGTACGTGATCTCGCTCTTCTTTGTCGGCTTCTTCAATCTCGGCGCGTGGGGTGCCGTTTACCCGTACACGTCCGAGCTCTTTCCTACGCGCGTGCGTTCTTCCGCCTTCGGGCTGCTCGAAGGGGTCGGCAAGGGGGCCGCGATCGCCGGGCCCTACATCTTCGGGAACCTCAGCGACGCGACGGGGGGCACGTTCTGGCCCCTGACCTTCGTTGCGCTCGTGATGGCGGGCGGGGGGATCGTCGCGGCGCTGCTCGGGAGAGAGACTCGCGGCCGGAAATTGCTCTAGTTAAACCTTTCGTTGATTGAACTTAGATCGCTTTTTTTGTAGCTTCTTTACGGAAGTCGAGCGCTTTTTCGACTTCAGGTCCGGGGGGATCGAAAACGGGAGGGGCAAAAATGAAGGAGTTGTCAGTTGGCACCACGATCGCGCGCGCCTGCGCCGATCGGGTGGGTCGCATGCTCGCCGCAACATTCTTTCTGCTTGCAATCGTCATGGCGGCGCCGATGCTCGCGCGGGCGGCAAATCCCGCCGCGAACATCGACCAGTGCCGTAATGGCCAAATCACGGCCCCGGTCCAATGCATCGACAACGCCTGGCAGAACGGGAACCTCGGGTCCGAGAACTCGCACTACCGCGAAGGTGACTCGGTCCCGTTCCGGGCCGTGCTCACGAACCTGGACACGTCGGCCGGAAACACGCACACGCTCGTGATCCAGTACGACACGCTCCAAAGCGGCAAGCACGCCTACGACTATCTGACCTCGTTCAACGCAACCGAGGCGAACGCCGACCCGGTCCACGACATTCCCGGCACGACCACGGGCAACTGCTACCCGATCCCGGTCGACCTGACGATCGTGTTCGCCAACCCGGGCAGCTCGCAGGAGCCGGGTTGCATCCAGATCTACAACGGGACGATCACCAGCCTCGCGTACGGAACCGCGGACGCGAGCGGCCAGCGCTCCGTGACCGTCACCTTTACGGCGACCGATTCCACTGTGGTGATCGCCTGGGGCGGCCACATCGCCTCCCAGATCGACTGGGGCGCCGGCAACAGCGCCAGCGCGATCTCGGGCTCGCCCTACCACATGCGCCTGCTAACCCTGGACGACACTCAGCTTGGTAACCAAGATCGCTCGCTGAAGGCCTCGGGGATCCTCCCGATCCCGACCGTCTTCACGACGCAGGCGAGCTTGGGACAGACGACGCTGGGGGGCCTCTCGGTCACGGACACGGCAACATTGTCCGGCTCGGGCGCTTCGCCGCCTCCGGTCACCGGCACCGTCAAGTTCTTCGTCTGCGGACCAGACTTGGTCTCGAACCCGGACTGCACCTTCGGGGGCGTGCAGGTCGGTCCGGGGCCGGTGACGATCAGCGGGGGCCACGCCACATCGGCTGCGTTCACCCCGCCGGCGATCGGCCACTACTGCTTCCGGGCCGAGTACACGCCGGATCAGTTTGCGCCCTACTCACCGAGCAACCACACCGACACGACGCTCGAGTGCTTCAGCGTCAACGCCCAGACCGCGCTGAACACCGATGCCGGCGGCCCTTACACGATCGGCGTCGACGGCACGGTCGCCCTCTCCGATCTGGCGACGCTTTCAGGCGGCACCAGCGATGCAACCGGCACGATCAACTTCACGCTCTACGACGACGCCGGCTGCACGCATTCGGTCGGCACCGCGTCGGCGACAGTCGCTGGCGCCGACGGCGATCAGTACACGTCCTCCCCGCCGATCGTCGTCTCGGCGACCGGCACCTATCACTGGATTGCCAGCTATGTGAGCGGTGACACCAGCAAGAACGCCAGCACGACGAGCGCCTGTAGCGCCCCGAACGAGAACCCGGTCGTCAATCCGCGCCCGACCTCGGTGACGACCAACGCGGGCGGGCCGTACGTTCTAGGGGCCGACGGCACGGTGGCGGTCAGCGACACGGCAACGCTCTCCGGTGGGACGAGCGCCGCCGGCGGCACGATCACGTTCATGCTGTTCAGCGACTCCGCTTGCGCCAACCAGGTTGGAGGCGACGTCACGACTGCAGTCGACGGAGCCGACGGCCAGGACTACACCTCGCCGCCGATCACGGTCAATGCGGCTGGGACCTACTACTGGGTCGCAAGCTACGGCGGCGACGCCAACAACGTAGCTTCGAGCACCGCCTGCGGGGACGAGAACGAGACCCCCCTCGTGATCAAGCCGCACATCTCGGTGTCCAAGTCGCCAGATGCGCAGACGATTCTGATCGGCCAGACGGCCAACTTCACGATCACGGTCACCAACGACGGTGACTCGACCTTGACCGACGTGCACGTGACCGACGCCCTGGCGCCTGGTTGCGCACGCACCAAGGCCGACATCCCCGGCCTGGCCTCGATGGCGCCTAGCGCGATCGTTACCTACACATGCTCTCTCGCAAACGTGACCGCTAGCCTCACGAACGTCGCGATCGCGACCGGAAAGCCGCCGGTCGGGCCGGACGTCTCCGCCAGCGACACGGCCGTGGTCACGGCCGTCGCGCCGGCCACGCACCCGGCGATCGTGATTGTCAAGAACCCGAAGTCGCAGACGGTCACCAGCGGCGGCACGGCGACCTTCACGATCACGGTCACCAACACCGGTGACGTGGCCCTGACCGACGTGACCGTCACCGACCCGCTCTCGCCGAACTGCAACAAGACGATCGGCACGCTCGCACCGGGCCAGGCGGTCAGCTACACCTGCACGCGCCCGAACGTGACCGCGAGCTTCAACAACGTCGCGGTCGTCACCGGCAAGGCCGGCGCGACGACGGTCACCGCCCAGGACACGGCGCCGGTGACCGCCAAGGCGAAGCCGTTCGTGCCCAAGAAGGTCGTGCCCAAGGTGGTCTCGCACAAGCGGCCGAAGGCGACCGGTTAACGACCGAAACCGAAGCTAGACTGGAGCGGTCCGGAGTGAGGGCCGCTCCAGTCGACCGACCGGGATCAGGGGGAGCAAGACCATGAACACATCAGTCTTCGAGAACCGTAGGACCCTATTGGCGGGACTCTCGCTGGCGGGTGCGCTCGCAGTGGCGTTGCTCTCGCTCGCCTCGGCGGCCCATGGCAGCGACAACGCGGCAGCTCTCTACCCGCGCACGATCAAGCTGACCGACGCCAAGATCGCCCACTGGGCGGTGGTGATGAGGCCGGCCGTCGTGCGCGCGAAGCCGGGCCTCGCGTCCCGGGTGATCACGAAGCTGCCGACCGGCACCACGGACGGCACCCAGAACGACGTGCTCGTGCTCTCTCGGATCGATATCAGCCCCCACCAGAGCTGGTACCGGGTGCGCCTGCCGATCCTGCCGAACAACACGACGGGGTACGTGCAGAAGCGCGATCTCAGCCCCCTCTTCACGGTCAACACCCACCTGTACATCAACCTGGGCGGCCTGACGGCGACGCTGAAGCGGAGCGGCAAGACCGTCTTCAGGACGCGCGTCGGCGTCGGCAAGAGCTACTGGCCCACCCCGCGCGGCGAGTTCTACATCCGCGACAAGTTGACGAACTTCAACAACCCCTTCTACGGCCCGATCGCTTTTGGGGTCAGCGCCCGCTCGGCGGTGCTGACCGACTGGCCGGGTGGCGGCTACGTCGGTATCCACGGCACGAACCAGCCGCAGCTCATCCCTGGGCGCATCTCTCATGGCTGCATCCGCCTGCGCAACGCGGCCATCGTCGCGCTGTCGCGGCTGATGCACGTGGGGACACCCGTATCGATTCGCTGACGCCTTAACCGCGGGCTCGTCTCCCGCGAGGAACCGCCTCGCCGTGCCTGTGACTACCTTCGGGCTCGGGCGAATCGGATTGCCTGCAACGCAGCCAACCTGGCGCCGACACGGCTGATGCGCGTCGGCACAGTCGTGCTGGGCCGCGTGCCGCCCAGGCTCGTCGCGAGAAAGCTGCGAGGGACGCTCGAGGTTTGGACGAGCCGGTAGCCGGGGTCGTGGAAGGAGACGCTTTGCCTGAGCGGCTGCCAGGCCCCGCCGTCCGTGTGCGCGAGCTTGACGTTCGAGAAGCGGTAGTGAAACGTGTTGCACGCGCCGACCCCTCCGTTCCAGCTCTCCGCCGCCGCCTGGGGATACCAGGCTCCGTGACTTCCCGGGAGCTGGATCGCCGGACTGACGGTTTTGCCGTCCAGCCAGACGCGCCACCACCCTTTGCGTCTCGCCGTCTCGAGCACCTTGAAGGTGTGCTTCTCGCCCGGCTTGACGCTCGAGTCGAGCTCGACGTAGCGCGGATCCGAGCCGGCGACCGTGACCTCGTAGTAGATCCGGCTCATCCGGTCGGCGGCGAAGGCGCTGTAACCGATCTGGAGCCACTCTGCCTTCCCGCCAGGGCCGGAGTCGG
>Ga0209474_10002079_pt1 | contig 18790 bp, 15 predicted proteins | sample GraSoiAngelo_145_FD_185902 | JGI IMG/M metagenome (GOLD analysis project Ga0209474, IMG submission 185902) | Grasslands soil microbial communities from the Angelo Coastal Reserve, California, USA - 14_1009_05_20cm (SPAdes) (version 2) | ecosystem: Environmental > Terrestrial > Soil > Grasslands... | reverse complement strand
GGGCAAGCCGAGCTCATCACTCAGAGTCTGCAGAATCATTTCTGCGCGCGATAATCCGCCGGAAACGTAAAGCCGATGGATGGAGGTTTCATGTTGGCCCTCAAAGAAGCCCATGGAATTGCGCACTTCGGTGCAAAGCCGTGAGAGAGTGTTACGGCAAATATCGGCCATTCCAGGATCGCCTTGCTGGATCATGAGATGGGCGGCATTGGCGTCCAGCGCGCCGTCGGCGGTGAGCGCCTGGGTAAAATGTTTGCCGCCGTAATCGAAGGCGCGAGCAAGGGTGAGCTCGCCATTACAACCGATCAGCACTGTGCTTTGCAAATGACCGAGATCGAGCAAGAGAAACGCTTCCTTCTGGTGGACGTCCGGATAAGCAACTTCGAAGGCGTTAAAAGAACAAACCTGCGCCAGTTGCATTAGCTCTAGCGACAAGCGGGTTTTCGCCATCGCTTCGGAGATTTCTTTCACCCTTGAACGCAACAGCCCGCCGACAAGATAACGCGTCTGCGTTGTCGCCGGGGCCTGGACCCGAACGGCAACCGCCCCTTCGCCTTCGCCAGCAGTGGCATTACCACCCGAGCTGCCGTTGGAAATGCTTGCGACATCGAGCACGAAATCTTTGCAATCCTGGTTGAGCATGCTCAGCCCGTTATAGCGTAGAGCATTGCGGAGAAGCTCCGGCGGCGTGTTCGGCTGCTCGATAATTCGCAGAAGTGAGCCCGGCTCAGACACGGCCAGGGCACAGCTCTTAGTAAAGCCGCCGAGATCCTTTAAAAGCTGTTTGATATGCTGTGCCACGTCATCGGCCGTCGTCACTTCTTCGGGCACTTCATGCGATGCAAAGCTGGTCAGGGCATAGCGCGTCTCGCTCTTCTTGTTCAACAGCACCGCCTTATAAGCGCGCTTGCCAAGATCGATGCCAATGACAGAATTTCCGCGTTTCGCCATGGATGATTCTGCTGCTGTAGCGGGAAACGTGCCTGCCAACCTCGCAATTTGCTGTGCGTTTCCCTCTGCGTTCCGGTCGCAAACCAAGCCTGCAATCACGGCGGCTCCGGAGAGCGTCCCCCTACTAAAGATTATTGAGCGGGTAATTGCTAGGGCTAGACTCCGTCGAGCCGATGAAGATGTAAAAAGTTCTCGGTTCCATCACCCGATCAGGCCGCCGCGGCCGAGGATGGGCGGTAACCAAAGAAGCCGCGCTGCTTGATGATCTGCGTCACCTCCGGAGGCACCATTTTTTCCCACCCCCTGTCACCGGTCTGCAATTTGGCAAGCGCATCCGGCGGAAAAATCTTGAGGTATTCCGGGTGATAATCGGTGATCTCGACGATGAAATTGTTATCCGTAATGAATTGGAAAAGCGCTTTCAGGTTGGGTGCGACCTCGATTTGACTCGCGGTAATGATTTTGCCACTCTTTTCGTCGATCATCGGATAAACGTAGAGTTTGAGCGCGCCCTTGAACATCCGTCCCAGCGCTTCCAGAATCCCGCCTTCTAGATTTAAATAATATTTCTCGTCGAAGATTTCCATCAGACTGGGCACCCCCATGACCAGCCCAACTAGCTTGCTGGTATAACGCGCCAGGTAACCGGAGAGGCGGTAGTATTCGCCAAACTTCGAGATCAAGACCGTGCGCCCGAGCGCGCCCAGGATATCGACCCGCGCCAGAAAATCGGCGTGGTTCAGCTGGCCTTCCGCCAGCAGATTCTCCAATGTCATTTCCATCAGGACCAGGACTTCAGATTCGGCGCAGGCAGATTCTTGAAGGAACTTCCGGCGCGCGCCGTCGAGCATGTCATTGGTGGCATAAGTAACCGGCCGAAAACTGCCGCGCTCCACCAGGATCGCCTTTTTATAAAACACTTCGGCCGGTTGTACTGTTTCACCATCGGCCCGGAACATGACCGAGTCAGTCAATCCCTGGCTAACGAGTTGTAGACTCATCAAGCGGTTATCGACGTGGGCAAAAGCTGGGCCAGAGAATTTGATCATGTCCACCTCAATCCGGCCGGGAGCGAGATTTTCCTGCAGCGACGAAATCAATTCTTCTGCTTTCGCGTGATAAAACGCGCCGTAAATCAGATTCACTCCAATTACGCCCAGCACTTCCTGTTGATCGACGTTCGCTTCATCGAGCATCCTGACGTGAATAATGATCTGGCTCGGTTCCGCGCGGAGATCGGTTTGAAAACGGACTCCGAGCCAGCCGTGTGCTTCGTTGTGCTGTTTGAAGCTGCGCGCTGCCACCGTGTCGGCAAAAACGAAAAATAAACGTTGCGCCCCGAGCGTTTGCTCGAGCCGTTCGATTAATAATTTGTATTCGTGATCGAGCATTGTCCCGAGACGAACCCGGCTGACGTAGCGGTCGGTTGGACCGTAGATCGCGTCGCTGAAGGTCATGTCATAGGCCGACATTGTTTTCGCGATGGTCCCGGAGGCGCCGCCGACATGAAAAAAGCGACGCGCTACTTCCTGCCCGGCGCCGATTTCGGCAAAGGTCCCATAGCGCTTGGCATCGAGATTAATCTGGAACGCTTTCTTGTTCGTTCCGACATCCATCTCGGCTTTCACAATTTCCAAGATGTCGGCATTTATGGGCTTCTCAACCGCCGAGTTCGCCGCGCCCAAACAGGGCCGTCATCCCGAGCGCAAGTCGAGGGAGCCCTTCGCGAAGCCTAAAAGGACCCGCCTCGGGCTCCTTCGACTCCGCTCCGCTCAGGATGATCCGCGATAGCGGACTATGGAGGGGCGCGAGCTCCGGCGAGCCCGCATAAGATCCTTCGCTATCTGCGCGGCTCAGGATGGCAATCGCCTTGCGCTACAAGCGCACTCTTTCTACCGCGTTCGCCGCGACCCACCCGCGCTGATCATTCGGCAGCGCCGCATAATTCCAGTCACCGCGCTCCTGCAAAATCAAAACTTCGCTTCCAGCTGGCAGAGCCAGAACACTTCGTGCACTGTCGACAGTCGCAACTCTGGCTTCGGCGTTTTCCGCAATAACAATCGCTAGGCCCTGGCCGCGCGTTCCGTTTTCCAATTTGAAGGCAGCGAACCCGCAAATCGCGGCCAGAAATATACCGGCTATTGTCCACAGCAGTCTGCCCGGCCGCAGGATCAGCCAAATAATTGCGAGCCAGAAAAAAATCGCGGCCACAATCGCGAAAAAATTAGCGGTGCCAAAATTTAGATATCTCTCTAAAGCCGACGGCGCCAGCTCCAGCGAGTGCGCTTGGTCGTGCGCAATCCGCAGGTTGGCGTCGACTTCCGGATGATGGGGATCCAATCGTAAGGCACGGTCATAATTCAAAATGGCCCGGCCGAAATCACCATGACGGAAGTAAGCGTTGCCCAGATCGTAGAATAAATTCGCGCTCCACTCTCCTGAACCGACGACCGCTTGGTAATCTGCGATGGCACCCTTGAAGTTTCCTGCCGCAAATTCCGTGTTTGCTTTCGCGAATAAATCACCGTCAGTCCGGCTTGGGTCGTTGTTTGCCGCTCCCTTTCCATTGGGCAACGCGAACAAAAGCAAAAGCAGAATTTGAAGTAGCGTCCTTAGTTTCATGAAAGGCTTTCGATCAATTCCAAGGTTTCGCGCCGTCCGTCGCTGGATAACGCGCTTTCGCCGTTGCCAGCGCCGCTGTAGCGGAACTCATCGCTGGTGGCGAACAAGCGCCGCATCCGCTCGCTTTGTTCGGCATTCAACTCAAATACCCGCGCGGCAGTTTCTGCGTCGACCGTTGCCGGTTCGATGTTCGTTTGTTTGAGCGCGGCCTTTAGCTGCACCACCCGCGAGGCATCGGAGAAATATTCCCGCGGCGCCAACTGATCACGGCGCAATTTGCGCAGTAGCTCGTCTCTTTCCTGCTGCAGTTGTGCGGCACGCAAAGCCGCCCGATTGGATACGCGCACATTTTGAACTTTCCAACCCATCAGCCCCAGGGCCAAAGTGAGGGGAAAAAGTTGCGCCAGCCAAAATTCCTTTCGTGCATAAACAGGCGCAAAGCTGGATACGATTTTGCCGCGGTCGTTAATTTGATACAAAATATCCTGCGCTTTTTGCTGTCCACCAAGAGCGGGCGGAGCGGATGTTGCCGCGATAGTTGGAGCGATTGCGGGGGCAGCCGGTGCATTTCCTTCCACAATTAACGGTACCGCTTCGCTATGCAGCGTTACATACTTTTCCTTTACGGGATCGAAATAACCGAAGGCCAGCGGCGGAACACTTGTCAACTTCTCGTTAGGTGAAACCACCAGTTCGAATGTTTTCGTTCCGCTGATTCCGACGTCGTCATCCTGCTTGAAATTTGATGACGGCGGATATTTGTGCCAGCCGCGCTCGTCACTTAGCTCTGGCGCATTCATCCGGTCGAAATTCCCGCGTCCGGAGATCGCTGCCTTAATCGTGATCGGGTCGCCTAGCTGCACTCGCTTCGGGTTCGCCTCCGCGGTCATTGAGAAACTCCCCACCGCTCCGGAAAAAGTTGGCGGTGCTCCCGCTGGTAATGCCTTTACTTCCAATGAAACCGGGTCGCTCTTAACAGCGATCTCACGTTGTTCCATCAGCCCTCCAAATGGCAGCGCAAAGAAAGGATCGGAGAACGGATCTTCGGCGAAAGGATCAAACGGTTTGCGTCGCGTCCCCGAGCTCCGCCGCGGAACGAGAATATTCGCTTTCTGTTCGACCGGCCCAATTTGAAAATTACCAACCCGGGCTGCGGAAATCGCAGTCTTATAATTGAAAATGACATAACTGCGCCCATCGATATTCTCCAGATTGCGTTCGCCTTCGCCCAACTTTTGTACGGTGAATCCCTGGCCGCTTACTTGCGGTGGTGCCATCTCAGCAACGCGGGCCCGCGAATTAAATCCAATCCGCACTACGACCGGAATTATTTCACCGACGTAAGCAACCTTTTTCGGTACCAGTAGCTCGGCGAAAGCGATCTTATCTTCGCCAACCTGGGTATTGCCGGACGGCGGTCGATTGCTTCCCGTGCCCGCGGCCGTCCTGGGGGAATCCGCCACTCGCAGCGTTAGCTCAGGCGTCTGCAAATTGTCTTTACCGGCGCGAATGCTTTGTGGCGGAATTTTATAGGTCCCCGATTTTTCCGGTAAAATCGTGTAACTGTAGGTAATCGAGGAAGAAACCGCGAAATTTCGCATCGTCATTTGCGTCGATTCACCAGTGTAATGGATTTGGAGACCGGGGACGTTGATATCGCTTGGCGGTTTCATCGATGTTCCAGCGTTATCGATCTGAATTTGCAACTGCACCGTTTCACCCACGACGACGTCCGAGCTCGTCAACACTGCCGTAATTTTCGGCGAATCACCGCGTGCAAACTGCGCAATCGCACCTGCTAGCAAAACTGAGAACAAGATTCGTCGGAGCATCTCCATCAAACATCAACTCCCAAACAACAAACTTCTCATCACCAGTCGTTATAGACACGATGCACCGGCTTGCGTTCATCCAGTTGTACGCGCGCTTCCTCGTCCTTCATTGCCTGCAATAATCGTGCAGCCTGCTGTGGGCTCATCTCCCCCCGTTTCATCGCTTCTGCTTCGGCCGCTTCCTCCTTTTGTTGCTCGTCGCTCGGCTCGCCCGCGCCTTTGATCTCACCCGACCGCGGTTTGGCGGGAGAGGCGGATGGCGTTGCGCCCGGTGATGCATTCTCACCATCGCCGGAATTTTCCCCCGGGGATGGCGACGGCGTTGGATTCTCTCCCGATTCTCTCGGACTTGGCGAAGGACTTGAACTTTCGCCGGGACTCGGCGTTGGCGATTCCCCGACACCCTGTTGATCTTTCTTTTTTTGACCAGGCTGTTTCTGTTCGCGACCGGGACTCGGTGCTGGGGAGGGCTGTTCCTGTTGTTTATCGCGCTTCTCCGAGTTCTCCTGATCCTTTTGATTCTCGGAATTCTGTTCCTGGTTTTGCTGATTCGGTTGGCGCTGATTATTCTTGGCCTGCTGTTGGTCTTGCTTTTGTTGGTCCTGGTTTTGTTGCTGTTCGTCTTGTGACTGTTGTTGCTGCTGCTGCTGCTGGTCTTCTTTCTTTTGATCCTTTTTCTTCTGCTGATTTTTCTGTGGCTGTGGCGGCGGTTGCTTCGGCTGCTGCTTCAGTTTCTCAATCTTCTTCCTAACGATCTCCAGCCGTTCCGCCGCGGCCTTATCTTGTGGGTCCAGCTTCAATGCCTGCTCATAATGTTGCGCGGCATTTTCCAGGTCCTTCAGCGCCTCCTCGTTCGTTTTTCCGAAATCGGCGCGGTCCTCCAAGGTCCTGCCAAGATTGTAGCGGCTCTTCTCCTGCAACCTCGGCGATCGGTCGACCAGGGACTGACTGAAGGCTTCCAGCGCTTTGTCGTAGTTACGCAGCTTGTAAGCAGCCGCTCCGGCATCGAACTGCATCTTGGGCATATCGGTCGGATTGATGTTGTTCTGCAAATCCTTTTGAAATTGTGCGTAGGCATCCTCGTATCGCCCCTTATTATATAGGTCGATCCCCGCAGCCGCGTTCATCTCGGCTGCTGCCAAGAATAGTAAGGAGGCCGCCACCAGCACTTCGCGTTTTACCGGCGAACGGCTGGGAGTTCGCGCCCGTTTTCGGTCGTTTATGAACAGGGAGGCGATCAGCGCCACAATCGCGCCTGCCAGCGGCCACTCGTAGCGCTCGATGGGCCGGCTCGAAAGCCGCGCATCGATTTCGGCAGTCTTTAGTTTCGAAAGCCCGTCCGTGTACAACTGCCGCATCGTTTGCGGCCCGCTTTCCAGATGCAAATAAACCCCGCCGGTCGCTTGTGCGATCTCGCGCAGCCGATTTTCATCCAGCTTCGACTTCACCACCTGGCCCTTCGCATCTTTCACGAAACCAGCTTCGCCTTTTCCTTCGACTGGAATTAACGAGCCCTGCGCCGTCCCGACTCCTACCGTGAAAATTTTGACGCCTGCGTCCACCGCTTTCTTCGCTTCGTTTACCCCATCGCCACTCAGTTCCTCACCGTCCGTGAAAATAATCAGGGCGCGGTTTCCCATCGCGCTTTTTCCAAATGTTTGTGTCGCCAGCGCGATCGCTTCGCTGATGTTAGTACCGCCTTCAGGAATTGTTTTTGTATCCAGGTCGTTGATCGATTCAACCGCGGCATCGTAATCGATCGTCAACGGTGCCTGCAAAAAGGCTCGACCGGCGAAGGCGATGAGGCCGACGCGATCGCCTTGCAGCTCTGTGATCAAATCCTGTGCTGCCAGTTTGACGCGCTCAAGTCGATTCGGCGCCACATCATTCGATAGCATGCTGCGCGATGTATCAACGGCGAAGAGCAAATCGAGGCCCCGACGTTTTACGTCTTCGTAAGTGTAACCCCAGCGCGGTTTGGCGAACGCGATAATCGCGAGCGCGAGCGCGAACAAAACGAAAGCAAAACGAATCGCGCGCCACACCCGATCGACGTTGCCGGCGAGCTGCGGTAGCAATCGTGGCGAAACAAATTCGCGCAGTTTGATCGCACTGCGCCGCTCGGCCCGTGCATACAAAAGCACAAGGAGCGGCAGAAAAGCCAGAGCCCACAACCAGTTCTGCGCGCCGAAGTTCATGCGAGCACCTCGATTCTCGATGCGTTTACTGGCAGCGAGAGCGAACTGCAATAACCCTCACTCACGGCAATCGCCTCCAAATGGTTTGGCCGAGCAAAAGCTGCCCGATCAGCAATCCACAACCGGCCGCGATGCACTCTGGGAATAGGTCGCGGTACTGTTGATATTTCCGGGCGCTGATAGTGGTTTTTTCCAGCTTGTCGATGTCCTGATAAATAGAGGCCAGCGATTGCGTGTCCGTTGCGCGGTAAAATTTTCCATCGGCAATGCGAGCTACTTCGCGTAAACCAGTTTCATTGAAGGAAACCGGCGCATTCTGATAATAAACGGTACCGCGTCGGTCCGTCACGACTTGGCCGGTCCGCTCATCCATTACCGGAAATGGCGCGACGCCGTTGGTGCCGACGCCGATCGCGTAAAAATGAATGCGGAGCGCTTTTAACGCCTCCGCGGCGGTGTTGGGTGGGATTTTTCCTGCGTTATTATCGCCATCGGTCAGGAGAACAATCACCCGGCTCTTGGATTGTTTGTCATTTAATCGATTAGCCGCCGCCGCCATGCCCGAACCGATCGCAGTACTTCCTTCCACCAGCCCAATGCGAACGCGATCGAGGTTTTGCAGGAGCCATTCATGATCGAGGGTCATCGGGCTAACGATATATGGACGAGTGCCGAAAGCGATCATCCCAATGCGATCGTTGGGCCGGGCTTCGATAAACTTGCGCGTGACTTCACGCACCGCGTCCAATCGGGTCGCTTCTTCACCGCCAATGCTGAAATCTTTGGCTAGCATCGAGCTCGAAACGTCGAGGACGAGCATGATGTCGATGCCGCTAGCTTCTATTCGGGTAAGCGACTTGCCGAGTTGTGGTCTGGCGATGGCAACGATAAAGGCGGCAAGCGCGAGCCAAACCAGCGCCCGCAGGATTCGTCCGGCCCGGTTGGCGCTGCCTTTCCCGATCGCGCGAAATGGCGCGGTCGCGGAAAATATAATCGCGGCGCGCGGTCCAAATCTGCCGCGGAGCCATGCCAGCAAGGGGATCAGCAGCAGGAGGAGCAGTAGCCACGGTCGCGCGAAAGTCAGCGCCTGACCGCCCAGCCAATCATGCGGGGACAAGTGCTCCTCCTTTGACGAATTGGCGCGCTTCATCGAGTAGGAGACGGCTGTCCTCCGTCGTCGCTTCGTAGCGCGCGAACTTAATCAGGTCGCACCGATTCAGAAAATCAGCCAGCAACGCTTTTTCCTCGTCACCGAAATTGGGGGCCGAAGCGATGGCGTTTAAGAATTCGACCGATGTCTGGCGCGTCATCGGCAGATCGAATTGTTCCACCACGTAACGTCGCAAAATATCGGAGACGCGAATGCTAAATTGATAGGGCGCAATTTTTCCCACGTCGTTCTCAATTGCGCTCAACGCCGCAAATGCGCGTTCCTGGGGCGATAGCGTTACTTGTTTCTTGCGAAAGAACCTTCGCCCATACCAGATTGCCAGTCCGATGATCGTTAGGACGACAAGGCTTCCAACAAAAATCATCCACGGCGGCACCAGCGAATAATTTACCGGCGGCGCGATGTCGGGGCCTGCCTGCACGAGTAGCATCATTGTTTAACGCACCATCATACGGCGTTCGCGTTGCTTGAAAAAGGAGCGCAGCGCCGGTAGATAATCATCGCCGGTGCGCAGGTCGATTCGATCGATCCGATTTTGCCGCAATACCCGCATCGTTTCCGTTAGCTGTGCTTGGGCGAGCTGCCCAAACTGTCGGCGGACATTGCTGTCGGCGGCGTTGATTTCGATTTGGTCGCCCGTTTCCGCATCTTCCAGCGTGATAATGCCAACGGGCGGTAACACGCTCTCGCGTTCATCCTGAATCCGGATCGCAATCAGATCATGCCGTCTGGCCGTAACCGCGAGAGCACGCGAGAAATCCCCCGTCTGAAAGTCGGAGATAAAAAAGACGACCGCCCGACGGGTCACGATCTTATTTAAGTGATCAAGGGCCGCAGCCGGGTTGGTCCCGCGCCCCACCGGATCAAAAAAGAGGATTTCGCGAATGATTCGCAAGGTATGAGAGCGCCCCTTCTTCGGCGCGATGAAAAGCTCGAGGCGATCGCTAAAGAGAAGGAGACCAACTTTGTCGTTGTTACGAATGGCACTGAAAGCGAGGAGACAGGCAACTTCTGCAGCCAGCTCGCGTTTTGATTGTGAAGTGCTGCCGAAATTACCTGACGCACTCACATCTACGATCAGCATCACAGTTAGCTCGCGTTCTTCCGTGAACTTTTTCACAAACGGGCTACCGAGCCTTGCGGTTACGTTCCAATCGATCGCGCGAATCTCATCCCCCGGCTGATATTCGCGCACTTCTTCAAAATTCATCCCGCGACCTTTGAAGACGCTGTGGTAATCGCCGGCGAAGGCGGTTTCCACCAAGGCGCGGGTCTTGATTTCGAGACCGCGGATTTTTTTTAGAATTTCGGCGGTGCGCTGCTCCTTCTCGTCGCCTAGGGCGGAGTCAGGCGTGTTCGAACGGTCAGGTCGCTCTCGCTCGGTCATCCCGAGCGACGTCGAGGGATCCCGTCGCCGAACTAGACGCTTCATCGCACCGAATACATTTCCTGGAATAGATCGCGCCATTCTGGATTGGCGTTTCCGATCAATGCTTCTTTCTTTTTTCGGCTCCAATTTTTGAATTGTTTCTCCCGGGCAATTGCGCTTTGCGGATCGGGGAAAGCTTCGAAATAAACCAGCTTATTTGCGTTATATTGCCGAGCGAATACGCTGCCGCGTCCTAAGGAATGATCGCTGCCCCGACGCTCCAGATCGTTTGTCACGCCGATGTAAAGAACGGTATGGCGATTGCTGTTCGTCAAAATGTAGACAAAATAGTTTTGTGCTTTCACTGCCTTCTTGGTTGCGCAACGGGATCCCTCGACTTCGCTCGGGATGACCAGCCAACCATAGTTCTCACCGTTGCCGGTTCACTCACGGCACCGGCAATCCTGCAAAAATCCTCCCGATGATCGTCTCGCTCGTAATCGACTCTGCTTCCGCTTCGTAGCTAACGATAATGCGATGACGCAAAACGTCGGGACCGATGCTCTTGATGTCCTGCGGTGTGACGTAGCCGCGTCCGTTCAGGAAAGCATGAGCACGCGCGGCCAGCGCGAGATAAATTGTGGCGCGCGGGGAGGCGCCGTAACGAACCAAACCCTCGAGCTTCAAGTTATAAGACGCCGGCTCCCGCGTCGCCCAGACAATGTCGACGATGTAGTCCTTTACTCGATCGTCTATGTAAATGTTGTTCACGACATCGCGCGCTGCGATGATGTGTAGCGGATCGACCACTGCTGAAACACTCAGATCGGGTGCGGACGTCGCCATTAAATCGAGAATACGGCGCTCCTCCGGTTTCTGCGGATAACCGATGTTCAACTTGAACATGAAACGATCGAGCTGCGCTTCGGGGAGCTGATAGGTGCCTTCCTGCTCGAGGGGGTTTTGCGTCGCCAGAACAAGAAACGGATCGGAAAGTGGATACGTTTTCTCGCCAATGGTGACCTGGCGCTCTTGCATTGCTTCCAGTAAGGCGCTCTGCACTTTGGCTGGAGCGCGATTGATTTCGTCGGCCAGGATGAGGTTCGAAAAAATTGGGCCAAACTTGGTGGTGAACTCGCCGTCACGCGGATTATAAATAAGGGTGCCGATTAAATCCGCCGGAAGAAGATCCGGGGTGAATTGCAGGCGCTGGAAGCCGGTCTGGATGGCGGAGGCGATTGTTTTGACGGTGAGCGTTTTGGCCAGGCCGGGAACGCCTTCGAGTAAGACATGGCCGTTCGCCAGCAACCCGAGCAATAAACGATCGACCAGATATTTCTGACCGATGACGACGTGCGCAACTTGCTCGCGCAAGGGCGTAATCCAGCGACCAAGCTCCTGCACCTGTTGAGAAATTTCCTGAGCCGATTTCATGAGCTTTGTAAGACAGAAAATCTAGGCCGAACGTTCGATCAAGTTCGTCATTCCGAGCAAAGGCCCGCCCTGAGCGTAGTCGACTGGGTCGAGGGATCCCGTTGCGATACCTTAAAGGTAACTTCCCCGGGATCCTTCGACTGCGCTTCGCTCCGCTCAGGATGACGTGGAGCTGCGCGCCCGGCAGGTCAACAAAATCGGTAATCCCGGGTAGGGCTCGAGCTCACGAATCTTCGCTTCAAGGAAACGTGCAAATGGCTGTGTCAGAAGACGAGGGGAATTGACAAAGAGCACGATTTCCGGCGGCGCGAACTCGCATGATTCGTTTCTGCTGGATTGAGTCGCGTAAAACAGCTTTAGCCGTTTCCCCTTTACCATTGGCGGCGGATTTGCGGCAAAGGCCGCTCTCAATGCGCGATTCAATTTGCCGGTGCCGATATGCGCACGTGCAGCCCGCCGGATGCGTTCGATCATTTTGAAAATTTTATCGGCATGCTCGCCGGTCAGCGCGCTCGTTACCAGGACCGGCGCGTAATCGATGAAGAACAACTCCGCGCGGGCGTTAACTATTGCGGCTTCCATGGTCTGCCGTTCTTTCCGGTTCGTGCGGACCAGGTCCCATTTGTTCAGTACAATCACGCAGGCTTTTCGTGCGTTCTGAATCAAGGCCGCGATTCGGCGGTCTTGCGCCTTTATCCCTTCGGCGGCATCAATTACGAGCACGCAAATATCAGCGCGGGTAATTGTCTTTTCGGCCCGCATGACCGAAAAGACTTCAACCGAGCTGGAATGTTTGCTGCGCGCACGAATCCCAGCGGTATCGATAAAAAGGAAACGTTTACCCTCCCGTTCGTACTCGATATCGACGGCATCCCGCGTGGTGCCCGGGATTTCGCTTACGATTGCGCGCCGATCGCCGAGCAACGCATTAATCAGCGATGATTTTCCTGCATTTGGGCGGCCGAGAATCGCGACAGCGATCGGATGTGTGAGGTTTGATATTTGAGCTTTGAGGTCGGCAGCAGGCAGAAAGTTCTCGATCTTCTCGAGTAGTTCTGGAACTCCGCCCCCATGTGCCGCGCTAATCGGAAAAACATCCTCAAAACCGAGTGCGGAAAATTCGTCGGCTCGCGGCTCGTGTTTCGGGTCATCGATTTTGTTAACGAGAAGCAAGACGGGTTTGTGCAATTTCCGAATCAGGCGAGCCAGTTCGCGATCCATCGGATTTACCCCGTCCTGCCCGTCCACCACAAGAAGAATGAGATCGCTCTCAGTCATCGCCAGTTCTGCGGACGCCCGCACCTCGTCCGTCAACTGGGTTTCCCCCGCACCGACAATCCCGCCGGTATCCCAAAGCCTGAAAGTTTTCCCACCGATTTCGCATTTAGCGGAAATCCGGTCCCGTGTGATCCCTGGCTGGCCGTGCACAATGGCGATGCGACGGCCGGCAATTCGATTGAACAATGCCGATTTTCCTACATTTGGCCGGCCGGCGATGGCAATGTTCATTACGACGAACGTAGCACGGGCATCTTGCCTGTGTGGCAAACGGGCATCCTGCCCGTTTTTGTCCCACTGACCACGCAAGGGCGAGAAATGACGAATGACCCGCCTCCGCTACGCTACGGCGCGGCAGGCGAAGGAATGACGAAACACCGGCCCTGCTCTTTGCTCGCTACTTACTACTCCATCACTCCATTACTGCACTGCGCGCTCCGCGTCAGCGCGTGGCGTGCGCGTGACCTTCGGCCTGCAGTTGGCGGACGCCTCCCACGACATAGATCACCCCGGAAATGAGGGTGAATGTTCCCGCCACCATCACGACGAACCACAGCGGCAGAAATCGCAGCTGCAACATCACCCATGCGATCGCGCACATCTGACAAACAGTCGCGACCTTACCCGTCCAACTAGGTTTCACCCGCATTTTGTTGCCGACGAAATAATGCAGGATGGCCGCGCCCACCAAAATGACCGCGTCGCGGGTAATGACTAGAACGGGGAACCATACCGGAAATTTTCCGTAATCGGGATCGCTCTGGCTCCAATTGGTAATGCTCAAGGTGATGATACCGCTCAGGAGCAAACCCTTGTCGGCGATCGGGTCGAGAATTACGCCTAATCGACTGCGCTGGTTGTAGTGACGAGCGACGTATCCATCGAGACCGTCGCTCGCCGCCGCGAGAAGAAAGACAATGATGGCGGCAAAACGCTGCCATTCCAGCGGGGCGCCGCGCCGAATGCTTTCGCCATAATAAATCGCGAGCGCCACGAAAACGGGAATCATCGCAATCCGGACGAGCGTGATTTTGTTCGCGGTAGTCACTCCCGAAGACTAGCGCAAGCCTCGGGCGCGCGAGAATTTATTTCGCCGATCCGACGGCAAGATAGCGATATGGCGGCGGAGCCGCATTTGCTTTGGCATCGCCCGCAGAGCGGTCGATCCACCTTGGGCGCGATCTACCTTCGCAGCCTCCAGGTGGATCGAGTAGTCGTGCCAGTCCGGCTCGGACCTCGATGTTACCGCGAATTATGTCTCGAGCCCGGCCCCTGCGAACCGCGTCTGCCTAGCATGTTTCCCTTCGCAGAATTCTTCGATCATCTTCTTGTTGAACGCCCGAATATCGTCGGGCTTGCGGCTGGTAACGAGTCCGTTGTCCACCACCGCTTCTTCGTTTATCCAATTGCCACCGGCATTTTTCACATCGGTCTGAATGTGCTCCCACGACGTTAGTTTGCGCCCACGAACTACGCCGGCGTCGATCAACACCCAGGGCGCGTGACAAATGGCGGCCACTGGTTTGCCTTCGCGAAAGAAATGTTTCGTGAACTCAAGTGCGTCGGGAGTCGCGCGCAACTCATCTGGATTCATCAGACCACCCGGAATCATCAATGCGTCAAATTCCTCCGGCCGCGCTTCATCGAGTGGGATATCGACGTCAAACTTGTCCCCCTTATCCGCGTGGTTCATTCCCTGAATTTGTCCCGATTTAGGCGAAACGATTTTTGTTCCTGCGCCCGCTTCTTCCAGCGCCTCGCGCGGTTTCGTCATCTCCACCTGCTCGAATCCATCAGTGACGAGAATGGCCACTTTCTTGCCATCCAATTTGCCCATAAGAATTTCCTCCCGTTGAATTTTGTTTGGGTCGGTTAGTTGCCGAACGCCAAAGAAGTTTCGCGACCGCTGCGGCAGTTGGTCGTAAAGCGAAAACCGCTTGGTCTGGCCGGGCTCGTGAGTAAGATTCGCCCGCACGCCGATGTGGCGAAATGGCAGACGCAACGGACTTAAAATCCGTTGGGCTTTAAGCGGCCCGTGCCGGTTCGAGTCCGGCCATCGGCAGGTTTGATCGCACCGGCTTTTGCGCTTGCCTGTTCTCCATGTAAAACATAGTATTACGGTATGACCAAGACCATTTGCAGGATCGGGAATTCTCAGGGGATTGTTTTTGACGCTGCCTTGATGGATCTGGCGCGAATCAAAGTGGGCGATCAAATGACAGTTACCGTGCATGAGGGAGGCTCGATTGTTTTGACTCCGGTCCGGCCGTTTCTGGACCCTGCGAAAGCTGGCGCAATTGCAAAGCAGCTGATTCGGAAAAACGCGGCCTTGTTTAAACGACTCTCGTGAAACAGCCGCTCGCGCACTTAACTGCGTCTGCGGTGAAAGCGATCCATACCGAAGTGCTCGTGGCGCACGGTGGATCGGCGGGCATTCGTGACAAACCCTTACTCGAGTCGGCAGTGGCTGCTCCTCAGGCAACCAGGATGGGACAGCCGCTTATCACTGATGCGACTGAAATCGCGGCAGCGTATCTTTTTTACATCTGCCGGAATCATGCGTTTATCGATGGGAATAAGCGGACCGCGTTAGCCTCGTGTCTGGTTTTCCTCCAAACGAATGATTTGTTGCCATCAGCCAAGTTGCCAATCGAAGACTGGGAAGAACTGGTCCTCGATGTCGCGTCGAGCAAAATTGATCGCGAGCAAACCACTCGCCGGCTCCGAAAATTAGTGCGCAAGCTGACTTGATCTTGTCGCTGGCTATCCTGGAGACTTACGGCAATGCCGGCTCTGTTCATTCCAGTAATTCTGGGGACTGCGCGCAAAGGGCGGCGCAGCGAAAACGCAGCTCGTTTTGTTTTCGAGGAAACGAAGAAGCGGGCTGGGGTGGAAACGGAATTCGTGGACATCTGTAATATCCCGATGCGGTTGGATGACGCTGGCGAGCAAATGAAGGATCCGGCGTTTTCCGATCTAGTGACGCGGGCGGACGGATTGATTCTGGTAGTGCCGGAATACAACCACGGCTATCCCGGTTTGTTGAAGCATGCCCTCGATATGAATCTAAAGGAGTACATTCACAAAGCGGTCGGGATCTGCGGCGTTTCAGCCGGTCCTTTCGGAGGTGCGCGCGTGATCGAGGCGCTTCTGCCGGTGATGCGCGAGCTCGGGCTCGTCACCATTTTCAACGACGTTAATTTTGGAAATGCCGCCAAAATTTTTGGCGAAGACGGCAAACTGCTTGATGAAAGCTTTGTCCGACGGACTGCGGAATTTCTCGACGAATTGATTTGGATGGCGCGAGTGTTGCGCCACGGCCGGGAGAATGTTGCGCCTGCGTAAGCCGCCGTTTTCATAGCGCGGCGCACGCGTTATGACAATTCTTTCCGGGGAGCGCACGCGTCTCGCGTGCCGATTTCGGCGCCTCGCCGAAATTCTTTTTAGTGAACGAAAAGAAAATCGTTGGCGAGGCGCCAACGACAGCACGCGAGGGCGCGTGTGCTCCCCGAACCCGGATTCCGAGGGTTGCTTTAAGGAGCCGGCACGATTGGCACGTCGAGCACGCTGGCGTGTTCAGCGTCGTGCAGAATTCGGACGTGCGTGGTGCGCGCATCTTTCGCGGTCTCATTTGCCACCACGCCGCCCGAGTTATAATTTTTCTCGAAATATATTGAGTTGGGCGCGCTGATTACAAGACGTAGCCGGCTGCCTTTCGCCATTCGGCGGGCAATGAAAAGACCCGGGTCAAAATCGCAGCGCACGGTTTCGCCCAGATTGACCAGCTTTTCTTGTCGAACCGACTCACGGTAACGCAGGCGCCGGACATCGCTCCAAAGCGCGATGCTGGTGCCATCGGCAAGAATTTCATCGAGCTCGGCCGTGACATCGGTGTCTGGCGCATCCGGGGAGATCCACAGCGTCAATTTTGGACACCCCACCAGCGTGGTTTCCTTCGAGACTGGCTCGCTATGATAAACGAGACCATCCTTGCCAATGTTAAGCGCGCGTCGCTGGTCGACTCCGGCCGTCTTTTCGTTGTCCACATTCTCCACTTCTTCGCCGCGATGCGTATCTAACGGGTCGTAGATGTACTCGTCCGTACCCGTTCCGGCCGGTTTTTCGCTTAAAGTACCGGCACGAAACACGCCATTTCCTCCTCCATCGCTGGCATCGAGATAAAACGCGTAATGATTTGCTGTCACCTTCTCGAAATCGTCGGCGTATTTCCATTCGCCGTTTGCTCCGCTATTCCCGGGGGCTAACAAATAATAGGCGACGCGATCTTTGAGGAACTCCGGTTTGCGGCCGGATTTCATCGTCCAGTCGTACCATTGCCGGTGCAGATCGTTCAGATCGATCACAGCGGCGCCGCCGAATTTAATTCCACCGACTTCATCCGTGGGTGTGCGAGTGCCGGCATGGTCCCACGGCCCGATGATCAGAAAGTGTTTCGCCTGTGTTTCGGCAGAAGCGTTTGCCAGATGATCGCGATAGTACGCGAGCGCGCCTAACTCGTCGCCATCATACTGGCCGGTGATGGTGAGAATCGGAAGAGTGATTTTTGCAAACTGCTCGCGCGTTGGCACCATTGCGTCGTAATAGGCATCGACCATGGGATGGCCGATTACGCGCTGAAAATTCGCCGACGGATTGCCGATGAAGCTATCCAGGGTTTTGAAGGGAACGTGTTGCTTGTAAGCGTCGAGAAATTTCGTGCGCCAGAATGTCGAATCGCCGAATAGATTTTGCTGGCCGGCGCGGCCGCTCGTGTGGGTGAACCATTGCACGTCATACGAGATGCCAACGTTATTGGTGAACGGAAAATCTAATCCCGGGTGCGCCGCCGCTGCCGGCACAATCGTGGTCAGGTGAGGAGGCAATTCCTTGGCCGTGGCCCATTGATCGAATCCGGCGTAGGAACCACCCCACATCGCGACTTTGCCGTCACAAAACGGCTGTTTCGCAAACCATTCCACCAGGTCATGACCATCACGCGCGTCGTTAGCGAAGGGCTCGAAGTCGCCAGTTGAATTTCCGCGTCCGCGCACATCGACCAGGGCAAAGGCATAGCCATGCGAAGCGAAGTAGGCCGCGCGCGCATGGTAACTGTCGGAAATGTAAGGCGTCAGGGTGAAAATGACTGGAGTCCGACCGGGCGTCGTGTTCCCTGACTTGGGAAGATAAAGCGTGGCATTCAATTCGGCTTTGTCGCGCATTGGAATCTTCACCGCCCAGCGCAGGTCGTAATCAGCGGGAGGGGCCGATGGACTCGGCTTGGCGACGGGTTCCGGGGTGGGCGAAGTTTGCGCAATCGCGAGAGGCGCGAACACTACGAGACAAAATATGACAAGCAGCGCAACAAGCGGTCGATCTTTCATAATGGAGATGCTGTATCGAATCGAAATTGGAGATGGAAGACAAGCCGGCGAATGAATCGAGATTTTCACCTTAACGAAGCTGATTTGGAAGAAACGTTTGCGCGATCGTCCGGCCCGGGTGGGCAGCACGTTAACAAAGTCTCGACCGCGGTGACGCTGCGCCATCGGCCGAGTGGTGTGAGCGTGACGGTGCAGGATTCGCGTTCGCAAGCGACGAATCGTCGAATCGCGCGACAGCGATTGGTCAGCGCGATCGAACGGGAGCGTGCGAAAGACCGTGCCGCAAAACGGGCTTTGCGCGAAAAGGAGCGCCGACGAAAATCACCGCGTCCGGCCAAATTAAAAAAACGAATCCTCGAATCGAAACGAAAACGGGGTGAGCTGAAGAAGCAGCGTGGCAAGATCGAGCCTTAATAAGGAGTAGGGATGGCTCGCTCTACCTTGCATCGTGACAGAAGGTGAGGTGGATCGGCCGCTCCGGGGGCGATGCTAGGAAGTGCGCCGAAGGCGTATTACTCTAACATCGAGGTCCGAGCCGGACTCGCCTAGGGGCT
>Ga0209474_10002078_pt1 | contig 18793 bp, 17 predicted proteins | sample GraSoiAngelo_145_FD_185902 | JGI IMG/M metagenome (GOLD analysis project Ga0209474, IMG submission 185902) | Grasslands soil microbial communities from the Angelo Coastal Reserve, California, USA - 14_1009_05_20cm (SPAdes) (version 2) | ecosystem: Environmental > Terrestrial > Soil > Grasslands... | reverse complement strand
CGGTGCTTTCGGCTGGCGGGAGGGGCGCTTCCCAGTTCGTTACGGGCGCGCTGTCGAACGGCTCGGGATAGAACCCGCCCGCGGGCTCGCTCGGCCTTACAGACGTGCTTTCATAGGTCTCAGTGGCAGGGGTCTCGGTCGCATGGGCCCCGGCCGCATGGGTCTCGGACGGCTCACTCTCGGCCGGCCGGTCGGCGAACTCTTCGTCGGCGGTGTCGTCGTCGGTCGCGGGCGATTCCGGTACCGGGATCGGCTCTGGCAATGCCGCCGCGAGCGAGGCGCCGGGTTCTTCGCCGCCATTCGCGGCGGCACTTTCCGGCGCGTCGTGCGCCTCGCCGTGGCGGCCCGAGCGGTCGCTTACCGGGATGCGGTAATAATCGGGATGGATCTCGCTGAAAGCCAAAAATCCATGCCGGTTGCCGCCATAATCGACAAAGGCGGCCTGCAGCGACGGCTCGACCCGCGTAACCTTCGCGAGATAGATGTTGCCCTTTACTTGTTTCTTGGTCGACGACTCGAAATCGAACTCTTCGAGCCGGTTACCGCTGAGCACCACGACCCGAGTCTCTTCGGGGTGGGCAGCGTCGATAAGCATGCGCTTTGCCATTCGGGCAGAACTCCGGCAAGCGCCGCTGCGGCCGCTTTGCAAGCGGACGGCGGCGCCGTCATTTGAGGTGAGGAGCCGGCGGTGTCGGCCATCGTAGCGTCGCGGAAATCGGTCATCGGCATCGCGGCGGCAAACAGCCCGGCTCTAGTTTCATACGATCGCTTTCGCCCGGCCCTGCGACCCGGCGGGGCGGCAAGAGACTTGCCAGCAAGGCGGGTGGCATCGCAGTGCCGCCGGGCGGTACACCCGGTTGGCGGAATTCGCACGTGGCAATTTACCGGCCAAAGCCTGCCACCACAATGATTTCGTCCCATAACCAGCATACCCGCGGTAAAACCGAGCGTTCGTGCCATTGCCGCGGTTGCAATCGGCACCCGTTTCGCGGGCGTCGCGCAGAGATTGGCTCGCGTTCAACCAAATCAGCCTTGGAATAGCCAAAGTGTTGGCGCATAAGAAGCGCCGCCGCGCGGGGGGCTGACCGCGCCAGCGGTTAAGGAGTGTGCGCTCTTGCGCATCATCATTAAGCTCGTTCGCTTTGTTTTCGTTTGTCTTGTGCTGCTCGCCATAGCCGGTGGCGGCGTGGTCGGGTTAACGATCTGGTATTTCGGGCGCGACCTGCCGAATTACCAGCAGCTGGCGCATTACGAGCCGCCGATCACGACGCGGGTTCATGCCGGCGACGGCCGGTTGCTGGCCGAATACTCGACCGAGCGCCGCGTATTTGTGCCGATCGGGGTTATCCCGAAGCGGGTCATCAACGCCTTCCTGTCGGCCGAGGACAAGAATTTCTACAGCCATCACGGGGTCGACCCGATCTCGATGATGCGCGCCGCGCTGACCGATCTCGGCCGCTGGCACAGCAAGCGCCGTCCGGTCGGCGCCTCGACGATCACGCAGCAGGTCGCCAAGAACATGCTGCTGACCAACGAGTTGACGATGTCCCGCAAGATCAAGGAGATCCTGCTGGCCACTCGCATCGACGAAGCGCTGTCGAAAGACCACATCCTCAAGCTCTATCTCAACGAGATCTATCTCGGTTCCGGGGCGTACGGGGTCGAGGCAGCCGCGTTGATTTACTTCAACAAATCGCTCGACGAGCTGACCCTCAGCGAGGCGGCTTTCCTCGCCGGCCTGCCAAAGGCGCCGAACAACTACAATCCGGCCCGCTACCCGCAACAGGCCAAGGCGCGGCGCGATTGGGTGCTCGACCGCATGGCCGAGGACGGCAGCGCCCCCGAAAAGGAGATCGTCGCCGCCCGGGCCGAGCCGATCACCCTGCGCCGCCGCGAAGAGGCGGAGATCGTCAACGGTCCCTATTTCGCCGAAGAGGTACGGCGCGACCTGCTCGCCCGCTACGGCGAAAAAGGACTCTATCAATCGGGCCTGTCGGTTCGCACCAGCCTGGACGCCAAGCTCCAGCCGGCCGCCGACAAGGCGTTGCGCGACGGGCTGATCGCCTATGACCGGGGCCATGGCGGCTGGCGCGGCGCAGTCGGCCATATCGATCCCGGCACAAACTGGCAGGACCGGCTGGCCGCCGAGCCGCTGACCCCAGGCGCGGCGACGGCCGGCTGGCAGCTCGCGGTCGTGTTGCGGACAGAAAGCGACGGTGCGGCGATCGGGCTCAAGGACGGCGGAACCGGCCGCATCCCATTCGCGCAGATGCGCTGGGCCCGGCCCCTGCACGACGACGGCAATCTCGGCGCGTTTCCGCGCACCGCCGCCGATGTCGTCAAGCCGGGCGATCTGGTGCTGGTCGAACCGCTGACCGAGAGCCTGAAGGGCGGCCCACCGGCAGGAAAAGCGCAACCCGCGCCGGTGCGGCCGGCCGGACTCTACAATCTGTGCCAGATCCCCGAGGTTTCCGGAGCGCTGGTCGCGCTCGACCCGCATACCGGGCGGGTGCTGGCGATGAGCGGCGGCTTCAGTTACGAAATCAGCCAATTCAACCGGGCAACCCAGGCGAAGCGCCAGCCGGGCTCGTCGATCAAGCCGTTTGTCTATTTGACCGCGCTCGAGCACGGCTTCACCCCGTCGTCCGTCGTGGAGGACGGGCCGGTGGCGATCAGCCAGGGCGAAGGCATGCCGCTGTGGACACCGGGCAACTACAACAGCAACAAATTCCGCGGTCCGACCCCGCTGCGGCTCGCGCTCGAATTGTCGCTCAATACGGTCACCGCTCGCTTGGCCGAGATGGTCGGCATGGAAGCGATCGGCGAGACCGTCGAAAAATTCGGCATCATGGATCACATGCCGCGACTCTACGCGATGTCGCTCGGCGCCGGCGAGACGACGCCGCTCCGGCACACGGCGGCGTATGCGATGCTCGACAATGGCGGGAAGCGCATCAACCCGACGCTGATCGATCGCGTCCAGGGCCGGGACGGCAAAACGATCTTTACCGCCGACCAGCGGCCCTGCGAGGCCTGCACCAATGTCGAATGGAACCACCAACCCGTGCCGGTGATCCCCGACATCCGCGAGCAGATCGCCGATCCGGTCTCGACATTCCAGATCGTCGAGATGCTGGAAGGCGTCGTGCAGCGCGGCACCGGCACCGCCGTCAAGGCGGTCGGCAAGCCGATCGCCGGTAAGACCGGCACGACCAACGACTGGCAGGATGCCTGGTTTGTCGGCTTCACCCCCGATCTCGCGGCCGGCGTGTTTGTCGGCTACGACGACCCGGCGTTTCTCGGCTCCGACGAGACCGGCGGTCATCTCGCCGCTCCGATCTTCCGCGACTTCATGCTGGTCGCGCTGAAGGATGCGCCGCCGACCGAATTCCGCACCCCGGCGGGCGTTCAGATGGTCCGCGTCAACCCCGATACCGGCGAGCCCGCCGGTGCAGGGGGGCCCGGCATCCTGGCGGGCTACAAGCCCGGCACCGAACCGGGCAAGGACCGTGGACGCCTGGCGCCGGGCGACGAGGTCGTGCAGGGCGTCACCGCGCGGGTGCCGGTGCGCGCAACCCCGGCCAGCGGAACCGGCGGGCTCTACTGAAGTTCGTTTTTCAGTTCGTTTTTTGAGGGATAGGCTCATGCGCGCCGAGATCCAGGCGGTTGCCGACGACATTAGAAAGTCGCTGGCGCTGCTGAGGAGGCATCTTTGACTGGGAGGCGGCCAACCGGCGCCTCGCCGAGCTGAACGCCAAGGCGGAAGACCCGAAGCTCTGGGATGACCCTACCGCGGCGCAATCGCTGTTGCGCGAACGCACCCGGCTGGAACGCGCGATCGAGGGGTACCGCCGGATCGAGCGCGAGGTCGACGACGCGCTCGAGCTGATCGAGCTCGGCGATGCCGAGGGGGACGCGGCGATCGTCGCGGAGGCGGAGGCCAACCTCGGAAAGCTGCGCGAAGAGGCGCGGAAGCGCGAGGTCGAGAGCCTGCTGTCGGGCGAAGCCGATGGCAACGACTGTTATCTCGAAGTCCATGCCGGCGCCGGCGGCACCGAGGCGCAGGACTGGGCCGAGATGCTGCTGCGCATGTATGTGCGCTGGGCCGAGGATCACGGCTACAAGGTCGAGTGGCTCGAGGAAAGCGCCGGCGAAGGCGCCGGCATCAAATCGGCGACGGTCAAGGTCAGCGGCGTCGATGCCTATGGCTGGCTGAAGACCGAGAGCGGTGTGCATCGCCTCGTGCGCATCTCGCCGTTCGATTCGAATGCGCGGCGTCACACCAGCTTTGCCTCCGTCTGGGTCTACCCGGTCATCGACGAGAAGATCGAGATCGAGGTTCTCGACAAGGATCTGCGCATCGACACCTACCGCGCCTCCGGGGCCGGGGGACAACACGTCAACAAGACCGACAGCGCGATCCGGATTACCCATCTGCCGACCAACATCGTGGTTCAGTGTCAAAGCGAAAGGTCGCAACACCAGAACCGGGCGCATGCCTTTGCGATGCTGCGCGCCCGGCTCTATGAGCGCGAATTGGAGAAGCGCGAGGCCGCAACCGACGCAATGAACGCGTCGAAAACCGATATCGGCTGGGGCCACCAGATCCGCTCTTACGTGCTGCAGCCCTATCAGATGGTGAAGGATCTGCGCACCGGGGTCGAAACCGGCAACACCGGCGCGGTCCTCGATGGCGACATCGACCGATTCCTTGCTGCCGCGTTGGCGCAGCGCATCGAGGGCGCCGACGCGCTGGCGGGCGGCGGGTAGACCCAACCGGCGATTGCGAGGCCGGTTTCCCGTCACCTGAAAATTCAGGCCGGATTCAGGTGAATTTGTTGTGAGGGTTGAACGGGCCTCTATAAGCAGAGAGCGAAGAAACACAGCCCCGCACCCTGTCGCTCTCCCCGCCTGCGGGGCTTTGCATCCAAAAGCATTCCTGTAAGGGGCGGCGTTATCATGATCTCCATTTGGGAACGGTGTAGGTATGGCGGAAATGGCCGATCTGTTTGAACGCAAGTCGCTGAAGCTATTGGCGCAAGCCGGGCAAACGTTGAACCAGATCGTCGGCGAAGGTCTGTGCGATGAGCCGCAAAAAGACCTTATGCGGCGCATGTTGATGGAACTGCGCGAGATGTTGGGCGAGTTCGAGAAGGCGTATTTTGAGGATTGATCCGCCGCCTGCGGAGAGAGGGCCCGGCTGTGGGCAGCATTTCCGAAACGGTGCCGCGGCGGGTCATCGAATATCGCGCCGAGGAGATGTTGCAGATCAACAGCGGCGGGCTTTTCCGGGAGATTTTGCGCATTAGGCCGGGCTGAGCCACGGCTATCGCTCGCCAAGCTCGCACCGGGCCCGTACACTGCGCCGCGTCCCGTTTTGCAATGAAGCCGCGCATGCCTGAAGAGTTCTACCGTATCAAGCGCCTGCCGCCTTACGTGTTTGCCGAGGTCAATGCGCTGAAGGCGCAGGCGCGCGGCGAAGGCCGCGACGTCATCGATCTCGGGATGGGCAATCCCGATGGACCGACGCCGCCGCATATCGTCGCCAAGCTGGTCGAGGCGGTGCAGAACCCGAAAACGCACGGCTATTCGAGCTCGCGCGGCATCCCCGGGCTGCGCCGCGCCTATGCCGCGTATTACGCGCGGCGCTTCAATGTCGAGCTCGACCCGGAGCGCGAAATCATCGTGACGTTGGGCTCGAAGGAAGGGTTCGCCAATCTCGCGCAGGCGATCACCGCGCCGGGCGACACGATCCTGGTGCCGAATCCCTGTTACCCGATCCATTCCTTCGGCTTCATCATGGCCGGCGCGTCGGTGCGGCATGTGCCGGTCGGACCGGATGTCGATTTCCTCGCCGAATTGAAAAAGGCGGTGCAGCACTCGATCCCGGCGCCGCTGGCGGTCGTGCTGAACTTTCCGGCCAACCCGACGGCGCAATCGGTCGATCTGGATTTCTATGGCGAGGTCGTCGATTTCTGCCGCCACCAGGGCATCTACGTGTTGTCCGATCTCGCCTATGCCGAAATTTATTTCGACGGCAAGCCGCCGCCCTCGATCCTCGAAGTGCCGGGGGCGCGCGACATCGCGGTCGAGTTCACCTCGCTCAGCAAGACCTACTCGATGGCCGGCTGGCGGATCGGTTTCGCTGTCGGCAATGCGCGGTTGATCGGCGCATTGGGGCGCGTCAAATCGTATCTCGACTATGGCGCCTTCACGCCGATCCAGGTGGCCGCGACCGCCGCGCTGAACGGGCCGCAGGACTGCATCACCGAGATCCGCGAGCGCTATAAGGCGCGGCGCGACGTGTTGCTCGACGGGCTGCATCAGGCCGGTTGGGATGTCCCGGTGCCGGCCGGGACGATGTTCGCCTGGGCGCCGATCCCGGAGGAATTCCGCGGCCTCGGTAGCCTCGCCTTTTCGAAGCTGTTGCTCGAACGCGCCAATGTCGCGGTGGCGCCCGGCGGCGGGTTTGGCGAATACGGCGAGGGTTTCGTACGCATCGCGCTCGTCGAAAACCGCCAGCGGCTGCGCCAGGCGAGCCGCAACATCAAGGCGTTCCTGTCCGGCCGGAACGACACAGCCGAACTGCGCCGCGCCGCTGCTCGGACAGCTGCCGCCGCGGCGAATTAGGCCCCTCCGGCGCAACCGTTTGATGCCGAGCACGTGGCAAAATCTGGCTTCCCTATCGCCACTCGCCGTCGGGTCTTGCAGCGGGCAGCACTCCTCGGCGCGGCCGTATTGGCGCCGTCGCTCGCGGCCACCTCGCGAAACGGCCCAAGGGCGGCGGCCATGACCGGTGAGCTGACCGCCGACGAGGTTCGCAAGCTGTTGGACCTCGAGCCCAATGCCACCTGCGGCTTCGTCCGGGTGACGTTTGTGACCAAGCAGTCAATCGCAGCGGGCGGGTTGGCGGCGCCGTTCGCGGATGGACGACCCCTCGGCTCCGCGCTCTATTTCATGGTGACCCCCGGGGCGCCCGTACGGCTACACCGGATCCGGAACGACCAGCTCTACCATTATTATCTCGGCGATCCGCTGGAGGTGTTCCTGTTGCACGCCGACGGCGGCACCGAGCGGGTCATCGTCGGGCCGGATTTGCGCAATGTTCAGCGTGTACAGTTGCTGATTCCGGGCAACACGTTCCACACGGCGCGGCTGATCGGCCGCGGTCGTTGGTTCTTGGGCGCGAGCACCGAGTGGCCGGGGGTTGTGCCGGCGGACGTCGAAATCGGCAACTTGGAGGAGTTGGCTGGAAAATACCCGGCCGTTTCCGCCGATCTGCGCGAAATCGCGGCGTCAGTGCAGCATACCGCTCCAACCGGGGCTGGTCCGAGGTAGAGGAGCGCGCTGCGGCACCTGCCTTTTGCGCGCTGAGAGACCGATCCAGGCGTGGCTACCACGCCAGGGCCCAGCCGTCGCGGCGGGGGTCGGAGCCGGCCAGCAGCGTGCCGTCAGGGTGGCGCTGGATGATCTCGACGCTGCAGGGACCGTCGAGGTCGCCGACCGTGTCAACCGGGTGGCCGCGGCGCGCCAGCTCGCGGCGCACCCCCTCCGGGAGGCGCCGTTCGATGGTCAGAACGTCGGGGCCGTCATGCGGATAATTCGCGTATTGGCCCGGCACGTTCGAGGTCCAGCGCGGCAGCTCGGCCGCCTGCTGCGGGTCGAGCCCGAAATCGGCCATCGCGGTCAGCACCTGCAGATTGATCTGCACCTGGTTGTCGGCGCCGGGGGTGCCGAATACCGCCCATAGCTTGCCGTCCTTCAATACCAGCGGCGGGTTCATCGTGTGGCGCACGCGGCGGCCGGGGCGCAGATGGTTCGGATGCGCCGGATCGAGGTGCCAATAGGCCATGCGATTGTTCAAGAGGATGCCGGTGCCGCCGGCGGTCACGCCCGAGCCCCAGGCGCTGTTGATGCTCTGGATACCGGAGACCGCGTTGCCCTCGCCGTCGGCGGTGCAGAAATAGGTCGTGTCGCCGGCGGCATCGGCGATCGCCGTGGTCGGCGCGGCCCGCTTCATGTCGATACGGGCGGCGAGCCGGGCGGCATAACTGGCCGACAGCAATTCGGCGAGCGGCGCGCTGATCGTGCGCGGATCGGCGGCCCAGCGCTCGCGGTCGGCAAAGGCGAGCTTTTTGGCCTCGACCAGCACATGCACCAGATCGGCCGAGCCGAGCCCCATCGCCTTCAGATCGAAATTTTCGACGATCTTCAGCTCCTCGAGCAGCACAAACCCGGTCGAGTTGGGCGGCGCTTCGAGCACGGTCAGACCGCGGTAGTCGATCGCGATCGGTTGCTGGATCTCGGCGTGGAATTCGGCGAGATCGGCCTCGGCGATCAGCGTGCCGGCTTCGGCGCAGCCGGCCGTTAGCCGTTGTGCCAGCGCGCCGCGGTAAAAGCATTCCGCCCCATCGGCCGCGATCTCCTCCAGGCTGCGGGCAAGCTCCGGCTGTACGATATGCCGGCCGGCCGATGGCGCATTCCCGTCAGTGAGAAGGGCCGCGGCGCTGCGGCGGTCGGCCCGCAAGGTCGCGAGGTGCTCGGCCGCGAAATGGCGGTAATGCGGTGTCGCGCCAAACCCCTCGCGGGCGAGGCGGATCGCTTCGGCGCACAGCTCGGCCCAGGGCAGCCGGCCATATTCGCGATGCATCGCCGCGAGCCCGCCGAGCATGCCGGGAACGGATGCCGATAGCGGCCCGGTGCGGGGGATACCCGCGGCGTAGCGCTCCGGCGTCGCGGCCTGCGGCGCAGGACCGGTGCCGTTGAACACGACGGCGCGGCCGCTCGCCTGATCGAACACATGGTAGAAGCCATCGCCGCCGAGCCCCGACATCATCGGCTCGACGACGGCGAGCGCCAGCGCGGTCGCGACCGCCGCGTCGGCGGCGTTGCCGCCGGCCCGCAACGCCAACAGCCCAGCCTGCGCCGCCAGCGGGTGGTTCGCCGCGACGGCACCGCGGCGCCCGATGATCAGCGGCCGATAACAGCGGGTCTCTTCACTCATGCCGGTTCCGTGGCTCGCTCGAAAGGCAACACTTTAACGCAAAGCACGCGAAGGGCACGCAAAGGACGCGAAGGCGGAGCAGCACCTCGGGGCTTTCGCGTCCTCTGCGTATCATGGCGACCTTCGCGTTGGAGCGTTACTGTCCTGAGTTTACCGGTGTGGACGAGGTCTCGGTGAAAGCGGTTCGAGTCAGCGGTACGGAACACTATGCCGAGGAGGCGCCCGAGCTGCTCAAGCGCTACGAGAGCATCTCGTTCGCCGAGGCGCACCATGCCGTGATGCACTTGATCCCGAAGGCGCCGTGCCGCGTGCTCGATATCGGCGCAGGAACCGGCCGCGACGCGGCGGGCTTCGCGGCGCTGGGGCACCGAGTTGTCGCGGTCGAACCAACCGAAGAGATGCGCCGCGGTGCGATGGCGTTGCATCCGAGCTCGTCGATCGAATGGCTCGATGACAGCCTGCCCGAATTGGCGAGCTTGCGAGCCCGCGGTGAACAATACGATGTCGTGATGCTGACGGCAGTATGGATGCACCTCGACGAGAAGCAGCGCCGGCAGGCAATGCCCAATGTCGCAGCGCTGGTGCGAGACGACGGCGCGATGATCATGACATTGCGGCATGGGCCGGTGCCGCCGGGAAGGCGCATGTTCGAGGTCTCGGCCGAGGAGACGATCGGGCTGGCCGCACCGCTGGGCCTGTCCTGCGTGCTGAACCGGCCAGCGGAATCATCGCTGCGTCAGCCCGGCGTCAGTTGGACGCGTCTCGCCTTCCGAAAAGAACTATAACGGACCGGCATCTTGGAGAACGGCGGAATGACCCGAGCCAGGTTTCCTTCCGTGTCCCGGCAAAAGCCGGGACCCACTAATCCGCCGATCGAGCCTCTGAGAAGTGGGTCCCGGCTTTCGCCGGGACGCCGGATTGGGTTGGCTCTGTTCGGCGCGGTGATCTGTCTGCTTGTCGCCGGGTGCGCGAGCACTGATAGCTCTTCGGAGCAGGAGCGGCGGAGCGGGTTTTATGGCGGTGTCTCGGGCGGCGTGACCCGGTAATGGCCGCGAAGTCGACCAGCTGCGGGGTCATCGTCACGGACGGGCGGCGTCTGCTGCTCGGGCATGCGACCGGGTCGCCGCGTTGGGACATCCCGAAAGGCATGGCCGAGCCGGGCGAGAGCTTTGCTACGGCGGCGGCTCGCGAATTGCTGGAGGAGACCGGGCTCGTCGTTTCCGAAGCGGCGCTGCATCCGTTGGGTGTCCATGTCTATCGCCGCGGCAAGGATTTGGCGCTGTTCTGCTGGCCCTCGCCGCAATTGCCCGATCCGCGGCATCTTCGCTGCACGTCGCATTTTCCGCTGGGCGGCCGGATGGTGCCGGAATTCGACCGCTTCGGGCTGTTCTCCCACGAGGAAGCGGTCGCCCGGGTCGGCAAGGACATGGCCCGGCTGCTCGCCGCGATCCCGCTCGATACGTTATGCGGCGCTTCGGATTGAACCGGCAGTCGTGCTAAATAGACCCATCCGTTAACGCGAGGAGGCCCCGATGCCCAAGCTCCGCCATATCGCGATCGCCGCCGAGGACCCGGAGGCGATGGCTGAGTTCTACAAGAAAGCCTTTGATTTCAAGGAAGTGGGTCGGCCGAACGGCTACCTTGCCGACGGCGTCTTTCTCAGCGACGGCACGCTGAACATGGCGATCCTAAAATTCAAGACCGACCAGCTCGGCAAGGGCATGGATTTCCGCGGCATTCATCATTTCGGCATCCTGGTCGAGGATGTCGACGAGTTCTCGAAGAAACTCGAGAGCCTCGGCGCCAGCCACTACATCGACCAGGGCCAGGACGGGCACCAGGCCGGCTATTTCGAGAAGAAATTCTTCGGGCCGGAAGGCGTGCTGTTCGACATCGCCGAGCATGGCTGGGCCGGCGCCGAGCCGCTCCCCGTGCCGACCAAAGCCGCCGCCGAATAGGAGCCCAGGGAAACAGATCGGAGACAGATCATGGCCAAGCTGCGCCACATCGCCATCGCCTGCAAGGACCCGGACGCGATGGCCGATTTCTACATCAAGGCCTTCGATTTCAAGAACGTGCGCACCAGCGACGGGCCGCTCGCCTATGGCCATCATCTGAGCGACGGCACGATCGATTTGGCGATCCTGCGTTTCAAGACCGACCAGATCGGCAAGGGCATGGACTACACCGGGCTGCACCATTTCGGCATCCTGGTCGAGGACGTGGACCAGGCCGCCAAGAAGGTCGAGGGGCTCGGCGGCAAGCACTATATGGACCAGGCTAATCCGGAGCGGACCGGCGGGTTCGAGGTCAAGCTCTACGGCCCGGAGGGCGTCTTGTTCGACGTCGCCGAGCACCCCTGGACCGGCACCGAGCCGTTGCCGGCACGGGTGAAAGAAGCGGCGGAGTAGCCGCGCGTCCTCTAGCTTGACACTCCCGGCCGTCCGTACAACATCCTGTACGGAAGGCCGGAGATTGTCATGGACCATGTTTCCTACACCGAATTGCGGCAAAACCTGAAAAGGCACCTGGACAAGGTGTGCGACGACCGCGCGCCTTTGGTGGTCACGCGGCGCAACGCCGAACCCGTCGTCGTGCTGTCGCTGACCGAATACGAGGCACTGGAAGAGACGCTGCACCTGCTGAGCAACCCGGCAAATGCCGAGCGTCTGTTGAAATCGATCGCTCAGGCAGAAGCAGGGCAACTCGTCGAACACGCAATCGAAGATGAATGAAGCTGCTCTGGTCGGAAGAAGGCTGGGAGGATTATCTCCACTGGCAAGAATCCGATCGGGCAATCCTTCGCCGCATCAACGCTCTGATAGCCGATATTCGGCGCGGCAGGTTCACCGGGATTGGAAAGCCTGAACCGTTGCAGGGCAATTTGAGCGGTTGGTGGTCCAGGCGAATCACTGGGGAGCACCGACTCATCTACCGGATTATCGGAACCGGAGACGCGCAGCGGATCGAGATCCTGATGTGCCGCTTTCATTATCGCCGCAGCTAAGGAACGGCTTCACCACTCCACCTCGCGACCGCGGTGATCGACGAACCCGTGCCGGCCGGTGCCCGCGCGGCTTTCGAGCATATCGACGATGCCGCGCGTGCTCTCCTCGACCGAGAGCGACGCGCCGCGCCCGCCCATATCGGTGCGCACCCAGCCTGGCGCCACCGCCAGCACCGTGATCCGCCGGCCGCCCAGCGAGGCGGCCAGGCTGCGCGACAATGAATTGAGCGCCGCCTTGCTGGCGCTGTAGAGCTCGCTGTAGCTGTCGGTCTTGTTGGCAACGCTGCCGAGCCCCGAACTCATGAAGGCGATAATGCCGCGGCCGCCGCGCACGCGGTCGAGAAAGGCGTGCGCCACCCGCATCGGCGACACCGCATTGGTTATGAAGACCGCGGCGGCCTCCTCGCGGCTGGCGCTTGCGGCGTCGCTCCTGCCCTGCGGCGCGATGCCGGCATTGACGAAGACGAGGTCGAATTGCGTGGCGTCGAGCCGGCGGCGCAACGTGGCGATCTGCGCATCGTCATTGATGTCGAGATGCTCGACCCTGATCTCGCCGCCGGGTTCGTCCGCGAGCTTCCGCAACCGGCGCTCGCCGGCCTCGTCGCGCACCGTGCCGACGACGTTCCATCCGCGGCGCTGGAGTTCCGCCGCGAGCCCGAGCCCCAGCCCGCGCGACGCACCCACCACCAGCGCCCAGCGGTTTTCGGCCATTTCAGCCGGGCCTAGACGTCCAGATTGGCGACGCTGAGCGCGTTGGATTGGATGAATTCGCGGCGCGGCTCGACGAGATCGCCCATCAGGGTCGAGAAGGTTTCCTCGGCGGAATCCTCGTGGCTGACCCGGACCTGCAATAAGGAGCGCACTTCCGGGTCGAGCGTCGTCTCCCACAGCTGTTCGGGGTTCATCTCGCCCAAGCCTTTGTAGCGGTTGACCTCGATGCCGCGGCGGCCGATTTCCATGACCGCCTCGACGAGGGCGGAGGGGCCGGCGATCGGGTATTCCTTGTCGCGCGCGACGAGCTTGCCGGCACGTTCATAGACTTCGCGCAATGCCGCGCCGTCGCCGTCGAGCCGGCGCGCCTCGCTGCTGCCGAGCAGCATGCGGTCGATGATTCGGCGCTCGCCGACGCCGCGCGTGGTGCGGCTCAGGACGAGGCCATCCATGGCGTTGAATTCGCCCTGCCATTGCCCGTCAGCCTCTTCGACGAAGCGGTTGAGCCGCTCGGCGATGCGATGCGCCGCCTCGATCGCCCGATTGGGATTGTCGAGCAGCCCCGCCGGCAAGGCGCCGGCGATCGCCGCCTGCTCGACAACGTCGAGATTGCCGATTTTGGTCGCGAGCGGCTGCAGCCAGCGCCGCTGCACCCGCGCCTGATCGAGCAAGGCGCGCAGATCGTTGCCGCCGCGCTGCCCGCCATCATGCTGGGTGAAGACCGCATCGCGCAGCGCCGCGTCGATGCAGTAGGCTTCGAGCGCGGTATCGTCCTTCAGATAGACCGGCTTGGCGTTGCCGCGCTGCAAGCGGTAGAGCGGCGGCTGCGCGATGTACAGAAAGCCCTTCTCAATCAGCTCGCGCATCTGACGAAAGAAAAACGTCAGCAACAGAGTGCGGATGTGGCTGCCGTCGACATCGGCATCGGTCATGATGATGATCCGGTGATAGCGCGCCTTCGCCGCCTCGAAATCCTCGCTGCCGATGCCGGTGCCGAGCGCCTGGATCAAGGTGCCGATCTCGGCCGAGGACAGCATCTTGTCGAAGCGGGCGCGCTCGACATTGAGGATCTTGCCCTTGAGCGGCAGGATCGCCTGGAAAACACGGTTGCGGCCCTGCTTGGCCGAGCCGCCGGCGCTATCACCCTCGACAATGAAGAGTTCGCTCTTGGCCGGGTCGCGCTCCTGGCAGTCAGCCAGTTTGCCCGGCAGGTTGGAGATGTCGAGCGCGCCCTTGCGCCGGGTCAGGTCGCGCGCCTTGCGCGCCGCCTCGCGCGCGGCGGCGGCCTCGACGACCTTGCCGATGATCTTCTTCGCCTCGGCGGGATGCTCTTCGAACCATTGCGTCAGCCGGTCGGCGACCAGCCCCTCGATGACCGGCCGCACCTCGGAGGAGACCAGCTTGTCCTTAGTCTGCGAGGAGAATTTCGGATCCGGTAATTTGGCCGACAGGATGCAGGTCAGCCCCTCGCGCATGTCCTCGCCGGTCAGCGCGACCTTTTCCTTCTTCGCCAGCCCGCTGTCATTGGCATAGGCGTTGACGGTGCGGGTCAACGCCGCGCGAAACCCGGCCAGGTGCGTGCCGCCGTCGCGCTGCGGGATGTTGTTGGTAAAGCACAACATCGTCTCGTGATAGGAGTCGGTCCACTCCATCGCGATTTCGAGGATGATTCCCTCGCGTTCGCCACGGATCGCGATCGGCGGCGCATGCAGCGCCTGCTTCGAGCGGTCGAGATAGTGGACGAAGGCTTCGAGCCCGCAGATCGGTCAGGACCAGCGTGACGCCGCTGTTCAGGAACGCCAGCTCGCGCAGCCGATGCTCGAGTGTCGTGAAATCGAAATCGGTTTTCGTGAAGGTAGCGGTGCTCGGCAGAAAGGTGATCTCGGTGCCGGTCGCCAGACCATCGCGGGCCGAGCCGGCCGGCCAGGGCGGCGCCGCGCCCAGTTCGGCGAGCGGCGCTTCCGGCACGCCGTCGTGAAAGCGCATGAACCATTCCGAGCCGTTGCGGAAGATGCGCAGATCGAGCCGCGACGACAAGGCGTTGACGACCGACACGCCGACCCCGTGCAGCCCGCCGGAGACCTTGTAGGAATTCTGGTCGAACTTACCGCCGGCATGCAGCTGGGTCATGATGACCTCGGCGGCGGAGACTCCCTCCTCCTCGTGGATGCCGACCGGGATGCCGCGCCCATTATCGGTCACCGTGCACGAGCCGTCGGCGTTCAGCGTGACGGTGACGGTGTCGCAATAGCCTTCGAGCGCCTCGTCGATCGCATTGTCGACAACCTCGTAGATCATGTGGTGCAGGCCGGAGCCGTCATCGGTATCGCCGATATACATGCCCGGCCGCTTGCGCACCGGGTCGAGCCCGTGCAGCACCTTAATCGAGTGCTCGTCATAGGCAATGGCCGCGCCGTTTTCCAATTGCACGCCGGTCACCGGAAGCGGTTCGGATTCGGGAATATTGGCCATCGGTTAAGGTTCAGATCCTCGGGTCAAAAAATCGTTTCCGACAGGGTGCCGTCCGCCACCGACAGAAAGCGGGCGTGGTTGCGCAACGGCGCGAACAGGGTGGTGTCAGTGCCGGTGATCCAGGTCTGGCTCTCCAACCCGGCCAGAGCCTCGAACAGCCCGGCGCGGCGGGCCTCGTCGAGATGCGCGGCGACCTCGTCGAGCAGCAGCAGCGGCGGCTCGCCGCGGGTCGCCCGCTGCAGCGTGGCCTGCGCCAGCATGATCGCGATCAACAGGGCCTTCTGCTCGCCGGTCGAGGCGGTTTCCGCGGCAACGCCCTTATCGGCATAGGTCACGGCGAGATCGGAGCGGTGCGGGCCAAAAATGGCGCCGCCGTAAGCGGCATCGCCGGCGCGGTTTTCCGCCAAAACCGCCTTGAATTGCTCCTCGGCTTCGAGCGCGGGCATCGTGCCGAGCCAATCTTCGACCGCGCCGATCAGAGCCAGCCCGGCGCGCGGAAAGGCGCCCTCGGCCGCGGCGCAGACCTGGTCGAGCCGCTCGACGGCGTCGCGCCGGCCGGCTGCGACTGCGACACCCTGTTGCGCCATCACTTCTTCCAGCGCACTCAGCCAGACCGGATCCGAGGGCCCATCACGCAATAGCCGTGCGCGTTCGCGCAACGCCTGCTCATAACCGGCGACGCGCGTCGCATGCGCCGGATCGAGCCCCAACACGAGACGGTCGAGAAACCGCCGCCGTCCGCCTGGTCCTTCGACAAACAGCCGGTCCATCTGCGGTGTCAGCCACAACACGCCGAGGCACTCGCCGAGCGCCGCCTGGCTGCGGGCCGGCTCGCCATCGATGCGGACGACACGGCGCTCGCCGCCTTCCGGCTCGCGCCCAGTGCCGATGCGGATACTCTCCCGGCGGGTCATAATTGTCGCCGCGACGGCCCAGCCCGAAGTGCCGGGTTCGCTCGCCCCATCGCGCCGGTCGATCTCGCCCAACCGGGCATTCCGCAATCCGCGCCCGGGCGACAGAAAGGAGACCGCCTCCAACAAATTCGTCTTGCCGGCGCCGTTCGGCCCGCTCAGCACGACGGGCCCGGCATCGAGATCGAGCCGGGCCGAGCGATAATTGCGAAAATCGGTCAACACCAGCCGGGTCACCCCGACTTTCCCGCCCGGGGACAAGGCGCCCTCGGGCGAGCGGACCGCGGCACTGTTTCCGGAGGGAAGCCCTGGGGCACGAGACTGCGCTGCGGCGCCGTGGCGACCGTCCTGCGCCGTTATATTCATGACCGTTATATGGGGCGGAAGCGCTTGAATTTCCACCGGGAAAACCGTGGTTTTCCGGCAAAAACCGGGCTCACACCCGCATCGGCATCAGGACGTAGAGCGCGCTCGCATCGGCGCTGTCGCGCACGATCGTCGGCGAGCCCGCATCGGCCATCTGAAATTGCGCGTATTCGCCGTCGATCTGCTCGGTGATGTCGAGCAGATAACGCGAATTGAAGCCGATCTCGATCGGGCTGTTCTGATAGCGCACTTCGAGCTCTTCGACCGCGGTGCCATTCTCCGGGCTGGTCGCCGAGACGACGAGGTTGCCGCGGTCGAGCGCCAGCTTCACAGCGCGGCTGCGCTCGGTCGAGATCGTCGATACGCGATCGACCGCGTCGGCAAACTCCTTGCACTCGACGTCGAGGATCTTGTCGTTGTTGACAGGGATGACGCGGTCGTAATCGGGGAAGGTGCCGTCGATCAGCTTCGAGGTCAGCGCCGCCTCGCCGATCGCGCAGCGGATCTTGGTCTCGCCGAGCGCGACCTGGACCTCGTCCTCGCCCTCCTCGACCAGTTTTCTGAGTTCGATCACCGTTTTGCGCGGCACGATGATGCCGGGCATGCCGGCGGCGCCCTCGGGTGCGGTCATCTCAACCCGCGCCAAGCGATGGCCGTCGGTCGCGACAGCGCGAATCACCGGCACCTCGTTGTTCTTGGTCGCATGCAGGTAGATGCCGTTCAGGTAATAGCGCGTCTCCTCGGTCGAGATCGCAAACCGCGTGCGGTCGATCAGGCCGCGCAATTCGGCGGCCGACAATGCGAAATGATGCGGCAGCTCGCCGGCCGACATGACCGGATAATCCTCCGGCGGCAGGCAGGCGAGCGTGAAGGTCGAACGCCCCGAGCGCAGCACCATCTCGTTGCGCTCGCCGATCGTCTCCAGTTCGACCTGGGCGCCGTCGCGCAACTTGCGGACGATGTCGTACAGCGTATGCGCCGGCACCGTGGTGCGCCCTTCGCGCTCGACACGCCCCGGCACGCGCTCGACGATCTCCAGATCCATGTCGGTGGCGCTCAGCGCCAGCTTTCCGCCCGCCTCTGCGCGCAGCAGGACATTGGACAGAATGGGGATCGTGGTGCGCCGCTCGACGACGCTCTGTACATGGCCCAAGGCCTTGAGAAGGGCGGCCCTTTCGATGGTAAGCTTCATGGTGGCTGCACTGAGGTTTGCGGAATGGACGGAGTTGCCGCCCGCCCCCCTCGAAAAGTTAATGCAAGGGGCCGCAGACGGGATCGCAGTATAGCATGGAAGCGGCGCTGAACAGCCTCATTCGGCGGCGCCGCGAAGGCGGGCCGGAGCCCTCTGCGGGCTAGCTCTGCAGCATCCGCCGCAGCAGCTCGACATCCTCGGCCAGCGTCGAATCGGTCTCGATCAGTTCCTCGATTTTTTTGACCGCGTGGATCACGGTGGTGTGGTCGCGGCCGCCAAATTTTCGCCCGATCTCGGGCAGCGAGCGCGAGGTCAATTGCTTCGCGAGGTACATCGCGACCTGGCGCGGCCGCGCCACGACGCGGGCGCGCCGGCTCGAGGTCATTTCGGCCAGCTTGATGTTGAAATGCTCGGCGACGCGCTTCTGGATCTCGTCGATCGTGACGCGCCGCTCGTTCGCGCGCAGCAAATCGTGCAGCAGATCCTGCGCGCCTTCCAGCGTGATCTCGCGTCCGACGAGCTGCATCTGCGCAATGATGCGGTTCAGCGCGCCTTCCAGCTCGCGGACATTGGACACGATCTTGTGGGCAAGGAACTCCAGGACCTTCTGCGGCAACCGCAGCCGGCTCTGCTCGGCTTTCGATTGCAGAATGCCGAGGCGCAGCTCGTAGGTCGTCGGGTGAATATCGGCCACCAGGCCCCAGCCGAGGCGCGAGCGCATGCGCTCTTCGAGCCCGGCGAGATCGGAGGGCGACTTGTCGGCGGAAATGACGATCTGCCGGTTCTGGTCGACCAGCGCGTTGAAGGTGTGGAAGAATTCTTCCTGCGTCGACTCCTTGCCGCTGATGAACTGCACATCGTCGATCATCAAGAGATCGACCGAGCGGAACTGATCCTTGAAGTCCATCGTCGAGCGGAAGCGCAACGCCCGGATGAACTGGTACATGAATTTTTCGGCCGAGAGATAGATCACCTTGCGGCCCGGCGCCTGCGTGCGGACATGCCAGGCGATCGCATGCATCAGATGCGTCTTGCCGAGACCGACGCCGCCATACAGGAACAACGGGTTGAACGGCACGGTATGAACCGGCGACACGCACGCCTCGGCGATGCGGCGGGCGGCGGCATGG
>Ga0209474_10002076_pt1 | contig 18822 bp, 15 predicted proteins | sample GraSoiAngelo_145_FD_185902 | JGI IMG/M metagenome (GOLD analysis project Ga0209474, IMG submission 185902) | Grasslands soil microbial communities from the Angelo Coastal Reserve, California, USA - 14_1009_05_20cm (SPAdes) (version 2) | ecosystem: Environmental > Terrestrial > Soil > Grasslands... | reverse complement strand
TCACGGCCTCACTGCCCGAGATGTTGGCGAGCCGCCCCATTCGCTCTCGCGTCTACGCCGTCACACGGCTACGACAACTTGCGTGCCATCCGGCCGCATTGCCTTCACAGCTTTCTGGTCCTCAGCCCAGAGCCAGGCGGTAATCGCTTCTTTGATATTTTCCAGCGCCTCTTTCTCGTCACGTCCCTGCGATATGCAACCCGGCAGCGCGGAGCATTGCGCTACGATCCAGCCGTCTTCAGCCTTCTCCAGCGAAACGTGGAAGAGCATGGACAATATCCTTTTACTCGGACAGGCTCCAAAGAACGCGCCGTCTCACCCAGTGCAACACATCATACCAAACCCTGCTCCCATGGGCCCGCCCACAACGCGCTTTTCCTTTGAATCCACTTCAGAAGGAACATTTTCCCTCCCGGTTTTGTTTCATTGAGGGGGATGGGGAACGGTCCGGCGAGTTCCTCGCCACTCGTACTCACCACTCCCATTGTCCCGAAAAATGTGCGCCCATCTCACTGTAAACAAACGGCTTCCGCCCCTGCCTCATTAGCCGCCTTAAACCTCAAAATTCCCTCCTCTAAACCCTTTCCCCTCAGTCACTTGTTCGGGTATTGACACAATCGTAATTCCGTGCTATGATCTTTAATGACTTTTCGCCACCAGCCCCGCTGGCCGCCGAGGCCCTTTGCTCTCCGCCCCTTACCCTCCTATCCGCGAAATCCGTCCCATCCGCCGCTTCCAAGCGCTCTGGCGTGCATACACCCGTCCAATTTTCAACAACTGAACTATCCGACGAGGATAGTTCATCCCGAGCGTAGCGAGGGATCTCTCTATTTTCAACAACTTACACGTTGCCTCAAGTTTGCAACGCTTTCTGAACTCCTTTGTTTTCAATCACTTCCAACCATCAAGTTTAGCAAGTCCCGTGTTTTGATAACGATACGAATTGCCGGGGGGTGGGGGGTATCCCCTGGAGCGGTGGGAGTGAAAGTAATACTTGAACTGCGCCAGGCCGAAAGGCGCGGGCCATCCGAGATTGTGTATTTGCGTGAAGGGTATCCCGGGCCATCTTCTTTAGAATCAACACTTACGTCGCTACCCGCAAGTGTTGCATCGAAAGGACTTCCAGGAGAGCTAACCCGCTTAGAATCAACACTTACACAAAAACAGGGGGGAGGGGGCGGTTTTTCGAGTTTCGCTTTTCGAGTTCCGTTTGCGAAAAAGTCTACTCCGGCTCGCCGTTGTCTTCCGGCTGCACGTCGAGCCTTCCCTTGGTCTTCTTGGCCATCAAGTACGACCGAATGAACGGGTCCAAATCGCCATCGAGCACGCGGTTCACGTCGCCAACCTCAAATCTTGTCCGCAAGTCCTTGATCATCTGGTACGGCTGCATCACATACGACCGGATCTGGCTGCCGAACGAAATGTCCTTCTTGGTTTCGTCCAGCTTGTCGGTTTCCGCCTGCCGCTTTTGCACTTCCATCTCATACAACCGTGACCGCAGCGTCTTCATCGCCAGCTCGCGGTTCTTGTGCTGGCTCCGTTCCGCCTGGCAGCCCACCACGATCCCGCTCGGAAGGTGCGTGATGCGCACCGCCGTCTCCACTTTGTTGACGTTCTGCCCGCCCTTGCCGCCGGACCGGAACGTATCCGTCTTCAAATCCTCCGGACGGATGTTGATCTCGATCTTGTCGTCCACTTCCGGAATCACGAACACCGAGGCAAACGACGTATGCCGCCGCGCCGCCTGGTCAAAAGGAGAAATCCGCACCAGCCGGTGCACGCCGGTCTCTCCGGCCAAAAGCCCATACGCGTTTTCGCCGCTGAACTGTACCGTGGCGTTCTTGATGCCTGCCTCTTCCCCCGGCGTTTCGTCCAGCACCGACGCGCTCATTCCCTTGCGCTCCGCCCAGCGCAAATACATCCGCAGCAGGATCGAAGCCCAGTCTTGCGATTCTGTCCCCCCCGCCCCGGGCTTGATCGTCATGATGGCGTTGAGATGATCGCTTTCGCCCGAAAGCAGCGTTTTCGTTTCCAGGTCGGAAACGTAAATGTCCGCGGCCCCCAGCTCCCGGTCCAGCTCTTTCAGCAGGTCTTCTCTTTGCTGGGGATTGGTTTCTTCCTGCGCAAGATGGATATAAGTCTCAAGGTCGCCGCCCATCGCAGCGAGTTTCTCGTCTGCACCAATTTGCTCTTCCGCGCGCTTGCGCTCGCGGAGCACGCCTTGTGCGGATTCCTGATTGTTCCAGAAATTGGGTTCGGAGCTGCGGGCTTCGAGCCCTTTCAGCCGTTCACGGTTGCTCGGCGCGTCAAAGATAACTCCGCACGAGCGCGACCCGCTGCTTCCATGCTTCATAGCGATGTTGCAAATCTTCGAGGATCATTCTTATGTCTCGTTGTATGTGTTGCGAATCCCGCGCTTGTCATCCCGAACCCGCGAAGCGGTGCAAGGGATCTGCTTTTCGCGGAAATTCAAAATTCGGGTTACTTCCCTGGCTTCCAGGAGATCACCAACAGAATAGCCGAAACAATCACGCAAAGCCACGCGAACCAGTCTCCGAACCGGGTGTAAAGCGTTTCGTCGGTCCGGAAATCATACGGCAAGTCCTCCGCCGCTCGCACATCCGGCGGCAGCGGTTCCACCATGCGCCCGTAGGGATCCACCGACGCGGTGAATCCGTTGTTTGTCGCGCGCACAATCCAGCGGCGGTTCTCCACGGCCCGCACGCGGACCATGTGCAAATGCTGCTCAGCTGCCGCGGAACGCCCGAACCAGCCGTCATTGGAAATATTCAACAACAGCTGCGCGCCATTGGCCGCGAAGCGCCGCACTTCGCCGGGATAAATCGCCTCGTAACAGATGAACACCCCAAGCGTGTGGCCATCAGGCAACCCGCCGACAGCGTATTTGTTGCCCTTGTGAAACCCGCCTACCTCATCGGAAAGATGCGCCACCACCCGGTGAATCAGCGGAAAAGGTTCGTATTCGCCGAACGGCACCAAGTGAACCTTGTCGTAGGTAAAAACGCGCTGCCCTTGTGCATCCACCAGAATTGCGCTGTTGTAGGCCGCCTGCTGCCCCGGTGGAACGCGATCCGAAGGATCCACCGGCGGCTTCCATTCGATCACTCCCGCAAGAAACGGATGGCCGAAGCGAGCCGCCAGATTCGACGCCAGTTTTGCAAATTGTGGATCCTCAAACGAGAACGGCGCCGGCGCCTCCGGCCAGACCAGCAAATCTGGTTTTTCGGCGTTTGGCGCAAGACTCAGCTTGGCAATCTCGTCGAGCTGCGCTGCGTTTTTCACAAACCAATCCTGCGGATATTCCGCGACCTCTGGGAAATTGAGCTGCACCGCGCGCGCAAAATGCCGGGCCTTCGCATCCGGCACCAGGTGCGGCCCGGTCAACATCGCAATCACAAGAATTGCGGAGGCCCCTCCTCCGATTACGATTCGCTGCTTCACCGCCATTTTTTTCGACGCCACGACCCAAGCGAGCAGCGCATTGAATCCTGCAGCGAGGAACGACAAACCGTAGATTCCCGTGAGCGTCGTGATTTGCAGCAAACCGAGGTTGCCGGACGCGGGATAGCCCAGCAAGTTCCACGGAAAACTGATTTCCGGCAAATGCGCGCGGACAAACTCGAATGTGACCCATGCGAACGGCGCCGCGATGCAAGCGAGCTCGATGCTTCGCCGCGAAATACGGTGCACCGTCAGCGTGAAGCTTCCGACGAGCACGCCCCACGCCGCTGCAATCAGGAGCAGCACGCCCCAGCCGCCCGCAATGGGCAGGCCGCCGTGAACGCTCAGCACCGTCGCAATCCACGGCACGGAAGTCAGCACAAACAGGAGCGCATGCAAAAATCCGCAAGCGAACGCGACGCGGCCACGCGCTCCAAACACCGCCAGCAGCAGCACGCCGACGCAAATCCAGGAATAGATGCTGAGATAAAGTCCGGTAAATGAGAGGGAAAGCGCGGCGCCGGAAATCGCGCCAATCAACAACCGCAAGTGATCAGGTAGTTTCGCCCCGGAATCCGGAGCCACCAGCAGTAGCCCGTTGTCCGAAGGCATCAACGCTTCACGAAGGCTTTGAAGCCGGCATCTTCAAGGCCCTTGCGCGCAAGGTCGGCAGCCTTCAGGTCCGCGTAGGGCCCCACCTGCACGCGATAGTATTTGTCGCCGTGCGGAGAAAGCACGTACGCGGGAAATTTCTTTTTCTGCAAAACTTTTGCCAGGTCCAGCGCATCCACTTCTTTGTTCATTGCGGCTACTTGCAAAGAGTATCCGCTGCCCGGTATGGTCACGCTATTGGAAGCTTTCGGAGCATTGCTGCCCGCGCTGCGCGAGGCGGGAGAGGATTTCACCAGCACCGGCGCGCTCTGCTGGAGTTGCGGCGAAGATGCGGAAGGCGCGGGCTTGAGCCGGTCCTCCGCCTTCCCTTTTTCGCCGGCGTGATAAAACTCCCACTCCGGATTTGCCGGCACCCCTGTTTCTGTGGGAGGCTCAGCGGGAACCGTCTTGTTTGCGCGTTTGGAAACCGCTTCCGGTTTGGAGGAATTTCGCAACTCCGGCTTGGCGGGCAAAGCATCGGCGCTGGCTTCCGACTGGTGCAGTCCCATGACGTAGCCCAGCGTGAAAAACAACCCCGAAAGCAGAATCACCGCCAGGAACAAGCCAATGACGTGACGGCCTTCGAGTACGCGCTCACCGGCGCCCCGATGTCCTCCATAACTCATTTCCTACTTTTGCGATCCTCCTAATGCCCGGGTCCACTGGTTAATAATATCGATGGGGAGGGGAAACACAATCGTTGTGTTCTTCTCGACACCTATTTCCGTAAGCGTTTGCAAGTATCTCAATTGAATCGCTGAAGACTGCGTCTCGAGGACTTTTGCAGCGTCGGCGAGCTTCTGCGAAGCTTCAAACTCGCCTTCCGCGTGGATGATTTTTGCGCGGCGCTCGCGCTCGGCTTCTGCCTGTTTGGCGATGGCGCGTTGCATCTGCTCGGGAATGTCCACTTGCTTCACTTCCACTTTGGTGACTTTGATGCCCCAGGGCTCCGTGTCGGTATCGAGTATGATTTGAAGCTTGGCGTTGACTTTGTCACGCTGGGAGAGAATTTCATCCAATTCGAATTGACCGACGACGCTACGGAGAGTGGTTTGCGCGAGTTGCGACGTCGCGTATTGATAATTCTGAACTTGGGAGAGGGCCAGATTCGCATCCACCACGCGGAAGTAGCACACCGCGTTCACTTTCACGGAAACGTTGTCGCGCGTGATGATGTCCTGCGGCGGCACGTCGAGCGTTTCCAGCCGCAAACTGATGCGATACAGCGTTTCAATCGGCCATAAGACTAGATTTATGCCCGCTCCTTTGGCTTGCGGGAGTAGTCGCCCGAGCCGCAGTACCACGCCCCGCTCCCACTCCTTAATGATGTAAATCGAATTCCAGAACCAGATCAACACGATTCCGACGATGACCGCGATCCCCACGAAACCGATTTCCATCTTCTTCCTCCTGAGAACACACTCCTTCTACTTCACCGCCGGGCTGGCCACTTCCACCGGCTCGACGTACAGCTTCAACCCTTCGACCCTGGTCACCTGCACGGACTTGCCCTCCGGCACCGACTGCGAGGAAACAGCGCGCCACAACTCGCCGTGGACCCGAACCATTCCTTCGGCGCCGGCCTTCAACTCCTCCGTGACCGTACCGGTCAATCCAATCAACTCTTCCCTGCCCGTGGCCGTTTTCCATTTTCGCGAGCGCAACACCAGCCGCATCAGAACGACGGTGATCACTCCGAACGGCAGGGTTGCCGCAAGCGCGACTCCGAGACTCACACCGCCTGAAGTCAGCGGCGAACGAACCAGGAACAGCGCCCCCAAAAACATGGATACAATCCCGCCAAGGGCGAGAACACCGTGGCTTGGCGCCTTCGCCTCCAAGATGAAAAAGACGAGCGAAAGCACGATCAAGAACAATCCCGCCAGATTCACCGGAAGAAAATGCATGTCATACAAAGCAAGGACCATGCAAATTCCGCCGATGACGCCCGGCGCAATGACACCGGGATGCGTGAACTCCGTGTACAGACCCAACGCGCCAAGAATCAGCAACAAAAAAAAGATATCGGGCTCAACGATTCGCGACAAGAATTTCTGGCGCGCGGAGAGTTCAAACGGGGTGTGCACGGCATTCTTGAGCGCCAGCGTCACCTTGGTGCCGTCGAATCGCGTAATGGTTCGCCCGTCCAGTTGCTGCAGCAAATCTTCCGGCGTATTGGCGATCAAATCGATCATTTTGGCGTCCAAGGCTTCTTTTTCCGTGAACGCCTTGCCTTCCGTAATGGCTTTTTCCGCAAGTTCGGGGTTGCGCCCGCGCCGTTCCGTGAAACTTCGAAGAAACGCAGTAGCGTCCTGGTTGATTTTCTTGCGAAACGCTTCGTCAATCTGCATGGGAAACGCGCCGCCGATGGCGATGACCGGGGTCGCTGACCCCGTGTGCGTGCCACGCGCCATCGCGGCAATATCCGCTGAAAGAAGAATGTAGAACCCAGCGGAAGCTCCGCGCGCGCCCGTTGGCGAAACGTACACGGCAACGGGCACGGGTGACGCCAGGATGTGCTGGATCATGTCTTTCATGGAGTCGCTCAAACCGCCCGGCGTGTCCATGGTAATCAGCACCAGCAAGGCATGGCGTTGCGCGGCATCCTGGAGGCCTTCGTCAATGTAGGTGGCCAGAATCGGTTCCACTTCGCCATCGAGTTTCAATTCCAGCACGGAAGGACCGGCTATTTGTTCGCTGGCGCTGGACGATGGAAGTATCAGTGCGCCAGCCGCGCCTGCTAGTACAGAGAAAATCACGGAAAACGCGGACAGCCACGTTCGCTTAAGAAATCCTTTTCGCCTCAATTGCAGCGCAGATCTCACGCGCCACCCCCGCCCGGCTTCTTCGCGGGCGCCTTGGAGTTCTGTAAATGATCCAGCAATTGTTTAGCTTGCGCGTAATTTGGCGCTAGCTTCAATGCTTTTTCCGCTTCGGCGCGGGCCAGATCAGTCTTTTTCTGCTCCAAGTAAATTTTCGCAAGTATCGTCCGCACTTCCGCCGAGTCTCGCGAGGCCAGCGACGCCTGCAATTCCTTGACTGCGTCATCCATTTTGCCTTGATGGCGCTCGATTTCACCCAAGCCGCGGTGCGCCGCGGCATTGTCTGGCTCCGTCGCAAGCGCGGCGCGAAATTCCTTCTCAGCCGCGTCCATGTTACCGGCAGAGAGTTCCTGCCTACCCCTGCGGACGCGCGCGGCAGGAGTATCACCCGCCGCAGCCGCAGCAGCGGTACTTGCAGGAGCGTCCGCCGGCTCCGCGCGAAGCCCGCTCAGGTCCAACTCTGCTTTGATACGCGTGAGGCGCGCTAACGTTTCGTTCCTTTGTCCTGACGAGTCAACTAATTGAATCGGAGGCAATCCGTTCGGCCCAAAAGCTTCTTTCGCGGCTTCCCGCTCCTGGTCGGCTTCGCCGTTTTTCTCGGCCTTTTCCAGCGACCGAATCAGCAGCGCCCGGTCTTGCGCGCTGTCGGGCTCGCGTTCGGCCGCTTGCCGGAAGTAGTCTGCCGCGGCGGCGGCATCATCACTTTGCAGGGCCAGCAAGCCGAGATTAAAAGAGTAGTCGTCTTCGCCGGGTGCCAAGTCCGCCGCCCGGCGAAGGTTTGCCTGCGCGGTCGCCACTTTGCCCTGCCGGGCTTGCGCGATCGCCAAATTGTTCAGAATCTCGGGCGCGTCGGCCCCGTTTGCTATGGTGCTCTTCAAGGCTTCCTGCAGGTTATGGAAATCTTCCTCGGCGTGGTCCGCCTGATTCAATTGCAGGCGGCAAACTCCGCTGAAGAACAGCGCTTCCGGATAGCGGTCATAGGTCTTGGGAACTTTAAAGAACCAGGCGAGCGCGGCGTTGTAGTCCTTCTTTGCAAAGTAGGCTTCTCCCAGAGCAAAGTTTGCATCCGGCCAGTCGGGTGCGAGGCGCACCGCTTCGTGGAGCTGGCGCAGCTTGGCGTCAGCATCGGCGGCTTGCAGCCCGCGCGAGTATTGCTCGAAGGCATCGAGGCGCAGTGGCCGCTGCCGCTTGGTGAAATCCGCCAGGCTCAGGGCGTAGCGGCCATCACGCGAAGAGAGCGTTCGCCACAGGAGGCGCGTATGCAGGTCCATGAGGGATTCCACGGGACCGCTTTCCTGCACCGCGGGGCGCAGCGACAAAGGATTCATGCTGAGGATGCGCATTTCGAGAGTGAGAACGGCGCCCTTTACGGCGTATTTTCCGTAGATAACGTAATCGGCGTCGAGGTCCTCCGCGATGCGCAGCATGGTTGCATGACTGAACGCGGAGCCGCTGGGCAGGCCGTAGCGTTCGAGTTCGGCAGCGCGGCCGGCGTGGGAATAGACTTGTTCCCCGGCAGTGGTGAGCCGCTCGATGGTCAATTCTTCCAAGCCTTCGCTAAGCCAGTCGAGCTTGGCAGGAGCGCCCGCATTTTCGAAAGGCAGGACGACGTAAATTTTTTGCGGTGTTCCGGAAGCTGCAGGAGAGTTCGCTGATGTCGCAGGCTTTGCCGCGGTCGCTGGCTGCTGCGCTACGCAAACCGCGCCCGCAATAAGCGAAACGGAGACTGCTTTGACGAGGAGTTCACCAATACGCGGCCTACCAAAGGAGCGCGGCATCTTGCTTGCATTGTAGCAGAGGGAGCCACTCGTTTGGTTGCAATGCGACTGACTGCGCCAAAGACGAGTGAGTTTGGTTGCCAGGCCCCGGGCAAACCGCTTAGCACAATTCTTTATACGCTTCTTTACTCATAGCGCAGGGCGATGAGGGGATCCACGCGCGTGGCGCGGCGGGCGGGGATGTAGCACGCCAGAAGCGCGACGATCACGAGAATGACGGTTACGCCCGCATAGGTCAGAGGGTCGTACGCGCTGACACCGAAAAGCAAGCTGGAGAGCTGGCGCGTCAAAACAAGCGAGACGAGGATTCCCAGCGCCAGGCCTGCGCCGGTTAACTTCAGCCCATGGCCCACGACCAATCCGAGCACATCCCGCCGCTCCGCGCCCATGGCCATGCGGATGCCGATTTCGCGCGTTTGCTGCGTCACCGAGTACGCCAACACGCCATACACGCCCACGGCGGCCAGAACCATGGCCAAGCCACCAAACACGGTGAGCAGCGCGGCGCCCATTTCCGGGGCCCACAGCCCCTGATCGATGATTTCGCCAATGGTCTGCACGTTGGTGATGGCGAGATTCGGCTCGAGAGACTGAATCTGCGCGCGCACGCCGGCAATGACGGGTTCCGGCCTGCCCGTGGTTTGCACTTGAAGTGTGGCGGCAGGGGCATAATCCTGAGTTACGGGCAGATACACGAGCGGTGGCGGAACTTCGCCAATAGCGTTGACTACGCTGTTGCGAGTGATTCCTACGACTTCGCGCAACATGGTGTCGCCGAAGAAATGGAAGCGTTTGCCGATGGCCTCCTGATTGGGCCAGAACTTTTTGGCCATGGCTTCATTAATGATGGCGACCGTCGCGGTGTCTTTGCGGTCGGCATCGGTGAAGAGGCGGCCACGAAGCAGCGGAATGCGCAAAGCATCGAAATATCCCGTGGTGATGTCGTCCAACTGCGTCAGCGTTCCGCGGTAGCCGGTGGATTCGTCCTCGCCTTCAGGAAAAACGGTTCGCGCAAAGCCGCCGCCCAGGGGGAAGTTGGAGGCAATGGCCGCAGCCTTCACGCCGGGCGTGGCATTGGCGCGTTCGACGGCGGCGCGCAGGAATTGCTGGCCGTGGCCTTCGTCGTAGTGCAACGCGCCGAGGTCAAAAGCCAGCATGAAGAGATTTTTTGATTCAAAGCCGGGATCCATTTGTTGCGCGTCGCGCATGCTGCGAATGAACAGCCCAGCGCCAACGAGGGCCACCAGGGAAAGCGCGATTTCAGAAATCACCAGCAGGCTGCGCAGCTTGTTGCGCCCCCAGCCAATGGAGCCGCCGCGGCCGCCGAGTTTGAGCGTGTCTGCCAAGTCAGGAACGGAAGCTTTGAAGGCTGGCGCTACGCCAAACAGCAACCCGGTCAGCAGAGAAATTCCTAGCGTGAAGAAGAGGACGTTCGAGTCCAGGGACAAATCAATGCTGTCCGCCTGAATGAAAGGCGGGCGGAAAGACCACAGCAAGGTGCGCCCCGCATAGGCAACCACTAAGCCTGCCGCCCCACCGATAAGGGAAAGCAAAACGCACTCGGTGAGCATCTGGCGGATCAAACGCGGCCGGCTGGCGCCAAGCGCGGCACGCAAACCCATCTCTCTTTCGCGGCGAGCCGCGCGCGCAAGAAGCAGATTGGCGAGATTCGCGCAGGCGATCAAGAGCACCAAACCGACGACGGTCATCATCATTGTGCCGGCAAGCGCAATCTGGTCATGCTGGTTTACGCCTACTGCCGCTTCAGCCAGAGGGGTCAGCGCGATGCTGCGGCCTCCATTGTCTTTCGGAAAGTCTTTTTCGAGCTGCGAGGCGATCGTTTTGAGCGACGCTTCGGCTTGGTTTATGCCGATCCCTTGCTTGAGCCGTCCAACGGCAAGCGCATTCAAAAATCGCCGGTCATTGAAGAACTCTTTACCAAAGCCGGTGAGAACCTGGGGGTACATGCTGGTGGGAACCCAGATTTGCTCGGCACTGGCGAAGGTGAATGTTCCTTTAAAGCCTTTTGGCGCCACGCCGATAACCGTGTAGGGCATGGCGTTTAGCGTCAGCGTCTTGCCAATTTCATTGGGATCCGACCCGAGCTTGTTGGCCCAAAAGCCGTAGCTAATGACCGCGACGTTGTTGCCGCTCAGCTTGGTGTCCTCGCCGGGAAGAAAAAAGCGTCCGGCCGCCGGCTGGAGCCCCAGGACGTCGAAATAATTCGCGCTGACCATCGTGCCATTGACCTGCCGGGCCTCCGCGCCGCCGCTCCACGTCAGTGGAATCGGAATGATGGAAGTGACGCCGGAGAGCACTTCATTCTGCTTCTGATAATCCTGGAAATTGCGAAACGACAAACCGAGTTTCGTCGCGTTGGCGAACCCGACATGGGTCTTCGTGTCAATCGTGTCCAGCTCAACGAGGTGAGAAATGTCCTTGACCGGGAGAGGATGCAGCAAAATCGCATTGACTACGGTGAAAATGGTGGTGTTCGCGCCGATCCCTAAAGCCAAAGACAAAATCGCTACGGCGCTGAAGCCGGGGCTCTTGCTGAGTACGCGCGCGCCATGCCGAAGGTCTTGCCAGAAGTATTCCATTTTGCACCCCACTGAAGGTCCAACTCTTCGAAGACAAGTTCTTTACGCTTTAGTCAGGCCGAGAGCAACCAGAATTGCACAGATAAAAAACCAACATGGACTCGCCAAAGCGCATGGGAACTTCAGGCGATTAGACGTTTGGTTTTGCGGTTCCATTGCGTGCCTTGGCACGGTGTTGCTCAAGAATTCCAGGCGACTTTGGTGAGCTGCTTTTTGCGCGATTCCCATTCAGAGCCGGTCAGGACGCGCGGGGCGACTTCAATCAAGCGCGGAATCAGCTTGAAGACGCCCGCGGCGTTCCAAGGCTGGCCGTCGCGCGTGCGATACTCGCGGGCGTTAAGGGCTTCCGCCATGCTGCGGAAGGAGATGTCTTGAACAATCATTTCGCCAAGGAATTTGAGGGTCTGCATTTCGAGGGGATCATCTTCGAGATGGCGGCAGTCGCCGGCGATGCGCAGGCCGAACGGGATTTCTTCGGAGCCGGGCTCGACTTCCGGAATCTCCGGCTCGCCGGAAAACTCGATTTCGCGCTCCCACTCGAGCGCTACCAGGCGCCAGCCCGCGTCATGCATTTTGGAGAGATAAACGGAAGTGGGGGGGATCGTGACTTTCTCCCGAATGCGGTCAATCTTTTTCATCGGGCGCCTCCGGATTTGGGTGCGTGGGCTACACTTGGCCATCAAAGGGGGAGCAACTCAGGGGCCGATGGGGGCCCTTTATAAACTAAAGAAACAAAACGGTTTAGACGTATATTGAGATCTGGATGGCTCGGGGTCTTGTCCGTCCGGGGGAAAGACCTGTAGCGATCCCGGACACCTGAACCTGGAGGCATGGAAACCGTCTAGATCTGAGGGTTGTCTTCCGGCCTGGGAGTCAGAACTTCCTGGACCGCCGGACTCTTGATGACCGCTGCAAAAGACGGATCCTCTTTGATGGCCGCGAGTTGTTTGTAGCCTTCATCCTTGGCTTTGCGCAAATAGATCAGGCAGCGCTCCAGATTTCCGGCCTCGGCATAGGATTTCGCAAGCAGGAAGTAGAACTTCCCGCGATCGCCGACGGACCGATCCTGCAGGATCGATCCATTTCTCGAACTGTTACGCTCAAACAGCTGTGGATCCATAGCCAGCGCCTGGCGGAACGAACCAATGGCCTGCTCGTATTTCTTGTCTTCGAAATAGGCATAAGCCAGATTGCTGTACAGGACCGGCATGTCATTCCGTATGGCGATGGCCTTCTGGTAAGCCTTGATGGCTTTTCCGTATTTCTTGCGCTGGTAGTAGATGGTGCCGATATTGTTTTGCGCGTCGGCATAGGTGGGATCCAGCTTGGTGGCGCGTTCATAACATTTCAGCGCTTGACCCAAGACGGTTTGCTGGTGCATGGCAATGCCCAGCTTGTTGAAGTAAACCGCGTTCTGCGGGTTTTGGTCGACAAGGCGCTTGTAAAGCTGGGAGGCTTCCCGGTATTCCTTGCGCGCCATATAAAGGTCGGCCATCTGCTCGTCGCTGAGTTCCGGACGGACCACGATGACCGGCGATTGCGGCACACGTGGCGCCACAGGCGCACTGCCGGGGCCATCTACAAGTGATTGTGCTGCTGTCGAAATCGAAAGACTGAGGAGGAGAACACCTGCTGGAAACGCCACAGAAATGCGTGTCATGGCGAATCTCCCTTCTCCGGCTTGGACTTGGCCTTGTCGGGTTCCTTCTTCTTGCCTCCAAAGATACCAAAAATCTTCTGTAAAGGGTTCTTTTTCTTGTCTGCGTTTTGGGCGTTAGGATCCGCGGCCCCGGGTTGACCGGTCGCGTCGGGGGGACGGTTGGGGTCGGACTTCATCACGACGGACGGGTTGGTATCCGTTTGCGTTGTTTTAGGTTGCCCACCGAAGACTTGCGAAAGCACGGAGCCTGTCGAGGTTGACAGGCCGTGTCCGCCATGCAGTTCGCAGAAATCGGTCGGCGCCGAACCCGCCACGTAAACTTCTTCACGCGTTGTAGGACAGTTAGGCGTCGCCAGTTGCAAGGATTCCGGATCAATGACCACGGATTGCACGCCATCCGGCATCGTAAAATCTTTCACATCGCGGTAAGGCGACATGGACGTCGCCTTCATCATGAAATCCGCCCAAATCGGCGCATCCGCAGCGCCACCGGTAAATCCAAGGTCCCGATTGTCGTCAAATCCAACCCAGACGACGCAAAGCAAATTGGAAGTGAAGCCTGCAAACCAGCCATCTCGCGAGGTTCCTGTTTTTCCAGCCGCCGGCAAGGTGAATCCCCGCGCACGCACCGCCGCGCCGGTGCCGCGATTCAACACATCCTTCAGCAGGCTGTCCACCAAAAACGCCACGCGCGGATCCAACGCTGCGTGGGTTTGCGGCGTAAATTTCTCAAGGACTTCGCCGTCGGAGTTCACCACGCTGCGGATAAATTGCGGTTCAGCGCGCGTGCCCATGGTGGCAAAGGTGGTATAGCCCGCGGCCACGTCCACCGGCGTCATCTCATAAGCCCCAAGAGCAACGGACGGAGTTGGCTGAATGTTTGTCCCCAAGCCCATTTGACGCGCGACCTGCACCACGCGGCCATAGCCAATGAGTTCGGCCACTTTCACGGTGGCGACGTTCAGCGAGTTCGTAAGTGCGTCACGGACGGTCACCCGCCCCATGAATCTTTCGCTGTAATTGTTGGGTGTGTATTCCTTTCCGTCAAATTCGAAGGTGGTCGGCTCGTCGTCGATGGTTGTAGCGGGAGTGATAATGGGCTGCACGTTGTCCACGGCGTTGTCAAAAGCCGCCGCATAGACAAATGGCTTGAAGACAGAGCCTGGCTGGCGATGCGCCAGAGCATGATTGAGCTGGCTCTGCCCGTAATCTCTGCCGCCGACGAGAGCTTTGATTTCTCCATTCCTCGGGTCGAGGGCTACGAGCGCCACCTGCGCCTCAGGGACGGGTTCGTTGCTTCCCTTCTTCGCAAGCTCACGCTTCCATTTGTCGTATCTCTTTTGCAGCAGCGTGTCCACGTTCTTCATGCCGGCTTCGATGGCCGCGACGGCGTCGCGTTCCAGCGCGGGATCCAAAGTCGTGTACACGCGGAAATTCTGGCTCAATAACTCATTTTCAGAGTACTTGTCGAGCAAGTGGTCCTTCACCATGTCCACGAAATAGGGCGCTTCCCTTCCCGAGCTCGAGGCGTGAACAATTTTCAGCGGCGCCTTTTTTGCCTCTTCCAAGTCTCCGGCAGTGATGTACTTGTTGTCGAGCATCTGCGTCAGCACGCGGTCGCGAGCCTGCGCGCCGCGTTCCGGGTGGCGATCCGCTGAGGAATAGTAATTTGGAGCGCGAATGATTCCCGCCAAGTAGGCACATTCAGGCAGGCTCAACTCGCGCATGTCTTTCCCGAAATACGCGACGCTGGCTTCGGAAAATCCGCGAATCCCGAAGCTGCCGCGGTTGCCGAGGTACACTTCGTTCGCGTACATCTCGAAGATTTGCTGTTTGTTGAAGCGTTGTTCGAGCTCGAGCGAAATCAGGGCCTCGGCCAGTTTTCGCCGCCAGTTGCGGTCGGTCGACAGGAAGAAAGTGCGCGCCACCTGCATAGTGATAGTGCTGGCTCCCTGATAGTGCTGGCTGGTGTGACGGATATCCGCCCACGCCGCGCCGGCGATGCGAATGAAATCAAATCCCCCATGCTCGAAAAAGCGCTTATCTTCCGCAGAAAGTATCGCGTCCACTTGCATCACCGGCAGGTCCTCGTAGCGCACCGGGCGCCGCTTCTCGCGGGCGCTGTCAAAAAGATTGGTGATCAGCTCCGGCTCGATTTCTGCGGTGTCCATTTCCGAGCCGCCTTCGAGAGGCCGGATGCTCTTGATGCTCTTGCCGCGGAACTGCACGGCCAACGCGTTCTTTCCGCCGAAATACGAGAGCTTCGATGGCCGGATGTCCACGGTGTTGCCCTGCACCGTGTATTGGCCGAGCGCGTTGGGGTCATTTTCCGGACGGTAGCCAACTCGCGTCAGGTAATCCGTCAGGTCGTCCGGTCCCCACGCTTGCGCCGCGGAAATGTGTTCCGGCGCGGAGAAGATCTGTGTGGTGTTTTGAAAAATGGGCCCGGAAAGGCGCGCATCAATCATGCGCGAATACTTCATGTAGTAATAAGTGAAAATTCCGCCGGCGATGACAAAAATCCCGAAGATAATCCCAAGAATCGTCAGGCCGATAGTGGAAGTAAAAAACCCTCGTTGGACCCGGATCTGCAAAAGGTTCTCCCCCAGGCTGGAGCCTCTATTGTCTCGCAACCCCATCCGCTAGGAAAGACGGAGTTACGCGCCGCAGGGTTGCCCGCCGCGCATCCTCAAACACTAAGCTGGATTCAAACTTTAAAAAAGCGACTTCGTTTCGCTGTTCGGAGTAAAGTGCAAGTCCGCGTGGTACACCAGCACGTCCACAGGCACGGTGTAATCCAAAGAAATCTTCACCACATTGTTGTTGCTCACAATCTTGACATCTTCCCGCTTCGCGGGAATATCAAGATCCACGATCACTTTGTAAATGTTGTCGCGGATCTGTTCTTCGGTGTAGTGATTCACCATGGCATAGCGCGACTGTTCCTGCATTCTGTCGGAGAGCTGGTAATCGTCCACGTAGGGCGGCACCATTTTCCATGCCGTGTAAATCGCAAGCACCACGATCACGACAATCAGGATCCCCTTCAGCCTGCCTTCGCCCCGCTCAAACCGGCGCTGCCACATTAGCTGGCGCGCGCGCATGCCGTTCATAAACACTCCAATCCTCTCCTCAAGCCGTCTTCGCTGCCTACCTCGAGAACGGCGGTCTGGAATTTCCCCTGTGAAACCAAGCTAGCACCGCAGGGAAGGCGTGTCGAGAAAATGGCAAGGGGGCTGTTTCGGGAAAGGAACGGGCCAGTAGGACAGACTTAGTCTGTCTCCGGCGGGCTTCGGCGAACAGCGAAGCATTAGAAATTTAGGATGTGCCGCACAGTAGGAGTGGGAAAGAGGACAGGCTGAAGTCTGTCCTACTAATAGGCGCGGGCAAACATCGCGCGAGTGGTGGAGGGCTGGTTGCAGTACACACACTTTCCGCTCGCGCTATCTTGCTCCAAAGGAATACAGCGCATGGTGGCGCGGGTTTCTTCCTTGATTTTGGCTTCGCATTCGCCGCTTCCGCACCAGAACGAATACGCAAACCCGTTTTCCACGGCTTTCTTCAGATCGTCGTAGGACTTGGCGTCGTGCGTATTGCTCTTGCGGAATGCCAGCGCTTTGTCGTGCAACGATTGCTGGATTTCACCGAGCAGCGCCTGAATCTTTGTTGGGAGATCGGCAAGCGAGGCGCTGATTTTCCCTTCCTTGCCGGGGCGGTCGCGCCTTGCCAAAATCGCGGATTGCTTTGCCACATCCTTGGGACCAAGTTCGACGCGCAACGGCACGCCGCGCATCTCCCAGTCGTTGAACTTCCACCCGGGGCTTTGCCCTTCGCGCTCGTCGAGCGTCACGCGAACGTCCGCCTTTACGAGTTCGGCTTTCAATTTGCGCGCGGGATCAAGGACCGTCTTTTTCTCTTCGTCGTTTTTGAAAATGGGCACAATCACCACTTGGCAGGGTGCAAGTTTCGGTGGCAGGACCAATCCCTGGTCGTCGCCATGCACCATGATGATGGCGCCTACTACGCGCGTCGAAAGTCCCCACGAGGTCGTCCAGCAGTGCTGCAACTGGCCGTTCTGGTCAAGGTATTTCACTTCAAACGCTTGCGAAAAATTCTGCCCGAGAAAATGCGACGTGCCCGCCTGGAGCGCTTTGCCATCGCCCATCATCGCCTCAATTGAATAAGTCACGTCGGCGCCGGCGAATTTCTCCGCGTCGGATTTCTTCCCTGGAATCACGGGAATCGCCGCGTCGTTGATCGCAAAATCGGCATAAGCATTCAGCATCTGAATCGTTTCGGCTTCCGCCTCCTGGCGCGTGGCGTGCGCGGTGTGGCCTTCCTGCCAGTAAAACTCGAGCGTGCGCAAAAAGAGCTTGGTGCGCAACTCCCAGCGCACCACACTGTTCCACTGGTTCATCAACACGGGCAAATCGCGGTAGGACTGAATCCACTTCGACCACATGTGCCCGATAATCGTTTCCGAGGTGGGGCGAATCACCAAAGGCTCGGCCAACTCTTCCCCTCCGCCAATCGTTACCACGGCTAGTTCGGGAGAGAACCCTTCAACGTGGTGCTTCTCCTTGTCAATGAAACTGCGCGGAATAAGCAGGGGAAACGCCACATTTTGATGGCCCGTTGCCTTGAACCGCCGATCCAGCGCCTGCTGGATGTTTTCCCACAGCGCCCAGCCGTAAGGACGAACGATCATGCAGCCGCGCACCGGCGCGTAGTCCGCCAGCTGGGCCTTTAGCACGAGCTGGTTGTACCACTCGGAAAAATCCTGTGCGCGTGTGGGGAGCTTGTCTTCAGCCATGAGGAGCTTCGTCCGGTCTTGTCAGTCGCAATTTGTCGTGCAATGTAAACTTTAGAGCGTATCGGACGCTCGGGAGAGTGTCAACGCAGGCATGGCGCGGGGTGGAATGGCGCCGCTTAGTTTGGAAATTTTCATCTGAGACTGGCAACTTCGTTCCTATCTTTGCGCATCGCAATCTCTAGCCCCGCGACGAACCTATCTTGAGGTCTGTGAGATGATCCCAAGTTCCTGTTCCCCTTCAAGCTCTTCCAAGCTGCTGCCGCCGTTCTTCAAGTTCTTCGCTCTGGCTGCGTTCGTCGCGGTCATGGCAGTCTCTTCCCAAGCCCAGGGCAAAATCGAACTCTTTGGTGGGTACTCCTATTTCCGCGCCACAATCAAGCAAGGCCAGAACAACCCCTGCTTGGACAACTGTCCCTTTCAAACCTTCCCCACTTTTCAAACAAATCTGAACGGCTGGGAGTTCTCCGGTCAATATAAGTACTTACCCTTCTTCGGAGGCGTCTTAGACTTCGATGGCACCTACGGCAAACTCAATGGGGCCGGCACCCGGGAACACACCTACCTTGTTGGTCCGCAAATCTCACTGCCCTTCAAAGTCTCTCCCTTCGCGCACGCTATGATTGGTTTGGCCAGAGAATCACAAGATTCATTCGGTGTTTGTGCAGCCGTCACATCGGTAATTTGCCGCTTCAGCCTGGGTTCAGATACCTCTCTGGCAACTGCAGTGGGCGGCGGCTTGGACTGGAGTGTCGCCCCTTTTGTCGCGTTAAGGGTCTTCCAGCTTGATTACATTCGGACGCAGCTGCACGGGGCAACACAAAATCAGCCGCGCGTCTCCGCCGGCATCGTGTTCCATTTCTGAACCAAATCGCCTGCAGAAGCGCTTTGGTTTTCGAGTCGCGAATCACAAATCGGCATAGGGGGAGTGGTCGCCCACTCGCCCCTGCCACACGACCGGACATGCGGGTCCGCATCCGGCGGTTCGGCGGGTCGAACTAACCATGAGCCGTGAGGTCGGGAAGTCCGAGCGAGGCAA
>Ga0209474_10002074_pt1 | contig 18830 bp, 21 predicted proteins | sample GraSoiAngelo_145_FD_185902 | JGI IMG/M metagenome (GOLD analysis project Ga0209474, IMG submission 185902) | Grasslands soil microbial communities from the Angelo Coastal Reserve, California, USA - 14_1009_05_20cm (SPAdes) (version 2) | ecosystem: Environmental > Terrestrial > Soil > Grasslands... | reverse complement strand
AGAGGCCCTCGACAGCTGGCTGCGAGAGCCGACGAGCGAGCAGCCGCAGATTCGCGACACCGGGCTGCTCAAGCTCTTCTTCGGCGAGGGGATGAGCCCGGAGTAGGTCTCGGTGCTCGCGCGCACCCAGGAGGAAGCGCACCAGGCGCGGCTCGCCGTCTACGAGGCGAAGGAGCGCGAGATCGACCATCCGCACCACGCGGCGACTCTCCGCGCCGGGCTTCTCCTCGAGCGACTGCTCGTCGACTTCTGGCGCCAGGTGGGCGCTACTCCACCGTGACCGTCTTGGCGAGGTTCCGCGGCTGGTCGACGTTGAGACCGCGGAGCCGCGCGATGCGGTAGGCGAGCAGCTGGAGCGGGATCACCGCGAGCGACGCCTGGAGGAAGTTCGGCGTCCGTGGCACGTAGATCACGTCGTCGGCGTGGTGCTGGATGTCCTCGTTGCCGTCGGTCGCGATCGCGATCACGTGCGCGCCGCGCGCCCGCGTCTCCTGGATGTTCGAGACGATCTTGTCGTAGACGTGGATGTTCGTCGCGATGACGACGACAGGCGTCCCCTCCTCGAGGAGCGCAATCGGCCCGTGCTTCATCTCACCGGCCGAGTACGCCTCGGTCGGGATGTACGAGAGCTCCTTCAGCTTGAGCGCGCCCTCGAGCGCGACGGGCAGGCCGATGTGGCGGCCGAGGTAGAGGAAGAACGGCCGGTCGTGGAAGCGCTGCGCGATCGACTCGATCGGGTGGTCGCCGTCGAGGAACTCCTGCATCTTCTGGGGCAGCTCGTGCAGGCGGTCGAGGATGAAGTCGATCTCGTCCTGCGGCACTGTCCGCCGGATCTCGGCGAGCTTGAGCGCGAGCAGGCTGAGCAGCGCGACCTGCGCCGTGAAGGTCTTCGAGGCCGCGACGCCGACCTCCATGCCGCAACGGGTGTAGAGCGTCGCCTCGGCCTCGCGCGTGATCTGCGTTCCCATGAGGTTCGTGATTGCAAGGGTCCGGGCTCCGCTCTCGCGCGCGAGCTTGACGGCGTTGACGGTGTCCCGTGTCTCGCCCGACTGCGAGATCCCGATCACGAGCGTGTCCTTCGACAGAACAGGGTTCCGGTAGATCCACTCGCTCGCAATGTCGGGCTCCACCGGGATCCGCGCCCACTCCTCGATGATGTAGCGGCCGACGACGCCGGCGTGGTAGGCGGTGCCGCAGGCGACGATCACGATCCGGCGCAGGTTGCGGACCTCCAGCTCGGTCATGCCGAGCGCCTCGAGCATCAGCTTGTGGCCGCGGACGCGGTCGCCGATCGTCTCGGCGACTGCCTCGGGCTGCTCGAAGATCTCCTTGAGCATGAACGTCTCGTAGCCGGCCTTCTCGGCGCTCTCCTCGTCCCAGTCGATCTCCTGGGGCTCGGGTGCGTCGACCTCGGCGCCGTCGACGAAGAAGCGGACGCCTTCGGGCATCACTTCGACCACCTCGCCGTCGCGCGGATGGACGACGGTGCGGGTCTCGCTCAGGAAGGCGGCGATCGAGGAGGCGAGGAAATTCTCGCCGTCGCCGAGCCCGACGACGAGCGGTGTCTGATGCCGGACGCCGACCAGCAGGTCTGGATGGTCGTGATGGATGGCGACGATCGAGAAGTGACCCTCGAGCTGCGGGTAGACGCGGGAGAGGGCCTGCGCGAGATCGCCGTCGTACTGCTCCTCGAGCAGGTGCACGACCACCTCTGCGTCCGTCTCGGACGTGAGGGTGTGACCGCGCGCAGCGAGTTGCTCGCGCAGGTCGACGTAGTTCTCGATGATCCCGTTGAGGACGATCGCCAGCCGGCCCGGCTCGCAGCCCGTGAGCGGATGGGCGTTCTGCTCGGTTACGCCGCCGTGCGTCGCCCAGCGCGTATGGCCGAGGCCGTGGTGCGAGTGGGAGCCGTTGGGGCCGGCCGCCTCGACGAGATTGCTGAGGTTGCCGACGGCGCGGACGTAGTCGAGGGAGTCGTCCTCGCGCAGCGCGATCCCGGCGGAGTCGTAGCCCCGGTACTCGAGCCGGCGCAGGGCCCTCCAGCAGGAGCGGCTTCGCGTCACGCGATCCGACGTATCCGATGATTCCGCACACGTCTGCTCCTTTCCCCCGGGGCCGAAAACGTTCCCCGAAAACACGAAGAGCCCGGCCTCATGACCCGGCCGCAGCATCGCGGGCGGGTCAGCCGAGCTCGTGTGTCACCAGGGCGGCGATCCTAGCACAGAGCTCCTGCGCAGCCTCCGGCGTCTCGGCCTCGGCGAGCACGCGAACGACGGGCTCGGTTCCGGACGGACGGACGAGGACGCGGCCGGTGCCGTCGAGTTCGGCGTTGACGCTCTCGACCTTGGCGACGAGCTCGTCGGGCAGCGGGCCTCGGCCCGAGCGCGGGAGGTTGCGCATCACCTGCGGGAAGCGCGGCATGACGGCCACCGCCTCGGAGATGGGCCGTTCGCCGAGCGCCCGGCAGAGGAGGAGACCCGCGACGAGGCCGTCGCCCGTGACGTGGCCGTCGAGCCAGATCAGGTGGCCGGACTGCTCGCCGCCGAGGAGCAGCCCCTCTCGGCCGAGCGCCTCGAGGACGTAACGGTCGCCGACGTCGGTGACGAAGACGCGAATGCCTCGCTCCTCCATCAGGCGGTGAAAGCCGAGGTTGGTCATCGTGGTGACGGCTACCCCCTCCACCCCGAGATGGAGGGCGAGGACCGCGAGGATCTGGTCGCCGTCGACCGGCTCTCCGCACTCGTCGACCGCGAGCATCCGGTCACCGTCCCCGTCGAAGGCGATCCCGAGGTCGAGGTGCTTCTCGCGAACGACGTCGGCCAGCGCGCGGAGGTCGGTGGCGCCGCAGCCGACGTTGATGTTCGTCCCGTCCGGATCGTTCCCGATCGCGGTGACGTCCGCGCCAAGGTGCTCGAAGGCGTGTGGCGCGAGGCCCGCGTAGGCCCCGTTCGCGCAGTCGACGGCGATCCGGAGGCCGCGCAGGTCCGTGCCGAAGCGTTCGAGCACGAGCTCGAGGTAAGTGTCAGCGGCGACCTCGACCCGGTCGATCTCGCCGCCGCCAGGCGCCGCGGCGTCGAGAAGCGCCTCGATCTCCTCCTCGGCGTCGTCCGTCAGCTTGCGGCCCTCGTGGTCGAAGAACTTGACCCCGTTGTACTCCGGCGGGTTGTGCGAGGCCGAGACGACGGCGGCGAGGTCGAGCCGGAGCAGCGCGACCGCAGGCGTGGGCAGCACGCCGGCGAGAACGGCCGTTCCTCCCGCGGAGGCGACCCCCTGCGCAAACGCCGCCTCGAGCGCGGGGCCGCTCGCGCGCGTGTCGCGGCCCATGAAGACGCGTCCCCGGCCCGACCAGAGCGCAGCCGCCTTACCGAGCCCCTCCACGAGATCCGCCGTGAGCGTCTCGCCGACGACGCCACGGACGCCGTCCGTCCCGAAGTAGTGCCGCGCCACGGCGCGGGACGATAGCCGCCGGCGGGCTAGCGCTTGCTGAACCTAGCGCTTGGAGAACTGCGGCGCCTTGCGCGCCTTGTGCAGGCCGGCCTTCTTGCGCTCGACCTGGCGTGCGTCGCGCGTGAGGAAGCCCTCTCGCTTGAGCGGCACGCGCAGCTCCGGGTTCGCCTCGACGAGCGCGCGGGCGATCCCGTGCCGCACCGCACCGGCCTGCCCGGTCAGGCCCCCGCCGTGGACACGGACGCGGAGGTCGTACTGCCCCTCGAGCCCGGCGACCTTGAGCGGCGAGACGGCGATCGTCTGCCAGACGGAACGCGGGAAGTACTCCTCGAGCGTGCGGCCGTTGACCCATGTTGAGCCGTCGCCGGGCCGCAAGATGACGCGCGCGACCGAGGTCTTACGCTTGCCGGTGCCGCGGTACTGGGCGATCTCGCTCACTGTTCCAACTCCAGCGGGCGGGGATTCTGGGCCTCGTGCGGGTGCTCGGGGCCGGCGTAGATCTTGAGCTTCGTGATCTGCTGGCGCGCGAGCCGGTTCTTGGGGAGCATCCCCTTCACGGCGACGCGGAGCACCTCCGTCGGCCGGCGCTCGAGCTGCTCGCGGAGCGTCCGGCTGCGCAACCCGCCGGGATAGCCCGAGTGGCGGTAGTAGCGCTTCTGATCGAGCTTGTTGCCGGTCACCTGGATCTTCTCGGCGTTCACGACGACGACGAAGTCGCCGGTGTCGACGTGCGGCGTGTACTGCGGCTTCCGCTTGCCGCGGAGCGTGTCTGCGATCTGCGTCGCGAGCCGGCCGAGCGTCTTCCCCTCGGCGTCGACGAGGTACCACTCGCGCGTGACTTCTCCGGGCTTGGCGCTGTAGGTCTTCATGAAAAGGGGCGGACTACTGCCCGCCGGCGGCCGATTGTAGCGAAAGCCCGTCGCAATCCCTCTTCGAACGCGGCCGCTCCGCCGTGCGACGGGTGGCGCACGTAGGGCACGTCGAGCACCGAGGCTGCCAGCCGTCCGACGGCGATCGAAAAGCGCCCCTGCGTCAGCTCGTGCAGGAACGGCGAAGACGCCTCGACCTCCGCTCGCGTCGGCCGGCGGTTCGAGACCTCGTCGCCGGGATGCGTCGGCACGACGTTCCACAGGAGCACCTCGTCCTCGACACCGAGCGCAGCGAGCAGGCGGTGCACGATCGTCGCGGTCGCCTCTGCAGGCCCGGCCCCTGTGAGTTGCCGCTCGGACGTGAACGGGATGCCGCTGACGCGCGCGCCGCGGTATCCGGCGGCCTCACCGACTAGGACGACCTGCGCATCGCGACGGGCCGCGAGATAGGAGGCGAGGCGATGGCGGAGGAGCGCCGAGTCGGCGTACTGGTTGTAGGTCTCGCCGATATCCGCCGCGGCAAGCCGCGTCACGAAATCTCGAATCATCCGTGGCGCTCTCGTCGCGGATTCGCAGGCACGATCGCCACATGTTGCAGTGGTTTCTGCGCCTGTGTCGCCACACCACGCCAGCCGGCGACGCCACACCACGCCACCTCGCCGAGTACAACACCAGAGACGCCCGAGACCTCTTCTCGCACCTGTTGAGACGCGTGCGCGCAGGAGAGGAGATAGTCGTGGCCCACGCCGGGCGGCCGGTGGCGAAGCTCGTGCCCTATGCGGGCGAGGCGCGGCGGCCGGGGCTGGTGCGGACTCAGGTCGTGCTGGAGGAAGTCATCGTGCTCGACCCGCTACGCCACTTTGGCGCTGCGGCTACTCCCACTCGATCGTCGCGGGCGGCTTCGACGTCACGTCGAGGACCACGCGGTTGACACCCGGAATCTCGTTCACGATCCGGGCCGACATCGTCTCCACGAGGTCGTACGGGAGTCGCGCCCAGTCCGCGGTCATCGCATCGTCGCTCGTTACCGCGCGGATCACGATCGGGTAGCCGTACGTGCGCTCGTCGCCCTGCACGCCGACCGAGCGCACCGCCGGCAGCACCGCGAACGACTGCCACAACTCGCCATACAGCCCCGCTCGCCGCACCTCCTCCTGCAGCACGGCGTCGGCCTGGCGCAGGATCTCGAGCCGCTCGGCGGTGACCGCGCCGATGATCCGGATCGCGAGACCGGGGCCGGGGAACGGCTGGCGCCAGACCATCCGCTCGGGCATCCCAAGCTCCTCCCCGACTCTGCGCACCTCGTCCTTGAACAGGAGCCGCAGCGGCTCGACGAGGCGCATCCGCATGTCCGCCGGCAGGCCCCCGACGTTGTGATGCGACTTGATCGTGGCGGCGACGCCCTCGGTGCCGCCCGACTCGATCACGTCGGAGTAGAGCGTCCCCTGCACGAGCCAGCGGACGTCGCCGAGCTTCCCCGCCTCCTCCTCGAAGACGCGGATGAACTCGCGGCCGATGATCTTCCGCTTCTGCTCCGGCTCCTCGACGCCGTCGAGCAGCTCGAGGAATCGCTCCTGCGCCTGCACGTGGACGAGCGGGACGTGGAAATGCTCGCCGAACGTCTCGACGACCTGCTCGGCCTCGTCCTGGCGCAGCAGGCCGTGATCGACGAAGACGCATGTGAGCTGCTCCCCAACCGCCTTGTGGACGAGCAGCGCCGCCACGGCCGAGTCGACGCCACCCGACAGCGCGCAGAGCACGCGCTCGCGCCCGACCTGCGCCTGGATGCGCGCGACCTGCTCTTCGATCACGGCAGCCGGAGTCCAGACGGGTGGCGCGTCCGCGACCGAGTAGAGGAAGTTCTTCAGGACGTCCATGCCATGCGGGGTGTGCACCACCTCGGGGTGGAACTGGACTCCGTAGAGGCCACGTTCGGGCGCCTCGAAGGCGGCGACCGGAGTCGCCGGCGAGCTCGCGACGACGCGCGCACCCTCGGGGGCCGCGACGACGGTGTCGCGGTGCGACATCCAGACGGTCTGCTCGGCGGGGGTGTCGGCCAGCAGCCGCGACTCCGTCACCTCCATCGGCGTCCGCCCGAACTCAGAGACCCCCGTGCGGTCGACGCGGCCACCTAGCTCGAGCGCCATGAGCTGCGCGCCGTAACAGATCCCGAGCGTCGGCACGCCGAGCTCGAACAGCGCGGGGTCGACACGCGGCGCGTCGTCGGAGTAGACGGACGCCGGGCCGCCGCTGAGGACGAGCGCGAACGGGTTGCGCGCCCGCACCGCTTCGGGCGTGATGGTGTGGCCGACGAGCTCGGAGTAGACGCGGCACTCGCGCACCCGCCGCGCGATCAACTGCGAGTACTGCCCACCGAGGTCGAGAACGAGCACAGGCCGGTCCTCCCGGACGGGGAGCTCTACGACCCGTGCCCCCTCAGCGCCGATAGTTCGGCGCCTCCTTCGTGATCGTGACGTCGTGCGGGTGCGACTCGCGCAGGCCCGCGCCTGTGATCCGGACGAAGCGCGCTCGCTTCATCTCGTCGATGGTCGCGGCGCCGCAGTAGCCCATCGCCTGCCGCAGCCCGCCGACGAGTTGGTGGACGACCGGCCCGAGCGGGCCTTTGTAGCCGACTCGGCCCTCGATCCCCTCGGGGATGAGCTTCTCGACCTCTTCGACGTCGCCCTGGAAGTAGCGGTCCTTCGAGTAGCCGCGTCGCATAGCGCCGAGCGAGGCCATGCCGCGGTACTCCTTGGAGCGCTCGCCCTGGACGATGATGACCTCGCCCGGCGCCTCGTCGGTTCCGGCCAGCATCGAGCCGAGCATCACGCAGTCGGCGCCCGCCCCGATCGCCTTCGCGATGTCGCCAGAGGACGTGATGCCCCCGTCGCCGATCACCGGGACCCCCTCGCCGGCCGCGACGCCCGCTGCGTCGTTGATCGCGGTCACCTGCGGGACGCCGACGCCGGCGACGACGCGCGTGGTGCAGATTCCCCCGGGCCCGATGCCGCACTTGACGGCGTCTGCGCCGGCGTCGATCAGCGCCCGCGCGGCCTCGGCGGTCGCGATGTTGCCTGCGATCACATCGATGGGGACTGCTCCCTTGACCCGACGCACCATCTCGACGACGCCGCGGGAGTGGCCGTGAGCCGTGTCGACGACGAGCACGTCCGCCCCCGCGCCGACGAGCGCCTGTGCGCGCTCGAGCGCGTCCGGGCCGACGCCGACCGCGGCCGCGACGCGCAGGCGTCCCTGCTCGTCCTTCGTGGCCTCGGGGAACTCGATCTTCTTCTGGATGTCCTTGACCGTGATCAGCCCGCGCAACCGACCGTCGGCGTCGACGACCGGGAGCTTCTCGATCTTGTTCCGATGGAGGATCTCCTCCGCCTCCGCGAGCGTCGTGCCCACCGGCGCGGTGACGAGGTTCCGCGCGGTCATCAGCGCCGAGACGAGCTGGTCGAGGTCGTTCTCGAAGCGGAGGTCGCGGTTCGTGAGGATGCCGACGAGGACTCCGTCGTCATCGGTGATCGGAACGCCCGAGACCTTGTAGCGCGCCATCAGCTCGAGCGCCGCGCGCACCGGCGCGTCGGGCGGCAGCGTGACCGGCTCCACGATCATCCCCGACTCCGACCGCTTCACCTTGTCGACCTCGGCCACCTGCGCCTCGATCGAGAGGTTGCGGTGGACGACGCCGATCCCGCCCTCGCGCGCGAGCGCGATCGCGAGGCGGGCTTCGGTCACCGTGTCCATGGCGGCCGAGACGATCGGGATGGCGAGCTCGATCGAGCGCGTAAGGCGGGCACGTGTCGAGACGTCGTTCGGCAGGACATGCGACTCGGCCGGAACGAGGAGGACGTCGTCGAACGTGAGCCCCTCCCGCGCGAACTTCCGGTCGAGCTCCAGCAGCCGCTGGACGTCGTCGGCGCTCAGCTCGGCTGCTACGTGCTCCGTCAAGAAGAGCAGGGTAACAACCTTCGCGGATGAGGCTCAACCGGTCGTGAGTCCTGACAAGCCCCTAACAGCACGCAGCTACCGTCCTCGGGTGCGCGTCCTCCTCGCGACAGCGGGTCTGCTCGCCCTCGCCGGCACTGCGGCCGCCGCATCGCCGACGGCGCACACCCTGCGCAAGAGCCCGGGCGGGCCGATCGAAGCGATCGCCGAGGACGGCAGCAGCGTCGCCTGGCTCTCCTCGAGCACCAAGGCCTGCGACACGATCCACGTGCTCTCGCCCGGCACGCCCGACCGGAGCCTCCCCCAGCCCTCGTCCGGCAGCATGACCTGCCGTTGGGATCTCGCCGACGGGCAGCCGCAGCTCGCCTTCGCGGCCGGCATGTCCACGGCGCTCTGGACGCTGCACGAGAGCGGGCCTGCGCCCTTCGACTACGTCCTCACCGCCCCCGTCGGCGGCCCCGAGCGGCAGGTCAAGCGGCTCGCCCACGCCAGCGACGGCACGGGCTACTGGCTCGGCGGCGTGGCGGGAGCGGGCCGGACGCTCGCCTATTCCTGGGACGACGTCGAGTACATCGACAAGCTCGCGTGTCTCTCGGGCGGCTCCTGCAAGCAGAAGGTCTCGGACGGAGGGATCCGCATCGTCACGCAGACGGCGGATCAGCCGCTGCCGAAGGCAGAGCCCGCGCTCCAGCTCGCCGCATCCGCCGGGCGCATCGCGTACATCCCCGCGACGACCGTCAAGGCAGGACGCCCCGCCGCAAGCGCCGGCAGCCTGCTCTACGTCGCCGACGCCACCACCGGGAGCCAGGTGAGCCACGCATTCGTACGCGGAGTACCGCTCGCGATCGCCCTCTCCCCTCACGTGCTCGCCGTCCTCACACGGAACGGCCCTCACGACAGGATCCTGTGGTACGACGCCGCCAACGGGACGAAGCTCGGAAGTGTCGTGGTCTCCGCCCGCTCCTCGCCGCAACTCGCCGCGAGTGACCAGCTGGTTGTCTACAGCGTCGGGGAAACGCTCCGGGGCGTCTCGACCGTCGGCGGCCGGACGCGGCTGCTTACGAAGACCGCTCCGAACACGGTCGGTCTCTCGCTCGCGAACGGCCAGCTCGTCTGGGTGGAGAACCGCGCCGACGCCGGCCGCCTCCGCGGCCTCGCGGTCGGCTAGCTCTCCTACGCCTCGACGGGCTCGAGCTCCACGATCTCGACCCCACCGGCGAGGCGGGCGGCCTCGCGCGGGTCGAAGCGGCCCGCGCCGAGCTCGACGACCGAGGCGGCCGCACAGCCGACCGCCGTCCGTAGCGCGTCTCCCACCGAGCGGCCGTTGAAGCGCTCGGACAGGTAGCCGCCGAGGAGGACATCGCCCGCGCCGACCCGCGCGATCGGCTCGACCCGCGGGATCGAGGCCCGGAAGCGCTGCACCTGCCGCTCCTCCCGGACGAGCGCGAAGCAGGCGGTCTCCTGCGTGATGAGGACGTTGCGCGCGCCGAGGCGCCATCACGAAGTCCTCCTCGTCCATGAACTCCTGCCCGACGAGGCTCTCGGCCTCCTGCTGGTTGGGCGAGACGAGGTAGGGCTCGGCCTCGACCCCGAGGCGCAACGGCTCGCCCTCGCAGTCGAGGACGCACCGGATACCGCGCCGGTTCAGGTCGTGGATCGCGTGGGCGTAGAAGTCGTTCTCGACATCGCGCGGCAGCGAGCCGGAGAAGACGACGAAGCTCGCGACGCGGGAGAGGTAGTGGAGCTTGTCGGACAGCATCTGCAGCTCGTCCGGCCGCACGGCGGGCCCCCACTCGTAGACCTCGGTGAGCGCCCCCGCGGTCGGATCGACGACCGCGATCGAGGTGCGGGACTCGTCGGAGATGCGGACGAAGTCGCTGAGGATTCCCTCGAGCCCGAGATCCTCGACGATCCGCTCGCCCGTGCGGCCGCCGGCGAGGCCGGTGGCGACCACCGGGGTCTCGAGCCCTTTCAGCGCCCGCGCGACGTTGACGCCCTTGCCCCCCGCGCTCGTGAGGCTGTTGCTCGCCCGGTGCCGGTGGCCGAACTGGAAGTTGGGAACGGTCAGCGTCCGGTCGACCGCGGCGTTGAGGGTTACGGTGACGATCACTGCCGGTGCACCACGCCGGAGCGGAGGTTACTCGACGCGGATCTTCTCGCCGACGCGGAGCGCCGTCGGGTCGACGCCGGGGTTGAGCTGCTCGAGCTTGGCGACCGTCGTCCCGGTCCTCGTCGCGATCGACTCCAGGGTGTCGCCGGACTGGACGGTGTACGTCCGCAGGTGGCGCCGCTTGTGCGAGTGCGCAGGCGTCGTCTTCGTCTTCCCGGTCACGGTCGTGGTCGGCGTCGTGGCGGGATGCTTGCCGTGTTCGAATCCGGCCCGGACGACGACGGCACCGATCGTGATCGCCGCGAGAAAGGCCACAGGAGCTGCGTATCGCGTGAAGCGGCTCCGGTCCACGGCTCAGCCAACGAGGGCGAGGGCACGCAGCTCCTCCGCGAGGCGTGCCGCCTCCGCGGCAGCTGCCTCCTGCCAGCTCGGACCGCGGTCCGCGTAGAGGACCGAGCGCGAGGCGGAGACGAGCGCGCTCGCCGGTCCGGCAGCGAATGCGGCGGCCAGGTCCTCCGGCCGACCGCCCTGTGCGCCGACGCCGGGCAGGAGGAGCACGGCACGCGGAAGCAGGCCCCGGATGGTTTCGAGCACGTCCGGATACGTGGCCCCGACCACGGCGCCAACCGAGGAAAGTCCCCTCGCACCTACGAGGTCGGCGCCCCAGCGGTCGACGAGCCCCGCGACGTGCTGCCACAGCGGCCGTCCGTCCGCGAGCGGCAGATCCTGGATGTCCGCGCTGCTCGGATTGGAGGTCTTGACGAGGACGAACACGCCGAGCTCGTCGCGCTCGAAGAAGGGCTCGAGCGAGTCGTGCCCGAGGTACGGGTTCACCGTGACCGCATCCGCAAGCGGCGCGAACGCGGCGGCGTAGGCGCGGGCGGTCGACGGGACGTCACCGCGCTTCGCGTCGGCGATCACGAGGAGCCCCGCCGCACGGGCGTATTCGCAGACCTCGGCGAGCGCCTCCCAGCCCGTCGTCCCCTGCGCCTCGAAGAAGGCCGACTGGGGCTTGACAGCGACTGCGGCCCCGGCCACGGCGTCGACAATCCCGCGACAGAACTCGCCGCCGCTGAGACCGGCGGGCATCAGCGCAGGATCGGGGTCGAGGCCGACGCAAAGCGGCGCGCCCTTGCGCTCCACGGCGGCAGCGAGCCGATCCGCGAAATGCCCCGGCGTCCTCACGCCTCCCAGGATACGAGGCGCCCGGGACGAAGAGGCCGCCCGGAGGCGGCCTCTCGATCCTCGGAGGAGATGTGGCCCTTCCGGGCCCTGATCGCTAGTAGGACGACGTCTGCTTGACGGCCGACTTGAGGCCGCTGCCCGCCGAGAACTTCGGAACCCGCGCCGCGGGGATGTGCACCTTCTCGCTCGGGTTGCGAGGGTTGACCCCCATCCGCGCCGCGCGGTTCGCGGTCGAGAACTTGCCGAATCCAGTGAACGTGACCTCGCCTCCGCCCTTCAGCGTGTCGACGACGGCCTCGAGGAACGCGTCGACGGCCTTACCTGCGTCGCGGTTCGACAGCTGCGAGCGGCGGGCCACCTCGGATACGAACTCCTGCTTCGTCACTCTCTCCTCCAGTCGTTAGATCGCTTGCTGGGCCTGAACGACCCTACCAAGTCCGTGTTTGCCGCTCAACCATGCGGTTTTGCGGGGGTTTTCTCGCCTTTCAGCAGCTCTCCCGCCCGGAAAAGGGGCCGTAGACGGACCGCCTGGCGCGCGAGAGCGTCCGCTCCGCCCTCCTCCCGGTCGATCACGCAGACCGCAGTCCGGACGACGAGGCCCACCTCGCGGACGGCCGACACCGCTTCGAGAAGGGCTCCGCCGGAGGTGACGATGTCCTCCACGAGGCACACGCACTCGCCCGGCTCGAAGCCACCCTCGATGCGGTTCGCGGTCCCGTACTCCTTCGCCGCGTCGCGGACCATGAGGAACGGCAGGCCCGAGACGAGCGAGGCGGACGCGGCGAGCACGACGCCTCCGAGCACGGGCCCGGCGAGCCGCTCGGCCTCCGGCTCGTGCTCGCGGACCGCGGCGGCGATCCGCTCGCCGAGTGCCGCGAGGAGGTCGGGCCGCGTCTCGAAGCGGTACTTGTCGAGGTAATAGCGCGACCGCTTGCCGGAGCGCAGGACGAAATCGCCCTCGAGATACGCGGCGGCGAGGAGCGCCTCGCCCAGCTCCACGTCGCTCATGCCCGCCGCGCTGCCATGAGGACTTGCCGGGCGACCGGAAGCAGCCGCGCGCCCTCCGGCGAGCCGGGCCCGAAGGTGACGAACGAGCCGTCGTCGAAGTAGACGTCGATCCGCTCGCGTCCGCCCGCGAACCAGCGCCGGTAGGCGGCGGTTCCGGCGAGCGCACCGCTCGCGAAGCCGGCGAGGGTGAGGAACCTACTCCTCAGCGTCTTCCTCTTCCAGCGCCGCGAGGCAGCGTTTCAGGTCGTAGAAGAGGAGACCCGGTGTCGCCCTCTCTCGCGTCACGGCGACGATCGCGCGCTCGGCCGCGCCCGCCACGGCGAACACGTCTCCAGCGGCGAGCTCGGCATGGAGCTGGGTGACGCGCCCGCCGTCGTGGCGAAACCCGGCCGCGCCCTCGAGCAGCTCGCGGACGGTGCGTGCGAGCACGCTCGCCCGCCCGTCGGGGACGCCCACCGAGCCGGCCAGCTCGCCGTCGCCTGTCACGACCGCCGCCGCCTCGATCTGCGGCGAGATCTCGACGAGATCCGCGAGCGCGCGTGCCGGCTCCACCGGTCCGACGGTATCAAGGTGCAGACTCTGCATCCGTGCGGATCCGTCGTCGCCAGCTCGTCCAAAAGTTCTTCGCCGACCGCGGCACCCACCTCGCGGCGATGGTCGCGTACTTCGCGCTCCTCTCGTTCGTGCCCCTCGTCTTTCTCGCCCTCTCGCTCTTCGGCCTCGCCCACCGCGCCGAGGCTTCGGACTTCTTCGTCCGCGAGCTCAAGCACGCGTTCCCCGGCACGTCGCTCGACAGCATCATCAAGCTCGTCCGCCGCGTCCAGGACAACGCTGCGGCGCTCGGGATCATCGGGGGGATCGGCCTCATCTGGTCGTCGCTCTCGTTCTTCAGCGCGCTCGAGTCGGCGCTCAACATCGTCTACGGCCTGCCGAACAGGCGCTTTCTGCACGGGAAGCTGCTGGCCGCGGCGCTCGCGACGAGCGTTCTCGTCACGCTGTTCGCGAGCCTCGTCGTCGGCGCGCTCGGCGTGAGCGTCCTGAAGCACAACCTCGGGGCGTTCGCCGACAGCCCCGTCCTCGCGTACATCGTCTCGATCAGCGCGTCGCTCGCCGGAGTCTTTCTCTTCCTGCTCGCCGTCTACCGCTGGCTGCCGAACACACGCGTCGAGCTGCGCGAAGCGCTCCCGGGCGCAGTCGCGGGCGCGGTCGTGCTCGAGGCGTCGTTCCAAGGGCTGCCGGTCTTCGTTCGCCTGGCCGACGTCAACGTGACCCTGCGGACACTCGGCGGCCCGGCGATCCTGTTGTTGTGGCTCTACGTGATGGCGAACGTGATCGTCTTCGGCGGCGAGCTCAACTGGTGGTGGCGGGAGCGGCGGAAGCCCGTGGGGGGACCGGAAGGCGCGCTCCAGACGTAGCGAGGGCATGATCTCGAGGGTGGCCGTGACGGTCGCGCTGGCCGCGCTCGTTGCCGGCTGCGGCGGCGGGAGGCCGCACTTCCAGTCCGCGGCCGGGTGGCATCTGCTCTCGCGCGACGGCGAGCTCGTCGCCGCCAACGTCCCGCCGGCGCCTGTGGACAAGAGCCTCACAAGCCCGCCGTCGCGTACCGTCGCGACGCTGCCCCGCTTCGGGGTCGTGATCTGGGCGATGTATCTCCGCGACGGGAACCGCCATTCCCCACGCAGGCTGCTGCCAATGCGAGTCGAGCACGGGGTTGCGTCGAATCCATTAGAGGGCTTCCGCTGCGCGCCCGCCGTGACGATCGCACGCTGCTACGCCGCGTCGGGCTCGATCTGGCGCTTGTTCGGACGGTACGGCTCGTACGCCGTCGACCTCTACGTCTTCTTCGGGAGCGACCATCCACTGCCGGAGGACGTCGCCGCCGCCGACCTCGAGCTGGCACGGCTCCGGCTGCCCGGGGCGCGGACGACCTCGACCACCGCGAAGGCCGCAGACTGCCCTCGCCCCACGGGAACCGGCTATTACGACACGACCGTCAGACCCTCCTCCGGACCGCCCGGCTCGACCGCAACGGTCTCCGGACGTCTCCCAGTGATGAGCGAGGGCGGCCAGGATCTCGGGCAGACGGCGACCGAGGCTCTCGCGTACTGGAACCTCGACTTCGACCACTGGACGTCCCTCGCGAGCGCCCGTCCCCTCTCAGCGGTCGCTGGTGCGCCCGTGAAGCTCGTCGGGACGCAGTACGTCGCGAATCGGTGCACCTTTCACGTGCAGGTCACGATCCCGTCTGCCCAGCCGGGCACCTATCCCCTGGAGGTGCTCTCCGGCGACGCGCAGGGAAGCTCGAGCTTCGCGCCGGTTGACTTCCGGGTCACGAGCGGCTGAGCGCCTCGAGCAGCGCTTGCGCCGCGCGGGCGCGATGCGAGTTCTCGGCCTTCCATTCGTTCCCCAGCTCGGCAACGGTCCGCTCCTCGCCCTCCGGGACGAAGATCGGGTCGTAGCCGAAACCCTCGCTGCCGACCGGCTCGTCAGCGATCCGGCCGTCCAGCGTGCCCGTGCCGCGCAACTCGCGTCCGTCGAACGAGAGGAGGACGAGCTCCGAGGTGTAGTGGGCGCGGCGATCATCGATGCCCTCGAGCTCGCCGAGGAGCTTCGCGACTGCCGGCGGGCCCTCGGGGGCGTAGCGAGCCGAGAGCACACCGGGGCGGCCGCCGAGGGCCTCGACCTCGAGCCCCGAGTCCTCCGCGAGCACCCACCGCTCGCCGAGGGTGACTGCGCGGCCGAACCTGGCTTTGAGCACGGCGTTGTCGTAGTAGGTCGCTCCAGTCTCGGGCGGGTAGTCATCGCGGTCGAGCGGTTCGACCGTCCAGCCCGGCAGGAGCCGTTCGAGCTCCCGCGCCTTGTGCCGGTTGCGCGAGGCGAGAACGGCCTTCAGTCCGTCCACCGCACCTCGAGCACGCCGTCGATCTCGGCGACCTCCGCCACGACAGCCGGGGCCGAGCCGACCGCGAGCTCGACGTCGATGCCGACCGAGCGCCGGTCTCCCTCCTGCGCGACGTCGAGCGACACGACCCGGCCGCCCTGCCGCTCGATCGCCGCGATGATCGGGACCGGGCTGCCGCCGGCCGGGACCTCGACGAGCAGTCGGTCGCGCTGCGGGCGGTAGCGGCTCAGGATGCGGAAGGAAATCACGCGCAGCGGCCCCAGCGTGAGCAGAGCGCCGAGCGTGGCGATGAGCGCGCCGTCCCAGTAGCCGGCGCCGGCCGCCATTCCGATCGCCGCGACGAGCCAGAGCGAAGCTGCGGTCGTGAGGCCGCGCACCGAGAGGCCCTGGCGGATGATCGCGCCTGCGCCGAGGAAGCCGATCCCGCTCACGATCTGCGCGGCGATCCTGGTCGGGTCGACCTTGCCGTCGAAGCCGCTGAACCCGTACGCCGAGACGAGCGTGAAGAGGGCTGCGCCGACTGAGACGACGAGGTGCGTGCGCAGCCCGGCCTGCCGCTCGCGCAGCTCGCGCTCGAGCCCGATCGCGCCGCCGAGTGCGGCCGCGACGAAGAGGCGCAGCAGCACCTCTGGCCAGCCGATCGTCGTCGCGGCGAGGACGAGGACGCTAGGGGAGCTCACGCGCGACGGCCTCCGCCTGGAGCGCTGCGATCTCGCCGATGCCCGCGGCAGCCAGCTCGAGCAGCTCGTCGAGGGTCTCGCGTGCGAACGGGTCTCGCTCGGCCGTCGCCTGCACCTCGACGAGGCGGCCGTCGCCGGTCAGCACGACGTTCATGTCCGTGTCCGCGCTCGAATCCTCGGCGTAGTCGAGGTCGAGCAGCGGCACGCCATCCACGACGCCGACCGAGACGGCCGCGACCGAGTCGCGGAAAGCACGGGAGAGGCCGAAGCGGTCGAGGGCCCGCATGGCGGCGACGTAGGCGCCGCAGATCGCCGCGCAGCGCGTGCCACCGTCGGCCTGGAGGACGTCGCAGTCGAGCCACAGCGTCCGTTCGCCGAGCGCCTCGAAGTCGGCGACGGCGCGAACCGCGCGGCCGATCAGCCGCTGGATCTCGACCGTCCGCCCCTGCTGCTTGCCGCGGGCCGCTTCTCGCTGGACGCGCTCGCCGGTCGACGCGGGCAGGAGCGAATACTCCGCGGTGATCCACCCGCGCCCCTTGTTGCGCATCCAGCGCGGCACCTCCTCCTCGACCATGGCCGTGCAGAGCACCTTCGTCTTGCCCTGCGTGATGACGACCGAGCCGTGCGGGTTCTCGAGGTAGTCCGGCTCGAACGAGATCGGGCGAAGCTGGTCCGGCTTGCGGCCGTCTTCTCTCATGCCGCCGCTTCGAGCGTGGCCACGGTGATGTGCTCGACGTCGCGCACCGGCAGCTGGAGGAAGCGGCGCCCGAGCTCGCGGAAGGCGGCGGGGTCGCCCGTCGTGAGGAAGCGGTAGGCGCCGTCGCGTCTGCGCTCGTTCTCGACGCCCTTGCGGGCCAGCGTCTCCGCCACCTCGCGAGCGGTCTCCTCCGCCGAGAAGACCAGAGTCACGTCGCGGCCGAAGACGCGCTCGAAAATCTTGCGGATCAACGGGTAGTGCGTGCAGCCGAGGATGACGGTGTCGACGCCCACCGCCTGCAGCGGCGCCGCGTACTCGCGCACCGCGCGCTCCGTCTCCTCGCCGTACGGATCGTCGCCCTCTATAAGCGGCACGAGCGTTGGGCAGGCGATGGGGTGGAAGGAGATGCCGGCATCGAGGGCATGGACGAGCTCGGCGTAGCGGTGCGCGTCCACCGTCGCCTCGGTGGCGAGGAGGCCGACGCGCCGATTCTCAGGCGTGATTACGCCGACGACCGGCACGGTCAGCTCTTCCTGCAGCTGCTGGAGCGCGGCGGAGGTCGCGGCGTTGCACGCGACGAGGATGAGCTTCACGTCCTGCTGCTCGAGATAGGCGCCGATCTCGCGCGCGAAGCGGCGGATCTCCTCGAGCGGCCGCGGCCCGTAGGGCAGGCGTGCGTGGTCGCCGAGATAGACGAAGTCCTCGTTCGGCATGGTCACCAGGCACTCGTGGAGGACGGTCAGGCCTCCGACTCCCGAGTCGAAGACGCCGACGGCACGCGGATCCATGGCGCGCATCGTAGATGGGCGGTAGCGTGAGCCTCGTGGGTCGGATCCGGGTCGTCGTCGCCGTCACCGCCGTGGTGCTCGGGTGTGTCGTGGCCGCCTCGTCCGTCTCCGCCGGCACGCGCGCCGCGCAGGCGACGCAGGAGCTGACGATCACGGTCTCGGACGGCACGAAGCTGGCCTGCGGGCTCGCCCTCCCAGGCGGCAGCCCGCCGGCGGGAGGCTGGCCCGGCGTGCTCCTCTTCCACGGGCTCGGCCAGGATCACCAGTACATGGAGACGATCGCGAACGCCGCCCTCGCGCCCGTGGGCTTCGCCTCGCTCATGTGCGACGCGCGTGGCACGGGCGCCTCGGGCGGCACCTTCGGGCTCGACGGCCCGAACGAGGTGCAGGACGCGCGGGACCTTTTCAACTCGTTCTCCGCGCGCAGCGACGTGTCGGATACGCAGATCGGCGCCTTCGGCCGCTCGCTCGGCGGCGGCGTAGTCTGGAACGCCGCGGTCGCCGGGGTTCCGTTCAAGGCGATCGTGCCGGCGATCACGTGGACGGATCTCGGGGCGGCGCTCAACCCGAACGGCGTGCCGAAAGGCGGTGAGATCGCTCAGCTCGCGCAGGTCACCCCCCCGTCTCGCTGGGACCCCTCGCTCAACCAGGCACGGATCGATCTCGCCGGCGGCGTAGTAACCCCGGCGGTCAAAAGCATGGAGGCGGCGCGCTCCTGGCGCTCGAAGCTCCACTCCCTCGCCGTGCCGACGCTTCTCCTGCAAGGGCGCCACGACTTCCTCTTCGACATCGACCAGGCGCTCGCGGCGTACAAGCTGCTCGCGGGGCCGAAGCGGCTCTACATCGGCGACCTCGGCCACCCGCCGGCGTCGAACCCGGCGGCGGAGCTGCCGACCTACCTCGGCGAGGCCGTCACCTGGTTCGGGCACTACCTCGCGGGAGTCGGAAGCGTGCGCGGCGGTGTGGAGCTCGCGCACGATCCGTGGGACGGGTCGACGACGCCTTACAGCGCACTGCCGGGGACCCGGCACATCAGCGTCAACCTGCCGGGGTCGAAGCGCATCGCGGCCAACGGATCGGTGGGCCGCTTCGTACGGCCGACGGGTGGCCCGCTCGAGACGTTCGGCAACAGCTCCCTCAGCGTCCGCTACTCGCGCAACTCCGCGTTGACGGAGATCAGGGCGATGGTCTCG
>Ga0209474_10002073_pt1 | contig 18837 bp, 21 predicted proteins | sample GraSoiAngelo_145_FD_185902 | JGI IMG/M metagenome (GOLD analysis project Ga0209474, IMG submission 185902) | Grasslands soil microbial communities from the Angelo Coastal Reserve, California, USA - 14_1009_05_20cm (SPAdes) (version 2) | ecosystem: Environmental > Terrestrial > Soil > Grasslands... | reverse complement strand
GTTGCGTGGGTTCGCGAAGTGCGCTCGGGCGGCGGCGGACATGCGGCCCGGGTTGATGCCGACGAAGACGATGCGGAGCGCGGGCGCGAGGACATCCGGCACGTCGCTCGGAGTCCCGTCCTGTCCGGCCATGTCCTTTACTCGAGCCACGTACTCCCCCATGGGGGGAGCGAGGTTCCCTTCGTCAACGGTAGGCGACGAGCCGTCACGCCGGGGTGGCAACTTTGCGCCGGATGATTGCGCGGCTAGGCGGCCTCGGCGGCTGCCTCGGCCGCGTCGAGGTCGGCCATGAGCTCTTCCGTCCGGGCTTCGATGCGCGCCTCGAACTCCCGGCGAAGGTCCTCGCCCGACACCCGCAACTCGTACCGCGGAGGCCGCGGCTCGACCTTCGTGACGGTCACCGTCGGGTCCCAGCCGCCGTAGCAGCGGACGTAACACTCCGCCTCCGACAGCGTACGCAGCCGTCGCACGTGACGCAGCGTACGAAGCGTTCCGGACGGAGCGGCCGGCGCTCGCTGGGCCGTGTCCGACCCGCGATCTGAGACGATGCCTGCCGTGGCCGTCAGGGCGAAGGAGCTGCGGTACGCGGTCGACCTCACAGCGGCGGGCGAGCTCAGGGAGGAGACGGGCGTCGTTCTCGACGTGCCGGCGGAGTGGTCGCCCGAGCACCTGATCCTCGCGGCGCTCGTACGCTGCTCGCTCAAGAGCCTCAACCATCACGCGGGCCGCAACGGCGTCAACGTGGGCTCGGCCTCCGGCGGCGGCCGGACTCTCGTCACGAAGCGGGAGATGAACGAGCGCTACGCCCTCGTCGAGACAGACGTCGACCTCGCCGTCGACCTCGAGCCCGAGCCGGAGCCGGACGCACTCGCCGAGCTCCTCGCACTGGCCGAGCGCGACTGCTTCGTCGGCTCCTCCCTCACCGCCAAGCCAAGCTATCGATGGACGGTGAACGGCCGTACGATCGGCTTGTGAGCGGCACGCTGACGCCGCCGCGGGAGCGGCTCGACCGCGGCGAGGGCACGGGCCTCGGCCGGCCCTGGCTCGTGATCGTCCTCAACGACGACCACAACACGTTCCAGGGCGTCGCGGCCACGCTGTCGGCGGTCATCCCCGGCGTCTCGTACGAGGACGGGATGCGGCTGGCGAACCGGATCGACAGCTCCGGCCAGGCTGTCGTCTGGTCCGGTCTGCGCGAGCAGGCAGAGCTCTACTGGGAGCAGCTGCGTGACCGCGGCCTCACGATGGCGCCGCTGGAGCAGGGTTAGATGGCTGCCGCGATTCTCGACGTGGACGCCCTCCGCGCGCGCTTCCCGGCGCTCGCCTCCGGCGTGGCGTTTCTCGACGCGCCGGGCGGGACGCAATGCCCGCAGTCCGTGATCGACGCGATCGGGTCGTACCTGCGCGAGTCGAATGCCAATCTCGGCGGCGCGTTCGCCGCGAGCCGCCGCAGCGACGAGCTCGTCGAGCGCGCGCACGGGACGGCGGCCGGCTTCCTCGGCTGCCGGCCCGAGGAGACGATCTTCGGCCAGAACATGACGACGCTCAACTTCGCCCTCACCCGCGCGCTCGCGCGGACTCTCGAGGCCGGCGACGAGATCCTCGTCACGCAGCTCGATCACGACGGGAACGTCGCGCCGTGGCTCGAGCTCGCCCACGACCTCGATCTCCGCGTCGACTTCGTCGAGATCCACGAGGACACGACGCTCGATCTCGACGACCTCGAGCGCAAGCTGACGGAGCGCACACGTGTCGTCGCCTTCCCACTCGCCTCGAACGCTGTCGGGACGACGCCCGATGCGGCGCGCGTCGTGGCGCTCGCTCACGAAGCCGGCGCCCTGGCGTGGGCGGACGCCGTCCACTTCGCTCCGCATGGGCCGATCGACGTCGCGGCGCTCGGTGTCGACGTCCTGCTCTGCTCGCCGTACAAGTTCTTCGGCCCACATCTCGGCCTCGCCTTCGGGCGGGAGGTGCTCCTGCGCGCCTGGCGGCCGTACAAGGTGCGGCCGGCGGCCGACGAGCCTGTCGGCACCCGCTTCGAGACGGGGACGCTGGCGCATGAGCTCTTCGCAGGCTTCGTCGCCGCGGTCGAATACATCGGGGAGGTCGGCTGGGACGCGATCCAGACGCACGAGCGGGCGCTCGGGCAGCGTTTCCTCGACGGGCTGCCCGGCCGCTGCACGCTGTACGGGCTGGAGACGATGGAGGGCCGCGTCCCGACCTTCGTCTTCCGGGTTGCCGGCCTCACGCCACGCGAGGTTGCAGAGCGGTTCGCCGAGCAGGGGATCGCGGTCTGGGCCGGCGATTACTACGCCGTCGAGGCGATGGAACGGCTCGGCCTGCAACCCGACGGCGCAGTCCGCGCAGGCTTTGTCCACTACAACACCCTCGACGAGGTCGACCGGCTGCTCGAAGCGCTCGCCGCGCTCTAGGCGGCGCTAGGCCGCGTTGTCCGCCTTCGCGGCGCGCGCGGCCGCCGCCCAGCGCGGGTCGTGCCGGCGGATGCGGTCCGGCTCGCGCCCGCGCGCCTCGGCGAGAGCGACCGTCAGACGCTGGAAGAGCACGATGTCGACCACTGGGTGCCGCGTGGGCAGCAAGTCGACGTCGCAGCCCAGCTCACGCAGCGCCGCCGCAGCGGCTCCAGCCCGCTCCGCCGCCAATCCCTCCCCCCCGAGCACGAACGCCCTCACCGACTCGTCGACCGCAGCCAGATAGCCGTGCAGGAGCTGCTCGGTCTCGTACGCCTCCGCGGCGACCCAGGCGCCCTCGCGCAGCTTCAGCACCGCCTCGTGCGCGGTCGCGAGCTCGCGGCCCGCGCCGGCCACGAGGAACCGCTCCTGGTCGCGCACGAGCGGCAGGTCGTTCGCAAGCGCCTCCTCGACGGCTGCCGCCAGCCAGGAGACGTCTTCGCCGAGCAGGGCAGCGATCGCCGCCACCGCGCACGTGTAGCTCGCGGTGTGGCACCAGCTCGTCTCGATCTCCGGCGTGCAGACGACAACCTCGTCGCAGAGCTCGGCGATCGGCCCGTCGGCGCGTCCGGTCACGAGCCAGCGGGGGCCGCGCCACACGCGAGCAGCTTCGAGCGTGAGCGGCGTCTCGCCCTCGTGGGAGACGAGCACGAGCAGGTCGGCTTCGCGTTCCGGGCGCAGGGCGAGCTCGAGCGCCTGCACGGCATCGCCCCCGGTCATCGCGGCGTGGAACGACGTCCCGCAGCCGGTGAAGAGAAGCCGCGCGTCGTCCGGGAAGCGCTTGTCAGTCGGCACCTGCGCCAGCCATTCCGGCTGCGCAGCAATCGCCCGCCGTGTCTCCTCGCCGTTCACGAGCCGTAGGTCTATACGATCGGGAGGGGTTGACGATCTTTCAGCAAGACACGCTCGACAACGGCCTCCGGGTGCTCACGGCGGACCTGCCGCACGCGCAGTCCGTCGCGGTGATGGTGATGCTCGCCGCCGGCTCCCGCTACGAGACGGCCGAGGCGAGCGGGATCGCGCACTTCGCCGAGCACATGTTCTTCAAGGGAACCGAGCGGCGGCCAAGCGCCCGCCAGATCGCGGGCGAGATCGACGCGATCGGCGGCGAGTTCAACGCCTTCACCGGCAAGGAGAACACGACGTACTACGTCAAGTGCGCCGCCGAGCACCGTGACGTGGCGCTCGACGTCCTCGTCGACATGCTCCGTAATTCCCGCTTCGTAGAGGAGGAGATCGAGCGGGAGAAGGGCGTGATCATCGAGGAGATGAACATGTACTACGACACGCCGCGCGACTTCATCGGCGGCGTCTACGAGCAGCTGCTGTGGGGCGACCAGCCGCTGGGCCGCGACATCATCGGCAACAAGGAGACCATCCGCGACGCGACGCGTGACACGTTCATGGGCTATCTCGACCACTGGTACAGGCCGTCGCGGATGGTGCTGGGCGTCGCGGGCCGCATCGGCGACGCCCTGCTCGAGCGGGTGCAGGAGCTGCTCGGCGACCTCGCCGACGCCGATACGGGCGAGCCGGAGCCGGCGGCCCCGTACACGAACAGCCGGGTTCAGGTCTCGACGAAGCAGTCCGAGCAGGCGCACGTCTCACTCGGTGTCCACAGCCTGCCGCTCGACCATCCCGACCGTTATGCCATCCAGCTTCTCGCAACCGCACTCGGCGGCGGCATGTCCTCACGCCTCTTCACCGAGGTCCGCGAGCGCCGCGGGCTCGCCTATTACGTCTACGGGCTCAACCACAGCTACACCGACGCCGGCACGCTCTATGCGCAGGCGGGAGTGGACATCGCCCGCATCGACGATGCCGTGGCGACGATCGCCGCCGAGCTGCGGAAGATCGCGGCCGAGCCGCTGCCCGCGGAAGAGCTCGAGAAGGCACGCAACTTCGCGAAGGGCCGCTTCGTCCTCCAGCTCGAGAGCCCGCAAGGGCTGATGATGTTCGGGTTGCGGAAGGAAGTGCTCGAGCGGCGGCTGCCCGATCCCGACGAGGTGGTACGCGCGCTCGACGCCGTGACGAGCGACGACGTGGCGCGGGTCGCGTCCGAGCTCATCGCATCCGACCGGCTGCGGCTCGCCGTGATCGGCCCCTTCGACGACGCCACCCGCTTCGAGCAGCTCCTCGACGGCTGAGGCACGCCGAGCAGATCGTGCCCGGCGTGGATTCAAAAGGACGGGCGGCGGCGTCTTCCGCAGGTCGGCGGTCCAGTTGGCACCTGACCCGGATTCGCCCGTTGGAGTGCCTTCGACCTCCGCAGCCGCTCGTACGCGAGGTTTCTAGCATTCGCTGCGGACGGAAGAAACCCTCGTTCAGGGGACATTGTCCGCAAATTGCGGCTCGAGGTGCCCGCGGTCGTCCACGTCGGCGATGTGGCGGTCTCCGCAGCTCGTCGGGGTTCATCTGCGAAAGGAGCGGGGGAGCCCGGGGGCTCCCCCGCCTGACGAGCGAGACCCGCGACTACTCGACCTGCCCGAATGCCTTGATCTCGGCGAGCTCCTGCTCCGAGAGCTCGCGCGGGACATCGCCATGCGCGACCTTCTCGGCTCGGACGTGCTCGTTGATCTCGTCGACGATCTCCGGATTCGCGAGCGTCGTCACATCGCCGATGTCGGCGAAGTTCGAGATGCTCGCGATCACGCGCCGCATGATCTTGCCGGAGCGCGTCTTCGGCATGTCCGCCACGATCCAGACGTTCTTCGGGCGGGCGATCTTGCCGATCTCCGTCTCGATCGCCTTCGTCACCTTGTCCGCGATGTCCGGGCTGTCGTCGATTCCCGGCTTGAGCGAGACGTACATCTCGACCGCCCTCCCCCGGAGCTCGTCGATGACCGGAACGGCCGCGGCCTCCGCAATCTCCTCGACCTCGATCGCCGCCGACTCGAGCTCCTTCGTGCCGAGCCGGTGGCCGGCGACGTTGATCACGTCGTCGATGCGGCCGAGGATGCGGTAGTAGCCGTCGGCCGCCTGCACGGCGCCGTCGCCGCACAGCCATGGCCAGTCGTGCCAGTCGGTGCTGTTCGGATCGCGGTTGTACTTCTTGTGGTAGGTGTCGACGTACCGCTCGTCCTGGCCCCAGATGGTCAGCATGCGTCCGGGCCACGGGTTGCGGATGCAGATGTTGCCGGCCTTGCCGGAGCCCTTCGGCACCTCGTCGCCGTTCTCGTCGTAGATCACGCCGTAGATGCCGAGCACCATCGGGCCGCAGCTGCCGGGCTTCATCCTCTCGAGCGCCGGCAGCGTCGAACCGAGGAAGCCGCCGGTCTCGGTCAGCCACCACGTGTCAGTGATCGCCGCCTCGCCCTTGCCGACGGTGTGGTAGTACCAGCGCCAGACGTCGGGCTCGATCGGCTCGCCGACCGTGGTCATCGTCTTGAAGTGGTAGTCGTGCTTCGCCGGCTCGTCGGGGCCGAGCTTGCGCAGCATGCGGATCGTCGTCGGCGCGGTGTGGAAGATCTCCACGCCGAGCTTCTCCGCGATCCGCCACGGCCTGCCGGCATCCGGGTAGGTGGGGATACCCTCGTACATGACGCTCGTCGTCCCCAGCGCGAGCGGCCCGTAGACGATGTAGCTGTGCCCGGTGATCCAGCCGATGTCGGCGAAGCACCAGTACGTGTCCTCGGGATGGATGTCCTGGTAGTACTTCGCGGTCCCGGCGACGTACGACAGGTAGCCGCCGATCGAGTGCTGCGCACCTTTCGGCCGGCCTGTGGTTCCGCTCGTGTACATGAGGAAGAGGGTGTCCTCGGCCGGCATCGACTCCGGCTCCACCTCCTGCCCCCGGTAGCGCTCGAGGAGCTCGTCGACGAAGAAGTCGCGCCCCTCGACCATCGGGCTCCCGGAGTGATACTCGCCCGGGTGGCGGCGGAAGACGAGCACCTTCTCGACCTCCGTCCCCTCCTTGCGGGCGGCCTCGATCGCCTCGTCCGCCTTCACCTTGTGATCCATGAGCTCGCCGTTGCGGTAGTAGGCGTCCATGGTCACGAGGATCGTGCTGTTCGCGTCCGCCATCCGCTGGCCACAGGCAGCGCCCGAGAACCCGCCGAACACCTCCGAGTGGATGACGCCGAGGCGGGCGCAGGCGAGCATCGCAACCGGCAGCTCCGGCACCATCGGCAGGTGGAAGGTGACGCGATCCTGCGGCTTGACGCCGCAGAAGTCCGCGAGCAGCGACGCGAACTCGTTCACGCGCCGGTGGAGCTCGCGGTAGCTGATCTCCTGCGTCTCCTGGTCCTCGAGCTCGGGTACCCAGATGAACGCGTTCTCGTCCCCGCGCGTCTCGAGATGGCGATCGACGCAGTTGGCGCAGGCGTTCAGGCGGCCGCCGACCCACCACTTGAAGAACGGCGGATTTGACGTGTCGAGGATCGTGTCCCACTTCTTGTCCCACGTGAGGAGCTCTGCGTACTCCTCGAAGCACTGTGGGAAGTTCTCCTCGGCGAATCGCTCCCGGATCGACGGCTCGTTGGCATTCGCCACCTTCTTGATCGCGCCGGGCGGGTCGTAGTACTCCTCCTCCTTCCAGTGGACCGCGATATGAGCTTCGGAGAGCTCGACCTCCTCGTGCGTCTTCGATGCCACTACGACCTCCGTTCCTCTCAGTGCGTCGTCGCCGGCCGCGCCAGTCTAGGCACGCGGCCCCACAGCGGCCCGCCGACCGGAACCACGGCACGCCCGGCCATCCCGTTCACGACGCCGGCCGCGGATGTGTACCAGGCCACGGCGGCGGTGGCGAGGCCGACCCAGCCGCCGATGTGCGTGATGTACGGGCTGTAGCCGTGCGCCTCGCGGAAGAAGCCGATCGCGAGGATGATCTCGGTCGCCTCCAGGGTGGCGAAGACGCCGAGGACGGCGAGGTTCACGCGTGTGCTCCAGAGGAGCATGTACGTGTTGAAGATCGCGAACGCGACGAGGAACCACGCGACCGCGTTCGGCAAGTTCGCGCCGGTGAGGCCCGCCGCGAATGTCTTCGAGACCGAGGCGAGCAGCACGACGATCCCGAGCGACAGCCAGAAGCCGCCGTACGTCGAGAACGCCGTCGCCCCGAAAACGTTCCGGTTGCGGAACTCCCACATCCCGGCGAGCAGCTGGGCGACTCCGCCGTAAAAGAGCGCGGGGCCGACCCAGATCAGGTCGGGGATGAAGGTCGCGTTGTGCCCGCTGAGGATGAACGTCGTCAGCGCGAATGCCCCCAGACCAAGCGGGGCGGGATCGGCTGGCATCCACGAGGGGGCGGGTTCAGCCTCGACAGCTGCCATGCGTACCTCCTCCTTCCGGTATCGGCGAGCCGCCCCCGCGGCCACCGACCGCCGGTCCGTAGTGCACCGGGTCGTTCCCGCTATGACCGCCGGTGTAACACGGCAGCGATCAGCGCGTGCCGACGGCGTGCAGCAGGCAGAGGACGAGCAGCAACGCCACGGCAGCGCTCCACAGCAGCCGCCGCAGCTCCAGCTGAAGGTCGAACTCGGCGAAAGCGCGCGCCTCCACGCTCATCAGGCCGCGAGTCGGCTGGAGTGGCGCGGCCGCCAGCATCAGCGGCGGGGTCGGGTGGCGCTTCGGCGGGGCCATCACACCTTGCATCCTCAGCTCATACCACAGACTCCGCCGGGGAACCAACCCCCAACGGGCTAGGGCTCGAGGTCGTACGGGTAGTCCGTCAGGACCTCGGCGCCGTTCTCGGTCACGAGAACGATGTCCTCGAGCCGGACTCCCCCGTAGCCGACACGATAGAGCCCCGGCTCGACGGTGACGACGTCGCCCGCGACGAGCGTCTTTCTCGACAGGCGCCCCATGCCCGGCGCCTCGTGCACCTCGAGGCCGACCCCGTGGCCAAGCCCGTGGAAGAACCCGTCGCCGAGCGTCTCGCCCGGCTTCTTCGTGCGCTGAGTCGGCTCGCCGGCCGCCTCGAAGATGTCGCACGTGTGCTCGAAGACGGCGCGTCCCTCGACGCCGGGGCGGATCTCCGCAACGGCCCGGTCGAGCGCCTCCTTGACGAGCCAGTGCCACTCGCGCACATCGTCGGGCACGTCGCCGACGACGAACGTGCGCGTCATGTCCGTGTAGACGGCGGAGGCGTTGTCGCGGGGGAAGATGTCGACGACGAGCGGCGTGCTCGGGCGGATGGGCCCAGAGCCCATGTCGTGGCCGACTGCGCCCTGCGCGCCGGGCGCGACGATGTACTCGTCTGCGGTCGTGTCGTGCGCGGCGAAGACCATGCTCATGTCGGCCTTCACGCGCTCCACGGTGAGCTGCTTGCCGTCGAGGAGCAGCTCGTCGCCCCGGATCTCCGCACGGCGGAGGAGCTCGCGGCACGCGTCCATCGCCGCCTCGGCGGCGCGCTGCGCGCGCTTCATCCCCTCGAGCTGCGCCGCGGTCTTGGCACGGCGCCGGTCGTCGAAGAGCTCCTGGTCGACGTCTAGCTCGACGCCCTGGGCCCGGAGCCGGTCGGCGAGCCAGACGGGGAAGTTCTCGGGAACCGTCGCGCGCTCGAGGCCGAGACTCGCGACGGCGCGCAAGGCGAGCTGCGCCGTGAGCTCGCGCGGCTCGACGCCCGATTCGACGAGCTCGTCCACGCCGAGCTCCTCGTCGACGTGCACGTCGAAGAGGCCCAGCTCCTGCAGCCGAGCCGCCTCCATCGAGTTCGCGAACACGTGCCGATCCCCGTTCCGCTCGGCATAGAGGAACGGATCGGGCACGCCGAGCGGCACCGCGTGCCGCATGTCGGCGGAGCGGAACGAGTCGCCGTAGATGAGAACCGCGTCGGCCACAGCTGGCACCGATCCTAGCGGCCGCGCGCCGCTTCGTTTGGCGCTTCAGCCCGCGAAAAGGGATACTCGCGGGGTCACATGGCGGCGACCGGCGAGAGAGAAGATCCGGCCTTCCCCGTCGGGGCCGCGTGCCGGATCGACTCGCGCTCGCCCTGGCGGCAGGTGGCCGAGATTCCCGTCGGGCTCGATCCGGAGGGAATCGCCGTCGACGTCGCACGGCGCCGCGCGTTCGTCGCGTGCTCGCGCAGCGACTTCGTCTCGGTCGTCGACCTCGACAAGCACGAGGTGGTCGCCGAGATTCAGACCGGCGCGGAGCCGATCGACATCGGCCTCGACGTGCAGACGGGCCGCGTCTTCACCGCCGACGCGCACTCCGACCAGGTCACGGTCATCGATTCCGCGACGCTCGAGGTGGAGACCGCGTTGCCGGTCGGCGGCTACCCCTCCGGCCTGACCCACGTACCGGAGTTCCGCCGCCTCTACGTCGGCAACTCACTCGGCTCGACGATGAGCGTGATCGACCTCGACACGCTCGAGACGGTGGCCACCGTGGACGCGGAGCCGGGCGCCGGCGCGATCGGGGTCGACCCGACCCGCGGCCTCGTGATCTGCGTCAACTTCGTCGCCGCCTCCGCGAACTTCTACGACGCCGGCTCCTTCGAGGAGGTCGGCCGGCTCGAACTCGGCACCGGCACGTGCGCGATCGGGATCGTGCCCGAGCGCGGCGAGGCGTTCATCGTCAACTCGATCGCGGGCACCGTCTCCCTCGTCGACCTCGACGCGATCGAGGTGGTGGATGAGACGCGCACCGGCCAGGCGCCCGTCGGGCTCACGGTCGCGCCCGCCCACGACCGGATCTACGTCACGAACCGCGGCGCGGGAACGCTGAGCGTGCTCGGCGTCGCCGATCGGCAGGAGTGGTCTCAGATCCCCGTCGGCAACGGCCCGGGCGGGGTCGTCGTCGACCCGTACGACGGCCGCATCTTCGTCGCGAACGCGGGCAGTCAGACGGTGTCGATCGTCGAGGACCTGCTCGCGGCGAAGCCGCCCGCCCCGGTCGTCGAGGAGGCAAGCCCGTGGCTGGGGAACAAGCTGCCGTCGTTCGCGCTCGAGGACTACCGGACGGGGGAGCGGCGCACGAATCGCGATTGGGCGGAGAAGAAGTACATCCTCAACTTCTTCGCCTCGTGGTGAGGACCGTGCAACGCGGAGGCGCCGTTCCTCGAGGAGCTGCGCATGCGCGAGGGGGCCCGGTCGGGTCTCGAGGTGGTGCTCGTCGACATCTGGGAGGGGACGGAGCCCCGTCCTGAGGTCGAGCGCTTCTGCGAGATGTGGGGCATCAAGGGGCCGATCCTCCTCGACCCGGCCGGCGAGCTCGCCACGACCCTCGGCGTGCGAGGCGTGCCGACGAACGTCGTCGTCGACTCGGACGGAACGATCCGTGCCTTCGGCGCCGCCCGGCTCGACGAGCTCGAGCAGGCGATCGACGACCTCTACGGCCGCGCATAGCCTCTAGCCGTGGCACTTCTGCGCGGCGAGGAGGAGGCGAAGGTGCGCGAGTGGTTCGCCGCGCTCGAGCGGCCCGTCGAGCTTCTCGTGGCGGTCGGGCCCGAGCAGACGCCGCCGGCGGGCGCTCGCGACGTCGACTTCGGCGCGGAGATGGTGAAGGTGTGCGAAGGGCTCGCGGAGCTGGGGGACGGCGTGACTTGGCGGGTCGAGGACGAGCCGGACGGCTTCCCCCGCTTCCCCGCCGTCTCGATCCGCCCCGACGGCCGCGACGCGGGGGTCCGCTACGACGGGTTGCCGTGGGGCTACGAACTGGGCTCCCTCGTCGGCGCGATCCTGGAGGCCGGGCGCGCCGAGCCCTCGCTGCGCTCCGAGTCGCTCGCGGAGCTGGAGATGCTCGACCGCGACCTCGTCCTCGACGTATTCGTCACGCCGACTTGACCGCATTGCCCGCCGGCCGTGCTGCTGGCGTACCGCTGCGCCTTCGCCTCCAAGCGCGTGGCGGCGACCGCGATCGAGGCGAACGAGTTCCCGCAGCTCGCGCAGGAGCTCGGCGTGTGGGCCGTGCCCCGCATCGTGATCGACGGCGAGCCGCGGTGGGATGGCGCGGTGCCGGAGCCGGAGTTCCTCCGCCGGATCCTCGCGACGGCCTAACTCGCCGGCTGCCGGCCAGAGCGCTCACAGGTGGACGTGGAAAGCGCGCCGCTCGTGCCCAACCGGCCGCAGCTCGACCCGGACCAACACGCTCCCCCGTACGCGTCCGCGGTACACGAACTCCGCGAGGCCGGCGCTCCGTGGGAGCAGCTCGCGTGGCCGCGGCCGCAGCGTGACCAGCGTCCGGCCATGCCGGAGCAACACGAGCCGCAACCTGCTGCCGCCGAGCCGCTCCGTCACATTGCCGCGGTTGACGAGGAGCAGCTCGAGCAGGCGCTTGGCCCCGGCGCGCCGGACCCTGAGCGCACGCGCATCGAGCCGCCGCACGACCCGACCGCGGACGTGGAGGACGACGATGACGCCGACGCGTAGCCGGAACCGGACGCGGCGCACGCCGAGCGGCCGCGTCGTCAGGAGCACGAGCGCCGGGTGGTCTCCGGGCGAGGCACGCCGCGGAGAAGCGGCGCTGACGTGAAGCGTGGCTTTGCCGCCGGGCGCGATCCGCAGCCGATGCGGTCGCACCCTGAGCCACGCCGTGGACCCACGAGCCCGACCGATGCGCGGCCTCCCGCGCAGCGAACGGGCGAACCCCGCCCGCGAGACGTCGACGAGCAGCGGCCGGCGTCCCGGGTTCCGCACCGTGATCGCGGAAGCGGGCGGTCCCGTGAGCGTCAGGCGTAGCGGGCTCGCGCTCAACCCGATGCCGCCGCCGGCCGCGGCACCCGGTATGGATGCCGCGGCCGCTCCGAGGACCAGCGCTGCGAGAGCGCGCCTCACCGGCCGATCACCGTGAACGTCAGCGTCGCGGTGTAGTGCCCCGACGGGACGACGGGCAGCGGGGAGACGAACCCCACGCTGGTGGCCCACACGTCGCCTCCGCTTGCGCTCGCGCCGCTCGCCGTGGCAAGGAGCAGGTCCGGCGTGGGCGCGACAGGCACGGCCACGAGACCGCCGCTCCCGACGCCGATGCCCAACGGCAGTTCATGCGGCGAGAAGGCCGTCCGATGGACGCTGAGCGTGTAGCCGCTCGGGTCGTTGCTCGTCACCGTGACGTTTTCGGGCAGCGGACCGGGCGTCGTGCCCGGCACCGCGGCGGGGAAGCTCAGCGTCGCGTGGTCGAGGGCGATCGAGAGGACCGGCTGCACGTCGACGTCGACCCCGGCCGACCCGCTCGTTCCGGGCGGAGGCGGCGGGGGCGCCGAGCAGGGCGCCGCGGGCGCCGACGAGTTCAGCGGGGCTGGCGCCGCGGTGGCGAAGTCGGACGCGTTGTTGTCCGTATCCGTGCAGCCACTGCCCGCGCGGGCGAGCGCCGTCGTCGCGCTCGGCGCCGGCGCGGCACCGCTTCCCTCGTAGTCGGCCGCACCGCCGTACCCGATGAGATCCTCCACCGTGGACACGGCGGAGCAGCTTCCGGGGGACGTGCCGCACGACAGCGCGGTCGCGGTGTCGACGAGCGCGACCTTGCCGCCCGTGACGGCGAGGTTGGACGTGCCGGTTGCGTCTGGGGTAGGCAGCCCTGCTCCGTTCACGCCGCCGGACGCGAGTTGTACGAGGTAGCGGCCGCCCGCAGGGATCGTGCCGCTGAGCGCCGTGGCCTGCCACGTCGTGCCGGCGGCGGACGCGTACTGGAGCGTCCAGCCGTCGACGGCGACGGCGGCCGCGCCTCGATTGAACAGCTCGACGTAGTCGTTGGCATACGCGGCGCCGCTGTTGCCGCCTGCGGCGAAGACCTCCGCGACGACGAGGGTGCCCGCGCCGCTGCCGCTGGCCGACGCGGCGGCGAAGGGCAGGGCGAGAACCGAGAGCAGGACGAGCAGGTGGATGCGCTTCATGGAGCCTCCGATCCGGGACGACATGACGGCTCCCTTGCTACCGCTCGCCGGTTCTCGCCGACAGTGTCCTTTGGCGAGTCGGCACGAAATCGGCACACATCCGCGCCCTCCGCGCACCGAGGCGGTCGGCGGCTAGATTCCGCTTGGTGGACGCACTCGAGCGGGCACGGGAGGTCGCAGCGACGTGGGACGACCGCCTGCGCGCCGACCTCCCGGCCGACCTCGACATCTTCGACGCCCACACCCACCTCGGCACCGACATCGACGGGATGGTGGGGCAGTTCGACGAGCTCACCGGCGGTATGGACCGCTACGGCGTCTCGCGGGCCTTCGTCTTCTGTCTCGACGAGCCCGACCGGCACCCGGGCTTCCGCGCGGGCAACGACCGGACGCTCGAGTTCGCGGCTCGCTCGGAAGGACGCCTCATCCCGTTCGTGCGGCTCGCGCTCGACGAGGGGCCGATCGAGGAGGCTCGCCGCTGCCTCGATCTCGGAGCACGCGGGATCAAGCTGCACCCACGGGCCCAGAAGTTCCTCCTCAACGACGAGCGGCTCGCGCCCGTGTTCGCCCTGGCGGCCGAGCGCGGCGTCCCGATCCTCGTCCACGCCGGCCGCGGCCTGCCGCCGATCGCGGCCGGGCTCGAGCGCCTTTTCGACTCGCACCCCGGAGCGCAGCTGATCCTCGCCCACGCGGGCATCGCAGACCTCGCGAACCTCGCGTACCGCTTCGCGGGCAAGCGCGGCGTCTTCTTCGACACCTCGGTGTGGAGCGCGATCGACCTGCTCGGCCTGCTGCGGCTCGTGCCGCCGGAGCAGGTCGTCTACGCCTCGGACTACCCCTACGGCCAGCAGCCCGGCTCGCTCCTGCTCTCCCTGCGCGCCGCCCGCGCCTCCGGTTTCGACGAGGGCCAGCTGCGCGCGATGTTCGCGGGCAACGCGGCGCGCATCGCGGATGGCGAGGAGCCGCTCGAGCCGTCGCAGCCGCGCGGGCCCGACATCCTCGCGCAACCGCTCGCCCAGGCGCGCATCCACCAGTACCTCTCGATGGCGATGCCGCTGCTCTTCGTCCGGCAGCCCGACGCCTTCGGCGCGCTCGGGCTCGCCCTCAACGCGACGGAGGAGCCGAACGGCACCAACCGCGAGGAGCTCGAGCAGATCCGGGAGCTGCTCGAGGCGGGGCGCGACCTCTGGCGCACGCTGCCCGAGGCCGAGGACGACGCCGAGCGCCGACTCGTCGCGCGCACGGCCGTCCGGCTTCTCCAGATCGCCGACACCGTGGCGGTGACGAGTGGCTGAAGTGCGCCTCAGCGTGAACGGCGGCGAACACGTCCTCGACACGCCGGTCGGGACGAGCCTCGCCCACGTCCTGCGCGAGGAGCTCGGCCTGACGGGGACGAAGATCGCCTGCAACGAGGGGCACTGCGGCGCCTGCACCGTCCAGGTCGACGGCGTGCCGCGACTCTCGTGCATCACGCTCGCGCACGCGGTCGACGGGGACGTGACGACGATTGAGGGGCTGCGCGAGCATCCGCTGGTCGAGGCATTCGTCCGGGCCGACGCCGTCCAGTGCGGCTACTGCACTCCCGGGCAGGTGGTCTCGGCGGCCGCGCTCGTCGCGGCGAACCCGCAACCGACGCGGGAGGAGATACGGCACGCGATGGCCGGGAACATCTGCCGCTGCGGCACCTATCCGAAGATCGAGGAGGCGATTCTCAGTTGGCAAGGCTGATCCGCACCGAGAAGGAGGTCGAAGGGCGCTTCGAGGAGGTGTGGATCGTCGTCGAGGAGGATCCGCTCGAGCAGTGGCCCGCCGGGCCGCTCGCGGTGGTCGGCCGGCCGGCGCCGCGCAAGGACGGGCCCGAGCGGATTCGCGGCGAGGCGCGCTACACGGCCGACATCAAGCTGCCGGGGATGCTCCATGCGGCTGTCCTCCGCTCGCCGCATGCGCACGCGAAGGTGGGGCGCATCGACCTCGCGCCGGCGCTCGCGCTCCCGGGCGTGCGGGCTGCGATCGGCCCCGGCGAGGCGAACGGGCTTGAGGAGGAAGCGGGCTTCGCGGGCGCGCCCGTCGCCGCTGTCGCCGCCGACAGCTTCGCCCAGGCGCGCGCGGCGGTCGAGGCGATCGAGGTCGACTGGGAGGAGCTCGAGGTCGTGCTCGATCCGGACGCGGCCGTCGAGCGCGGGCTCCTCACGGACGAGCCGCGCCGCTCGGAGCGCGGCGACGTGGAGCGGGCGCTCGCGGAGGCGGGCGTCGTCGTCGAGGCGACGTACCGGACGCAGACCGTCCTCCACAACTCGCTCGAGACGCACCAGGCCGTCTGCGAATGGCTGGGCGACACGCTCCACGTCTACATCTCGACGCAGTTCATCTGGGGCATCCGGCAGGAGATCGCAGAGACGCTCGGCCTGCCCGAGGACAAGATTCGCGTCGTCTGCGAGTTCATGGGCGGCGGCTTCGGCTCGAAGAACAGTCCGGACGAGTACACGTACGTCGCGGCAGAGCTCGCGAAGCGGACGGGACGGCCCGTGCGGTGCGCGCTGACGCGGCGCGAAGAACACACCTCGGCCGGCAACCGCAACGCGACGATCCAGCGGCTCCGGGCGGGGGCGCGCAGCGACGGGACGATCGTCGCGCTCGCCGGCGAGTTCACGAACTCCGTCGGCTGGTCCGGCTGGAGCGCTCCCACGGAAGGCCCGATGCGGATGCTCTACGCCTGCGACAACGTCCGCACCGTCACCTACGGGGCGCAGCTGAACACGCCGCCGATGAAGGCCTTCCGCGCGCCCGGTTTCGCCGAGGGGACCTTCGGGCTCGAGTGCCTGATCGACGACCTCGCGGCCCGGCTCGATGTCGATCCCCTCGAGCTGCGACGCCGCAACTACGCAGACTCGAACGAGGGCACGCCGTTCTCGTCCAAGAACCTCGAGGAGTGTTACCGGCTCGCAGAGAAGCACTGGGAGCGGCGGCACGAGGTGCGGGCAGGGTCGGACGCGGTCTGGAAGCGCGGCGTCGGGATGGCGAGCCAGATCTGGTACGGCGGCGGCGGCCCTCCCTCGTATGCCTGGGTGCGGCTCGGCTCGCACGGGCGCGCGACCGTGATCACGGCGATGCAGGACATCGGCACCGGCACCCGGACCGCGATGGCGCAGATCGCGGCCGAGGAGCTCGGCCTGCCGCTCGAGCACGTCGAGGTCGTGCTCGGCGACTCGGACCGTGGGCCGTACGCCTCGATCTCGGCCGGGTCGTCGACGACGCCGTCGATGGGGCCGGCAGTGCGAGCCGCCGCGGCCGACACGAGGCGGCAGGTGATCGAGATCGCGGCGCAGCGCTACCACCTCGAGGAGCGCGTGCTCGACATTCGCGACGGGATGGTCGTCTCCGCCGACGGCAACCTCTCGGCGCCGGTCGAGGAGGTCGTCGGCCTGCTCGAGGAGGCGCAGATCCTCGGCAAAGGAGCACGCGGCCCGAACCCGACCGGGATGAGCGTGCTCACGTTCGGCGTCCACGTCGTCGAGGTCGCCGTCGACGTCGAGACCGGCGAGGTGCGTGTGGAGCGCGTAGCGGCGATCCACGACGTCGGTCGCATCGTCAACCCGCTCGGCGCCTCGAGCCAGGTCGAGGGCGGCGTCATCCAGGGGATCGGGCACACGCTCTCGGAGGCGCGGCTGCTCGACCCCGAGACCGGTCGCGTCCTCACCACCTCGCTCGACGCGTACCGGATGCCGACGATCGCGGACGTACCGGAGATCGTCTGCGAGTTCGTCGACCGGCCGGACGAGCACCTCACGAACCTTGGCTCGAAGGGTCTTGGCGAGCCGCCGATCGTGCCGGTCGCAGCGGCGATCGCCAACGCGATCCGCGACGCGACCGGCGCCGAGGTGCACGAGCTGCCGATCTCGCGCGAAGAGATGCTGCGCGCGCTGCGCGAGGCCGAGGCGCGGGCGCGCGAGAAGGAGAAGCGTGGAGATCCTGCGGCCGTCTAGCCTCGAGGAGCTCGATGGCGGGGTCCTCGTTCACGGCGGCACGGAGGTCGTGCCGTTGTTGCGGGAGGGTTTGCTGCAAGCGGAACGGCTCGTCGACATCCGCGACGTCGTACCGCGCGGCGTCCACGACAGCGTGATCGGCGCGGGGACGACGCTCGCGGAGCTCGAGGTCGAGCCCGCGATCCCCGAGGCGCTGCGGGAGGCGTGCCGGCTCGCGGCGTCGCCGCAGCTCCGGAACGCGAGCTCGCTCGGCGGCAACCTCCTGCAGGCGACGCGCTGCTGGTACTGGCGTCTCGGCTACCCGTGCCGCCTGCACGGCGGCGACAGCTGCCATGCGCGCGACGGCGAGCATCGCGAGCACGCGATCTTCGCGAACGGCTTCTGCGCCTCGGCGCATCCGTCCGATGTCGCTGCCGCGCTCGTCGCGCTCGGCGCGCGACTGCGGACGAACCGCCGCGAGCTCGCGGTCGAGGAGCTCTACCGGCTCCCGGACGACGGCGACCGGAACACGACGACGCTCGCGGAGGGCGAGCTGCTCCTCGAGGTCGAGCTGCCGCCGGTGGAGGCGAGCACGTACCTCAAGGCGATGGACCGCAAGCGATGGTCGTTCCCGCAGGTGGGCGTCGCCGCTGCGCGGCATGTGGGCGGCTCAATGCGGCTCGCGCTGGCCGGCGTGGCGCCGATCCCGTGGCGGATCGAGAACGTCGACGAACTCGACGGAGCAACCCCGCTGCCGCGAACGGAGTGGAAGGTGCCGCTCGCGCGGACCCTCGTACGCCGCGCCCTCGCCGCGCTCGACTAGGCACGTCACGTCCAGACAGGTCCGGGTAACTGATACCGAGCCAGGTCCGAAGGGAGCATGCCTGGTTCCCAAAGCCTTCTCACGTGGAGGACTAGGCCCCAATTCGGACCTGTCTTGGTATCTGATACCGAGACATGGCTGTTTACGCCGTTGTGCTCGCGGCCGGCGCTTCGTCCCGATACGGGACGGAGCCGCCCAAGCAGGTCCAACTGCTGCCGAAGGTGCTGGCGGCGTTGGGGGAGAGCTCCGTGGACGGCGTCGTCGTCGTGAGCGGGGCGCATCCGCTGCCCGTGGAGAGCGTCCGCTGCCCCGACTGGGAACGCGGACCGGGCGCCTCGCTTCGCTGCGGGCTCGCGGCGCTCCCGCCGGAAGCGGAGGCGGCGGTCGTCGTCCTCGCCGACGGCCCCGACCTCGACCCGCGCGCGGTCGACCGCGTCGTCGAGGACTGGCGCACCCATGGCGGCGACGCGGCAGCCGCGGCCTACGGAGGCGTCCGCCTCCACCCCGTCCTCCTGGCGCGAGCCGCCTGGGACGCCGTGCCCGACGAGGGCGCGAAGTCGCTCGCGGCGCGCTCCGTCTCCTGCGACGACCTGACGCCGCCGGGCGATGTCGATTCCGCTACTCCAGCGGGATTCTGAGGGCGGCGAGCTTCTGCCGAAGCTCCGCCGGCATCTGCTCGGTCGCCGCCTTGCGCACGTAGACGCGCAGGCTCTCCTCGAACCGGTAGCGCCTGCGGCAGGGCTCGCACTCGGCGAGATGCGCCTCCGCCGCGGCCATCTCCTCGTCGGTGAGGACGTGGTCGAGGTACGGCTG
>Ga0209474_10002072_pt1 | contig 18839 bp, 12 predicted proteins | sample GraSoiAngelo_145_FD_185902 | JGI IMG/M metagenome (GOLD analysis project Ga0209474, IMG submission 185902) | Grasslands soil microbial communities from the Angelo Coastal Reserve, California, USA - 14_1009_05_20cm (SPAdes) (version 2) | ecosystem: Environmental > Terrestrial > Soil > Grasslands... | reverse complement strand
AATTGCAGATTCACGTCGGCGATGCGGGCATTATTTTCCGCGCGTTCGATGTAGCGGCTCATCCAGAAAAGGGAATCAGCGACCCGACTAAGCATATGGGGGGAGAGTAATGGAGGGTTGGAGCAGTGGAGTAATGGAAGAGAAAATACGTGGGGTCGGCGTTACTCCATCACTCCAATACTCCATTACTCCGTTTCTTCCTCGAGCACCCAGGTATCTTTGCTTCCTCCACCTTGCGATGAGTTCACCACCAATGACCCTTCGCATAACGCCACCCGGGTGAGTGCGCCGGGAATGATTTTGATTTTCTCCCCCGATAAAATGTAGGGACGCAAATCAACGTGCCGTCCACAGATGACCCCTTCATCGAAAGCAGGCGAGCGCGACAAGGGAATGATGGGCTGGGCAATGTAATTACGCGGTTCCTTTCGAATGCGCTCCCGAAATTTTTCGCGCTCCGCCGCGGTGGAATGTGAGCCGACCAACATCCCATAGCCACCGCTTTCGTTGGCTGCCTTGACAACCAGCTTTTCCAGATTCTCCAAGATGAATGCGCGTTCGGTATTGTCCGCCGCCAGATAGGTATCGACGTTGGGCAGAATCGCGTCCTGATCGAGGTAATAGCGGATCATTTTCGGGACGAAGTGATAGATGACTTTGTCGTCCGCGATGCCCGTGCCGATAGAATTTGCCAGACTGACGTTTCCCTTGCGATAGGCATCGACCAATCCAGGAACGCCAAGTCCGGAATCTTTCCGAAAAATCTTCGGATCGAGAAAATCGTCATTAATTCGGCGATAAATAACGTCGACGGGCTGCAAGCCTTTGGTCGTGCGCATGAAAATCTTCCCGTCGCGGGCAAGGAGATCGCGACCCTCCACAATTTCAATTCCCATGGAGCGCGCGAGGAAGGAATGCTCGTAATAAGCGGAGTTGTAAATGCCGGGCGTAAGGAGCACGGCGGTGGGATTCGCTTTGCCCGCCGGCGCGATGTAACGCAGAACATTGAGGAGTTCCTGGCTGTAATCTTCCACTGGCCGGACGCGGTGTTGCGCGAACAGATTTGGAAAAACCCGGCGCATGACCTGGCGGTTTTGGACGACATAGGAAACGCCGGATGGACAGCGCGCATTGTCCTCCAAGACGAGAAAATTACCGTCGCGATCCCGGACCAGGTCGGTGCCGCAAATGTGGATGTAGATATTTTGCGGCACATTGAAGTGCATGAACTCCGGGCGGAAGTGGGCTGCCTGCCAGACGTAATCTTTCGGAATCACGCCATCGCGCAGAATTGATTGACCGTGGTAAATGTCGTGCAGAAAAAGATTGAGCGCGGTAATTCGCTGTTCCAAACCGCGCTCGATCTTTTTCCATTCCTCTGCCGAAATAATTCGCGGGATGAGATCGAAGGGAAAAATTCGCTCGGTGCCCTGCGCGTCGTTGTAAACGGTGAAGGTGACTCCTTGGCGCAGGAGGGTGAGCTCGGCCAGGTCGCGTTTGCGATCGAATTCCCCTTCCGTCAGCTCGGTGAAACGTTGCAGCAGCCTTTCGTAATGGGGCCGGGCCTGGCCCGCCGCGGCAAACATCTCATCATAAAATTCGCCCGTATCGTATTTGGCGAAGAATTCGATCACGAATTCAGTTTGTCGTCGCCTTTATGGCGTCTCAAACAAAAACGGAGCGGGCCAGGTATATGGCCGTCACCTTAGCCTGCGCTGTTGGTGGATCGAGCAATCTCTTGCTCGATGCTAAAGCAAGGCGGCGAAAGCCGCATTATTATCAACATCGTCCGACGGAGCGGCCGATCCACCTCAGCGTCCTCACGCCCTCTGGGCGCAATGGCTAACACCAAGTTTTACAGCGCCGTCATTCTTCAGGACTTCCCGCAAAAATGGCGCGGTGCGGCTCACCCGGTTTTTTGCAACCTGTTCCGGTGTCCCGGTGGCGACGATCTCACCGCCGGCCTCGCCCGCTTCCGGACCCATATCGACAATGTAATCGGCTTCCGCGATTACGCTGAGGTTGTGCTCAATCACGATGACGGTATGACCGTCATCTACCAGCCGGTGTAGCAAGTTCAGCAGCAATTCCACATCGGCCATATGCAAACCAATCGTCGGTTCCTCCAATAGATAGAGCGTCGATTTCGGTCGGCGCATTTTACGGATCCGCTCGTTTTGCGCGCGGCCAATCCCGCGGGTCAACTCGGTTGCGAGCTTCAGTCGTTGCGCTTCGCCACCGCTCAAAGTTGGGCTCGGCTGCCCCAGCTTCAGATAACCGAGCCCGGTATCGACGAGCAATGAAAGCGATCGGGCGATCTTGGGGTTGGCTTTGAAAAATTCGGCCGCTTCTTCGATCGTCATTTCCATTACGTCCCCGATCGATTTTTCATGATAAAGAACTTCGAGGGTCTGGGCGTTGTAGCGTTTCCCGCCGCAATCTTCGCAGGGCACGTAAGTGCTCGGCAGAAAATTCATCTCCAATTTGATCATGCCCTGGCCCTTGCACGACTCGCAACGGCCGCCCTCGGCGTTGAAGGAGAACCGGCTCGGGCTGTAACCGCGCATGCGCGCAACCGGAACTTGTGCGTAAAGATTGCGAATCTCATCGAAGACTTTGATGTAGGTTGCTGGAGTCGAGCGCGAAGTTTTCCCGATGGGTGATTGATCGACTTCGTAAACCGCATCGATCGCCTCCATGCCTCCAACTCGCTCGAATAGCTCCCCGGCGCGTTGCCGTTTTCGGTTTAATTGCTCGCGTACCGCCGGCAAGAGGACATCGCCCATCAAGGTGGATTTGCCGCTGCCGGAAATTCCGGTGATGACCGACAGACGACCAACAGGAAATTTCACCTCGACGTTCTTCAGATTGTTCGCCCGCGCATTCCTGATCTCGACCCAATCCGCCACATCGCGCAGACTTCGCCGCGACTTGCGAATGGGATGGCAGAGCGGCGTTTTTAGACAACGTCCGGTCTCGGAATTTTTGGCACGCTCGATTTCGCGCAGCGATCCGCTGGCCACAACTTCACCGCCGTGAATCCCGGCCCGCGGGCCGAGATCAATGATGTGATCGGCGCGACGCATGGTTGCTTCGTCATGCTCGACAATGACGAGTGAGTTCCCTTTTGCGCGCAACGCAGTTAGCGTTTCGAGCAGCCGGACATTATCGCGCGGATGCAAGCCAATGGTTGGCTCATCCAGCACGTAGAGAACGCCACGCAAATTCGAGCCGAGCTGCGCCGCCAGCCGAATCCGCTGCGATTCACCGCCACTCAAAGTCTTCGCCGATCGTCCTAACGACAAATAGCCGAGGCCGACATTGTCCATGAATCGAAGCCGCTGCACGATTTCAGGAATCAATTCCCCCGCGATCGTCTTTTGTTTGCCGCTAAATTTTAATCGCCCGATTTGTTTGGCCGCAGCGGCGGCCGCAAGCGCGGTGAAATTGTCGATCGTCCTGTTTTGCACGCGCACGTGACGCGCGATCGCGTTCAGACGCGAGCCATGGCAGGCCGGGCAGATCTGCGCTTCACTTTCGTCGATCCACTCCGATTCACGCTCGGCGGCCAGCTCGTTTTCGAGGGCTGATTCGCCATCCTCGCTTTCGCCAACTTGGAGCGATTGGTTCCAGATTTCGCCAAAGCCGCCGCATTCTTCGCAGGCCCCGTGGGGTGAATTGAATGAGAACAATCGCGGATCGAGTTCTTCGAAGGCGCGCCCGCAACCCGGGCAACTCATCTCCGTACTCATAACCGTGAGTCGGCGTTTCGCATCGAGGAGGCGGGCAGTACCGCGACCAATCTCGAGCGCGCGCTGGCTGAGATTGCGCGCCTTGGCGATCCGCTTCTTGTCGATCACACCGACAACGACGTCGATGGTATGTTCCTTGAAACGCTCAAGCCTGCGGAACTGCTCTACCGGAACGAGCTGCCCGTCGACCAAAAGGGCGTCGAATCCGTTGCGCTCGGCCCAACCCGCGACATCGGTATGGAACCCCTTGCGCGCTTTTACCAGCGGCGCCAGTACCTTGAGTGGACCACGGCCGGCCGCTGCCTCCACTTGTTTTACGATTGCAGCCAGAGTTTGTTTTTCGACCGGCAGGTTGCAATCCGGGCAGAATTGCGTGCCGGTTTTCGCAAAGAGCAACCGTAGGAAATGGTAAACCTCCGTCACCGTCGCAACGGTTGATTTCCCGCCACCGCGCGTGACACGCTGTTCAATTGCGACGCTTGGCGGCAACCCTTCGACCAGATCGACGTCCGGTTTTTCCAGTTGCTCTACGAACTGTCGGGCATAAGGGGACATGCTGTCGAGAAAGCGGCGCTGGCCTTCCGAGAACAAAATGTCGAAAGCAAGCGTCGATTTTCCTGACCCACTCAGGCCGGTGATGACGACCATCTGGTCGCGCGGGATCGCGACGTCGATGTTTTTCAAATTATGCTCGCGCGCGCCATGAATTTGGATGGCGCCGTTCGCGATATTTTGTCTGGAAAGCGCGAGCATTCTACCGAATGGCTCTTCCGCGACGCGTAACGCAAATTTCTCCCCGTCATCTTGAGCGTAGCGAAGCGGAGTCGAAGGATCCCGTTGCGTAACCTTAAAGCTTTGGCGACGGGATCCCTCGACTGCGCTGGGGATCACGCTCTTTAAGAACCTTCCGGTGTGCGATTTTTCAACCTTCGCAACCCGCTCCGGTGTTCCAACGGCCACAACTTCGCCCCCTTCATCGCCGGCTTCGGGTCCGAGATCGATAATCCAGTCGGCGCATTTAATCACTTCGAGATTATGCTCGATCACAACCAGCGAATGCCCCGCGTCAATCAATCGTTGGAACAATTGCAACAAAATCGCGACATCATCGAAATGCAGTCCGGTGGTTGGTTCGTCGAAAATAAAAAGATTGCCGACGGTTTTTTCTGTGGAGGCGGGCGTGCCGGCTGCACCGTTTTTCTTCGCAGCCGACACGCCTGCCACCACAGATTTATCAGCCAGGTGGCTAACGAGTTTTAGTCGTTGAGACTCGCCGCCACTCAAGGTATTGAGTGGTTGCCCCAGCCGGAGATACCCGAGCCCCACCTCCTCCAGAATTTCCAGCGGGTCCGAAAGCTTTTCCCGCTCCCCGATCTGGGCAAACCAGGCAGCCGCTTCGGTCACGGTCAACTCGAGCACATCGTGAATCGATTTTCCCTGCAGCTGAATTTTGAGCACGTGCGGCTGGAATCGTTTGCCTTCGCATTCCGCACAACGGACATAAAGATCGCTCAAAAACTGCATCTCGATTTTCTCGAAACCGGTGCCATTGCAACGCTCACAACGGCCGGTCCCAGAATTAAAGGAAAATGCACTGGCGGTTAGTCCTTGCGCCTGCGCTTCCGGCAGGACCGCGAAGAGCTCGCGCACGCGATCATAAAGCCCGAGATATAATATCGGCGTCGAACGGGGGGTTCGCGCCAGCGCTGATTGATCGACCATGACGATCTCGCCGAAGCGATGCGCGCCACTAACTGTCCGGCATGCGCCCGGCTCATTTTCGCTTGCCTGGCCTTTGGCCCGCAAAAGATTTCGATACAGCACATCCCGAATCAGGGTCGATTTTCCTGAACCGGAAACGCCCGTGATAGCGGTAAAAACCCCGAGTGGAATTTCGACATCGAGGTTCTTGAGATTGTGCTCGGTCGCGCCGGCGATTTTGATAACCGATGAAAACTTCCTCCGTGATTTTGGAATCCGGATGGATTTGCGACCGCTCAGGTAATCGCGGGTGAGTGAGTGGTGGATCGGCCGCTCCGCGGACGATGTTGACACCAAGGCCGCGCAGCGGCTCTTTTTTGATCGCTTCGTAATTCTGTTTGGCATCGCCCGCGGAGCGGCCGATCTACCCATGAATTCCTCGAGCCCTCCGTTGAAAACCAGTTCGCCGCCCCGTTCGCCGCGACCTGGACCGATGTCGATCAAGTTATCGGCCGCCCGGATAATTTGTTGGTCGTGCTCGACGACGAGCAGGGTATTGCCTTTATCGCGCAGATTATGCATCACGCGCACAAGCCGCCCGACGTCGCGCGGATGCAATCCAACACTGGGTTCGTCCATCACGAAAAGTGTATTCACGAGCGATGCGCCAAGGCAGGTTGTGAGATTAACCCGCTGCATTTCACCGCCGCTCAAAGTGCGAGTTGAACGATCAAGAGTCAGATAACCGACCCCGACTTCACAAAGATAACGAAGTCGCGCGCAGATTTCATTGCGCAGCATTGCTGCAGCGGCGTCATCCGGCGCGACTTCGATGTCCGCCAGGATATCGAGCGCGGCGGAAATCGGAAGCGCCGCGAACTGGGGGAGAGTGAGCTGTAGCGGCGCTCTGTGAGCGTTCTTCGTCTGATTTCGGCGGTCACCGACTGCCGCTACAATTTTGTAGTTCAGCGCCTCCGGTTGGTAGCGTCCACCCTCACAGCTCGGACATTTCACATAGGCTCGGTAGCGACTGAGCAAGACGCGCACGTGCATCTTGTAAGTCTTCGATTCGAGCCAGCGAAAGAAACCGCGGACCCCGTACCAGCGATCATTTTCGTAATCCTCATCCGTGTATTCGCCCGCGCGTTTCTCACCGTTGATGACAAAATCCTGGTCAGCCTGCGAGAGTTCCTCGAATGGTGTGTTGACATCGATCTCCTCGCGGGCACAAGCACGCAGCAGATCCTTTTGCGATTCCCCCATTTCCTGCCCGCGAAAAACGCGCACCACCCCTTGCGCGATCGAGAGGGAGCGGTCCGGGATGGCGCGATCCAGATCGATCGCGATGGTGCGGCCGAAGCCGCGGCATTCCGGGCAGGCGCCGAGAGGATTGTTGAAACTGAAAAGTCCGGGGCTCGACGGTCGGATGTCGAGATCGCAGTGCGCGCAGTGCCAGCCGGTCGAGAACGGAAATTCACGACCTGTAGCGGCGGCCGTGTCGGCCGCAATCTTCGAAATTGCAGGCGGCACACCTGCCTCCACAGGAATGGGAATGACATTGATCTTGCCCTTACCGAAACGCAGCGCGGTTTCAATCGCCTCAGTTAAGCGCGCACGATTTTCCTCGCTGATGACGATGCGGTCCTGGATGACTTGAACACGCGCGCCGAGGCGCTCGATTTCAGCGTCACTATCTACACGAATAATGTCGCCGTTTAGCCAAATGCGCAGATAGCCTTGTTGCTGCAGAAATTGGAAGAAGTCGCGCGGTTTGGTCTTCGCCGGAACAGCGACCCAGAAGGTGATTAGAATCGTTTTGCCGCTCCCGCACTTGTCATTCTGAGCCGAGCGCAGCGGGACAATGGAGGGATCCTCTGGGAGGTTAAGGAGTGCGAGGACTTGATCCGCGATCGACTTCGCATTTTCCGGGCGAATTTCGCGGCCGCAGCTGGGACAGAACGCGCGCGCCCTCCGGGCCCAGAACAGTTTCAGGAAGTCGTTGATCTCCGTGATGGTGCCAACGCTCGAGCGTGACGTTTTTACCAGGTTCGATTGCTCAATCGCGATCGCTGGCGGAATTCCGCGAATGTCCTCGACCCGCGGTTTGTCCATGCGCTCGAGGAATTGTCGCATGTAAGGACTGAAGGTTTCGACGTAACGGCGCTGCCCTTCGGCATAGATTGTGTCGAAAGCGAGCGAAGATTTTCCGCTTCCACTTGGGCCCGTGACAACGGTCAGCTTTCCAAGCGGCAGATCGAGATCGATGCCTTTGAGGTTATTCTGGCGCGCACCGCGGATTGCAACGTACCCATGCTCTGCCTGCGCGCTGGCGCTGTCTTTTTCCCCGTTCCTCGAACCCACTTGAGACAATCGTTTCACGTGATGCCGTCTGCAAATTTTTCGGGTAAAATACGGGGGGATCACCCGCTCCCCAGAGCGGAATCGCCGCTCCTCGCACGCGCGTGAGAATGGTCAGCCCCGCGTCAGGACTTGAATCGTCCGGCAAGATTCTTGCGCTGCTTCTCCAATTCGTCTGGCACGACGCCGCCTAATGACTCGAAGAATTTAGCGTGATCAGAAATCTCTTTTTGCCATTCCTCAGCATTCACATTCAGAAGCTCGCGCATTTGATTGGGCGTAACGCCACTGAGTTCATCGAGATCCAGATCCTGCATCCGCGGAATGTGACCAATCGCCGATTCGTTGGCGCCGACGCGCTCTTCGCAGCGATCGATAATCCACTCCAACACCCGCATGTTGTCGCCGAAACCCGGCCAGAGAAATTTTCCGTCCGCAGATTTGCGGAACCAATTCACGTGAAAAATCAATGGCGGATTGGTTAGCCGTTTGCCGGTTTCAAGCCAGTGCCGGAAATAATCGCCGATGTTGTAGCCGCAGAACGGCAGCATCGCCATCGGATCGCGTCGGACTTGCCCCACCGCGCCAGTCGCAGCCGCGGTAGTTTCCGATGCCATGGTCGAGCCAACGTAGGTGCCATGTTCCCAATCGAAGGCCTGGAAAACGAGCGGCATGGTATTGCTGCGGCGGCCACCGAAAATAATCGCACTGATGGGGACGCCGCCGCCGTCCTCGACATGCGAGTCGAGCACGGGATTATTGCGCATTGGAGTGGCGAAACGGCTGTTGGGATGGGCCGCTTTTTCCTTCGACTCCGGGGTCCAATCATTGCCTCGCCAGTCAATCGCGTGCTTTGGCGGAGGGCCATTCTTTCCCTCCCACCACACATCGCTGTCGTCGGTCAACGCGACATTGGTGTAAAGCGTGTCGCGCTCGATCGATTTCATCGCGTTGGGGTTCGATTTGTAGCTCGTCCCCGGCACTACCCCGAAGTAACCGTTCTCCGGATTGACCGCCCATAACCGGCCGTCGCGAATTTGCATCCAGGCAATGTCGTCGCCAACGGTAGTGACTTTCCAGCCCGCGAAATGTTTCGGCGGAATCAACATCGCGAAATTGGTTTTGCCGCACGCGCTGGGGAAGGCAGCCGCGACGTAATGTTTTTTTCCTTCCGGCGATTCGACGCCAAGAATAAGCATGTGTTCGGCGAGCCAGCCTTGTTTGCGTGCGAGGTAAGAACCGATGCGCAGTGCCAGACATTTTTTCGAAAGGAGGACGTTTCCGCCGTAACCGGAGCCAACCGAGATGATCGCGTTATCCTGGGGAAAATGACAAATGAAGCGCCGTTCCGGATTGACATCGAGCAGCGAATGGACCCCGCGGTTCCATTCTGCCTTCGGGTCGCTGCCAAGCCGTTTGACCGCGATCTCCCCCATTCGAGTCATGATCCGCATGCTGAGCACGACATATTTGGAATCCGTGATCTCGAATCCAATCTTCGTTAGCGACGAATCGGGCGGCCCCATAATATAAGGCACGACAAACATGGTGCGTCCGCGCATCGCGCCTTTGAGGGAGGCCTGTAGTTTCGAATATGTCTCTGCCGGCTCCGACCAGTTATTCGTCGGTCCCGCGTCTGCCTTCGTCGGCGTACAAATAAAGGTAAATTGCTCGACCCGGGCGACGTCGTTCGGATTCGAGCGATGCAGATACGAGCGTGGAGCCTTTTTCTGGTTCAGCTTGATCAATACCTCCTGCTTCAAGGACTCCGAAATCAGAAAGTCGTTTTCGCGCTCAGAGCCATCACACCAAAAAATATTCTCGGGCTGGGTCAGCAACTCGACTTCATGCACCCAATCAAGCACGGCCTGATTCGCTGGTTTGTGATCGCCGATTCCGGTTGGCGGCGAAATGGCGGGCGCAGGATTTTTCATAAACGCAGGGGCGATCTGGGACGATGTTGATGTCATCGATCGCGCGGAGAATGAATTTCCCTCGCTTCCGCTGCTTCTCCAAGAATTTTTTCGATAGTTTGAGCATTCTGGCGTAGAGCCCAGCCCGCCTCGAAGGTAAACGCTCAAGATTCTGACGTACGCTTGCGCTCCGAAAAGCGTGACCGATTATTTAGCATGTTCGGGGTGACCACTTCCGACGATTACCGGCCGGTCGCGTGGATGGGTCGTTTTCCGGTAGACGTAACGACAATTCTGGTCGGCATCCACGTCGCCCTTGCCATCGTGGCCTGTCTCCTTGTCGCAGCTGGCGGCGGCGGGCTGCTCGATCTCATGATGTTCGACAGTGCTCGTGTCTTGGGAAGCGGCCAGGTCTGGCGCCTCGCGACTTATGCCTTCATTCATTCGCCCATGCAGCTTCTTTGGTTCGCGATCGAGATGTACATGCTTTTTGTCTTCGGCCGCGAAGTAGAAAAATTCATCGGGCAACGTGCTTATATCGTTCTCTATGCGGTTTTGCTTTTCACGCCTTCGCTGCTGCTGACACTTTGGGGATTCAGCCAACGCACCGGGCTGGCTGGCTCGCTCGCGTTGCATTTCGGAGTTTTTGTCGCCTTCGCGACCATTTATCCATCGGCCGAGCTGCTTTTGCGGATCACAGCGAAATGGACGGCAGTGATTCTGGGCGCGATCTACACCTTGCAATTGATGGCCTACCATTCTTGGACGGATCTGGCCGTCGTTTGGACGAATATCGCTGCTGGCTTTTGTTTTGTTCGCCTCCGAGGAGCAGGACCGGAGTTAATCTGGTGGGAGAATTTTAAAGCCCGGTTACAGCCGAAACCAAAATTCAAAGTCGTCCCTAAACCCGTCCCGACACGTCGCGAAGAAGATGACATCTCCGAGTCGGTCGATCCCATTCTCGACAAAATTGCGAAGTCGGGTATTGGCAGTCTGACGCCGAGCGAACGCCGAATGCTCGATCGTGCGCGTGATCGTTTGTTGAAAGGATCAAAATGAGGCTGCGCTGCCCAAGGTCTCGATGAATTCCGCCGGGGTCGCTGCTGCGAGCAAGGCTTGCCGCTGTTGCTCGTTCCGGGTGATCCGGGCCAACGTGCCGACCAGGACAAGATAGTCGTTCACCAATCGTTGCGGAACGGCAACGACAAAAATCAAACGAGCGCGCTCGCCTTTATCGTTCCATGGAATTCCAGCGCGGCTGCGACCAACCGCCAGGGCGATCTGATCGACCAGTTCTGTGCGGGCATGAGGAAATGCAACGCCGTTTTCGGCCAGGGTGGAGTTTACATTTTCGCGGGCCAAGACCTGCGCGAGAAAAGCTGTCGGCTGTTGCACGCTCCCGGTTTTTTCAAGTAGACCAATGAGCTCGCGTAACGCATTCGCTTGCAGGCGCGATTTTAACTGCAATGCCATATGCCGTTCATCGAGAATATCCACTAGCGCGATGGCCATAGAGAAAAGTTGGATTATTGGGGCGAAGCAGTTATCCAGTTAAGCGAAGAACCGTGGCAACAGAAAAGACCGCGTCCGCCTCCACCGACGAAGCAACCATTTCGTTGCAACGCAGCCTGTACGATCCGGGCTACGTCAATGCCATGTCGCATTTCTATCGCGGCGAACTCGGCCGCATCATGATCTGGCGGCAGCGCCTCGATATCACGACCAACTGGGCCATCACCAGCAGTACCGCCATCATCACCATTGCCTTTGCGAATCGCGAGGTCCCGCACATCATTTTCTTTTTCAATCTCGCCATCGTTTGGGTAATGCTCTGGATCGAAAGCCGGCGTTACCGGTTTTACGACGCATTCCGTGCGCGAGTGCGGATGTTGGAAGCGCATTTTCTCGTGCCCATGGTGATGGAAAATCGCCAGATGCTCCAGGGCGAGTGGAAAAAGCTGGTTTGTGAAGATCTCATTTTGCCGTCCTTCAAGATTTCGAAACTCGAAGCCATCGGACGCCGATTGAAACGGAATTATGTTTTCATTTTCATTCTCATCATGGTGGCGTGGGTGACAAAAATTTTTCTGCATGCTTCGGAGCCGATCACAAGCAGCCGGGCGCTTTATCACGCTCTGCGCGTCGGCCACATTCCCTCCTGGTTGGTGGCCGGCACTTTTATCGGGACGTTTGCCTGCGTCATCGGTATCACCATTTATGTTGGCAAGAAATCCTCCGGCGAAATCACGGAGTTCGGGGCGCACCGGTCGCTCTGGCGGATTTAATATGTCATCCCGAGCGGAAGCCGAGGGATCCCGTCGCGAAAGCATTAAGGCAATTTCTGGGATCCCGATGTGAAAGCTTGCGGGTAACGTAACAGGATTCTTCGACTTTGCTCAGAATGACTGAATTTGAAAGGCTGCGCGACATAGTCGCCAGGTTGCGCTCTCCCGACGGCTGCCCGTGGGATCGCGAACAAACCAATGCCTCTCTGGTTCCGGCTCTGCTGGAGGAGTCTTACGAGGTCGCCGGAGCCGTTTATGCGCAGGACGACGCCAATCTGCGCGAGGAACTGGGCGATTTGCTCTTATTAATTGCCATGCACGCGCAGATCGCTTCGGAAGAGAAACGCTTCGACGTCGACGAAATCGCGCGAGAAGTTAGCGAGAAATTAATCCGCCGGCACCCCCATGTTTTCGGGAAAAGTGAGGCGCGGGGGAGCGAAGCAGTCGTCCGGCAATGGGAAGCGATAAAGCGGAAAGAGAAGAAAGGCGATACACATTACCTCGCTAGTTTGCCGATGGCATTGCCCGCGTTGATGCGGGCAGAGAAAGCACAGAAGAAAGCAGCCCGGGTAAATTTTGACTGGCGGGAATTGCGCGATGTCATCGCAAAAGTCGAGGAAGAGCTGAACGAAACGAAAAGTGCGGTGGCGTCGACGGAAGCGCGAATGATCGCCGACGAAATTGGCGATTTGTTGTTTGCGGTGGTGAACCTAGCCCGCAAATGTCAGTTCGAAGCCGAGAGTTTGCTGCAATCGGCCACCGACAAATTCGTCGTCCGGTTTAACGAGATGGAAGATCGATTGCGCGCGCGCGGTGGGAAACTGGGAGAAGCAACCCTGGAAGAGCTCGACGCGATTTGGGAGGAGATTAAGAAGGATACCCGGTCATAGATACCGGATCTGATAATTCGTTGCCGACAGTCGAAAACCCTCACCCCCCAGCCCTCTCTCTGGTACGTGTTTAGCGTTGCGGTGCGATATCACATTTCATTAATACCTCGCTTCATCGAGGTGCAGGGCCGAGTTGTTACCACAACCGCTTTAGCGGTTTACTCGTTCACTAACAAAAAACCGCTGAAGTGGTTGGGACCCTCTGAGGCGTCGTTAACACCCAGCTAAGGCAGGCTGTTAATGAGAGGGCCAGTCCGCCGCTAAGCACTTACTCTCCCAAAGGGATGGGGTAGTCCCTTCTCCCGCTGGGAGAAGGTTAGGATGAGGGCATTCTTACAGCCTATATTTAGAGCGCTGGTTCTACCGCGCGCGGCTGTCTACTTGTCGTTAGGCCATGTTGAGTCTCTCTTTGCAGACGTTTTAGCCGGCTCGACACACTCGCCTTCGCCGCCGAGCTCATTCGGTCGATAAAGAGAATACCGTTGAGATGATCGATCTCGTGCTGCAGCGCGCGCGCTAATAATCCAGTCGCCTCAATTTCGACCGTCTCGCCCAGCAGGGTCTGGGCCTGTACTTTAACCCATTCCGCACGTTCGATCTCAGCTGAAATTTCGGGAAAACTGAGGCAACCTTCCGAAGCGATCCCTTTTTCCGGCCCGGTCTGGATTTGTGGATTGAGCAACACCAGCGGCATCTGCTTTTTCGGATCTACTTCCTTGCCATTCCACGCCATCGAGCTCGGCCGATCTTCTACCGCTGAAATATCGACAACAGTAAGCTGCAGCGCTTGGCCCACTTGTTGGGCCGCCAAACCAATCCCATTCGCTCCGCGCATCGTTTCCAGCATGTTGTCAGCGAGTCCACGGACCGCGTCGTCGATTTCCGCCACCCGTTTCCCTTTCGCGCGCAGCGCCGGATCGCCGTACTTCCGAATGGCCAGTTTCATTTTTACTCGCGGGTGAACGCCGGAAGATTTCGCACACCTGCCAGTTTAAGCGCGTCCATTACTTTGACGATTGTTCCAAATGACGCCTTCTTGTCTGCTTGCAGGGCAAGTGATGCTTTTTGCGTCGGCGAAAGGTTCCGCACCGCGCGCTCGAGTTCGCCCACCTCGAGAGACTGGCCATCCAGTTTCACTGCGTCGGTTTCATCTACCGTGACGATGGCGTGCTCCAGCTCGGCCGGCGCTTTCGTCGCTGTTTTCGATTCCGGTAAATTGATCTGCACTTCCGGCTGGTCTTTTTTGAATGTGGTCGAGACCACGAAAAAGATGAGCAGAATTGTGAGGATATCGACCAGCGAAACGATAATGATCGAGGGCGCCCGCCGCTGCCGAACCGCGAAATTCATCTTATCCCGACTAGCTTGTTAACACTTGTGTTCGCGCCGTCATCCGCACCGGCGGCGATCCTTCCGGCGCGCTCCGCCCGAAATAACATTTCGCGATCAGCTCCACCACCAGCGTTTCCATTTCCACTGACATTACTTCGACCTTTTTTGAAAAATAACTGAAGGCGACCAGCGTTGGCACGGCAATGGAAAGGCCGAAGACAGTCGCATTCAACGCCTCTGCAATGCCAAGTGCAATTTGGCGCGTATCGGACGCGCCCGAGCTTAATCCGAGGTGCGAGAAAACGTGCACCAACCCTGAAACGGCGCCGATCAGACCTAATAACGGCGCGATACCGACGATCACTTCCAGGACGATCAGGCCCTTTTCCAGTATCACCATCTCGTGACGCGCGCGCGTTTGCACCGCCTCAACATTCTCGGAACGGGGCGAGCGTAAATGCTGCAGCGCGACTCGCACGATTCGCCCAAGGGAAGATTGGTCGTTCTCGACAATTCGCATCAACCGATCGGCGCTCCCGCCCGGCAGCAATCGCTCAATCTCGCTTTCGATCACCAGTGGCATCACATTCTTTTCTCGCAACGCGAAACCGCGCAAAATAATTGTCGTTAGCGCAACAATCGAGCAAATGAGCAGCGGCCACATGAAAAGACCGCCGCGCTCGAAAAAACCGATGACGTTATTGAGGGCTTCGCTCATGTAAGATCAAGGGTTTTGAAAACCGGTGAAGCTGACCTCTCCAGGTAAACCTTCAGCTGGCAGTATTGCCATAACATCTTCGGGGATAGCGCCAGGCTTCGCATCTTGAACCGATTGCAGACAAAGATTTGCGAACGATTCGGACGTCCCACCGCTAGTTACTTTGATATCGTTGATCTTCCCATTTGGAGCGACGACAAACTGTACATGCACCGTCCCAATATCAACACGGTCGCGATTTGCGTCACAAAGGGCGTACCAGCGCTTTCCAATTGCATCGTAGACGATCTTCTCATAACGGCCCAGCGGTGTGCCGACGGCGTTTACCGATGAAACTCCCCGCTTCGAAATATTACCAGCCATTCGCTCTTGAATTTGTTCGCGTCGATACGCCGACGATGCCGGCGGGTGCGCCACTGGTGTTGGTACAGCTTTTGGGGAAGGAGAACGGATCTCGTTCTCTGGCCCGGGCGTGCGCGCCGTCGGCGGCGGACTGGCGCGGAACATTGCCAGTAAATCAGCATTCGGTGTCGGTGTCGGGGTCGGGGTTGATGTCGGCTGGGGCGTAGAAAGAGGCGTGGCGCTGGGCGTAGGCGATGGCGTGGGGGTCGGTTGTGGCGTTGCCTGCGGCGTTATGCTTGGCGCCGGCGCCGGGCGCGAACCGGGCTGCGCCTGCGCGCCTTCCGCGTCCAATGAGTGCTGGCGATTTTTCAAATCCATCGTCGGCAGTTCTTTCCCCTCCTGCGTCGGGATGGGCGCGATTCCTAATGCTGGCAATTCACTGGCCGCGATCGAATTCGCATTTGATTCGAACGTTCTTTCCTTAGGCTCTTCCTTTGTTTCTGTCTGCTCCGTCATGTCGATAAATGGCGTGTTCTTTGGCCCGGTCGGTGGAGTCGGGGCCGGAGCGAGATCGACAATGGTTAACTCTACCGGCTTCTCATCCTCGGGAAGTGAGGGTTGAAGTTTATCCCCGAAAGAAGCAATGGAAACGCCGACTACAAGATGCAGCAGGAGCGAAAGGAATACCGCCCACAGGATTTTCTGTCGTTCGCTTCTAGGCTGCATTAATTAAGGGCCCTCGTCTCGGGCTTACATTAGAACTAGCATCGCTTGCGCCCGTTTAGTTCGCTCCGAGCCAAAATAAGGCAGTCCCTACGCCGTGTCATCCCCGGGAGTCCCAACCTTCCCGCACCTCACGGATTCATTTTTGGGCTTCGTCATTATGTTTAACACCACCACTCGAGTGACTTCACGATTTCCGCTTCCCGGTCATTCTCGCATGATGAAACAGATATTGCTGCGCGTAGCCACCGTGTGCGCCGAAATAATTCGCAACGAATTCCGCCATTGTCTTGGGGGTGACTTTTCGTCCTCGGACAAAATAGCTTTCGCGCAAGACTCGTTCGATCCAAACATCAATGGGGAACGCGGCGATTCGCTCGTAGGCGAAGAGCATGACGCAATTCGCCACTTTCATCCCTACGCCGGGAAGCCCGCACAGTTGCTCCCGCAATTGGCGCTCGGACAGCACGCTCCAGGAATCGAGATTCGCCTCCCCGGCTGCGACGCACTTCGCTGTTGCCAACAGGTTCTTCGCGCGATAACCCAACCCGCATTTTCGTAACTCTCTCTCCGTCGCCCGGGCCAGCGCGTCGGGCGGCGGAAATGAAAAGACTTCTCGTCCGCAGATTTGTTTCCTTTCCCCAAATCGCTGGCGTAACGCCCGTGAGATTTGCCGGATCTGCGCCACTTGTTTCATCGAAGAACAGATAAAGGTGGCCAGACATTCCCATCGTGGCTGTCGAATAATCCGAAGGCCGCGACAAAAATCGCGCGCCGCATCCATGACCGGGTCGCGGGGGAACGACGCCCAGATTTCTTGTAGTGGATGATCGAGCGCGAAATAACGCGCGACGACCATTGCGACTGATGGAGAATCGAGTTCCCGCAGGCCCATTGTAACCGTGGTCGTCGGCCTCTGCACCTTCTGAAGGATTTGGTGCTCACCATGGCGTCGCACAACTCCGCCCTCCATTTGTATTTGCAAGACGTCCCCGCGCTGTTCGACATAAACCGCGCGATCACCAATCATCCCGCAAAAACCGCCGCCGATTTTCTCCCAATGGAATACCTGGCCGGAATTCAAGGTCATAACCAAGTCGAAGTCTGGCGCTTTGATTCTCGTCAGGTTCATTGGTGGATCGAGTAGTCGGACCAGTCCGGCTCCGATCTCGATGCTATTCTTTAACACTGCGCGACGGAGCGCGCGATCCACCTTGCGCGTTCCTGAAATTCTGTCACCTAACGACTGAATGGACGCCAAGCTCGGGATCGATTGCCTCGTTCTTTTCCTCTATTTCTTTATCATCATCGCCATCGGCCTGCGCATGGGGCGGAAGGAGCGCGATTTGGAAGATTTCGCGCTGGGCCGGCGGCAAATCCCATGGTGGGCGGTGTTGGCTTCGCTGATCGCGGCGGAAACCAGCGCGGGGACATTTTTTGGTACGCCGGGCGAGGGCTACACACAGCGCAACTACACGTACCTACAGCTCGCGCTCGGCACCATCATTGCTCGCATCCTTGTTAGCTTCATTTTCATAAAGCCGTATTACGATTACAAAGTTTTCTCGATCTACGAATATCTAACCGCGCGGTTTGGAGTCGGAACCAAGAACGCGGCCTCAGCCATATTTCTTTTTACCCGTTTGCTTGCATCAGGCGCGCGTTTGTACGTCGCAGCTATCGCGCTCGCTCTCGCTTACGAAATGATCCGCGGGGTGCGGCCAAGCCAAACCGAAACGCTCTGGATTTACGTCGGCGCCACGGTTGCCATTGTTCTCCTAACTGCGATTTACACCACCCTGGGCGGAATCAAGGCCGTCATCTGGACCGATCTCATCCAGGCTTCCATCATGATCGGGAGCGCCCTGGTCGCGCTTGGGTTGCTCTACTCGGCCATTCCCGGTGGCTGGCGCGAAATCGTGGGACGCCGTGGCCCGTTCCATTTATCCGATTTCATCACCACCGGCCTCGACCCGGCGAAACATGGCTGGTACAAATGGAAAGGAATGTTTGCCATCGAGTACACCATTTTTGCCGGACTGATCGGCTCCACTTTTATGACCATGTCAACGCACGGGACGGATCAGGACATGGTGCAGCGGATGTTGACCGCGCCCGATGTGCGCCGGAGCCGGCGTTCGCTCATCATGTCGGGACTGGCCGATATTCCGATCGCATTCACGTTTCTCAGCATCGGCGTCCTGCTCTGGGTTTTTTATCAAACCCATCAGGATCATGTAGTACCGAAAACGCCGAACGAAATTTTTTGTCACTACATTCTTTATGAAATGCCGGTGGGCTTGCGCGGACTGTTGCTCGCCGGGATTTTCGCGACAGCCATGGGTTCACTCAGCACTGCGCTCAACGCGCTGGCTACTAGTTTTACCCGCGACTGGTATGTCACCTACATTCGCCCGGGCGCGAACGGTGTAGATAGTCTGCGCGCGGTCCGTTGGGCTACGGTCGGATTTTCCATTCTGATGATCGTCGTTGCCTCGACCACCTCTTATTTTGTCATCGTCCGGCCGAGTGTGCGCATCATTCCGATTGTGCTCGGGATTTACGGTTACACCTACGGCTCCGTTCTCGGAATTTTTCTCGCCGGCATGCTGACCAAATCGCGCGGGAACGATCGCGGCAATTTCATTGCCATGATTGCCGGCTTTATCGTGGTCACGATTTTGAGCGGGCTTCCCAACAATCTGGCCAAAATATTCGGGAGTCAGCTCTATTCCCAACCGGAATGGTTGCCCGTCCTGGAATTTCCGTGGTGGATCTGCTTCGGCACCATCGTCACCTTTTTCGTGGCGATTTTGTTCCGCACC
>Ga0209474_10002071_pt1 | contig 18839 bp, 12 predicted proteins | sample GraSoiAngelo_145_FD_185902 | JGI IMG/M metagenome (GOLD analysis project Ga0209474, IMG submission 185902) | Grasslands soil microbial communities from the Angelo Coastal Reserve, California, USA - 14_1009_05_20cm (SPAdes) (version 2) | ecosystem: Environmental > Terrestrial > Soil > Grasslands... | reverse complement strand
GGCGGCGGCGCGGACGCGGGCGTCCTCGCCCTCGGGCAGCACGATACGGCGGCGCGCGCGCCGGGCCCGCTCGTACAGGCCATCGCGGAACGTCACTTCCCGAACTTTTGCTTGAGCGCCTGGCCCACCGCGGGGTGCACGAGCTGCGACACGTCGCCGCCGAAGCGGGCTACTTCGCGCACGAGGCTCGAGCTCAGGTACGTGAGGTCGAACGCCGGCACCAGGAACACCGTCTCGACCCCGGGAGCGAGGTTGCGGTTCATGAGCGCCATCTGGAACTCGTACTCGAAGTCGCTCACCGCACGCAGGCCGCGCACGATCAGCGTGGCGCCGGCGGCGCGCACAAAGGCGGCCAGCAGGCCGTCGAACGACCGGACCTCGACCCGCGGATCGACCGCGGCCTTCTGGATCAGCGCGACGCGCTCCTCCAGCGTGAACAGCGGCTGCTTCGCGACGTTGACGGCGACCGCGATGATGACACGGTCGGCGAACGTGAGGGCGCGCCGGATCAGGTCTTCGTGGCCGCGCGTGATGGGGTCGAACGAGCCCGGGTAGACGGCGACGCGGGTCATGGCGCGTAAATGAAGGTGACGGCCGTGTCGCCGTAGCGCCGCGTGTCGTCGCCCGGGATGGGCTGGGCCGCGGGGTGCTCGATCGAGAAGATGCGCGCGAACGCGTTGAGACGGAACATGGCGACCAGGCGGGCGGCCTCCTGCCCCGCGTACGGGGGATCCGCGAATGCCACGTCGTACTGGCCCGGGTGCAGCCGCTCGGCGAAGCGCAGCGCGTCCGCGCGATGGATCGCGGCGCGGTCGTCGACCTTGAGCGTCTTCACGTTCGCCTTGAGGGTGGCGAGCGCGAAGCGGTGCAACTCCACGAAATCCGCGCTCGCGGCCCCGCGCGACAGCGCCTCGAAGCCGAGCGCCCCGGAGCCCGCGAACAGGTCGAGCACCCGCGCCCCCTCGATCGAGCGCTGCAGGATCGAGAACCACGCCTCGCGCACACGGTCCGCGGTGGGCCGCACCTTATCGGTGGCGGGCGTCTGGAGCCGCCGCCCTTTGAACTCGCCGGCGATTATCCGGATCATCCCCGACCCTTCCCCCCTCCGCCAATGCGGAGTGCGGAGTGCGGAATGCGGAGTATCAACGCAAGCGTCGCCGCGCGAACGACCTCTCATTGAAACTCCGCACTCCGCACTTCGCATTCCGCACTCATACGCTGGGCGCAATCGATGCCACCCGCGCCTGCAGCGTCGCCCGCCCGTGCCACTCGTCGCGCTCCAGCCGGAACGCCACGTCCAGCCGGTCGGCGAGCCACTGGTCGGGAATCGCGTCGGCCCACTGGAACGCGATGGCCGGCAGGGCGCCCGACGCGTCGTCCAGCGTGAACCGCAGGTGATTCGTGCCGACCCGCCGTGCCCCCACGGCACGGGCGCCGCGCACCCCGAACACCGGCGCCGGATTGCCGGCCCCGCACGGCTCCAGGTAGCGGATCAGCTTCTCCAGCTCGTCGCTCACGAGGCCCAGCGGCAGCTCCAGGTCCACGCGCTGCGCCGGCACCAGGTCGTCGGGGCGCAGAAGCTCGCCCGCGACCGCGAGGAACGCAACACGAAACGCCTCGTAGCGCTCCCGCCGGATGGTGAGGCCCGCCGCCATCGTATGCCCGCCGTATTTCTCGAGGTGAGGGGCGACCCGGTGCAGCGCGGCGTGGAGGTCGAAGCCCGCGATGCTCCGCCCCGAGCCGCGCCCGGTGCTCCCTCCCTCGTCCCATCCGATGAGAAACGTGGGCCGGCCGTAGCGCTCCACCAGACGCGACGCCACGATCCCGATCACGCCGGGATGCCACATGTCGGCCGCGAGCACCAGCGCCCGGTCTTCCGGCCGCAGGACGCGCTCGGCCAGCTCCACCGCCTCGTCCAGGATGCGCTGGTCCAGCTCCTGGCGCCGCGCGTTGAGCGTCTCCAGCTCCCGCGCGATGGCGGCACACTCGGTGGGGTCGTCGGACAGCAATAACCGCAGACCCAGGTTCGCGTCGTCGATACGGCCGGCGGCATTGAGCCGCGGGGCGAGGATGAATCCTACGTGACCCGACTTGATCGGCTTGCCCGCCAGGCCCGCCGCCTCGATCAGCGCGCGCACCCCGGTCCAGCGGGACTCGGCCAGCATCTTGAGCCCGTGGCGCACCAGGATGCGGTTCTCGCCGGTGAGCGGGACGACGTCGGCCACGGTCGCGAGCGCCACGAGGTCGAGAAAGTGGAGCGGCAGGTTCGGCGACAGGCCGAGCGCCGGGACGAGCGCCTGGACGAGCTTGAACGCCACGCCGCTGCCGCAGAGGTGTTTGTCCTCCGAGGCGCAGTCGGGCCGGCGGGGGTCGAGCACGGCGGTAGCGGCCGGCAGAACGTCGCCGGGGAGGTGGTGATCGGTGACGATCACGTCGATGCCCGCCGCGCGGGCCGCGCCGACCGCATCCACGGCGGTGATGCCGCAGTCGCAGGTGATGATGAGCCCCGCGCCCACGCGCCGGGCTTCCGCGAGGCCGGCCGGGCCGAAATCGTAGCCGTCGCGCAGCCGGTGCGGTACGAATCCCCGGACGTTTCCGCCCACGCTCGCCAGCACGCGGGTGAGCAGGGCGGCGGCACATTGCCCGTCCACGTCGTAGTCGCCGTGCACCAGGATGGGGACGCGTGCGCGCACGGCGGCCGCGATCACGTCGACGGCCCGGGCCATGTCGGCCCAGGCCAGCGGATCGGACATGCGCTCGAGCTCGGGGCGCAGAAACGCCCGGGCGAGCTCCGGGGCGGCGAGGCCGCGCTGCACCAGGATCGCCGCCAGGGGCTGGGGGATGTGCAGGTCGGCGGCGAGGGTGGTCGTGAGCCCCGGGTCGGCGGGCGCCGCGACGGCCCAGCGAGCGGGGATCATTCCCGCGCGTACAACAGCACGCCGCAGGCCTCGCAGCCTTCGATCGACGCGCCGCGCTGGATCAGGGCGCGCCGCTGCGTGGGGACGGCGGTGAAGCAGTGACCGCAGGCGTCGCCGTGCAGCGCATAGAGCGCGAGCGGCGCCTTGCCGCGGCGGATGCGCTCGTAGCGTCCGAGCAGACCGGCACCGACCCGGGTCGCGGCGCGCTCGCGCTCCGCCACCGCCCGCTCCCGCTCGGCCGCGATCGCGTGGCGCTTGCCGGCCAGCGCCTCGCGCAGCGGCGCCTGCTGCGCGCGCACCTCCTGCAGGGCCTTCTCGGCCTCCGCCGCCTTCCGCTCCGCCTCCGTCACCGCGTCGCCCGAGCGCATGAACTCGGCCTCTTCCTTGGCCAGCACCGAGCGGGCCAGGTCCAGCTCCGCCATGAGGGTCGAGGCTTCTTTGGCGCCCCGCACCCACTCGAGCCGCTGGCGCCGCTGCTCCTGCATGGTGCGGTAGTTGGCGATCTTCCCTTCCAGCTCGTCGCGCCGGTCGATCGCGGCCTGGATCGCCGCCTGCGCGCCGGCCAGGGCCCGATCGGCCGCCGCCTGCGCGTCGTCCAGGGCCTGGAGCTCGGGCGCGAGCGCCGCCAGGCTCTCGTCCGTGGCCGTGACCGCCTGATCTTTCTCCTGCAACGCCAACAACGCTTCAAGTTCCGGGTGCACCTCTCCTCCTCGCAGCGATTTTGTAACGCGGGTAACGTTTGCGGAGCTCGTCGAACACGCGTCGCTTCTCCGCAATCAGGGACGCCTGGCGCTCGGGACTCTCGAACGGCAACTGATCGTCGAGCTGCTCCAGCTGCCGCTCCAGTCGCCGTGCTTCCATCCAGGTCACGGCCAATTCGTACATCTCGTTGGGATCGCGCCCGCCCAGGCCCTCGCCTTTGAGCTGCTCGTACGCGCGCGCCGACGTGTCGTCCAAGGCGAGCACGGCGTCGTCCGCCACGGCTTCGAACACGGCGCGATACGGGAGAAACTGGAGCTCCTCGGCATCGACAGCCTCGGTCACGCGGGCGAGCCAGGGCTCCCCTTCGAGCATCAGGAGCAGGAGAGCTTTCTCGGCGCTGGCGGGCAGCGCGGGAAACGGGACACGGGAAACGGGAAACGTCGGTGCGCCCCCCGTTTCCCGTTTCTCGTTTCCCGTTTCCCGTTCCAGCACATCCTTCCGCACGCCCGCCGCCTCCGCCGCGCGCGAGATGTACAGTTCCCGCGTAATCGGATCTTTCGCCGCACGGATCGTGGGGAGCAAGCGGTCGAGCGCCCGGCGCCGCCCCGGGAGACTCGAGAAAAAGGCCTTCCGGTCGAGGATCTGGATTTTGCGCTCCAGGGGGTCGACCGCGTCTTTGAGAATGGCTTCGAGACCCGCGGCGCCCCGTTTCTGCACGAGGGTATCCGGGTCCTCCCCCGGGGGGAGCGTGGCCACGCTCACGCGCAGGCCCTGGCGCAACAGCTCGTCGCCGGCGCGGAAGGTGGCGCGCAGTCCGGCGTCGTCCGAGTCGTACAGCAACGTCACATGCGGCGCGTGACGCTGCAGCAGCTGCGCCTGCTCGGGTGTGAGGCCGGTGCCGAGCGGGGCCACCACTTCCTCGATGCCGGCGAGCGACAGGCGCAGCACGTCGAAATACCCTTCCACCAGGATGGCGCGCTCCGCCTTGCGCATGGCGTGCTTCGCGACGGGCAGGTTATAGAGCAGCTTCCCCTTGTGGAACACGGGCGAATCGGGCGAGTTGAGATACTTCGGCTCTCCTTCACCGAGGATCCGGCCCCCGAACGCGACCACGCGCGCGCGCAGATCGTGGATCGGAAACAGCAGACGCCCCCGCAAGCGCGGCAGCAACGTGCCGTCCTCTCGTTTGACGAGGAGCCCCGCCTCGAGCAACACCGCGTCGCGCACGCCCAACCCTTTCATGGCGTCGAGCAACGCGTTGCTCCTGGGCGCGTAGCCCAGGCCCAGCGGGAGGACCACCTCGAGCTCGAGGTGCCGGGAGGCGAGGTAGTCCCGGGCCACCTGGGCTTCGGGGCTGTCGCGCAGCTGGCGCGCGAACCAGTCGGCGGCCGCGGCCACGGCCTCGTACAGCGGCTCGCGCGGGTCTGGGCCGGTGGGCCCCCGCTCCGGAATCGCGATCCCGACCCGGCGCGCGACCTCGCGCACCGCCGTGGGATAGTCCATGCCGAGCTTCTTCATGAAGAAGGTGAAGACGTCGCCGCCCTCGTGACACACGAAGCAGTAGTACATCCCTTTCCGAGGGATGACGGCGAAGTTGCGGTGCGTGCCGCCGTGAAACGGGCAGGGGGCGCGAAAATCCGCACCGGTGCGCTTGAGCTCCACGTGCTCGCCGATGATTCCCACGATGTCGGCCGCGTCCCGGACCTGCTCGATCACGTCGTCCGGAATGAGGCTCACGCCGTGAACTCCACGATCGTGACGCCGTGCCCGCCCTGGTTCGGCGGGGCGAAGCCGAAGCGCCCGACCCGGGTGTCGGCGGACACGATGTCGTGCACCAGCTGGCGCAGCGCGCCGGTGCCCTTGCCGTGGATGACGCGCAGATAGGGGAGGTCGGCGAGCACGGCGTCGTCGAGCGCTTTGACGAGCCGAGCTTCGGCTTCGTCCGCCCGCAGCCCGCGCAGGGAGATCTCGGTCGTGGCCGTCGCGGACAGACGCGCTCCTCCGCGTGCCGGCCGCGCCGGGCTCGGCACGCGTCGGGGCGCGTCCGTCGGCGACGGCTGTTTGAGGCTCCGCAGCGCGTCCAGTGACAGCCACGTTTCCCGTTTCACGTTTCCCGTTTCCCGTACGTCCGTCTCTTCAATCGCTTTCTCGACCAACCGGCGCGCTTCTCGGGCCGTCGCTTCGTCCACGGCCGCGCGAGCGCGACCCAGCGCGTCCTCGACCTTACGACGCGCCTCGAGCAGGTACGCCCGCGCCTGCTCCCGCGCGGCGCTCTCCAGGGCTTGCCCGCGGGTCTTGACGTCACGCTCGCGTGCGACAACCTCGTCGGCCCGGGCATCGACCCGGGCGGCGTCCTCCCGTAGCCGCTCGTCCCGTGCCGCGAGCTCCCCCTCCCGAGCCTCGAGCTCCCGCGCCCGCGCTTCCACGGTCGCGAGCAGCGCATCGAGCGTCCGCTCGCGGTCGGGCACGGCGCGCTCGGCGATGTCCAGGACCTCGGAGGCAACCCCCAGACGCCGGGCGATGGCGAGCCCGTAGGAGCGTCCCGGGACGCCCTTGAGCAGCCGGAAGGTGGGGGTGAGCGTCTCGGCATCGAACTGCAGCGACGCGTTCACGATGCCGACCGTCTCCGCGGCAAGCTGCTTCAACGCCCCCAGGTGGGTGGTCGCGAGGGTGACGGCGCGACGGCGGGTGAGCGTCTTGAGAACGGCGGCGGCGAGCGCGGCGCCTTCCGCGGGATCGGTCCCGCTGCCGATCTCGTCCAACAGCACGAGCGCTCCCGACCCGGCGCGTTCCAGAATGTCCTTCAGCACGGCGACGTGGGCGGAGAAGGTGGAGAGACTGGCGGCGATGGACTGGCGATCGCCGATGTCCGCGAACACGCCGTCCAGTACCGGCAGCGTCGACTGCGGTCCGATGGGCGGGACGATGCCGCTCTGTGCCATGAGACACAGCAACCCCACGGCCTTGATGAGCACCGTCTTGCCGCCGGTGTTCGGGCCGGAGATGAGCACGGTGAATTCGTCGGGGGCGAGTATCAGATCGAAGGGGACGACTGCACCACCTTTCCCCCTCTCCACCTCGACGTCCTCACCCCCTGACCCCCTCTCCACTTCGTGGAGAGGGGGAACGAAAGGAGAGATGAGAAGGGGATGGCGGCCGTCGTGGATCTCGAGCGGCCCCGTGCCGATCGCGGGGGCGAAGCCGTTGACGAGCACCGCGTAGCGGGCGCGGGCGCACAGGTCGTCGAACGCGACGCACATCTCCCACGCGCCCGCGACCGTCTCGCGCACCGGGCGGAGCAGCTCGGTGAGGTCGCGCAGCACCTGCAACACTTCGCGCTGCTCCTCGGCCTCGTGCTCGCGGAGCGCATTCCCGAGCCCGATCGCCTCGGGCGGCTCGACAAACAAGGTGGAACCGGTAGCGGACTCGTCGTGCACGATGCCGCCCACCCTCGCCCACGCGGTGCCGCGCACGGGGATGACGTAGCGGCCGCCCCGCAGCGTGACGGCGGCGTCGGGAGCGCGCGCGGTCTGATCGAGCGCGCCGAGGATCGACTCGAGGCGCTGCACCAGGCGCTGGCGCGCCTCGCGCACGGCCCGGCGGGCGCGGGCGACGCCGTGCGACGCGCCGTCCAGCACCTGCCCCTCGGGGTCGAGCGATTGGGCGAGCCGGGTCTCGAGCTCTCTCGCGGGCACGGCGGCGCGCAGCGCGGCGGTGCGCGGCGCCTGGTCCGCCAGCCGGCCCAGATCGGCGGCGACGATACGGGCGGCGACGAGCGCGCGCCCTAGTGCGGCCAGCGCCGCGCCGTCGAGCACGCTGCCCGGCACGGCGAGCAGCTCGAGCGCCGGCCCGATGTCGGGCACCGGCTCGGCGCGGATGTCATCGTCGCGCAGCAGCAGCGCCGCGAGCTCGGCCACCTGCGCCAGGGCGGCGCGGATCGCGTCCGCGTCGGCGACCGGCCGCCGGCTCCGCACCCGCGCCGCGCCCAACGGCCCGGCGGCATGCTCGGCCACCCGCTCCAGCGCGGCGGGGAATTCGAGTGTCTCCAGCACCGCAGACGCGACGCCACGAGGGGGGGGGGCACTCATGCGGCCGACAGCTCTTCCCGCACGATCTGGTTCACCACCTTGCCATCCGCCCGGCCCTTGAACCTGGGCATCACCTGCCCCATGACCTTGCCCACGTCGCGCACCCCGCCGGCGATCGCTTCGCGCACCGCGCGGCGGATTTCTTCGGGATCCACCGCCGCGGGAAGGAATGCCTCGAGCGCCTTCACCTCCGCCAGCTCGGCGTCGGCCCGATCGCCCCGTCCGGCGGCGGCGTACTGCTCGGCCGCTTCCCGGCGACGCTTGATGCCGCGCCGCAGGACGTCCGCCGTTTCGTCGTCGGAGGGCGGGTGCTGGAGCTCGAATTCGCGGTTCTTGAGGTCTGCGAGGATCGTGGAGAGGAGGAGGGTACGCGCCTGATCGCGGTGTTTCCGGGCCTCGTTCATCGCGGCACGCAGCCGCTCCGGCAAGCTCATCACGTTATGCGGCGCGCGGGCGGCGGCGCTTGCGGCGCGCCGCGCTCACTTTGCGTTTGCGCTTCAGCGCGCGCTCCCAGCGCTCGTCATCATGAATGACGACTTCCGGCATACCCCTCTCGCTAACTGTGATAGCCCCACAAACTTAGCCCTGCCCATCACCCCGTGCAACCCTCAGCCGGGCGGCCACTTCATGGGTCGACCTCCCAACAGGTGCAGGTGCAGATGGAACACGGTTTGCCCGCCGTCGGGGTTGGTATTGACCACCACTCGATACCCGCGCTCCGCGATCCCCTCGGCACGCGCCACTTCGCGCGCGAAGCCGAGCAGGCTGCCCAGCAGCCGCGGATCCTTGGCGTCGTTGAGCGATGCAACGTGATCGGTGGGAACCACGAGCACGTGCGTCGGCGCCTGCGGGTTCAGGTCCCGGAACGCGAGCATCCCGTCGCCGCGCTTCACGACGGTCGCCGGGATTTCTCCGGCGGCGATCTTGCAGAAGACACAGGCTCCGGGCATGGTCCCTCTTTCCCCCGGGCTCGCGCCCGGGGTCAGTTAGCGCCCGAACGCCTGGCGCAGCTGCTCCCAGAACTTCTTTCCCGTGTGCTCGTCGCCGGGCGGCGAGCCCTCCACTTTGGCGAGCTGCTCCAACAACGCGCGCTGCTCCGTCGTCAGGTTGGTGGGCGTCCACACGTGCACGCGCACGTGGAGATCGCCGCGCCCGCCCTCGCCCACGCGCGGCAGCCCCTTGCCACGCAGCCGGTACACGGCGCCGGTCTGCGTGCCGGGTTGCAGCTTCAGGGCCGCCGCGCCGTACGGAGTGGGCACGCTCAGCTCCGCGCCCAACGCCGCCTGCGTGAAGGACAGCGGCAGGTCGTAGATGAGGTCGTCACCCTGACGCTCGAAGCGCGGGTCTTCGGCGATGTCGAGCACGGCGACCAAGTCGCCCGGCGGACCGTTGCGGGGCCCCGGGGCTCCCGCCCCGCGCATCGTGAGGTAGTGATGATCGGCGACGCCCGCGGGCACGTTGATCTCCACCAGCTTCTCGGCGCGAACCCGGCCGTCCCCCTGGCACTTCGCGCAGGGCTGCGCGATGACGCTCCCATCCCCGGCACATGTGGGACAGGGCGACACCGATACGAACTGCCCGAACATGGAGCGTGCAGCCCGCCGCACCTCGCCCGAGCCACCGCACGTGCCGCAGGCCGTGGGGCGCGAGCCCGACGCGGCACCGCTGCCGCCGCATTCGGCGCACCGCTCGTAGGTGCGCACCTTGATCTTCTTGGTGGCGCCGCTCGCCACCTCGGCGAGATTGAGCTTGAGGGTCACCTTCAGGTCTTGGCCGCGGTGCTGCTCCTGCCGGCCGCGCCCGCCCCCGAATAGGGCATCGAAGCCGCCCAGCCCGCCGAAGTCGCGCATGAACACGTTGAGCGCTTCGGACAGGTCGAAGTGCGTGAACCCGAAGTCGCTCCCGCCCGCTCCGCCTCCGCGGCGCAGACCGGCGGCGCCATAGCGATCGTAGGTGGCCCGCTTCTCCGGATCCCGCAGGACCTCGTACGCCTCGGTGATCTCCTTGAACTTCGCTTCGGCCGCCTGCTTTTCGTCCGGACCCACGCGATCGGGATGATGCTGCATCGCGAGGCGACGGTAGGCCTTTTTGATCTCGGCTTCGTTCGCGTCACGCTGGACGCCGAGCAGCGCGTAGTAGTCGTGCGTCACTCGAGCAGCTCCCCCACCAGACGGCTCGTGTGCTCCACGAGGGCGACGATTTTATCGTACGGCATGCGCGTCGGACCCATGACGCCGATGACGCCGGCGAGCGCACCCAGCCGGTACGAGGCCGTGACGAGCGTGAAGGGGGCGAGCCTCGCGTCGTGATGCTCGCCGCCGATGGTGATCGTGAGCCCCTGGCCGAGCCGTTGGGCGAGGGCCTCGCGCAGCATGTCGCGTCGCTCTGTGACCTCCATGAGTCCCTGCAGCCGCTCCTTGGTCGCGAACTCCGGCTGCCCGGCTAGGAGCTGCGCGCTCCCCAGCACGACGCCGACGCCGGCGTTCCCCGCCGCCGGCATGTCGAACAGCTCGTCGGCCTCCTGGATGAAGATGTTGAGGAGCTCGCTCGAATCCGCGTCCGGCGTGGCGTCGCGCAGCCGCTCGGGGAGCGTGCCGCGGATGTCGCGCAACGTCAGCCCCGCGAGCCGCTCGTTCAATACGACGCCGACCCGAGCCACCGCTTCCGGAGCCAACCGCGCCGGCACTTCGACGAAGATCGAGCGCACCACGCCGCTCTTGAGCGTGAGCACCAACAGCAACCGCTCGGACGACGCCTGCAACAGCTCGAGCCGCTCGAGCACCGCGGCATCGAGCGTCGGACCGATGGCGACGCCGAGCTCCTTGGTCAGCACGCCCAGCACTTGCGCCGCGCGCTCGAGGATCTGGTCCACCGCATTGTGGTCGCCCAGCCCTTCACGGATCTGGTGCGACTCCGACGCCGAAACGGGGGGCAACCGCATCAGAGAGTTCACGTACACCCGATAGGCGAGATCGGTGGGAATCCGCCCGGCCGAAGTGTGGGGGTGGTACAGATACCCCTTCTCCTCCAGGTCGCTCATGGTGTTGCGGATGGAGGCGGGCGACAGGTCGAGCCCGAAGCGCTTCGAGACAGTCCGACTCCCCGCCGGTTCGGCGGTTTCGACGTAGGTCTCGATTACGGCTTCGAGGACCTGCCGCTCGCGCTCGTTGAGGGACGCTGCCATATCAGCCAAGCTGTTAACTGCTAACAATTTAGCTCGCTGTGCCGCAGCCGGTCAAGTCGCGGACCAAGGCATCAAGCCGGAGCCAGCCCTCCGGCGTGCAGACCAGGCGATCGTTGCGGACCTGCACCCAGCCCCGCTTCAACCACCGGGCGGTAGAGGGTGGTAGAGGGCGGGAGAGGGCGGCAACATCCAGCCCCGCGTCGGTGCGCAACGCGAGATATACCCGCTCCAGTTCCCGTTGCTCATCGGTCAGAACTTCTTGGGACGCGACGGGAGACCGGCCTGAGGCGACGGCGCGACGGTACGCTTCCCAGGCGGCGAGATTCCAGCGTCGCATCGCACCGTCGAACGAGTGGGCCGCCGGGCCGAGGCCGCGATATGGGCGTCCCGACCAGTAGGCGGAGTTGTGACGCGAGCGGCGGCCGTCGCGCGCGGCGTTCGAGACCTCGTAGAACCGATAGCCGCAGGCCGCGAGCCGCGAGTGCGCCAGCAAGTACTCATCGGCATAGCGATCATCGTCCGGCGGGGCGGCCGCGCCGCGCGAGATCCAGCGGGCCAGCGGCGTCCGCTCTTCCACCGTGAGACCGTAGAGCGAGAGGTGGTCGGGGCGCAGGGCCAGCGCCTGCTCCAGGTCACGCGCCCAATCGCGCTCCAGCATGGTGGGCAGCGCAAAGATCAGATCGAGCGAGATGTTGTCGACACCAGCGTCGCGCAGCGTCCGCACGGCGGCGGCAATGCGTGCCGCATCGTGGGAGCGGTGCATCCACTGCAACACCCGGTCGTCGAACGATTGAGCCCCGAGCGACACGCGATTGATGCCGGCGCGGCGCCAGCTTGTCGCGGCATCCGGGGTGACGTCTTCGGGGTTCGCCTCAACCGTAACCTCGACGGCGTCGCGGAAAGACGTCACGGGAAAGGCGTCGCGGAGAGACGTGAGAAGCATGGCCAGGGCGTCCGGGGGCAGGAGCGACGGTGTGCCGCCGCCGAAGTAGATGGTCTCCACGGCTGTGCTCCCCGAATTCCCGGGCTGGCGCCCGGGGTCAGTCAACACCTGTCCCAGCTCGTGAACAACCGTATCCACGTACTCCCGCGCCGGGATGCGCTTGCGGACCGCGATCGAGAAATCGCAGTACGTGCAGCGGCGCCGGCAGAACGGGACGTGGAGATACACGTGACGCATGGAACGAAGGATAACGCGGAACGCGGAAGTCGGAACGCGGAACAGGTCGGGAAGCCCAGCACTGTCGAGCGGCCTTCCACGCCTGTTCCGCATTCCGCGTTCCCACTTCCGCGTTCAGGTAAGCCCGAACACCATCCCCGGCTGCTGCCGCACCAGGCCGCGCATCTCGAGCTCGGTGAGCGCGGTCAACACGGCGCCCGTCTCCCCGCCCGCGGTCGCCACGAGCACGTCCACGTGCTTCGGCTCGGCGACGAGCGCGTCCCATAACGAGCGCTGCAGGTCGTCGAGGTCGCTGGGCTGACTCCGGAGCGCTGTCTCACCCCGGGCCGCCGGCCCGGGGTCAGCCGTCCCCGGCAGCCCCAGCTCTTCGAGAATGTCGGCCGCCGAGAGCGCGGGCTTGGCGCCCTGCTGGATGAGCCGGTTGCAGCCGAGCGAGGTGGGGCTCGTGATGGGACCAGGCACGGCGAGCACGGTGCGCCCCTGATCGAGCGCGCAGTCGCTGGTGATCAACGCGCCCGAGCCCGGGGCGGCTTCGACCACCACGGTCACGCCGGCCAGCCCGGAGATCAGACGATTGCGGCGCGGAAACGCACCGGCGTGCGGCCGCTCGCCCGGCGGCAGCTCCGAGACGAGGCAACCCGCCGTGATCATGCGCTCGTACAGCGCCCGGTTCGCGGCGGGGTAAATCACGCCGAAGCCGTTCCCCAGCACGCCCACCGAAGCCCCGCCCGCGTCGAGCGCGGCGCCGTGGGCAATCGCGTCGATGCCGCGCGCCATGCCGCTCGTGACCACGACCCCCGCGCGCGCCACGCCCGCGGCGAGCAGGCGCGCCGCGTCGGCGCCGTAGGACGTATGGTCCCGGCTGCCCACGATGCCGACGGCGGAGCGCTGCAGCCACGCCGTGTCGCCCCACACATAGAGCAGCGCCGGCGGCTCGGGGATTTCCGACAGCACGGGCGGGAAGCGGGAATCGTCGGGAAGGAGCACCGCCGCGCCGAGCCGGTCGAGCTGGTTCAAGATCTCGTGCCCGTCTGCCGGCGAGACCGCGCGGATCGCGCCGGCCGCGGCCCGACTGAAGCCCGGCAGCGCGGCGATGGCGCCGGCGGGAGCGTGCAGCGCGGCGCCGGCGCTCTCGAAAGCGGCGACCAGCGTGCGGAGTCGCGCGGCGCCGATGCCGGGCACCTGCGCGAGGGCCAGATAGGCCGCTACTTCGTCGCGACCGCCGCCGGGAGCGCCTGCCATAAAGTCTCCAACAGCTGCGGTACCCCTTGCCGGGTGACGGCCGAAACTGCGACGACCGGTGCGCCGGCCTGGGTACGAATCGTCGGGATACGGGATGCGGGATGCGAGAGATCGAGCTTGGTCAACACCACCACGTGCGGCTTCGCGGCGAGTGCGGGTGAGTAGGACGCCGCTTCACGCAGCAGCAGCTCGTAGCTCGCCTGCGGGTCGGGGCTGTCCACCGGGACCAGCACGGCCACGAGGCGGGTGCGCTCCACGTGTTGCAGGAACTTCAGGCCCAGACCTTTGCCGGCGTGGGCCCCCGCGATGATCCCCGGAATGTCGGCAACGACGAACGAGCGGCTGTCGGACAGGCCCACCACGCCGAGCTGCGGCTCGAGGGTGGTGAACGGATAGTCGGCGATCTTGGGGCGGGCGGCGGAGACCACGGAGAGCAGCGTGCTCTTTCCCGCGTTCGGCTCACCCAGCAGGCCGACGTCGGCGATCAGCTTGAGGACGAGCTCGAGCTCGCGCTCCTCGCCCTGCTCGCCGGGTTCCCATTCGCGCGGGCTCTGGTGCGTAGGCGTCGCAAACCGGGCGTTGCCGCGGCCGCCCCGCCCGCCCCGCCCGACGAGGAGCGTGTCGCCCCCGGCCACGACCTCGCCGAGTGGCGCGCCGCTCGCGGCATCACGGATTTCGGTGCCCGCCGGAACGGGGAGGTAGAGGTCGGCGCCGGACTTCCCGCTCATGTTCTTGCCCTTGCCGTGCTGGCCGCGCTCGGCGCGCCAGTGCGTGCGGTAGCGGTAGTCGAGCAGCGTGGCGAGGTTCGTGTCGGCGCGCACGTACACGCTGCCCCCGGACCCGCCGTCGCCGCCGTCGGGGCCGCCCTTGGGGACGAACTTCTCGCGGCGAAAGGAGGAGGCGCCGGCGCCGCCTGCACCGGCCGTGACGTGCACCAGGGCGCGGTCTATGAACACGAGTCCGGACCGTGGTGCGGAGTGCGGAATGCGGAGTGCGGAGTAGAACGGGAAGCCAATCGCGCTGTCCTGATCGACGAGACGGTCATGGCCACGATCTGACCGGCCTCTTGGTGAAGGGACGAGAGGCGCTCTGCAGCGAGGAGTTTTCGCTCGAGCAACAGCCCAAGCCAGAACTGAGATTCGTCCGCCTCTTCCTCGACGATGCCCATCTTGGCGATGAACTCCTTGCGTGAACGCGCGCGGCATGCAGCCCGATAGTTCGCACCAACGGAGGTCCCAGCGCGCAGCAGCTGCATGCCGATCACATCGGCGGTGCGGCCACGCGGCAGGTCCTCAACTACAACCACCACGGCTAACGCGAATGCTCTCGTGCGAGCCAGCAGTCGAGTCTGCGTCACGAACCCGCCCTGCTACTCCGCATTCCGCACTCCGCATTCCGCACTTGACCGCTCCGCATTCCGCACTCTGTTCACCTCCGCGTTCACAGTTTTCTCCGCCGTACATCCGCCCATTGCTCCTGCGCTCGACGGAGGTACTCCGAGCTCATATCCCCCGCCACCAGCTCCAGCACCGCTTCCACTTCCTCCGCGGACGCGCCGGTGTTGAGCGCGCCGCGCAGGTGCGAGTGCAGCTGCTGGGCCGCGCCCAGCACGGCGATCGCCGCCACGGTGGCGAGCTCGCGCCGCTTCAGGTCGAGCCCCGGCCGGCCGATCACCTTGCCGTATGCGTCCACCAGTACCAGGTCCTCGAGCGCGGGGTGCAGGGCGCGCAGGTTGACGAGCAGCTTGTGATAGGCGCGCCCGTACACGTCGCGGCACACGGCCGCCCCCCGATCCGCCCACGCCTGCCAGTCTACGTGTGCCAGCGGCTCCGCCGCATGCCGCGCCGCCGCGGCGGCACCCCCGACCTCACGCCACACGCCGAACGCCACCAGCGCGAGCGGGTAGCCCACCACGAGCATGCTCTGGAGCAGCAGCTCGTCGATCCAGAGCGGCGGCACACCCGCTCCCTGGGCCGCGGCGAGGCGCTGGTGCAGCTCGGGCACGTCGCCTCCGGCGACCGCCGCCGCCAACCGCACCAGCGCCGCGGTGGCCGGGTCGAGCGATCCCGCGCCGCCGCCCCGGGATACGCCCTGGCTCATATTACGCGTCCTCCCCGCGCGGTCCCCCATCCTTTTGTTGCTCCAGCCCCCCATTTACGCGCAGCTCACCGACCGTCTCGCCGCGTGTGTTCACCATGAGCCGGGCCGTGAGCGACACGGGTCGAGGTCGCAGGCCCAGCTGCTCCAGCACGGCCGCCATCGCCAGCGCCGACGCCACGGCATGCCCGTCGCCGACCTTGATGGCCACGCCCAGTCCATCCCGCGGCAGCAGCGCGCAGTAGACGCCCTCGGCACCGACCTTGACGATCACCCGGCCGGGATGCGCCCGCATCATCTCGGTACAGGGACGGCCTTCACCCGCGATCAGGTCGGGGTGGCGAAGCATCGCTTCAACAATGCGGAGTGCGGAATGCGGAGTGCGGAGTTGCTGTGGAGGGTCGCTCGCGGCACGACGTTCGCCCCGAGACTCCGCATTCCGCACTCCGAACTCCGCACTGCCCAGTCTCCCATACGCCAGCGCCATGTTCCTCAGCGGGACACCGAAGCACACCACCCCGCATCCGTCGGTCGCGGTGCGCACGTCGGCCACGCCGACGTCCGTCCAGCGACTCACTTCCCGCAGGCAGCGCTGCTGCACGGGATGCTCGGGGCGGGTGTAGAACTCCGTGGGCCAGCCGTGGTGGCGGGCCAGCGCCAGCATGCCCGCGTGTTTCCCCGAGCAATTCGAGAACACGGCCGTAAGGCGCAAGCCGCGAGTCGCGTAATCTTGTGCCACGCGCTCCGAGAGCGGGGGATGGGGCCCGCACAGGAGATCCCGCTCGCTGCACCCGATCTTCCCCAGCAGCTCGCGCACGCGTGCCACCTGGACGGGCTCGCTCGAGTGCGACGCGCACACCAGCGCCAGCTCCTCGGTCGTAAAGCCGAAGCGATCGGTCACACCGTCTTCGACCAGCGGCATCGCCTGGAACGGCTTGGCGGCCGAGCGCCAGAACGTGACGAGGTCGGGGTCGCCGGTGCGCGCGACCAGACGCCCACGCGTGTCTACGACCGCCGCGTGGACGTCGTGCCACGCCTCCACCACGTCGCCGCGCACTTGCTCAACGCGCATCCTTCCCCTCCCTCTCCCACCGCCCCCTAACGCGGAAGTCGGAACGCGGAACGCGGAACAGAAATGGAAGGTCGCTGACCAAGTGACGCTCGCACGCCTGTTTCGCGTTCCGAGTTCCGCGTTCCGCGTTTTGCCTGCCGCGTTCCGCGTTCATTCTCGAGCGCCCAGCGACAGGCCAATCCCCACGAGCACCAGCACGCCCCCGACGACGGCCGTCGCCCTTGGCGGCTCGTGAATCGCGGGGATGAGCCACGCGAGCAGCGTCGCTCCCACCGGCTCGCCCAGCGCTGCCACGTTCACGGTCGTCGCGCGGAAGTAACGCAGCGCATAGTTCATTCCGGTGTGCCCGATGAGCATGGGCCCGGCCGCCATCGCGCCGAACACCGCCCAGTCGCGGCCGGCGAATCCGACAAGCGGGACGGCGGCCGCGATCGCCAGCAGCGCCAGCGCGGCCGCCGCGACCGCGTAGACGCCGGTGGCGTAGCGCCACACCCCGAGCGTCTGGCGCACGCGGCGGCCGATCACGTAGTAGCCCGCGCCCGTGGCCGCGCCGAGCAGCGCGAGGCCGTCGCCGCCGAGGGCGCCGAATGAGAACTGGGCGTCGCCCACGCCGATGAGACTCGCCCCGACCACCGCGAGCACAATGCCCCACGCTTCCCGGCGCGTGGGACGCTCGCGCAGCCACAGCGCCGCGATGACCCAGGCGAACACCGATTTGAGCGAGACGAGGACGACGGAGCTCGCGACCGCGGTGTAGCGCAGCGACGCGATCCAGGACCAGAAGTGCAGCGCCAGCAGAAGGCCGGCGAGCGTCATGAGCATGGGCGTCCCACGTCGTAGGGGCGCAGCAGTCCCTTCCCGCGCAGCCAACACACCCGTCACCGGCAGCACCAGCGCCAGGCGCCAGAACGCGATCGCCAGCGCGGGTGCCACCGCGAAGCGCACGATCGGGCCGGCGTACGTGGTGGCGAGAACGGCCACGATGAGCACCAGGAGGGGAGACATGGGCGCGTCAAGATAATTGAAACGCGCCCTGTTGCCCTCCCTTCCGCACAACCCCAAATTGCGCGCTCGATGCGCTCTCCCTTGCCGCTGGCGGTAGCCTCCCTCTTGTTGATCCCCGCTCTCACGGGCGGGGCCATGCTCCAGGGCCAGCAGGCCTCCGCCTACGTGCCGCTCGACGACTGGACCATGCCGTACGTCGAGCATCTCATCGCGACCGGTGCGATCCCGGATCCCGCGCCGCTCACCCGACCGTTGCGGCGGGCCGACGTGCTGCGTGCGCTCGCGGCGGCGGATACGCTGCACCTGAGCCCCGCCGCGACGGCCACGCTGCGGCGGCTGCGTGCAGCGCTCGCGGGCGATGGGACCGGGCCGCGATTCAGGGTGGCGGGTGGCGTGGGAGCCGCCCTGGCGAACTACGCCCGCCGGGACGCGCTCGCCGCGATCGACTCGACCGGGCCGCGACAATCGGGGGGCCGCCACGGCACGGCCGGCGGCGACCTGGAGCTCGAGCTGGTGACCGGCCACGTCGTCGCGGCCACGCGGCTGCAGCTCGACACCCGCCTCAAGTACGATCCCGACTGGTTCGGCAAGAAAGACCGCGCCATCGCCGGCCGGACGGCGGAGACGTACCTCGATGCGCAATGGACATTCGGCGACGTGTTTTTCGGGCGCATGGACCGCAACTGGGGCCCCCCCGGTATCCAGGGGCTGCTCCTCTCCGCGAACCCGTATGGACTCGACCACTTCGCCATATCGGTCGGGAGCGCGAAGCTGCAGTTTCAGGCGATCGCGACACAGCTCGATGACCGCGACTCGATGGGCCTGGTGGTGCACCGCTTCATGGTGCAGCACCGCCTGGTGTTTGCGCCGCGGCGCTGGGGCGTCGCCCTGTGGGAAGGCACGGTGCTCGCGGGGCGGGACCGGTCGTTCGAGGCGTGGTACCTGAACGCCCTGAACGTGGGCATCCTGGAGCAGTGGAACAGCGGGGGGAACGTCAACTCGTTCGTCGGGCTCGACGTCGAGCACCGCGCGCGCGTGAGCGCGTTCGGCCAGCTGATGCTCGACGACATCCAGGTGGACCGCGCCGGCGCAACCGACCAGAAACCTGTGAGCTACGCGCTCACGCTGGGGGCGCGCGGCGGCATCGGCAACGCGGCCACCGGCTGGCGCGTGTACTACACCCGCGTCACGAACCTCACCTACCGTAACGAGGACAGTCTCCAGGTGCCGCTGTATCATCTGTTGGGGACCGGTCGCAACTTCGACGATTACGACCAGCTCACGGGTACCATCGCGCTGCTCCCCCGCGCGGGCCTGTTGCTGACGCCCGAGGTGACTTACCTGCGCCAGG
>Ga0209474_10002069_pt1 | contig 18847 bp, 20 predicted proteins | sample GraSoiAngelo_145_FD_185902 | JGI IMG/M metagenome (GOLD analysis project Ga0209474, IMG submission 185902) | Grasslands soil microbial communities from the Angelo Coastal Reserve, California, USA - 14_1009_05_20cm (SPAdes) (version 2) | ecosystem: Environmental > Terrestrial > Soil > Grasslands... | reverse complement strand
GAGATCGCCGTCGATGGCATCAGCCTGCTGCTGGTGCTGCTGACGTCCATCATCATCTTCGCCGGCGTCTTCGCGTCGTGGACGATCGCCACCCGCAGCCAGGAGTTCTACGCGCTCCTGCTCGCCCTCGTCACCGGCGTGTACGGCGTCTTCGTCTCGCTCGACCTGTTCGTCTTCTTCCTCTTCTACGAGCTGGCCGTGCTGCCGATGTACCTGCTCATCGGCATCTGGGGCTCGAGCGGCGAGGTGCGGCCGCGCGGGATGTTCGCCTGGGCGTTCCGGGAGACCGGGGTCGGGACGAAGGAATACGCGGCGATGAAGCTGACGCTCTACCTGCTGTTCGGCTCCGCCTTCATCCTGGTCGGCATCTTCGCCCTCTACGTCACCGCCGGCACCGGCTCCTTCTCGTTCCTCGAGCTGGAGGCGGCGACGTTCGATCCCCGCGTGCAGTTCTGGGTGTTCCTGGCCTTCTACGTCGGCTTCGGGATCCTGGCCGGCATCTGGCCGCTGCACACCTGGTCGCCCGACGGCCACGCCTCGGCGCCGACCGCGGTGTCGATGCTGCACGCCGGCGTGCTGATGAAGCTCGGCGCCTACGGGCTCGTCCGGCTCGGCATGGGCCTGCTGCCCGACGCGGCGGTGGACCTGGCCTGGCTGGTGGGCGGCATCGCTTGCATCAACGTCGTCTATGGTGCGCTGTCAGCCATGGCCCAGACCGACCTCAAGTACGTCATCGCCTACTCGTCGGTCTCGCACATGGGGCTCGTCATGCTCGGCGCCGCGACGCTGACCGAGGCCGGCCTCAACGGCGCCGTCTTCCAGATGTTCGCCCACGGCGTGATGACCGGTCTCTTCTTCGCGCTGGTCGGTCTCGTGTACGAGAAGGCGCACTCGCGGGCCATCTTCGCGATGGGCGGGTTCGGACGGGTGATGCCGGGCATCGCGACCGCGTTCACCGTCGGCAGCCTCTCCTCGCTCGGCCTGCCGGCGACGTCCGGCTTCGTGGCCGAGGTCCTGACGTTCATGGGCGCCTGGCGCTCGGCGCATCCCTGGTGGCTGGTCCCGGCCGTCGCCGGCACCTTCCTCACCGCGGTCTACGTCCTGCGGGTCGCGAAGCAGATCTTCTGGGGACCGCCGTCGCCGCACTTCGACCACCTCGAGGACGCCCGCGGCCCCGAGTGGCTCGCGCTGGTGCTGCTGACCGGCGTCATCGTCCTCTTCGGCATGGTCCCCGGGCTGGCCATCGGCCCCGTCGACACCGCCACCGTGCCGATCATCACGCGCATGGTGAAGCCGTGAGCCTCGGCCGGGCAGGCCTGATCGGCCCGCTGGCGCCGTTCACGCTCGAGCTGGGCCTGGGTGCGCTGCTGCTGATCGTGTTCGTCGGTGCGCTCGTCGCGCGCGGCGACGATCGTCGGGCGCTGGCCTGGCTGGCCACCCTGGGGGTGCTGGCGCTCGGCGTGCTCTCGGCGTTCGCGCATCCGGTTGGCCCGGCGCTCGGCGGCATGTTCGTGCAGGACGGACTGGCCCTCTTCGCCAAGCGGCTGTTCCTGACCGCCACCTTCATCGGGTTGCTGGCCGGGCTCTCGCTGCCCGACCGGGCGTTCGCGCGGCGCGCCGGCGAGTACCACCTGCTGATCCTCGGCTCGCTGCTCGGCATGCTGATCCTGGCCTCCGCCCGCGACCTCATCCTGCTCTTCCTCGCCTTCGAGCTGATGTCGATCCCGCTCTACGTGCTGACCGGCTTTCTCAAGCGCGACCCGGGGGCCGTGGAAGCCTCGCTGAAGTTCTTCCTGGTCGGCTCGGTGTCCTCGGCGGTGATGGCCTACGGGCTGTCGTTCGTCTACGGCGCCACCGGGACGACCGACCTCGCGAAGGTCGCGGCGGCCGCCGCCGGCGGCGGACCGCTGCTCACGCTGGGCCTGGTCGCCACGCTGGTGGGCTTCGCATTCAAGATCGCGGCGTTTCCGTTCCACATGTGGGTGCCCGACACCTACGAGGCGGCCTCGACGCCGTTCGTCGCCTGGCTGAGCGTGACGCCGAAGGCCGCCGGCTTCGTCGCGATCTTCCGCGTGTACTTCGAGGGCGCCGGCGACCACGCGGCGGCGTGGGTGCCGGTGGCCGCGCTGCTGGCGACGCTGACGATGCTGGCCGGCAACCTGATGGCGTTGCCGCAGCAGAACACCAAGCGGCTGCTGGCCTACTCGGGCATCGCGCAGATCGGCTACATGCTGGTGGGCGTCGCCGCCGCCTCGGCCTCCGGCACGGCGATGGTGCTCTTCTATCTCGTCGCCTACGTCTTCGGCAACATGGGCGCGTTCCTCGTCGTCGAGGCGCTCGTGCGCGCCGAGGGCTCGGAGGCGACCACGGCGTTCCGCGGGCTGGCCCAGCGCTCCCCGCTGCTGGCGCTGGCGATGCTGCTCTTCCTGCTGTCGCTCGGCGGCATCCCGTTCGTCGCCGGCTTCTGGGCCAAGCTGTACGTCTTCTGGGCGGCCACCGAGCGCGGGCTGTACTGGCTGGTCCTGCTGGGCGCCATCCTCACCGTCGTCGCCCTCTTCTACTACCTGCTCGTCGCCAAGCGGATGTACATCGAGGCGCCCGAGCGGAGCAGCCGCGTCCCGGTGGCGCCGACGCTGGCGCTGTCCGTCCTGCTCTGCGCGCTCGGCGTCCTGCTGCTCGGGCTCTATCCCAAGCCGATCGTCATGGCCGCGATGCGGGTGGCCTCGCCCTTGTTCTGACTCGGCGGGCGGCTTCGCCCTCCGTCCGACGGTCGTCGCGCGCCCCTGGCGCGCTCCTCCCTCCCACCCCCCAGAGACGGAATTGCCCAGGCAACGCCGGCGCTCGAGAACAGGCAAAGCCGGCGCTCGAAGCCCGGGCTCTGCCCGCTGGACGAAGCCGATGAACTTGACGCGGTGCGTTTGGTCTTGTAGGTTTTGTACCAACTGGTTGGTACAGAGATGGCAATCGCGAAGGCACCCGGCCCTACGACGCGGACGCGTGATGCGCGCTCGACGCGGGAGGCGATCCTCCAGGCGGCGACCCGGCTCATGCACGTGCGCGGCTACCAGAACACGTCGCTCGACGACGTCCTGCGCGAGAGCGGGGTCGGGAAGGGCAACTTCTACTATCACTTCCGCAGCAAGGAAGACCTCGGCTACGCGATTCTCGATCAGCTCGTGGCCAAGTTCCAGGAGCGCTCGCTCGAGCCCTGTTTCGTCGAGCCCGACGCCTCCCGGGTGGGCCAGATCCGCTGCTTCCTCGACCACGTGCTCGAGGCCCAGCGGCGGAGCAAGTGCGTGGGCGGGTGCGCCATGGGCAACCTCGCCTCCGAGCTGAGCGACGTGCACGAAGGATTTCGCGCACGCCTCGCGTCGGTGTTTACAGCATGGCGGGGACGGCTGACCACGGCGCTCCTGGAGGCACAGGCGCGCGGCGAGATCGTGGCGGCCTGCCGGCCGGAACCGGTGGCCCACTTCCTGGTGGCGGGTCTGGAGGGTGCGATTCTGCTCACGAAGGTCTCGAAGGACATCGGCGTGCTCGAGCAGTGCGTGGGCGAGCTCAAGCGGTATCTCACGCTTTACGAGGTGCGGTCATGAGTGTGGCACCGGAGACGACGGGGACGACGCGCGTGGACGTCGACGCCGACCTCGTCGAGGCGCTCCGCCGCGAGGACCCCGCCGCCGCCGAGCGGCTCGTCGAGCGCTTCGGCGATCGCGTCTATCGTCTGGCCATGCGGATCACCGGGTCGCGGGAGGACGCCGAGGAAGCCGCCCAGGACGCGCTGTGGACGGCCGCCCGCAAGATCCAGATGTTCAAGGGCGAGTCGGCGTTCGGCTCCTGGATCTATCGCATCACCGCCAACGCGGCCTACCAGAAGCTGCGGACGCGGCGGCAGAAGTCGGCCGAGATCGCGCTGGACGACGTGCTCCCCCTGCTCGACGGCGACGGGCGGCACTTCGAGCCGATGGACGACTGGTCCAATCGGGTGGACGAGCGCGCGCTCCAGGGTGAGCTGCGTGACGTCCTGCAGCGGGCGATCGACGGGCTCCCGCCCGACTACCGCACGGCGCTCGTGATGCACGACGTCGAGGGCCTGTCGAACCCCGACATCGCCGAGACGCTCGGCATCAGCCTGCCCGCGGTCAAGTCGCGCGTGCACCGCTCGCGCCTCTTCGTCCGCAAGCAGCTCGCCGACTACCTGGACAGCGCCAAGGCCAGCTGATCCCCGGCGGTCGCGCCGCCGCGGCACGGCGCCAGGTTGACGGGCAGGCATCCGATGTGGTCTGATGAACGGCCGTCACTCAATCGTTCCGAGGAGTTCTGAGGCAATGGAAGCGGTCATCGCGACGGGGGGAAAACAGTACCGGGTCGCCGCCGGAGAGGTGATCTCGGTGGAGAAGCTGCCCGGGGACAAGGGCGCCGAGATCGCCTTCACCTCGGTGCTGCTCGTCAATCGGGACGGCGAGGTCATCGTCGGGCCCGATCGGCTCAAGAGCGCCCGCGTCTCCGGGCAGGTGATCGCCCAGGGGCGCGGCAAGAAGGTCTCCGTCGTGAAGTTCAAGCGGCGGAAGAACTACCGGCGCAACCGCGGGCACCGGCAGGCGCTCACCACGGTGCGTATCACGAAGATCGAGGTGTAGAGGACGTCATGGCGCACAAGAAGGGCGTCGGCAGCTCGCGCAACGGCCGGGACTCCAACCCGCAGATGCTCGGCGTGAAGCGCTTCGGCGGGCAGTTCGTCACCGGTGGATCCATCCTGGTCCGCCAGCGCGGCACGCGGTTCAAGCCCGGCAACAACGTCGGGCTCGGCTCGGACGACACGCTGTTCGCGAAGGTCGACGGCGTGGTCAAGTTCGAGCGCCGCGGCGACTCGCGTTACATCAGCATCCTGACCCAGCCGGCCTGAGCGCCGGCCGGGCGGCCTCGCCGTCCTGCGATGTTCGTCGACGAGATCGACATCTTCGTCAAGGGCGGCGACGGCGGCGCCGGCTGCATCAGCTTCCGCCGCGAAAAGTTCGTCCCGCGCGGCGGCCCCGACGGGGGCGACGGCGGTGAGGGCGGCTCCATCTTCCTCGAGGCCGATCCGGCGCTGACGACCCTCCTCGACTTCCATTACAAGCGCCACTACCACGCCGAGCGCGGCCAGCACGGCGAGGGTAGCAACCGTCACGGCGCCAGCGGCGCCGATCTCGTCCTGCGCGTGCCGCTCGGCACCGTGGTGGCCGATCGCGAAACCGGCGAGCTCGTCGCCGATCTCACGACGCCCAGCCAGCGGGTGCTGGCGATCCGCGGCGCCCGCGGCGGGCGCGGCAACGCGCGCTTCGCGTCCTCGACTAACCGAGCGCCGCGGCGCGCCGATCTCGGTCGCCCCGGGCCCGAGCGCTGGCTGCGGCTCGAGCTGAAGCTGCTGGCCGACGTCGGCCTCATCGGCTTTCCCAACGCCGGCAAGTCGACGCTGGTCTCGCGCGTGTCGGCCGCCAGGCCCAAGATCGGCGACTATCCGTTCACGACGCTGGCGCCGATGCTCGGCATCGTGCGCGCGGACGGCGAGCGCACGTTCGTGATCGCCGACCTGCCGGGCCTGATTCCCGGCGCCAGCCAGGGCCGCGGCCTCGGCCACCAGTTCCTGCGTCACACCGAGCGCACGCGCGTGCTCCTGCACGTGCTCGACCTCGACCCGGGGACCGGCCGGGATCCGCTCGACGACCTGCGCGTGATCGACGCCGAGCTGGCGGCCTACTCCCCGGAGCTGGCTGCGCGGCCGCGGATCGTCGTGGCCAACAAGGTGGATCTCGTCGACGGCGATCCGGCCGCGGCCGCCGCGCTGGAGCAGATCCGCCGTCACTGCCTGGCCACCGGCCAGTCGCTGCACGCGATCTCCGCCGCCACCGGGCGCGGTGTGCCGGAGCTGGTGCGCGCCGTGGCGGCGCGCCTGGACGAGCTCGGATGGGCGCGCGCCGCCAGCTAGGCCGCGTCCGGCGGCTCGTCGTCAAGGTGGGGAGCGGCCTCGTCACCACGCCCGAGACCGGACCCGATCGCCGGCGCATCGCCACGCTGGCCGCCGACCTCTCCGTCGTGCGCGCCGGGAAGGTCGAGACGGTCCTCGTCTCCTCGGGCGCCATCGCCACCGGCATGGCGCGCCTGGCGCTGCCGCGGCGGCCGCGCTCGATGCCGGAGAAGCAGGCGGCGGCGGCGATCGGCCAGTCGGCGCTGATGCGCCATTACGAGGTGGCGTTCAAGCGTCACGGCCTCGCCGTCGGCCAGGTGCTGCTCACCGCCCAGGACATCGGCGACCGCGCCCGCTACCTCAACGCGCGCAACACGCTGCTGGCCCTGCTGCGCTTCGGCGTCCTGCCGATCGTCAACGAGAACGACACGGTGGCCGTCGAGGAGATCAAGGTCGGCGACAACGACAACCTGAGCGCCCTGGTCGCCTCCCTCATCGAGGCCGACCTGCTGGTGCTGCTGACCGACGTGGACGGCCTCTACACGGCCAACCCGGCCGTCAGCGGCGACGCCCGCAAGCTGGACACCGTCGAGGCGGTCACCGACGACATCACCCGCCTCGTCTGGGAGGGCGCCGGAGCGGCCGCCGTCGGCGGCATGGCGACCAAGCTGCAGGCCGCGCAGAAGGCGGCGGCCGCCGGCGTGCCCATGATCATCGCCAACGGGCGCACCGAGCGGGTGCTGGCGCGCCTGCTCGATGGCGAGCCGCTGGGCACCTACTTCGCGCCCAAGGCCGACCGGCTGGGGGCCCGCAAGCGCTGGATCGCCTTCGCGGTGCCGCCCCAGGGACGCCTCACGGTTGACGCCGGCGCGGTCCGGGCTTTAACTCTGGGGGGAAAGAGCCTGCTGCCCTCGGGTGTCGTCGAGGTCGAGGGCGACTTCGCCGCCGGCGAGGTGGTCGCGGTGTGCGGTGACGCGGACGGCAAGGAGTTCGCGCGCGGGCTGGTGAACTTCGACGCCCCCGAGCTGCGGCGGATCCGCGGGGCGAAGACGCGGGAGATCGAGCCGCGCCTTGGCTACAAGAGCTTCGAAGAAGTGATCCACCGCGACAATCTGGTCATCCTGTAGGGGCGAGCATCCATGGACGTCAGGACGCTGGTCGAGACGAAGGCGCGAGCGGCGCGCGAGGCCGCCCGGACGCTGGCGCTCTGCTCGAGCCGGACCAAGACCGAGGCCCTGCAGCAGATGGCCCGCGGCCTCGACGAGAAGACAGCGGCGATCCTCGACGCCAACCGCGCCGACCTCGAGCGGGCCCGGGCGGGCGGCGTCACCCGCGCGTTTCTCGACCGGCTCACGCTCACCGACGCCCGCATCGAGACGATGGCGGCCGCCCTGCGGGAGATCGCCGCGCTGCCCGATCCGGTCGGTGAGACGGTGGAGGCGTGGCGGCGGCCCAGCGGGCTGGAGATCGCCCGCGTCCGCGTGCCGCTCGGGGTGATCGGCTTCATCTACGAGTCGCGGCCAAACGTCACGGTCGACGCCGCCGGCCTCTGCGTGAAGAGCGGCAACGCGGTCGTCCTCCGCGGCGGCAGCGAGGCCATCGAGTCCAACACGCTGATCGCCGCCGTGCTGGCCAAGGCGCTGGACAAGACCGGCGCGCCGCCCGAGGCGATCCAGTTCGTGGAGGTCACCGATCGCCAGGCGGTGGCGGTCATGCTGGAGCAGGACCGCCTGATCGACCTGATCATTCCGCGGGGCGGCGAGGAGTTCGTCCGCTGGGTCGCCGAGCGCTCGCGGGTGCCGATCCTCAAGCACGACAAGGGCCTCGTCCACGTCTTCGTCGACGCGGCCGCCGACCTCGAGATGGCCACGACGGTCGTGCTCAACGCCAAGACCCACCGGCCGAGCGTCTGCAACGCGCTGGAGACGCTGCTGGTCGATCGCGCGGTGGCCAGCCGGTTCCTGCCGCAGGTCGCCGCCCGGCTCGTCGAGGCGGGCGTCGAGCTGCGCGGCTGCCCCCAGACGCGCACCCTCGTGCCCCGGGCGCGGCCGGCGACGGAGGCCGACTGGGACGAGGAGTACCTCGACCTCGTCCTCGCCATCCGCGTCGTGGACGGGCTCGACGAGGCGATTGCCCACATCGCTCGCCACGGCAGCGGGCTGGCCGAGGCGATCGTCACCAACGACCTGGCGCATGCGCGGCGCTTCACGCGCGAGGTCGACGCCGCCGCCGTCCTCGTCAACGCTTCGACCCGGCTCGTCGACGGCTCGCAGTTCGGCCTCGGCGCCGAGATGGGCATCTCGACGTCCCGCCTGCACGCGCGGGGGCCGGTCGGTGTGCGCGAGCTGACGACGACGAAGTTCATCGTCCACGGCGACGGGCAGGTGCGGGACTAAGCGTTGGCCCGCGTAGCGGTTCTCGGCGGGTCCTTCAACCCGATCCACTACGGGCATCTGCTGCTGGCCGACGACATCCTCGAGCAGCTCGGCCTCGACCGCGTCCTGTTCGTGCCGGCCGCCGCGCCGCCGCACAAGCCGGCCACGCTGCTGGCGCCCGCCGCCGACCGGTTCGAGATGGTGCGCCTGGCCGTCGCCGACCATCCGCGCTTCGCGGCCTCCGACCTCGAGCTGCGACGGCCGGGCCCCTCGTACACGGTGGACACGCTGAGCACGCTGGCCGCCGGCGGCGACGAGCTCTTCTACATCGTCGGCTCGGAGACGTTCCTCGACCTGCTGACCTGGCGCGAGCCGCAGCGCGTCGCCGTGCTCGCCCGCCTCGTCGTCATCCCGCGCGCGGGCAGCGCCTTCGACACCGAGGGGGCGGCCGCCCAGAAGGTCCTGCACGAGATCGGCGTGCAGGGCGGCTTCGTCCACGCCGGGGGCGGGCCGCCGCCGCCGCGCGGCGTGCTGATCGTGCACGCGACCTCGCTGCCGCTGTCGGCGTCCGACCTGCGCCGCCGGGTGCGCGAGGGGCGCTCGCTCGCCTACCGCATGCCGCCGGCGGTCGTCGACTACGTGCGGGCGCACGGCCTCTATCGCGCGGAGCGTGCGTGACGGCGCGGCTGTCGGCCGCCCACAAGGCGCAGCGGGCCGCCCGGGCCGCGCTCGATCGAAAGGCCCTCGACCTCGTGGTGCTCGACGTGCAGGGCGTGTCGACCGTGACCGACTACTTCCTCGTCTGCAGCGGCCGCTCGACGACGCACCTGCGGTCGATCACCGACGCGATCCGCGAGGAGCTCAAGCAGGAGGGCATTCGCCCGCTGCACGCCGAGGGCGCGACCGAGAGCGGCTGGGTCCTGCTCGACTACGGCGACGTGCTGATGCACGTGTTCCTGGAGGACACGCGGGCGTACTACGCGCTCGAGCGCTTGTGGGGCGACGCACCGTCCATTCCGGTGGACGGTCGATGACGCGCGTCTTGCACCCTCGGAAACGTTCTGCTAGCGTACCCGTCACGACTCACGGTCGGCACGGAGGTCGTGATGAGAAAGGAACGACTGGCGAGCTTCAAGAAGCGCCTGCTCGAGAAGCACGATCAGCTCGCCGACGGTGTCGGACGGACCGCGATCTACGGCAAGGACCAGGAAGACGACTCCATCAAGGACCTCGGCGATCAGGCGAACACCTCCTACACGCGCGAGTTCTTCTTCGAGCTCGGCAACGGCGACCGGCGGCTGCTGCGCGACGTCGTCGCCGCCCTGCAGAAGATCGACAACGGCTCGTTCGGCGAGTGCGAGCGCTGCGGCGAGGCCATCGCCGACAAGCGGCTGGAGGCGCTGCCGTTCGCGCGCTACTGCATCGACTGTCAGCGCCTCGTCGAAGAGGAGGAGCGCACCGCCGCCGGGTGACGCTCCGGCCCCGCTGCTTGGCCCGTCTCGTCGCATGATCCCGTCCTTCCGCACGCTCCTCACGGTCGGCCGCCTGGTCGGACGTCTGTTCGGCGCTCCCGAGCGGACGGCGACCGGTGTCGACGACCCGCAGGCCGCGGACGCGATGCGCCGGGCCGAGGAGACGCGCCGCGCCGAGCATCCCGACGAGGCGCGGACGCTCTACCGCTACGTGCTGCAGCGCTGGCCGCAGCACGCCGGCGCCCTGCACGGCCTCCGCGACCTGGCCATCGAGGCGCGCGACTGGGACGAGGCCATCGCGATCCAGCAGCGCCTGCTCACGTTCGCGCCGCCGTCCGATCGCGCCGTCGAGGCCGAGTGGCTGGCGGTCGGCAACTACGAGCTCGGGCGCCTCGAGCTGGCCCGCGGCGATGCAACCGCCGCCATCGGCCACTTCAAGGCCGCCGTGCGCGCCGACCGCGAGTTCCTGCCGGCCGCGCTCGCGCTCGGCGACGCCTTCGAGCGCGCCGGCGATCACCGCGAGGCGATCCGCACGTGGGAGCGCGCGGCCGAGACGCGGCCGGCGCTGCCGGTGCTGGCGCGGCTGGAGCGCGCCTACCGGCAGGAGGGACGGCCGAGCCGGATGATCGCGCTCTACCGGACGGCCTGCGAGCGGGTGCCCGACGACCTCGCGCTGGCCGCCGCCCTCGGGCGCGTCTACTTCGAGCTCGAGATGCTCGACGAGGCCGCCGACCAGTTCGAGAAGCTCGAGGTGCGGGCGCCCGACCTGCCGGTGGTCCACGCCTTCCTCGGCGCCGTGTTCGAGCGGCGCGGCGAGGCGCACGACGCGTTCGACGAGTATCGCCGCGCGCTGCGCCTGGGCCACGGCTTCGACTGGCCGCACCGCTGCCAGGTCTGCAGCGCCACCGCGCCGACGTGGCAGGACCGCTGTCCGCAGTGCCAGCGCTGGAACACGCTGCGCCCGTCGCAGAGCCGCTGACCCGGCCCCTGCGGGCGTCGGCGCGGGCGTGGGCGACGGCCGCGCTCGACCTCGTCTTCCCCGCGCTGTGCCCCGTGTGCGACGCGACGCTCGGGCCCGGGCGCCGCGACCCGCTCTGTGGCGCGTGCTGGTCGGCCATCCGGCGGCTGACACCGCCGTGCTGCGCGGCTTGCGGCCTGCCGCTGCCGGCCTTCGAGCCCGCCGCCGCGCCCGGCCCGGCGCGGTGTGGCGCCTGCGCGACGAAGACGCCCGTCTGGGACTGGGCGCGCGCCGCCGCCGAGTACGAGGGCGTGACCCGAGACGCGATCCACGCGCTGAAGTTCCACGGCCGGCGCGCGCTGGCGCGCCCGCTCGCCGCGCTGCTCGTGGAGACGTGCCGGGACGCGCTCGCCGGCGACGTGGCGGCGCTGGTACCGGTTCCCCTCGGCCGCGCACGCGAGCGCGACCGTGGGTTCAACCAGGCCGCGCTCATCGCCGAGCGCGTCGGGGCGGCGCTCGCCGTGCCGGTGCGCTCCCGGTGGCTGGCGCGGGTCCGCGCCACCGGGCCGCAGACCGATCTCGGCGCCGCCGAGCGCCGCGCCAACGTCCGCGATGCCTTCGCCGCCGTCACCGCGGTGGCCGGCCGCCACGTCGTCGTCGTCGACGACGTGCTCACCACCGGCGCCACCGCCGCCGAGTGCGCCCGCATCTTGCGGTCGGCGGGCGCGGCGCGGGTGGGGGTGCTCACAGTTGCCCGGGTCCTCTGAGTGGCCGTATACTTTGAGCCAATCGAAAGGCCCGGCTGAATCAGTTTCCTGTTCCGTCCCACAAGGAGCCCTTCCATGAGCATTCGAGTCGGCGTCAACGGTTTCGGGCGCATCGGACGCGTCTTCTTCCGCACCGCGCTGGAAGCCAGTGGCGAGATCGAGGTCGTCGCCGTCAACGATCTGGCCGATGCGAAGACCCTGGCCCACCTGCTGAAGCACGACTCCATCCACGGCAACCTCAAGGCCGAGGTGACGGCCAAGGGCGAGGCGATCTTCGTCAACGGCCGCGAGATCCGCGTGTGCGCGATCAAGGACCCGGCGGCGCTGCCCTGGAAGGAGCTGGGCGTCGACGTGGTGGTGGAGTCGACCGGCATCTTCCGCGACACCGCCACCGCCTCCAAGCACATCACGGCCGGCGCCAAGAAGGTCATCATCACGGCGCCCGCCAAGGACCCCGACGTCACCGTCGTCCTCGGCGTGAACGAGAAGACCTACGATCCGGCCCGGCATCGGATCATCTCCAACGCCTCGTGCACGACCAATTGCCTGGCGACGACGGCCAAGGTGCTCGACGACCGGTTCGGCATCAAGCGCGGATTCATGACGACCGTGCACTCCTACACCAACGACCAGCCGATCCACGACTTCCCGCACAAGGACCTGCGCCGCGCGCGAGCCGGCGCGGTCAGCATGATCCCGACCACGACCGGGGCCGCCACTGCCGTCGGCCTCGTGCTGCCCAAGCTCAAGGGCAAGCTGGACGGCATCGCCATCCGGGTGCCGACCGCCAACGTCTCCGTCGTCGACCTGGTCGCCGAGCTCGAGAAGCCGGCCACGCCGCAGACCGTCAACGACGCCTTCCGGGAGGCCGCCGCCGGCGGGCTGCGCGGCATCCTCGACGCCACCGACGAGGAGCTGGTGTCGGCGGACTTCAACGGCAACCCGCACTCGTCGATCGTCGACCTGCCCTCCACGGCCTTCGTGGATGGCAACCTGATCAAGGTGCTGGCCTGGTACGACAACGAGTGGGGCTACTCCTCGCGCGTGCGGGACCTGATCCGGTTCATCGGCAAGTCCCTCTAACCGCGTGAAGCTGTCGATCGAGCAGCTGGATCTCGGCGGACGGCGCGTCTTCCTCCGCGCCGACCTCAACGCGCCGCTGGAGCACGGCGCGGTGTCCGACGACACGCGGCTGCGCGGCGTCGTCCCGACGATCCGCTACGCGCTCGACCACGGCGCCGCCGTCGTCCTCGCCTCCCACCTCGGCCGTCCCAAGGGCGGTCCCGACCCGAAGTACTCGCTGAAGCCCGTGGCCGAGCGGCTGGCGACGCTGCTGGCCCTGCCGGTGCCGCTGGCCCCCGACTGCGTGGGACCGGAGACCGAGGCGCAGGCGCGCGCGCTCCAGCCCGGGCAGGTCCTGCTGCTCGAGAACCTCCGCTTCCATCCCGAGGAAGAGGCCAACGACGATGCGTTCGCCCGGCGGCTGGCCGCGCTGGCCGACGTCTATGTCGACGACGCCTTCGCCGCCGCGCATCGCGCTCACGCCTCGATCGCCGCCATCACCCGCTACCTGCAGCCGGCCGCGGCCGGCCTGCTCATGAAGCACGAGCTGCAAGCGCTGACGCGCATCCTCGAGTCGCCCGAGCGCCCGCTGGTCGCGGTGCTGGGCGGCGCCAAGGTCTCGGACAAGATCGCGGTGGTCGAGCACCTGCTGGCGCGCGTCGACGCCCTCGTGATCGGCGGCGGCATGGCCTTCACGTTCCTGCGCGCGCTCGGCCACGACGTCGGCCGCTCGCTGGTGGAGCCCGAGCGCATCGAGATGGCCCGCGCCGCGCTCGAGGCCGCACGGCGTCGGGGCGTGCAGGTGGTGCTGCCGGTCGACGCCGTCGTGGCCGACGGCCTCGACAGCCCTGTCGGCCGGGCGGTGTCGATCCGCGAGATTCCCGCGCAGCAGATGGGCCTCGACATCGGCCCCCTGACCGTCGACCGCTTCACGGCCGCGCTGAAGGCGGCGAAGACGATCGTCTGGAACGGGCCGATGGGCGTGTTCGAGAAGCCGCCGTTCGCCGCCGGCACGGTGGCGCTCGGCCGCGCGGTGGCCGAGGCATCGGCGTTCTCCGTCATCGGCGGCGGCGACACCGTGGCCGCGGTGAGCCAGGCCGGCGTGGCCGAGCGGATCGGCTACATCTCGACGGCCGGCGGCGCCTTCCTGGAGTTCCTCGAGGGCCGCAAGCTGCCGGGCGTGGAAGCGCTGACGGAGGCCTGATGCGCACGCCGCTCGTGATCGGCAACTGGAAGATGAACGGCCTGCTGGCGGAGGCCCGCCCGCTCGCCGCGGCCATCCGCGACGGGCTCAAGCGCCCGGGACGCGTGGAGGTCGTGCTGTGCCCGCCGTTCACCGCGCTGGCGGCCGTCGGCGAGATCGTGGCCGGCAGCCCGATCGCGCTCGGCGCCCAGAACTGCCACCACGAGGCGGCCGGCGCCCACACCGGCGAGATCTCGCCCCCCATGCTGCTCGAGCTGGGCTGTCGCTTCGTGCTCTGCGGGCACTCCGAGCGCCGGCACGAGATGGGCGAGACCGACGAGCAGATCAACCGCAAGGTCGCCGCCGCGCTCCGGCACGGCCTGACGCCGGTGCTCTGCATGGGCGAGACGGCCGAGGAGCGCCGGCAGGGCCTCACGTTCACGACCGTCGAGGGCCAGCTCCGGGCCGGGCTGGCCGGTCTCGAGGCGGCCGCCATGGCCCGCTGCGTGCTCGCCTACGAGCCGGTGTGGGCGATCGGCACCGGTGTCAACGCCTCGCCGGCCCAGGCCGCCGAGGTGCACGGGTATCTGCGCGGCCTGGTGTCCGAGGTCGGCTCGAAGGAAATTGCCCTGGGGCTGCGCATCCTGTACGGCGGCAGCGTCAAGGCCGACAACGCCGACGTGCTGCTGGCCGAGCAGGAGATCGACGGCGCCCTCGTGGGCGGCGCCAGTCTCAGCGCCGCCGGCTTCATCGCGATCGTCAGGAAGGCGGCGCGCGGCGCCGCCGCGAGAGGGGAGTAGCCTCCGATGGTCATCGCGCTCACGGTGCTGCACGTCGTCATGTGCTTCGCCATCATCGCCATGGTGCTGTTCTTACAGTCGGGCAAGGGCGCCGACATCGGCTCGGCCTTCGGCGGCGCCGGCAGCCAGGCGGTGTTCGGCTCGATGGGCACGCCGACCGTCGTCGGCAAGATCACGGCGGTCGTGGCGATCCTGTTCACACTGACCTCGTTCAGCCTGGCGCTGCTGGGCGGCGAGCGCGCGAGCTCGGTGGTCCGCGAGCCGGCGTCCGTCACCGAGCCCGCCGCGCCCGCGGCGCCGGCGGCGCCGGCTCCCGCGCCCGCCCCCGTCCCCGGAAAGTGATGAGGCCCTGAGCGGCCCAGAGGCGCGGTGGTGAAGCGTCTTCGTCGCCTGGGCGTGCTGATCGCGCTGGTGGTCGTCGCGGCCGGCTGCACGGGCGAGGCCGGCGGCGGCGCCGGCGAGCGCAAGACCGGCGCGATCCTGCCGGCCTACGGCGACAGCCTCATCGAGGCCTCGATCGGCAACGTCTCCAGCCTGATCCCGAACATCACCAGCGACTCGGCGTCCCACGAGGTCGGCGACCTGATGTACAACGGCCTCGTCACACTCGACCGCGACCTCAACGTCGTCGGCGAGCTCGCGAAGTCGTGGAAGCTGGCCAAGGACTGCCTCACGCTGGACTTCCAGCTGAACCCCACCGTCCGCTGGCACGACGGCAAGCCGATGACGGCCGACGACGTGGTCTTCACCTGGGAGACGACGGTCAATCCGAAGACGCCGAGCCCGTACAAGTCCGACTTCCAGGACGTCGAGCGCGTGGAAGCGGCCGGGCCTCACGACGTGCGGGTCGTCTACAAGCGTCCCTACGCCAAGGCGCTGCTGTCGTGGGCACTGCCCATCCTGCCGCGCCATCTCCTGGAGAGCTACGTCAAGGCCGGCAAGATCAAGGAGGCGCCGCAGAACTGGACGGCGCCGGTCGGCACCGGCCCCTACCGCTTCAAGGAGATGAAGAGCGGCGAGAAGATCGTGGTGGTCGCCAACCCGGAGTACTTCAAGGGCCGGCCGAACATCTCCCGCGTCGTCTACCGGATCATCCCCAGCCAGGCCACGATTTTCCTCGAGGTGAAGGCCAAGGGCGTCGACGTCGCCGGACTCACCGCGCTCCAGTACAAGCGGCAGACCGAGTACCCCGCGTTCGAGAAGGCCTACAACAAGTATCGCTACCCCGGGGCCGGCTACACGTACTTCGGCTTCAACCTGAAGGACCCGCGCTTCGCCGACCGGCGCGTGCGGCTGGCCTTCGCCCACGCCATCAACAAGCAGGGACTCCTCGACGGCGTCGTGCTCGGCCTCGGCCGCCCCGCCACCGGGTCGTTCCGGCCGGGCACCTGGGCGGATAATCCAGCGGTGAAGGGCATCCCCTACGACCTCAAGCGCGCCCAGACCCTCCTGGCCGAGGCCGGCTGGAAGCGCAGCGACGGCGGGCTGCTGGAGAAGGACGGCAAGCCGTTCACCTTCGAGCTGCTGACCAACCAGGGCAACGACGAGCGCAAGAAGATTGCCGAGATCATCCAGGCCTCGCTGCGCGAGCTGGGTGTCACCGTCGAGATCCGCATCCTGGAATGGGCGGCCTTCCTCAAGGAGCACATCAAGAAGCGCCAGTTCGACGCGATCGTGCTCGGGTGGGGCACGGGCGCCGATCCCGACCAGTACGTCGTGTGGCACTCCTCGCAGATGGGGCCCGACGACCTCAACCACATCTCGTACTCCAATCCCGAGGTCGACGCGCTGCTCGAGGCCGGCCGCTCGTCCTGCCACCAGGCGGAGCGCGTGCGCTTCTATCATCGTCTGCACCAGGTGCTGGCCGACGACCAGCCGGTCATCTTCCTCTACTGGCGCGATGCGCTGCCGGTCGTCTCCAACCGGATCTTCGGCATCGACCCCGGCCCGGCCGGGATCAAGTGGAACTTCACCGACTGGTTCGTACCCAAGCACCTTCAGCGCTACACCGCCGGCTGACCGCCGCGGCGGCGGCCTGACGTAGAATAGGCGCTCCATGCTCGCGTACGCCCTGCGGCGCCTGCTGCTCGCCCTCCCGCTCCTGCTCGGCATCACGTTCGTGTCGTTCGTGGTGATCCATCTCGCGCCCGGTGACCCGTCGGAGCTGCAGAGCGGCGACCTGAGCATGCAGCACAGCGCCCAGGCCTACAAGCAGATGCGCGAGGAGTATGGGCTCGACAAGTCGCTGCCCGTCCAGTACTGGAACTGGCTCAGCCGGCTGGTGCGGCTGGACTTCGGGCGCTCGTTCGCGCCCGACGGCCGCCCGGTGCTGGCCAAGATCGGCGAGCGGCTGCCCATCACGCTGCTGCTCAACGTCGTCGAGATGCTGATCATCGTCTCGCTGGCGGTGCCGATCGGCGTGCTCTCGGCCACCCGCCAGTACTCCACCTTCGACAAGATCACCACGATGTTCGTGTTCATCGGCTTCGCCACCCCGGACTTCTGGCTGGCCCTGCTGCTCATGATCCTGTTCGGGGTGCGGCTCGACTGGCTGCCGGTGTCCGGGCTGCGCTCGCTGAACTGGGAGTACCTGTCGTTCTGGCGCCAGCAGTGGGATTTCCTGGGCCATCTGGCGCTGCCGATCCTGGTGGCGACGTTCGGCGGCCTCGCGGGCTTCTCGCGCTACATGCGGCAGAGCATGCTGGAGGTCATCCGCCAGGACTACATCCAGTCGGCGCGGGCCAAGGGCCTGGCCGAGCGCGTCGTCGTCGGCAAGCACGCGCTGCGCAACGCGCTGCTGCCGATCGTCACCATCCTCGGCCTCTCGCTGCCCGGGCTCATCGGCGGCAGCGTGATCGTCGAGTGGATCTTCGCGATCCCCGGCATGGGCCAGCTCATGGTGCAGGCCGCCTTCGAGCGCGACTACCCGGTGCTGATGGGCAACCTCGTCATCGTCTCCACGCTGACGCTGACGGCCAACCTGGCCGCCGACATCGCCTACAGCCTGGTGGACCCGCGCATCCGCGTGGGCCGCCGCCGGCGCTGACGGCATGGGCGCCTTCTGGAAGGCCTTCGCGCGCAACCGCCTGGCGATCGTGGGCGGCGCGGTCGTGGCCTGCCTGGCCGTGCTGGCGGTGACGGCGCCGGTCGTCGCGCCCTGGGATCCGAACCGGCCCGACGTGAAGAAGATCCTCGATTCGCCTTCAGGTCCCCATCTGCTCGGCACCGATCAACTCGGCCGCGACGTGCTCTCGCGCATGCTCTTCGGGGCCCGGGTGTCGCTGGCCGTCGGCTTCGTGTCGGTCGGCATTGCGGCGTTCATCGGCATCACGCTCGGCTCGACCGCCGGCTACAACGGCGGCGTCGTCGATGCCACCATCATGCGGCTGGTCGACCTGATGCTGGTCTTCCCGCGCTTCTTCCTGCTGCTGGCGGTGCTGGCATTCCTCAAGCCGTCGATCTGGACGATCATGGCCGTCATCGGCCTCACCGGCTGGATGGGCGTGGCCCGGCTCGTGCGCGCGGAGTTCCTGGCCCTCAAGGAGCGCGAGTTCGTGGTGTGGTCGCAGTCGATCGGGGCCAGCGGCTTCCGCATCATCTGGCGCCACATCCTGCCCAACGCGATGGCGCCGGTGCTGGTGGCGATGACGCTCGGCATCCCGGCCGCGATCCTCACCGAGTCCGGCCTCTCCTTCCTCGGCCTCGGCGTGCAGCCGCCGCACGCGACGTGGGGCAACATCCTGAACGAGGGCAAGGACGCGATCGAGCTGGCCTGGTGGCTGTCGCTCTATCCGGGCCTGGCGATCCTGGTCACCGTGCTGTCCTACAACCTGCTCGGCGAGGGCATCCGCGACGCGCTCGACCCGCGCCTGCGCCAGAGCCGCGGGAGAATTGTCTCGCGCGGAGGTTGACGGTATACTCCGTCGTCATCCGCTCGTGCCGAAGTGGCGGAACTGGCAGACGCGCACGTTTGAGGGGCGTGTGGGGCAACCCGTGGGGGTTCGAGTCCCCCCTTCGGCACCAAGCTCTCGGTAACGGCGTGACATTCCTGTTCCAGGTCCCATCCTCGAGTAGACCGCCCCGTATTTCGCCCGTATACCGGGCCGCCCTTCGGAGCGGTGTCGTTGTCGATCGAGGTGAGGGACCACGAGATGATCGGCGGGCCGCATGATTCGCGCGACGTTGCTCGTCGTCCTGCTCGTGGCGCTCGGCGCCGCCTGCTCCCGTGAGCCGCGCTGGACGCTCTGGGAGACCCGGGGTAACGAAGCGACCAAGAAGGAATC
>Ga0209474_10002068_pt1 | contig 18851 bp, 16 predicted proteins | sample GraSoiAngelo_145_FD_185902 | JGI IMG/M metagenome (GOLD analysis project Ga0209474, IMG submission 185902) | Grasslands soil microbial communities from the Angelo Coastal Reserve, California, USA - 14_1009_05_20cm (SPAdes) (version 2) | ecosystem: Environmental > Terrestrial > Soil > Grasslands... | reverse complement strand
CGGCCATCGCTCACGGCCTCGGCCGCCGGGTCATCTCCGTGGATGAGCTGCCGCGTGCCATCGCGCCCCCGATGCCCGACCTCACGCCCGAGAGCCTCGCCGCGATCATGTACACATCCGGCACGACCGGTCGTCCGAAGGGCGCGATCATCGACCACGGCGCATTTCTGGCCCAGGGCCGCGGGGCGATGGAGGTATGGCGGTGGACTTCGAACGACATCCTTGTCCACACACTTCCGCTGTTCCATCTCCATGGCCTCGGCATGGGCCTGCACGGGACACTGCTCAGCGGCGCGAGCGCAACGCTCGTGCACTTCTCACCCGCCGCGGTCGTCGCGGAGCTGACGCGGCAGGACGATCAGCGCGGGACGATGCTCTTCGGGGTGCCGTCGATGTACCAGCGGCTCTGTGACTGGCTCGACGAGCATCCGGCCGACCTCTCCCACGTGCGCGTATTCGTCTCCGGCTCGGCGCCGCTGCCACCGGCAATGTTCGAGCGCTGCGAGCGTCTGCTGGGCCAGAAGCCGATCGAGCGCTACGGCATTACCGAGGGCGGCATCGTGGTCACGAATCCGTACGATGGCCCGCGCCAGCCCGGCCGCGTGGGACTGCCGTTTCCCGGCGTCGAGGTGAGGCTGGGCGAGAAGGACGAGGTGCAGCTCAAGGGCGGCCAGGTCTTCAAGGGCTACTGGCGAAATCCGAATGCGACCGAGGAAGCGTTCACCCCTGACGGCTTTTTCAAGACCGCCGACGTGGGGGAGATTGGCGAGGACGGCACGCTCGCCATCCGCGGCCGGCTCAAGGAGCTGATCATCTCGGGCGGCTTCAACGTCTACCCGCGCGAGGTGGAGCTGGTGCTGGAGGAGCATCCGGCCGTCGATGAGGTTGCGGTGGCCGGACTGCCGAGCGAAGGCTGGGGCGAGGAGGTCACGGCGTTCATCGTGCCTTCGAAGACGAGGCCTTTCGATGAGGCCGAGCTCATCGCCTTCGCGCGCGAGCGCCTCGCGGCGTACAAGTGTCCGCGCCGCGTGGTCGTGCTCGACAAGCTGCCGCGCAACGCGATGGGCAAGGTCGAGAAGTCGAAATTGACCGCCAGATGAAATTCCTGGACCTCACGCAGGACTTCTCCCTTCACACACCGGCATTCGCGGGTTACGCGGGGCCGGCGATCCGCTGGGTGAAGCGCCTTGCCTTCGACAAGGCCGGCGGGCAGGAGATCACGATGACGCTGCACGTCAGCACCCACCTCGACGCGCCCGCGCATTTTCTTTCCGGCGGCAAATTCATCGGCGAGCTAGGCCTGGACTTTCTCATCGGACCTGCTTGCGTGGTCGATCTGGAGCGGATGGGCGTTGGAGACTACGACCTCTACGGGCCCGAGCATTTCGAGCGCTGGGAGAAGGAAACCGGCCTTCGCATCGAGCCCGGCGACATCCTCGTCATCCACACGGGCTATCACCGCTACTACCCGGAGAACTGGACCGATCGCTCAGAGGTCGACGAGACCCGCTATTTCATCCGTCATCCTGGTCCCACCCGCGCGTTCGCGCAGTGGGTGAAGGATCGCGGCGTGCGCTGGATCGCCATCGACGCGGGCAGCGCCGACCATCCCATGAACACTGTCATCCGCCGCATTCGCGCGGACGAGGCTGAAGAGGCGGAGAAGAAGCTCGGCCGCAGCCTCGACGAGGTCTTCCCGAAGGCCGACTACCAGATCATGCACACGCTGCTCTTCCCGCACGACATCGTCCACATCGAGAACCTGGGTGGGCAGATCGACGAGGTGCTCGATCGGAAGATCCAGCTTGGCTGCTTCCCGTGGCGCTTCCAGGGCGGCGAGGCAGCGCTATGCCGCGCCGTCGCCATGGTCGAATAGCAGATTGAAGCCGGCACAGTTCGAGTACCACGCGCCGGCCAACGTCGTCGAGGCCTGCTCGCTGCTCGCGTCGTTGGAGGACGCGAAGGTGCTGGCGGGAGGGCAGTCGCTTGTCCCCCTGCTCAACTTCCGGCTCGCGCGTCCGGCGCATCTGGTCGACATCAACCGCATCTCCGGGCTTGATCGCATCTACGAGCGCGACGGCGGTGTCGCGGTTCAGGCACTTGCGCGCCAGGCGGCGGTCGAGGATTCGGAGCTGGTCGCGCGCGCGTGCCCTCTATTGAGAGATGCGGTGCGGCTGGTCGCCCATCGCGTGATCCGCAACCGAGGAACCCTTTGCGGCAGCATCGCTCACGCTGACCCGGCCTCGGAGCTTCCAGCGGTTCTGCTCGCGCTCGGCGGCCATGTGGTCGCTCGCTCCGCGCGGGGACGCCGGACCGTCGGCGCCGACGAGCTGTTCAGCGGAGTCTTCGAGACGTCCCTCGCTCCCGACGAGCTGGTCGAGGAAACGTGGTTTCCAGCCGTCAGCGGCGAGCACGCGATCCTCGAGGAGTCGCGCCGCCACGGCGACTTCGCGCTCGCGGGTGTGGTGCGAGCAGGGGACAGGCTCGCGCTGTTCGGCGTTGCCGGCACGCCGGTGATCGCTGATCGCGGCGATCCAACCCGAGGTCTGCAGCCAAGCGGCGACCTCGAGGCCACGGCTGAGTTCCGCCTGCACCTCGTGCGTGTGCTGACCGAGCAGGCCTTCGCGGCATGAACGTCAACGGGGTTGACCATCCCGCGCCGACCGACCCGCGTCGCTTGCTTTCAGACCACATCCGGCATGACATCGGCCTCACCGGCACACACGTCGGGTGCGAGCACGGCGTGTGCGGTTGCTGCACTGTGCTTTTCGACGGCGCGCCGGTCCGCTCCTGCCTGATGCTCGCCATCCAGGCGGAGGGACACCAGGTCACGACCATCGAGGGCCTGGCTCCGGATGGCGCCCCGCTCCATCCCGTGCAGCAAGCATTCCACGAGACCCACGGCCTGCAGTGCGGATTCTGCACGCCGGGATTTGTGATGTCGGTGGTGGGCCTGCTGAAGCAGAATCCGGATCCCACACCGGAAGAGATCGATGAGGGAATCTCGGGCAACCTGTGTCGCTGCACCGGGTACGCCTCGATCCGCCGTGCAGTGCTGAGAGCGGCCGAGCTCTCCAGGTGACCACCCGCTGGTTCGGTGCACGGGTGCAGCGACTGGAGGACGACCGCCTGCTGCGGGGTCACGGGCGTTACACCGACGACATCGATGAGGGGGCCTTGGAGTCGGTGCTCGTGCGCTCGCCCTACGCGCACGCGCGCATCACCTCGATCGACATCAGCGTGGCGCGCGCCATGCCCGGCGTCGTCGCCGTCTACACCGCCGCCGACCTACCGTTCGGCGACCAGCACCTGCCCATCCTCATCCCGCATCCGAACCTCACCCACGGCCGCACCCAGCGCACCCTGGCCACCGACGTCGTCCGCTACGCCGGTGAGGCGGTGGCGTTCGTCGTCGCCGAGACCCGGGCCCTGGCCGAGGATGCAGCCGAGGCGGTGCAGGTCGAGTACGAACCGCTCCCCGTCGTCATCACGCCCGAGGCGGCAGCCGCGGCCGAGCACCTGGTGCACGCGGACGTTCCCGGCAACGTCGCTGCCGAGATGCTTCAGGAGGTCGGCGACGTGGATGCGGCGCTCAAATCCGCCCCGCACCGAAAGCGGCTCCACTTTCGGTTTGAGCGCGCCGCCGCCAGCCCTCTGGAGGGCCGGGCGGTCTGGGCCCGATGGTCGGCAGCGGAACGCAAGCTCACCGTGTTCGACTCCACGCAGTCGCCTACATCGATTCGTGGCGGGCTGGCGGTCCTGTTCGGATTGCCGGAGTCGCACGTCGAGGTCATCGCGCCGGACGTGGGCGGCGGGTTCGGGCCGAAGATCATGCTCTTCTACCCGGACGAGCTGCTCGTGCCCTACGCCGCAATGCAGCTCGGGCGGCCGGTGAAGTGGACTGAGGACCGGCAGGAGCACTTCACCGCCGTCAACCAGGAGCGCGGGCAGGTGCACGAGGTCGAGGTCGGATACGACGCCGAGGGCCGCCTGCTGGCCTTGAGCGACGACTTCATCCACGACGGCGGCGCCTACACGCCGTACGGGATCATCCTGCCGATCATCACCGCGGGGCAGCTCCCGGGTCCGTACCGGTTGCCCAACTATCGCGTCCGGTTCCGCGACGTCTACACGAATGCCACTCCCACGTCCCCGTATCGAGGAGCCGGCCGGCCGCATGCGTGCTTCGTGATGGAGCGCACGCTCGACGCCATCGCGGCCGAGCTGGGCATCGATCGTGCCGAGGTGCGGCGCCGCAACTTCATCCAGCCTGATCAGTTCCCTTACGACGTCGGCGTGGCCTGGCAGGACGGCAACACGGTCGTCTACGACAGCGGCAACTACCCGCTGCTGCTCGAGAAAGCACTGAAACTTCTCGGCCCCCGACCGGAAGGCGATCACATCGGCATGGGCCTGGGCGTCTACGTCGAGGGCACAGGGGTCGGGCCCTACGAGGGAGCGCACGTGCAGGTGCTCGTCTCAGGAAAGGTCGTGGCCGCGACGGGGATCCCGAGCCAGGGCCAGGCGCATGCGACAGTGTGGGCGCAGATCGTCGCCGACGAGCTGGGCGTGGACGTGGCGGACGTCGAGGTGTCCAGCGGCGACACTCGTCGATTCCCGTGGGGAGTGGGGACGTTCGCGTCGCGGGGCGCGGTGACCGCGGGCAATGCGATGGCGGTGGCCGCAAGGATGGTCGCGGACAAGGCCAGGCGGATCGCCGCGGATCATCTCGAAGCGGATGCCGCCGACCTCGAGCTGGCCGGCGGCCAGGTTCACGTCAAGGGCGCGCCGAGTCGAGGCATGCCCCTCGCCGCCGTCTCCGTGCTCGCGAACCCTGTCCGGTATGCGTTCGGTGGTGGCACGGAGGCCGCGACCCAGTTCACGGCCAAGCCGCGCCCTGGCCCACCGCTGCTCGAAGGCGAGCAGCCCGGGCTCGAGGCGACCGGCTACTTCAGCCCGCCCGGCTCGACATGGGCGTCGGGCTGTCATGCGGCCTACGTGCGCGTCGACCCCAACACGTATCGATTGGAGATCCTCAAGTACGTGGTGGTCCACGACTGCGGGCGCGTGATCAACCCGATGGTCATCGAGGGCCAGATCGAGGGCGGCGTGGCGCAGGGGATCGGGGGCGCCTTCTACGAGCGGCTCGCCTACGACGAGGAGGGCCAGCTGCGCAACGCCTCGTTCATGGAGTTCCTCATGCCCTACGCGACCGAGATCCCGCCCATAGAGATCGACCACATCGAGACGCCATCGCCGTTGAACCCGCTGGGGATCAAGGGGGCGGGGGAGGCGGGCGTGATCCCGGTCGGTGCGGTGCTCGGGTCCGCGATCGAGGAGGCGATCGGGGTGCCGATCACTGAGATGCCCCTGTCGCCGCTCAAGCTGTTCGAGCTGACGGCCGGCAGGTGAACCGGCGTGGGCTTCACGCAGTTTTGCGTGGCTTCTTCTACCTGTGGTTCTCGCTTGCGGCTGGATTGACGGCCACCGGCGTGCTCGAGTTCGTGCTCGCCGCTGCCGGCTACGGGAGCGTCGGCCTGCCGGGGGGCCCAGCCGTGACATTGGCCATTGCGGCCCTGTTGATTCTCGCCATGCTGGTGTTTGGCCAGTGGGAGCAGTTCGGGCAGCGGATCAGGCTGCTGCGCTGGATTCCGCTCTGCGTCGTCTTCAGCGCCACCGCCGCGTTCGGTCTTGCCCTCAGCCTGGGCGGATCTAGGTCCTGACCACCGCCGCGACGATGTTTCCGCCCGGCGGGCCCTGGTGTGAGTTTCGCTCCCCGCCGCTGACGTAATTCGTGGTGCGTCCCGTCACTGACGCGATGAGCATCCCGCCCAGCGCCTTGCCGATCTGGTACGCGTCGGGGTCGTCGAGCAGCGTGATCCGCTGCCCGCGCACCTGGTCGCTGCCTGGGATCACTGACTTCGCGAACACGTGGACCAGCCGCCCAAGGTCGGCCTCATCGGGCAAGCCATCCTTGAAGCGCACGCCCGCCGAGCGCAGCGCGTTGCGGACTCCCTGGGCGTCGATGAAGTCCCTGGTGACAGCGTGTCCGATCGTCAGCGCGCTCTGAGACCCGGCCGAGTTTCCGAACACCACCACCTCGCCGTGCCGCTTCTCTCCACCAGATGAGGTCATCGCCACCTCTGAGTAGAGGTCCCAGTTTCGACGCACCACCTCATCCGACAGGGCCGATTCCTTGACCTCGCCGAGCGCGAGACCGACACCAAGCGCGGCGGCGTCATTCGCGTATGACCCCGCGCCTTCGGGGCCGAAGGTGAGGTCGTGCGACACCACAGTCTTGCCCCGCGACTCGGCATCGCGAATGCTCGCGACGGTCAGGCCCGGCACTTTCACCATCACGAGGTGTACGTCGCTCGCGTCGCTGAGGCCCGCGTCCGCCATCGCGCGTTTGGTGGCTTCGGCCACCTTGTGGATCTGGCCCATGCGGCCAACCTCTTCCGGGGGCATCGGCTCAGAGCCGGCGCGTCCGACCACCATCCGCTTTTCTTTGCCCGCGTCGGAAACCTCGACGATCTCGCGCGTCACCGCCGCGATGTGCGGCGTGATCACGCCCGGGCATCCACCCGACAGCACGAAGATCACGCGCTGCGCAACGTCGCCGGCGGGGATGCCCAGAAAATTACCGGTCCACTCGCGCAGCGCGACGTCCGCCCACACTCGGCCCCAGTCGTCGTGCTGCCCGGTGCCCTCCGTCTTCCCGACCAGCGCCACGAGCGTGTCCGGCTTGATCTTGCCTGCGTCCGCGAGCTTCTGAAGGCCGGTCGTGTCGGAGGGAGTCGCCATCGGGATCACGAACATGTCGACCTTCTGCGCCTTCATCGCGTGCACATTCTCAGGCGAAGTCTGGTGGGCGCTGGAAGCCGAAGCCTGGCATCGCCTCCAGCTGTTCGGCCAGGTTCAGCAGGTCCATCTCGCGCCCGGCGCGCGCCACCAGCTGCACCCCGACCGGCAGTCCTTTGTGCAGGCCGGCCGGAACCGAGACGGCAGGCGTGTGGGCAAAGCTCACCGGCAGCACGAACTGGATGTACTGGCCGTATGGCTCGCTCAGGAACGGAGGCACAGCCTCGATCGCCATCGGCACGAGCCCGAGGGTGGGAGTGAGCAGGAAATCGCAGTCGGACAAAAGAGGCTTGATCACAGTCCACTGCGCGGCCGCCGTGGCGGATTCGAAAGCCTTGAAGTAATCGAGCGCAGACAGCTTCCGGCCCTGCTCGACCAGGTTGCGGATGCCGGGTGCGAAAAGCTGCGGGTCGGCGTCGAACGATGCCATGCTGGCCCGCCGCACCACGCCGTATCCGGCCGCCACCGCCTCCGACTCCCATTCGATGCGCTTCATCTGATGCCCGGCCGCGTCAAGCGCGGCGGCGGCTCGGCGGCATGCGTCAGCGCAAGCGTCCTCGATGCCCAGGGCAGTTGAGTCGGCAACTCCGATCCGGTGCTGTGATTGCGATGACGAGGTCGACACGGTGTCCGCCATCACCGAGAAGATGAGCCTCACGTCCGCGACCGTGCGCGCGATCGGGCAGATCACCGACAGCCCGGCGGGGTCGGCGCGCTCATCGGGGACCGTGTTGGGGGACGGCCTGAGTCCGACCACGCCGCAGCACGACGCTGGGATGCGGATCGAGCCGCCCATGTCGGTGCCGACCCCGGCAGCCGCCAGCCCGGCTGCGACCGCAGCGCCGCTGCCGCCCGTCGACCCGCCCGGTGTGAAGCCCTCACGCCAGGGATTGTTGGTGGCGGGGAAGATGGCGTTGGTCGTGCCAACGGCGGCCGCGAGCTCGGGCAGGTTGGTCTTGCCCAGGACCGCGCCGCCCGCCGTGCGCAGCCGGGCGATGGCGACCATGTCCTCGCTTGCCACGCGATCGCGCCACACCGCGCTCCCGTCCGTCCAGGGCATGCCCGCCACGGGCAGGCTGTCTTTGATCGCGAGGGTGATGCCCGCGAGCGGCCCGTGGCCGGCCTGGGCGCCCTTGTCGACGTGGATGTACGCGTGCAGGCGCGGATCGAAGCGGTCGATGGCGTTGAGATGCGCTTTGACGACGTCCTGTGGGTCGAGCTCGCCCGCGGCCGACCGCCCGGCGATCTCCAGCGCAGGCATCCAGGCCAGCGAGCTCACCTCCACGGGTGCAACCGTAGCCCGAAGCGCACGTTTGATGCCAAACGGGTCTAATTCCGCGCGGCGAGGCACCTGTTTGGCGCCAAACGGGTGGATACGCGACGGCCTAAGCTTGACCGTCATCGACGCGCACTGGATGGCTGTCGCACGCGGTGACGAGCCGGCCGACCTTGTGCTCGCGGGCGGCCACGTGCTCTCCGTGTTCACGAAAGAGTGGTTGGACCTCGACGTCGCGATCAAGGACGGCCACGTGGTCGGCCTCGGCAAGTACGAAGGCCGAGAACGGATCGACGTGAAAGGCGCCTACCTCGTCCCCGGCTTCATCGACGCCCACATGCATATCGAGTCGTCCAAGCTCATGGTCGACGAGTTCGCCCGCGCCGTGATGGCCCACGGCACCACCGCGGTGGTCGCCGACCCCCACGAGATCGCCAACGTCCTCGGCACCGACGGCATCCACTGGCTGCTCGACTGCTGCTCGGACCTGCCGCTCGATGTTTTCGTCATGGCCAGCTCCTGCGTGCCGGCGTCCCGATTCGAATCGCCCAGGCGGCCCTTCACCCCGGGCGACATGGAGAGCCTACTGCGCCGCCGCCGCACCATCGGCGTGGCCGAGATGATGAACTTCCCAGGCGTGATCGCAGGCCACGAATCGGAGCTGGCCAAGCTCAACACGCATCTCACGGACCACGTCGACGGCCACGCCCCCGGCGTGCGTGGCCCCGCGCTCAATGCCTACCTTGCCGCAGGTATCCGCTCCGACCACGAGTCGACCACCTTCGAGGAGGCGCTCGAAAAGCGGCGTCTCGGCATGTGGGTGATGCTGCGTGAGGCATCCGCGGCGCGAAACTTGCGCGACCTGCTCCCGCTCGTCAAGCAGCACGGCACCGATCGCTGCATGTTCTGCACCGACGACCGCGAGCCGGACTTCATCGTCGAGGAGGGGCACATCAACCAGATGGTCCGCGTCGCCGTCGAGCAGGGGATCAAACCCGAGGACGCGATCGTGATGGCCACCATCAACCCGGCGGAGTATCACCGGCTCTGGCACCTCGGCGCGGTCGCCCCCGGCTACCAGGCCGACATCCTCGTGCTCAACGACCTCAAGACGTTCAAGCCGCGGCAGGTGTTGAAGCGCGGCGCGCCGCCACGCCACGTCAAGCTGGAAGTGCCCGACTGGGTGCGCCAGACCGTCAGCCTCGCGCCGGTGGATGCGAGCTCGTTTCGCATTCCCGCTGGCCCCAAGAGGATTCGCGCCATCCGCCTGATCGCTGCGCAGCTCCTGACCAACGTCGACGTGATCGAGCCAAAGACTGTCGACGGCTGTCTCGTCGCGGACCCGGCGCGCGACCTCGTCAAGATCGCCGTGGTCGAGCGCCATCACGCCACCGGGCGCATCGGCCTTGGCTTTGCCACCAACGCCGGTCTGAAGCGCGGCGCGGTCGGATCAACCGTCGCGCACGACGCACACAACGTCGTCGTGCTCGGGGTGGACGACCACGACATGGCCGCGTGCACGATGCGCATGGCCCAGATCGGAGGTGGCATCGTGATCGCCGAGGGCGGCCGGGTGGTGGAGGAGCTTCCGCTGCCCATTGCGGGACTGATGAGTGATCGGCCCCTGGCCGAGGTCCACGATCGACTCCGCTCCATGGAGCGCCGCCTGAACGACATGGGCGTGACCATCGCAGCCCCGTTCATCACGTTCAGCTTCCTCGCCCTCTCGGTCATCCCCGAGCTGAAGATCACCGACCGCGGCCTGGTCGACGTGGAGCGTTTCGAGCTGGTGTCGCTGGCGGTTGAGTAATGGACTCCAGCGCCTCAACCAGCTGCAGAAGGACGAGGCCTGCCTCGCCCTGTACGCGACCTTCGCCCATCACACCTGGGCGGCCGAGGTCGCGGCCGCGCGGCCATACGCGGACTTGAACGCGCTGCTCGCGGCTGCCGAACAGGCGTGGGAGGAGCTGGACGCGGCCGGGTGGCTGGAGGCCTTCAAAGCCCATCCACGAATCGGGGAGCGAGGCGGCCACTCGCCGGCGGCTTCGGAGGAGGAGCAGAGCAGAGTCGTCCAGGCAGGCGCGGAGACGCTGGCCGCCCTGGCAGACGAGAATCGGCTCTATGAGGAGCGGTTCGGCTTCGTGTTCCTGATCGCAGCCGCGGGCAAGACGGCAGACGAGATCCTGGCCGAGCTAAAACGGCGGATGGACAGCGATCGCGAGATCGAGCTGGCGCAGGCGGCCGACGAGCACCGCAAGATCACCAGGATGCGCCTGCAGAACCTGGTCGAGTCATGAGCATCTCTACACACGTGCTCGACACGATGCGCGGCACTCCTGCCGCCGGGCTCGAGGTCTCGCTCAGCCGACGCCAGGCCGATGGCGACTGGAAGCACCTCGCCAGCGCGACCACTGACGCCGATGGTCGCATTCGCGAGCTCACCGACGACCAGCTCGAGGAGGGCGAGTACAGGCTCCTCTTCGACACACGTCCCTATTTCGAACGCTCTGGGCTCAGCGCCTTCTACCCCGAGGTGTCGGTGGTCTTCAGCCTCGATGAGCCTGGCGCCAACCTGCACGTGCCAGTGCTGCTGAGCGCGTTCGGCTACACGACCTACAAGGGCACTTGAGTGTCCATCAGGCTCGGAGACAACCAGTACGGCAAGGCCGAAACGCACGTCGTGCGGATCACGAAAGGTCAGACGCACGACATCAAGGACCTGAATGTCAGCATCGCGCTGGCCGGCGACTTTGCGGAAAGCCACCTCGAGGGCGATAACAGCAAGGTCGTCCCGACGGACACGCAGAAGAACACGGTGTTCGCTTTCGCGAGCGAGCCGGTTGGCGAGGCCGAGGAGTTCGCGCTCAAGCTCGGCCGCCACTTCGTCAAGGAGTTCGCGGCCGTGAAGCGAGCGCGCGTCACGATCGAGGAATTCCCGTGGGTTCGCATCAGCGTCGGCGGCAAGCGGTCGCCGGACGCGTTCATGCGCCGCGGGGCGGAGAAGCGGCTCGTCCTGGTGACCTGCAGGAAGAACGAAGAATGGGTGGTCGCCGGGCTGAGCGACCTCGTCGTGCTGAAGTCCGCGGGCTCGGAGTTCTGGGGCTTCCCGAGGGATCGGTACACGACGCTGCAGGAAACCCACGACCGCATCCTGGCCACCGCCGTGACCGCCCGCTGGCGCTATGCCGGCGCAACCACGATCGACTGGGCCAAGTCGTACGACGAGGCGAGGCGAATCCTGCTCGAAACCTTTGCCGTCAAGCGAAGCCTCGCCCTCCAGCAGACCCTCTACGACATGGGCGAGGCGGTGCTCGCGAGCAGACCGGAGGTCGCGGAGATCAGGCTTGCGATGTCGAACAAGCACCATTTCCCGGTCGACCTGACCCCGTTCGGTCTCGACAACACAAACGAGGTCTTCTACGCCGCGGACCGGCCCTATGGCCTCATCGAGGGCACAGTCGTCAGAGACGATGCGCCGGACGGCGCCCTAGCCTGGTAGCCGGTGGAGTTCCTGCAGCCCGCGACCTGGTCTGAAGCGCTGGCCATGAAGGCCGCGAAGCCCGAGGCGGTTCCGATTGCGGGCGGGACCGACCTGATGGTGGAGATCAACCTCGACCACCGCCGGCCAGCCGCGATCATCGACCTGACGCACATCAAGGAGCTGACCGAGTGGGGGATGGACGACGGCCGCCTGCGCATCGGCGCCGGCGTCACCTACGCGCGCATCATCGATGAGCTCGGCGACCGCCTGCCCGGACTGGCGATGGCATCCCGCACTGTGGGCTCGCCGCAGATCCGCAACCGCGGCACTGTAGGCGGCAACCTCGGCACCGCATCGCCCGCGGGCGACGCACATCCTCCCCTTCTCGCCACCGAAGCGATCGTCGAGCTCGCCTCGACCAAGGGCACCCGCCAGGTGGCGGCGAACGAGTTCTTCGCAGGCCCGAAGAAGAACGCCATGCGTGCCGATGAGCTGATCGCGGCTTTTCTTGTCGAGCCGGCCCGCGGGCCCCAGCAGTTCTCGAAGGTCGGGACCCGAAACGCGATGGTGATCGCGGTCTGTTCGCTCGCCCTGGCCGTCGATCCCAAGCGAAAGCATGTTGGCATCGGCATCGGCTCCGCCGGACCCACGCCGATCCGGGCCGCAGAAGCTGAAACATTCATCCAGGAGGTGCTCGAGGAGCACAGGCTCTGGGAGCGCCACGTGCACTGCGAGCCCTCGGCTCTGAAGCAGTTTGGCGAGCTCGTCGCGGCGGCCGCGAAGCCCATCGACGACGTGCGTGGTACTGCCGACTACCGGCGGCACGCGCTGGCGGTGCTCGCACGCCGCACGTTTCGCTGGGCGTGGGACGACTACCGAAAGTCGAAATGAATGTCAGCTGCACGGTCAACGGCCGCGCGCAGGTCGCAGAAGGAGTATGGGAGGGAGAGAGCCTGCTCTACATGCTCCGTGAGCACCTCGGGCTCTACGGCTCGAAGAACGCCTGCGAGCAGGGCGAATGTGGGTCGTGCTCGGTCTACCTGGGCGGGACGCTCGTGTGCGCGTGCCTCGTGCTCGCAGGGCAGGCACAGGGCAAGGAGATCATCACGGTCGAAGGCCTGGCCCGCGGCCACGGGCTGCACGCGGTGCAGGATGCGTTTGTTGAGGCGGGCGCCGTGCAGTGTGGCTTCTGCACGCCGGGGTTGGTGGTCGCCACGCACGACCTCTTGCAGCGAATCCCGAGCCCGAGCGACGCTCAGATCCGCGAGGCCCTCGCCGGCAACATCTGCCGCTGCACTGGCTACGCGAAGATCATCGACGCGGTGAACCTCGCCGCCGGCCGGTCGCGCTCATGAAGCCGCGCCTCGCTGAGGAAACGACTTCTGGCGGTCGTGTCGGCGACCGAGTGAGGCGACCCGATGCCGTGCAGAAGGTCCGCGGCGACTTCCCTTATTCGTCGGACCTCCAGGTGGACGGGATGCTGTGGGGTGCGACAGTTCGAAGCCCGCATCCATACGCGCGCATCGAGTCGATCGACACCAAGGCCGCGAAGGCAGCCCCAGGGGTCAAGGCGGTGCTCACCTTCGAGGACGTGGCGGGCGAGAACGCCTATGGCCTCGAGATCGCGGACCAGCCTGTGCTTGCGTCCGACGTGGTGCGCTATTGGGGCGAGGCAGTCGCGCTGGTCGCCGCCGAGCATCCCGAGCAGGCACGCCGGGCCGCGGACAAGGTGAAGGTCGAGTACGCGGTGCTGAAGCCGGTCACGGATCCAGAGCAGGCGCTGCTGCCTAAAGCGCCAAAGCTCCATCCGGGCGGCAACGTGACGCGCCATATCAAGATCCGACACGGCGACCAGAATGCGACCGCCGAGGTCGTCGTCACAGGCGACTACGAGATCGGCATGCAGGACCAGGCGCCACTCGGGCCCGAGTCGGGCCTCGCGATCCCGGACGGCGAAGGTGGCGTGGATCTGTACATCGCGACGCAGTGGCTTCACATCGACCAGAAGCAGCTGGCGCATGTGCTGGGGCTCGAACCGCACGAGGTGCGGCTGACGATGGCAGGCATCGGCGGCGCATTCGGCGCGCGCGAGGACTTGTCGATGCAGGCTCACGCATGCATGCTCGCGCTGAAAACTGGGCGGCCGGTCAAGATCTCGTACTCGCGGCCGGAATCCTTCGTCGGCCACGTGCATCGCCATCCGGGCAAGCTTCATTACGAGCACGGCGCGACGAAGGACGGAAAGCTGGTCTACGTCAAGGCACGGATCGTCCTCGACGGCGGCGCCTACGCGTCCAGCTCCACCGCTGTGATCGCCAACGCATCGTGCTTCGCGGTCGGGCCTTACCAATGTCCCAACGCAACCATCGACGGCATCGTTGCCTACACCAACAACCCACCTTGCGGCGCGATGCGTGGGTTCGGGTCCGTTCAGAACTGCTATGCGCACGAGGCGCAGATGGACAAGCTCGCGGCTGCACTGACGATGGATCCGGTCGCGTTGCGCCGGCACAACTCTCTGGAGACTGGGAGCGCTCTGATCACCGGGCAGGTGATCGACGGCCCTGTGCCGGTGGCGGAGCTGCTGCGGCTGGTTCACGAGCGACCTCTCCCGGCGCCGGCCGCGAAGAATGCAGACCTCACAGCGATGCCCGGAGGCGTCTCGAACACGACTCACGGCGAGTCGGTCAAGCGAGGCATCGGTTATGCGGCCGGCTTCAAGAACATCGGCTACTCGGAAGGCTTCAACGATTTCTCGACCGCCCGGGTCCGGCTGTCAGTCGTGGACGGCAGGCCGCGAGTCGAGGTGCACACCGCCGGCGCCGAGGTGGGCCAAGGCCTGGTCACCATCCAGGCGCAGATCGCGGGCACGGAGCTCGGCGTCCGCGACGTGATGGTGCTCAACGCCGATACCGAGGTCGGCTCGGCTGGATCGTCGTCTGCCTCGCGCCAGACCTACATCACCGGCGGCGCCGTGAAAGCCGCGTGCGAGGCGGTACGAGAGCGGGTGGTGGCGCTGGCGCAGTCCGAGCTGAAGTCAGGCGAAGGGCTTCGGCTGGAGGATGAGAACGTTGTCGGCGCCGACGGCAATGTGCTCGTGGCACTGGCCACGCTGCTGGGGGAGGAGGTCATCGACGAGCTGCGCGTCTTCCGGCCGCGCAAGACCTCCCCGCTAGACCCCGACACCGGCCAGGCCAACGCCCACATGCAGTTCGCCTTCGCCGCCCATCGCGCAGTGGTCGACGTCGACACCGAGCTGGGCCTCGTCAAGGTCGTGGAGCTGGCCACCGCTCAGGACGTGGGCAAGGCGATCAACCCGCAGGCCGTGGAGGGCCAGTTGGAGGGTGGGGCGGCGCAGGGCCTGGGTCTGGCGGTGATGGAGGAGATCCAGGTCCAGGACGGCGTGATCAAGAACCCGTCATTCACCGACTACCTGCTGCCCACCATCCTCGACATGCCGCCCGTGAGGATGGACATCCTCGAGCTCGGCGATCCCAATTCGCCTTACGGCCTGAAAGGGGTGGGGGAGCCCCCGACGATCTCCTCTGGCCCCGCGATCCTGGCCGCCATTCGCGCGGCGACCGGCCGCCCGGTCACGCGCGTGCCAGTTCGACCCCACGACCTGGTCTTGTGACGGCGCCCGGAGACGCCTTGCGTCTTCGCGACCTAGACGGCCGGGCGGCTTCGCCGCTGAAGCCGTCGTCAAGGGGCCCGGCGCTGCGTCGTTACGCATCTAGCGATGCGCTCCTAGCCGCGCCACCCTTTCCTTGGCTCCGGCCGCCGATGCCGCGAAATACGCGGCGGCCCTCCGGGCTCCGCCACACGTGACGACTCTTCGCCTGCGGGCGGGGCTTCTTTACACAGGTGACCGCGAGATCGAGAACGGATGGCTGCTCGCCCGCGACGGGATGATCGTCGAGGTCGGATCCGGCCCGCCGCCGCCGGCCGACGAGGTGGTCGACGAGCCGAGCTGCCTCGCCATGCCCGGCCTCGTGAACGCCCACGACCATATGTACCAGTGGGCGACCCGCGGCTACGTGCCTGATGGGACTTTGTTCGAATGGCTGCGGGCGCTCTACCCGGTGTGGGCGCGCATCGACGCGGAATCTGTGCGCGCCGCCGGCAGGGCCGCGATGGCACGGCTGCTCCTCGGCGGCTGCACGCTCTCGAGCGACCACCACTACGTCTTTCCTCGCGGCGCGACAGGTCTCTTCGAGGCGTTGGTGGATTCGGCGCGCGAGCTTGGGCTTCGATTTCATCCCTGCCGGGGCTCGATGTCGCTTGGCGAATCCAAAGGAGGCCTGCCTCCCGACAGCGTGGTGGAGGAAGAGGACGCGATCCTCGCCGACGTCGAGGCGAAGATCCGGCGTCACCACGACCCCAGGCCGGGCTCGATGTGCCGCGTGGTCGTGGCGCCGTGTTCGCCGTTCTCGGTCACGCCGCAGCTCATGCGCGACTCCGCTGAGCTCGCTCGCAAGCACGGCGTGCGCCTCCACACCCACGTCGCCGAGACCCTGGACGAGGAGCGCTTCTGCCTCGAGCGGTTCGGCAAGCGCCCGGTGGAGCTCATGGAAGATCTGGGCTGGGCTGGGGAGGACGTGTGGTACGCACACGCCATACACCTCAGCGACTCCGAGATTGAAAGCGTTGCGGCTGCGAGGACGGGCGTCGCGCACTGCCCGTCGAGCAACATGCGCCTGGGCGCGGGCATCTGCCGGGTCGCCGACCTGGTTCGAGCGGGGGCGCGGGTCGGACTCGGGGTCGACGGATCGGCGAGCAACGAGGACGCGAACCTGGCGGTCGAGGCGCATCAGGCCCTGCTCCTGGCCCGCGCTCGCAGCGCCTCTCCACAAGCGCTCGACGCGCGGACCGCGTGGCGCCTCGCGACCAAGGGCGGGGCGGAGTGCCTGGGCCGCGACGACTGCGGCTCACTCGAGACGGGCAAGTGCGCCGACGTCGCGTGCTTTCGCATCGACGATCTGGCGCACACGGGCATGGCCGATCCGCTCGCCGGGCTGGCGCTGGCGCCTCCCTCGCGCGCCCAGACGGTGGTCGTGAACGGCAGAGTGGTCGTTCGCGAAGGCAGGCTCCTGACCGGCGACGAGGTGCAGATCGCGCGCGAGATCGGGGCTACGAGCGCGCGCCTCCGCGGATGAACCGTCCGCGGCCGGGATCTTCCCCGCGTACCAGCGTTCGTACCGTGCGGCCCCGGATCCTCTGGCCCTCGTGCGCGCTGAACTGGTTGCGGTAGAAGAGATCCTCGCGGCGAACGAGGTCATGATGGCTGAGGTCGGCGATCCAGAGATCGGCATCGAAGCCCGGTGCGATGTCGCCCTTGCCCGCCAGCCCGAATCGCTGCGCGATGTTGGTCGCCGTGATGGCGGCGATGCGCGACTCGTCCAGCCGGCCCTGGGCCAGCAGCAGCTGGCGCGTCGACTGGCAGCCCGACACGCCACCCCACATATGAAAGAAGTCCTGCCCGCGCTTCAACTCGAGGGTGCTGGGCGAGTGGTCGGAAACGACCATCGGCAGAGTTCCCTCGGACAGCATGTGCCAGAGGCCATCGCGATCGTGCGCGGTCCGGAAGGGCGGCGCGCATTTGCCCACGCCGCCAAGGCGCTCGAGGTCCTCCTCCACATACAAGAGGTAGTGGGGACACGTCTCGGCGCTGATGTCGACGCCTCGCTCCTGGGCCTCGCGGACGAGCTCCGCCCCCACGACGGTGCTGACGTGGACGATGTGCAGCCTGCAGCCGGTTTCGGCGCCCAGCTCGATCGCCCGGAAGATCGCATCGACCTCAGCTTCTGGCGGCCGCGACCTGACGAAATCGCGCGCGCCGTTGCCGTGCACCTTGTGGGCTTGCCGCTCGACGATCTCCTGGTCTTCCGCGTGCAGCAGCAGCGTCGACCCGAGCGCCGCGATTCGATGCATCCCCTCGCGCAACACGTGCTTGTTGCAGGCCGGGAACTCTTCGATTCCGCTCGCACACATGAACGCTTTGAAACCGATGACACCGCGCCCCACCAGCTCCTCGATGTGATCCAGGTTGCCGGGTACGAGTCCGCCCCAGAGCCCGAAATCCACGCGCGACGACCTGGTCGCCGCCTGCAGCTTGAGATCGAATGGTCCGCCGGCGACAGTCACCGGCCGGCAGTTCAACGGCATGTCGACGAACGTCGTGTAACCGCCCGCCGCCAGAGCCGCCGAGCCGTCGGCGATCGTCTCCCATTCGGTTCGCCCGGGCTCATTGAAGTGGACGTGCGAGTCGATCCCGCCCGGAAAGATGTGGAGGCCTGAGGCGTTGATCTCCTCGCCATCGGCGGCCAGGTCCTGCCCCACGGCAGTGATCCGGCCATCCGTGATTGCGATGTCGGCTCGGTCGACGCCACGTGCGGTCACCACCCAGCCGCCGCGGACGATCACCGCCGCGCGAGCTGCTCCAGGAACCGCGATGTCACGTCAAGCGCAATCTCGACGTCCTCGGTCGTGACGGACTCCGCCGGGTGGTGGCTGACGCCTCCCTTGCAGCGCACGAACAGCATCGCGATCCCTGTCAGGTTGGAGACCTCCACGCCGTCGTGGCCGGCGCCACTGGTCAACCTGAGCGCTTCGTAGCCAGACCGCTCGATCGAATCCGTGAGCAGCGAAACGAGCTCCTGCGAGCACTTGACCGCCGCGTGCTCGCTCACCGGCAGCACCTCAGCCGCGATCTCGCGGCCCTCGGCCAAGGTGTGCGCGTGATCGATGATTCGCCCGCACACGTCGAGGCGGGTCTGATCGTCGGCATGACGCACATCGACGCTGAGCGAGACGCGGTCGGGGATGACGTTGGCCGCGCCGGGATGCACCTCGAGCTGGCCCACCGTGGCGACCAGTCCCTCGTGCGTCCGCGCCTCATGCTCGACAGCGATCACGAACATGGCTGCGACCACGAGGGCGTCGTGCCTCCGGTCCATCGGCACTGTGCCGGCGTGGCCGGCCTCTCCGATGAAGGTGATGTGAAATCGGTTCTGGCCGGCGATGGACTCCACGACACCGACCGGCAGTCCGCGAGCCTCCAGCACCGGGCCTTGCTCGATGTGGACCTCGAAGTAGCCGAGCAGGTCGTCGCCGTTTCTGTGGTCGTCCTCTATCGCGCTCGGATCCCCGCCGAAGGAGCGCATTGCGTCGGCAAGCGTAATTCCGCCTGCGTCGGCATGAGCAAGCACCGCTTCATCGAAGGTGCCGGCGAGC
>Ga0209474_10002067_pt1 | contig 18853 bp, 12 predicted proteins | sample GraSoiAngelo_145_FD_185902 | JGI IMG/M metagenome (GOLD analysis project Ga0209474, IMG submission 185902) | Grasslands soil microbial communities from the Angelo Coastal Reserve, California, USA - 14_1009_05_20cm (SPAdes) (version 2) | ecosystem: Environmental > Terrestrial > Soil > Grasslands... | reverse complement strand
AAAAACGGGGTGACGTTGCTTCTGGGCGAAAGCTTAAACGGCTTTGAAGGCAAAACGGTTTTGCGAAATATCCAAACCAAGAGCGGAAACCGAGTCGCGGCGGGATTGGCAGTGGTGGCGTGTGGAGCGGAGCCAAACCTCGATTTGGTGCGCAACACCCCTCTATCCGGGCCACACGGTTCCCCGGTCAACGATTATCTCGAGACCGAAGAGAAAGGAATCTACGCAGTTGGTGACCTGGCGTTTTATCCTGACCGTCTGATGGGTGGAATGCGACGGCAGACGCATTGGGAAAATGCGCGCGAACAAGGACTGGTGGCAGGAGCGAACATGACGGGCAAAAAGCGAATCCGTTACGAACAGCTGCCTTATTTCTGGACGGAGATGTTCGATTTGCGACTCGATTTTGTCGGTGATTTCACCATTCAGCCGACTCGGGTGGACCTTACCGGGACGCACGCCAAGAAAAAATTTACCGCGCGTTATTACCAAGGGGACAGATTACGAGGCATTTTGATCTCAGCGGGCACACCGAAGCAGGTTGAGTCCGCAAAAACCGAACTGAAACGGGCCCTGGGCAAATAAATTGCTAGTAATTATAAACAGGGCTCGGGTTCGGCGCGCGATCTCGAAAGGTCGAGACAATCGCAGTCACCCCCGAAAGGGTGTGGGCATGAAGCGGGCTGACTTTGGAAAAATCCGCTCTATGCTGACTCTTGGTTCATTCGCTCTCGCTTGCATTACGATTTTTGGTTGCGTTTTGTGGGCATGTGCGAAGGACACAGACCAGACATAGACGCGTATGCTGCATCAGGATGACCTGAAGTGGATCGCCAAGACGTCCACTGAGCTGAATACCGTTTTGCACCAAATCGCCCGTTATGCCGACTTAGCGAAACGGCATAAGGGCGACCATGACTATATCGACCAGCTTAACCAGCAGGTAGAGATAGCAACGCAGGCGGCCCAAGCTTTGCTTAATCGCGTAATGTCCATGATTCTCGAGAGTACTTCGGGCAAAACACCGAGCCCTAGCGTCCAGACGGCCACCTCATCGACACCCGGGGCAAAGCTGGCCGGTGAAGAAGTATCGACCGAAGCGAGAGCCCCAAGGATTACGCCGGAAATTCCGATCCTGAATCCTGAGGGCACGCGCGAATTGGTCCTGATCGTCGATGATGAACCGGAAATTGGGGAGTTCGCCTCGACAATTCTGGCGGAAGAAGGTTACAAGGTCATCATCGCCCGGGACGGTTTCGAGGCGCTGAAAATCTTCCAGCAAATCCATCGTGAAATTGGCCTGATCATACTGGATTTCTTCCTGCCAGTGATGGATGGGGACGCTGTATTCGAGGAATTGAAGGCGATCAACCCAGGCGTTGATGTCGTTTTGAGCAGCGGATTTGCCGAGCAAAACAAGATCGGCGCCATGCTGGCGCAGGGGCTTCGCGGGTTTATCCCCAAGCCCTACACCCGCGAGAAGCTGCTCGAGCAGGTCCGCTCGACGCTCGACGCGCCGCGTCGCCCGAGCCGCTAATCTCCCAATCGAATCGGGAGTTGTAGCCCAAGGCTCTTTCAGATGGAGGTGCACCCCCCAAAACAGACGGGGCGACGCACAACGTTCGGCTAGCCCATGGCATCAATTTAGCTGTTCAAGCCCGGGACCCGCATGGCTCGCATCGACGCTTTTTTTAAATTGATGTCGGAACAAAAGGCGTCCGACCTCCACCTTTCTACCAATAACCCGCCGATGCTGCGCATCAATGGCGACCTCGTCCGGGTGGATTACCCAGCTCTCAAAGACGAGGAACTCAAAACCATGGTTTATGAGATCGCGCCGGAGACAAAGATCAAACTATTCGAAGAGAATCTCGATGTTGACTTTGGCTACGAAGTGCCGGGCGTCGCGCGTTATCGCGCCAATTTCTTTCAACAAAAATACGGGATCTCCGCAGTCTTTCGTTTGATTCCATCCAAGGTCTCGACGGTTGACGATCTGGGATTGCCGCCGGTGCTGAAAAAATTCCCGCTGCTAAAGAAAGGTCTCATTCTGGTTACGGGTCCAACCGGCTCGGGAAAATCCACCACTCTTGCCGCCATGATGGACTTCGCCAACCTCCAGCGGCACGACCACATCATTACAGTGGAAGACCCGATTGAATTCGTGCATCGCAGCCAAAACTGTCTTGTGCAACACCGCGAAGTCGGGGTCCATACCCGCTCTTTTGCCAATGCCCTCCGTGGAGCTTTGCGTGAAGATCCTGATATTTTGCTTGTAGGCGAACTGCGCGATTTGGAAACGATTGAGCTCGCCCTGACTGCGGCTGCAACCGGTCACCTTGTTTTCGGAACCCTCCACACCTCAAGTGCTTCCAAAGCAGTCGATCGTATCATCGACGTTTTTCCAACTAATCAGCAGAACCAAATCCGGGCCACTCTCGCGGAATCGCTCAAAGGGGTCATTGCGCAAAATCTTTTCAAGAGGATCGACAAACCCGGCCGGGTCGCCGCACTGGAAATTCTGGTGGTCGACATGGCAATTGCCAACCTCGTGCGCGAGGCCAAGACGCACCAGATCCCGGGTATGATTCAAGTCGGGAAAAAGAAGGGCAACCAACCGCTCGACGACGCGATCATCGATCATCTTCGTCACGCCCGGATTTCGCCCGAGGAAGCGTACGACAAGGCAATTGATAAGAAAAAATTCCGGCAATTCCTCAAGAACCCCCCGGAAGATTGGACGGAGGAATAATGAGACTACCCGACCTCGACAAGATCCTTTCTGCAATGCTGCATACGCACCCCGGCATTTCAGATTTGAACTTTTCGGCGGGGCATCCGCCGCAAGTGGAGTCTTTTGGCGAGCTAAAGCCCGCCCTGATGGATCCCCCGATCGACATCCTCACTCCGTTCCAGACCGAACGAATCGCACTCGCGTTGATGCAGGGCGATCGGCGACTGATGTACGATTATTTAAGCGGCGGCTCCTGCGACCTTAGTTATTCGTTGAGCGATGAGGCACGCTTTCGCGTGAATATTTTCCGCCAACGCGGAAATTTTGCGGTTGTTCTGCGTCGGCTCGAGGCCACCGTTCCCACTTTGGAAACACTTCACCTCCCCGGCATTTTCAGGGAAATCACGAAGGAAAAAACGGGACTCGTGCTCGTCACCGGTGCGACCGGAAGCGGTAAAACCACCACTTTAGCGGCGATGCTCAATGAAATTAACGCAACTAAGGCGGTGCACATCGTGACGCTGGAAGATCCGATTGAGTTCGTTCATCCATTTCTTAAGGGGACATTCAATCAGCGCGAGCTGGGCCAGGATTTTAACAATTATGCCAACGGCCTACGGGCGGCGTTGCGCCAGGCGCCGAAAGTCATTCTCGTGGGTGAAATGCGCGACCGTGCCACGGTCGAAATCGCGTTGATGGCGTCAGAGACTGGCCATCTTGTTCTGAGCACGCTCCACACCGTCGACGCCGGCCAATCGATCAATCGTATTCTCGGTATGTTCACCCTCGGCGAAGAGCAACAACTGCGCGTCCGCCTGTCCGATGTCCTGCGCTACGTCGTCAGCCAGCGGCTGGCGCCGAAAACGGGCGGTGGTCGTCAGTTGCTCATGGAAATCATGGGGAACAATTTGCGAACCAAGGAAGCAGTCGCCCTCGGGGAAACCGAGCATCGCAATTTCTATGAAATCATCGAAGCCAGTTCGCAATTGGGCTGGATGACTTTCGATCAATGCATTCTCAATGCCTTCCAAAACGATTTGATCAGCGAAGAAACCGCGGGTCTTTATGCCTCGCGCAAAGGCACCGTTGCCCGCGGGATCGATCTCATTCAAAAAACGCGCGGCATGAAAAGCGAACTCGAATCCGGTCTTCGCATGGACGTCCCGACCAACGCTTTCGTCTAGGCCATGGAAAAGGACGATTTACAGTTATTTGAAGCCGGCGAAAGCACCGCGCTGGTCTGCATCGATCACGAGCAATACCAGAAGGTGGTCGTGCCGCAGTTGACCGATCTGAAGTACAAAGTCCACGTGGGCCTTCACGAAGAAGATGTGCTACTCAAGCTGCGCACTTATTCTTATGACGTCATTGTCGTTTACGAAAACTTCAAGGGCTCAGCTCTCGCGACCAATCCAATCCTGCAAAAGCTCGTCTGCGAATCCGCTGCCCAACGGCGCGAGCAATTTGTTGTCTTGCTCAGCCATCTCTTTCCGACCAACGATTCCATGGCTGCGTTTGTTCACAGCGTCGATCGAATTGTTAACATTGCCGATCTACCGAACTTCAAACCAGTTCTCCGCCGAGGGATGACCGAACATCGGGAGATGTATCATTTTTTCCAATCGACGTTGAAGACGGTCCAGACGATGTAATCTTGTCGCAGGATCTTGCCGGTGCGTCCAAGGTGCGGCGGTCGCCCTAGGCCCATACAGCTCACCATGAAAAAGACGGGATGGGTCAATTTTGTCTGGGACTTGGCCGGGAACGAATTGCCAGCGGTTGCCACGCCGAGGCAGTACCGCTTGAGCTTGGTCAAAGCCGCGGAACGCGAGCAATTGCAAGCTGTGATCGAGAAATCTTTCGCGCTCGATCCCAGTTGGAACGCGGCGCTGCACATGATTGACGCGTAGGTCAAAAGCTCAATCGCCGCTGCGTTCGATTCAGAATCTGCCAATTGGCTGCCGCTTCAACATGGTGCCCGCATCGTTGGTGGTACTTTGCTAATGACTGACCCTGATGCGCCGGCGCAACTTGTTCCGGGCCCGTGTATTCTGATGGAATATCGGAACCGCGGTCTTGGTACCTTGTTGCTTTGTTCTGCGTTACGGCATTTGCGAGATGCCGGGATGATCCGGGCCTGGGCCAAAACCCGAGAGCACTCACCAGCTGCGCGCTTTTTGTATCCGAAATTCGGCGGCCAATCCTCCCTGATCGAGCCGCTCCTGGCAGCGTAACCCATAGCGGAGTTCTACTGGCCGTGGGCCAGCAGGCATCTTGCCCGCTGTTCCCGCAATGGTCTAATATTCCGGCGGCGAATAGGTGTTAAAGGTAACCGCGTCAGCTGAGCCTCGGTTACTGAACTTGTGTCGCGTACCTGCAGAAATCACAATCACATCGCCTTCTCGCAAAGTGACTGTTTCATCCGCAATCTCACCTTCGACTTCCCCGCCCAAGACTAACAAAACCTGATCGCTTTTCTTATGACCTTCCGGCTCGCTGCCGGATGATTTGCCCGGTTTCAATATCATCACAGCCGTCTGGGTTCGCTCTGTTGTTTGCAGCACTTCAAACCAATCGCTCGCTTCGCGAATATTTTTTACGTTCATTGGTCATTCTGCGGTTCGAATCCGCCCCGCGGCGTAATCCCTTCGGCCAGATCTACGTGAAAGGTTTGCTTCATCTTGTTCGGTCCGAAGGAAAATTCCGCGGTGTAATCCCCGCTCGACATTAATTTTTTCGGATCATCCCCACCATATTTCGTCAGCACATCGTCGGTCGGACGCAGATCCCAGTTCAAACGCGTGAATCCTGCGACGCCCGGCACCTTCAAATTCGCCACCGGCGCACCGGTTGCATTGGTGATCGCGAGTTTAATTTCATCACCGGTGAAATCTTTCACCCACACCGTGAACAGCGCGCCTTCCGCGGGATTGGCGCCACGATAAACGCCTTTGCCATTCCACTCCGAAAATCCAGAGGGCGCGTAAGCACCGTTCACTGGACGCACGCTGAATAAATGCGCTGGTTTACTCGCGATTTCCGGCGTCAATTCACGGAACGGCCGCGCGTCATCGAGCACGTAGATGCTTCGCCCATGTGTCGCTATCACCAGGTCGAAAGTGCGCGGATGAATCTGCAAGTCGTCCACCCGCACTGGCGGCAAATCGCCAACCCGGACCCAGTGCACCCCCTGGTCGAAAGAGGCGAACGCGCCGAAATGCGTGCCCGCATAAAGCAGTTTCGGATTTACCGGGTCTTCGCGGATTACTTCCACCGGGTCGTTCGCCGGAAGGTCGCCGGTAATATTCGTCCAGGTCTTCCCGCCGTCGGACGTACGCGCCAGCATCGGTCGATCGTCCCCTACCCGATAACCGCTCGCGGCGACGTAAGCGACATTCGCATCTTGCGCGCCAGGTTCGATTCGCACGATCCATTGGTTGCGCAGCGGCTCGGGCAAACTTGACGTCAACTCTGTCCATTTCCCACCATCGTCTTGCGTAACCCAGAGGCGGCCGTCGTCAGTCCCAGCCCACAAGGTTCCAGCGCGCACTGGGGATTCCGCCAATGAGTAGACGACGCCATAAACTTCCGCGCCGCTCCCGACCACTCGCGTTTTGTCCGGCTCGTTCCGCGATAAGTCGGGACTGATGACCGCGTAATGCTCCGCCCGATCAGTCAGGCGAAACACGTGGTTGCCGCCGAGGTAAAGCACGCCCGGTTTGTGCCGGCTCATAATTAGCGGCGAATTCCAATGGAAACGCGTCGGCTCGCGTCCTTCCGGCGATTGCGGTTTCAAGATCCGCAGCTCGCCCGTGCGCATGTTAAATCGATGCACTACGCCTTCCTGGTTATCGCCATAAAACGTGTCGCGATCAGCCGGATCGAACAGCACATAAAACCCATCGGCACCGGTGAAGGGCGTCCAATCACAATTGCGGATGCCTTCCTTGCTTTGCGCTGCGCTTGGACCAACCCAGTTGCAATTATCCTGCAATCCACCTGCGATCCGATAAATCGGGCGCGAGTCGTCTAACGAGATGCGGTAGAATTCGCCAGCTGGGATCCGATTCAAATGTTCCCAGCCCTTGCCGCCGGCGTAGCTTTGATAAACGCCACCATCGTTTCCGACAATCAAACGCAACGAGACCGGCGGTTTCGGTGGCTTGTTCTTGTCCTCGGGTTTCGGCGGCTTCGGCGGCGGCGCACTTCCATTTTGAATGGCCAGCGCGTGCATATCCGGGTGCAATTTGTCCGAAAGATCCTCCCGGAAAGTTTTTCCGCCATCATCCGAAACGAGAAGTGCGAAGCCGAGTAAATAAACTCGCTGATCGTTCGCGGGATCGATCCGAATCTGGCTGAAATAGAATGGGCGCGGATCGAGATCGCTGCAGCGTTTCCAGGTTTCGCCGCCGTTCTCCGAACGAAAAATCCCGCCGCGTTTACTGTGAATATCGGTGAAGTCGTTAGCGCCACCTTCGTCACTTTGCACCACCGCCATCACGATCTTGGGATTCGCCGCTGTTACCGCGAGACCGATCTTTCCCGTTAGCGTCGGCAAACCATTGCTGCATTTCTTCCATGTCCCACCGCCGTTCGTACTTTTGAAAATGCCGCCAACGTCTTCTCCATTTGTCGCGGAAATACCGTAAGCGAAACTCCACGGTGTGCGGCCTCGCCCATAAAGCGCCGCGTAAATTATTTCCGAATTGTCCGGCGCCATCGCGACATCAACACAGCCCACGCGCGCGTTCTGCGACGCGGGCCCAGTCAGCACGGATTTCCAGGATTTCCCCGAGTCTGTCGTTTTGAACAAACCCCGGTCACCCCCATCCGCCCAAAGGTTTCCGAGGGCAGCAACATAGGCCGTTTCGGGACTTTTCGGGTGAACAACGATACGTCCTATAGCGCGACTGTTCTCCAGCCCAACGTGCTGCCACGTGCTTCCATCATCGCTCGAACGATAAATGCCATTGCCCCACTCCGCCGAATTGCGGTCGGTTGGTTCGCCCGTCCCCACCCATACAATATCAGTATCGCTCGGCGCGATTGCGACCGCGCCAATTGATTGCACCGGCTGCTTGTCGAAAGTCGAATCAAAAGTCACGCCGTTGTCGCCCGTCTTGAATAAGCCGCCGGTTGAAAGCCCGACGAAAAAGATCGCAGGATTGCGCGGATCAATCGCGATATCTGAAACGCGTCCGCCCATCGCCGCCGGCCCGATTGACCGCGCTTTGAAATTCTTAAACAGGATGTCGGTCAATTTCGGCGGGGCGACCTCCGGAACGGGCGAAGACGCCGTGGAGGGAGACGACGGACTTGTTGTAGGCGAACCCGGCAAATTCGGCGTTTCAGGCGCGGCCGAGGTAGAAGGGCGTGTGCCGGCAAGCGTGGCAGATGGCGCTTGGGCCAGGGCACTCCCGTAGCAAGTAAGAAGAACGACGGCTGAGGCGATTGTTTTCACAGCTTTATATTTCGGCAGGACTCGGTCACTTGTCGATTCAGTCGCGATGGAAAAACCGACTGGCGAAAAATTGCCGGCCCCGCAACTAACTATTTCTGGTAGGGCGAGACTCCGTTGACCCGCCTTTACCAAGGAGCGGCGTCTTCCAAACCGCCGAACCGATCTGGAGATCGCCGTTCCTTGACAACGGCAAGCGGGAGCGCTTGCCCTACAATCCATGCATGTTTCCCGGCTATGCAGAGCGTCGCCCTACCAGACTTGGCGCGATTACTTTTCCGCCAAAAGCCTGTAGGGGGGCAAGCGCGTCGCTGGCCGAAGCAATTTAATCCGGCAGGCGGGAACGCCCTGCCCTACAATTTGTTAGCGAAGCCGCGGATCGAGGTAGAAACTGCCGGTATCTTTAATTTTGATTTTGCCGAAATCGTGATGGTCAGGATTGACGAGAAAAGTTCTCTCAGCCGGTACAATCACACTCGGAACGGCAAGAACCACGGAGTAACCTGCGCGAACCCAATTGTCGCCAACATTTTTTGAAATGGAACTCGGCGGTTGGGCGTTCCAGCCTTTCGGCAATTTCTTTAAATCAATCGTGATCATCATCTTTCCGCCCCAACTGACACGAAACACTCGGAATTTATCCCGAATCGTGACCGGTTGGGTGTGCACGAGAATTTCCAGCGCCGCGAGCGAGACATGTTCGCTGCAATAAACTATCCGCACTCCGGCGGAATTCCATCGTCCCTCGAAGATGCGTGCTCCTTCCCCGGAAAAAGCCGACTTGGCGTGTTTCTCTTTAACGATGCGCCAGCCGACGACGTTGGCCATCAGGAATAAACACCGTACTCGATCCGGCCTAATAGATTTTCCACTTCGCGGGCGCCGATCTCCGTTCTGGCAAAATCCAGCGGCACGGCGCCGCCGAGCCCGGGTTGTTTATGGGTCAACCATTCTCGCGCACTCGCCACGTCCCCGAAAACGTCGTCTGCTTTTTCAAGCAATCGCTGATAACGCACCAGTCTTTCCGATTCGTTCTGGTCAATCTTGCCCCGATTTTTGCGCCGGTGCAGGGTCGCGCGCGACATCCCGAGGACGCTCGCCATCGTTTCCAAAGGGATATGCAGAGCCCGCTGCAGGTTCTCCACCGCGCGATAGCTCAGGCCCGCCTGAATCCGCGCAATATGCTGATGAACCGCCGTAACTCCTTGACCGCGTTTTAAAGTAGTAGCCACATTCTCATCTGAGACATTATAATGTAGCAGATGAGAAATTCAACAGCGAGTTTTTAACCGCAAGATTACGCAACTTTCGCGGAGTGAATTTTGCCATCGACATCGTTCGCGTCGTCAAATTTGTAGGGTAAGCGCGTCGCTAGTTCGTTGTTATTTCTTCCTGATCTCGATCACGATTTCGTCGCGCAATAAGTCAATCATTGGTTGGATGAGTTTTCGCGATTTCCCACACACATGCAGCACGACGCCGTGATCTGTTAAGATGGCGGCGGTCGAGGGCATGCCCTGAATTTTGGAGACGGGACCCCCAGTGGGCAAATTGCTGACCGGAATTGGCCGGAAGAAGTCCGTAGAAGTTCTATCTCGACATCTGGCAGATCGCTACCAGGCCGCTGTTAGCATTTGCGATGTCCTTGCCGTCTACAGCGAATCGGTATCGGTTGCGGTGTTATTGGCAGTGTTCGGATCCGGTACATTGCTCGGTGAACTTACGGTCACTGTGTCGGAGATCGATCCGGTAGTTGACGCGCTAATCGTGCCGTTGGTTTTATAGGTGATCACACCGCCAGACGGCATGACCACGGTGTCATTTATATCGCCGCTGCCGCTCGCGGCGAACCCGGAAGCCCCACCAGTCTGCGTCGCTGTATAGGTCACGCCAGTGATACCGGTAGGAAAGGTGTCGCTGACTACCGCGCCGGTGACATCACTCGGTCCCACATTCCTCACCACGATGGTATATGTATCTTTACTGCCAGGCACAGCGGCTGTCTTGCCGTCTGTGATTGTGACCTTCAAATCGGCTTGGTAGGTGATTGTATCCGAATCGGTAGCACCATTATTTGCGGTATTCGAATCCAGCACCCCATTCGGGGCGGTTACTTGCGCAGTGTTTGAGAGGTTGCCTGTAGCACCCGCGCTGACCTTGCCCTTGGCTGTATAAGTAACCTTGCTCCCGGAGGGCATATTAACGGTATCATTGATGTTTCCGGTGCCGCTTGCGGTAAAGCCTGTCGCACCGCCACCTTGTGTCGCGGTAAAGGTGACACCGGTAAAGATGGTCGGAAATGTATCAATAGGTGTTTTGTGCGCCTGCCGCAATCGTGGTCTTGCCATCTGTCACGGTCACTTTGAGATCATTTGCAGGGGTGGGCGTTGGTGTTGATGTTGCTATTGCTGTGACATCGAGCGCGTCGTCGGGCTGCGAGCACGTATTCGTGGAGTCGCAGCGATACTCAGGATAAGCGTAAAGCGATTCGTGACCGGCGGCGTCAACGGCGGCGATCGAAACATAATAGGCTGTTGCCGGAGGAATGCCGAGATCCTGGAACACATCGGCAGTGGCCGATGTCAGGTCGCCGGAAACAACCATGCGCACTCGGTAGAAGTTTTCTGCCGAGGTGCGTGCCGAGATGACATAGTGATCCACGGGCGAACCGGAAGCGGGACGTGACCAGGTGAGTTGCACCGTGCTTGATGATATGCCGGTTGCGATCATATTTAGGGGTGCGGTCGGCGCGCGCGCGAGGCTGGCGGCGCTTGCCACTTCGACTTGGGTGACACGGGCAGTGAAGGCGGGCGTAACGTAGATAAAGAGATCGTTAGGAGAATGCTGATGGCTTAGCTTTTCGTTTGCGTCGATAAAGCGGACCCCGGGAACCGATCTGGAGATAAATGGTTCGTGATCGCTTGAGCGACCGGGGCGATCTTCGCGTAATTGCGGGAGCATCGTCATCGTCGGAACGTAAGCGCCGCCCCAGTAGCCGATCTGGCGCATAATGCCTCGGGAGGGTGATGTATCATCAGTCGATCCGCTTGGGGTGGATCTAACCTCGCGGGGAGTTCCTGGGGAAAAAAGGCGGAACTGTTGAAGTGCCGTTGCGTTGTTTACGGTGTTGTCTCCACCGACGATGTCCGAGTTCAAGTTCAATTCCAGCGTGCCGTTTGGAAAATAGTCTCGATAGTGCTGCGCAAACGCAGCCGAGCCGTGCAACCCCTGTTCCTCCCCTGACCAATCAGCGAACACAACCGTCGCATCGAAGACGTGTCCGGCCATCACGCGCGCTGCCTCGAGGACGAGCGCCGTCTGTGAGCCGGAATCATTTGCCCCAGGCGCCGGGCTGACCCCGTCAAGGCCATTCGTAGTTCTGGAATCGTAGTGGCCGCCGATGACGATGAGACGGTTTGGATGCCCACTGCCCGGAATCCACGCGACAACGTTTTGCAGGGTGCGCGTGGTTCCGTCGCCGCAGCCCCCGAACGTCCACGGAACAAGCGTGACCTGAAGCCCCGGAATCGAGAGGTAACGGTTTTTAATCCAATCGCGCGCGGCACCGATTCCCGGCGACGCGCCGCTATTGTCCGAACAGGTATTGCGCGTCCCAAAAGAAACGAGAGTTTGGATGTCTGCGGAGATGCGATTAGCATCAACTTGATCGAGCATGCTGACGATGTCCGGGTCGAGAAGCGGCTGAGAGGTAACGGATGCTGCCAGAAATGATTCCCCTGGAGCAGTACCACACAACACTAACAGCGCGACAAGGCGGAAACCACGATAACTCGACATGAGCGCCTTTCTAAATTCGTTTTACATCTAGATAATGCCGGTTGCGCCACCGTGTCGATCTCAAAAACCCGTTGTTATTTGAAAACGAACGCGGCTGTTCGCCCTGATGCGCGGTCTTTCAGAATGAGGCTCATCGTTCGACGTTGTCCTGCATAGGTCTTCGGTCGCTCATTGAGACAATTACGCTTGTTAAATTTTACCGGACGAGAATAATCCCAGAGGTGGTTTCTCCCCATGCCTGCCCGACACCGGTTATCTCGCGTGCAGTTTAAAGAGCTGGGATGCGGCGGGTCATCAATTCAAGCACAAAACGTTCTCCTCAGCTTCAGTAGCGACTGTAGGAGAGTTTTTGCAGGCTGCACAAGGACCGGTTCGGCGCACGCCCAGAAGACTGCTTTTCGAACATTTCTTGAAAAGTTAAAGATGAATTCGAAATCGGATTGGCAGTGTTTTGGCGTAGACCAGAAAGTTTATGAAAAGCGGGTGTGAGGATCGAAAAGCGTTAAACCAACAATCGAGGCGAATCGCTTTTCCCGAGACTCTTCTGACGAAGCCGGTGGGTATTCGCAAATCAAAAACGAGCCGCTGGCGCGCAGCGGCGCTTATCCTCCTCAATTTGCTCATGGTGGCTCACGTCATCCAGTGGTGGATCATGGGCCGGACGGTTTCTCCCATCGAACCTTCCGAGACCATGCACACGCTTCAGCGCGGGGCCGTCAACGCGGGCTTCATCTTTTTTTCCCTGGCCATTTTGGCCACGCTGATCTTCGGCCGTTTTGTCTGCGGGTGGGGTTGTCACATTCTCGCCCTCCAGGATTTCTGCGCTTGGATGCTTAAAAAAATTGGCCTCACTCCGAAGCCGTTTCGATCCAGGCTCCTGATCTATGTCCCGCTCATCGCCGCCCTCTATATGTTTGTCTGGCCCACGGCGTATCGCTTTTTTTCAAAGCCAGCGTCCGAACCACTCTTCCCGAAATTCACCAACCATCTTGTCACCAGTAATTTTTGGGAAACTTTTCCGTCGGTCGCGGTCGCCATTCCTTTTCTTTTCATCTGCGGATTCCTGACCGTTTATTTTCTGGGGCAGAAAGGCTTCTGCACCTACGCCTGCCCCTACGGGGGATTTTTTGGTCTCGCGGACAAACTGTCGCCTGGAAAAATCCGGGTCACGAACGCCTGCAATCAATGCGGCCACTGCACCGTAACGTGCACCTCGAATGTGCTCGTGCACGCGGAAGTGAGGGAATACGGGATGGTGGTCGATCCAGGCTGTATGAAATGCATGGATTGCATCAGCGTCTGCCCGAATGGCGCCTTGTATTTCGGTTTTGGGAAACCGACGATCGCGGTCTCTAAACCGAAATCGAAGCCGATTCCGAGGAACTACTCCCTGACCTGGCCCGAGGAAATCATCGGAGCGTTCGTCTTCCTGGGAAGTTTTCTGGCTGTTCGCGGCGTTTATGCGCTTGTCCCATTTCTGATGGCATTGGGTTGCGCCGCGGTCACCACGTTTCTCGCTCTAAAGAGCTGGAGACTGCTCAGGACAACAGAACTCTCCTTTCATCGTCTCATCTTGAAATCCTCGGGAAGAATTCAAACAGCGGGATGGGCATTTCTAGCATTCTCGATTTTTGCGGTGGGCTTGAACGCGCACAGTGGGTGGGTTCGCTTTCATGAATATGAAGGCGACCAGGCCTTTCAGAAAATCCAGGTCCCCGACGAGCTTGCGCTGGCCCAGATAAATCCCGGTCACTGGCTTGGCCCGATCGACCGGAAGAACATCCTCGAGGGGAAAAAGCATCTTCAGGCGGCTTCGGATTTCGGATTGTTGGTAAACAGCGAGGCGCTTCCGAAGCTCGCTTGGTTCGAGTATCTTTCTGGCAACGGGGAGCGATCCGTCGAGCTTCTCGACCAGGCGGCAAACCACCAAAAGGGCCAGGCCAAAGCGTTGAGCCTCTACTATCGCGGGACGATCTTGAATCGGTTAGGCCTTTACGAGCAGGCGCGAACGAATCTGGACGCCGCCCTGGCGGAGCGCGAAGACTTGATCCTCGCTCGCCAGGAAAAAGGCGAGTCTCTCTGGCTGCTGGGCCGTAAAGAAGAAGCCATCACGGTTTGGACCGACGCACTCCGGCGCAATGAACGCCTCGCTTTAGTCAGCAATCAACTCGCCGGCGTCAAGCGATCGCTGGGCAAAATCGAAGAAGCCATTGCGCACGAAAAACAAGCCGATCAATTCACTCCAGATGATCCCCTTTATCACTGGATGCTCGGCCTCCGGCTGAAAAATCTCGGGATGAACGAGCTGGCCGAAAAACATTTCCAACGAGCGATTCAACTCGATCCGAAGTTCCAAAGCGTTTTCAAGTGAACTAGAATCTGCCTCACCCGTGTTAAAGGAGCCCTTTGTATTATTAACAAGCCCGTCCTAACCGGTGACTGTGTTCGTCGTATTTCGGAAAGCGGATACCGGAAGCCGGAGAGATTCCTCTGCCGTGGGCTACCCAGCTAGTCGTATGCGCAATGGTGATCGGATCTCCGATCACAATCGTTCCACACGATATAGCGAAGCGCGCGGACCGTCCTTACGCCTGGCTCCTTCTGTTATCGAAGATCACTTGTAACCCGCGCGATCGCTCATCTTGTGTCTCGTTAGGCCGATACACCGCTATCTCAGGAAGAGGAACATCCTTGGGAGCTTCTAGCAATTGCGGCACTGTTCTTTCTTTGGGTGATTCTGCTCTTTCAAAGCGACCCGATCATCGTCGACCCGCATGTTTGTCGCAGCCGATGCACGACGCACCCATTGGCATCAATTATGAGTGAAAGTCGCCGTTTCTGTGATGGGTCCGCCCATTGTAATTGAAGCCGGATTGTTCGTCCCAGAAAATGAGCCTGTCCCGCTGCTGGTCCAATTGGTGAAGCTGTAGCCGGCAGCTGGCTTGGCACTAATCGAAATAGCTGCTCCACTGTTCCTCCAGCTGCTAGTTGGACTTACGGTACCTCCGGTCCCATGGGTCATGGTGAGAAAATATTGGGTGGTGAAATTTGCCGTGTAAGTCTTGTTAGTAGTGGGAGCAACCGTATGTGAAATAGCTCCGCCACCGCTCCAGTTTGTCCAGACGTAACGAACGCCTGTACCCCCGCCCTGTGGGGATATTGTGGCAATAGCGTGGCTTGAGCCAGGCTGCCACGAGAACGTTTGTGTGCTTGTATAGCTAGTACCGTCAACCGTGAAGCTAAGACCTGTTGGATTCGTTTGGACAGCTACTTGAACGTTATTCTGTGTGAAAATAGCGTTCTCAGTATTAGGTCCGTTCATTATGATTGAGGCCGGATTGTTCGTGCCAGAGTAAGAACCAGCGCCGGTGCCGGTCCAGCCGGCGAAACTGTAACTGACCTGATTATTGTTGGTTGGTGTTGCATTGATCGAAATAGCTGCTCCGCTGTTTCTCCAGCCACTAGTCGGACTTACGGTACCACCGCCGGTTCCGCGGGTAATAGTCAGGTAATATTGCGTCTTGAATGTCGCGGTATAGGTCTTGTTAGTGGTCGGTGCAACAGTGTGCGAGATAGCTCCGCCATCACTCCACTTTGTCCACATGTACCGAACGCCTGTGCCACCACTCTGCGGGGAAGTTGTGGCAATGGTATGACTCGAACCGGACGCCCAGGAAAAGGTTTGTGTCGAACTGTAACTAGTGCCGTCAACAGTGAAGGCAAGACCCGCGAGAGCGGTTTGGACAGTCACCTGGACCGTAGGTGGGGATCCCGGGATCTGGATGCCGACAGATATTGGCGAGCCTGTCTTAAAGAAGCCTACTGTCGCAGTTGCGGTTTGCGGCGGTTGGTCGGCATCGAACCGGAAATTATACAGTGTGCCCCAGCGAATCGCATTCGCGTTTTGATTTTGTGCAAACGTCTCGGTTGCCCATGTCAGTGAATTCGTAGTCTGAGTGGGAATCCACGGCGTGCTGCTGTAACCGGCATCATTTTGTGTTCCGTCGTTTGCCCAGCCGGGATGCTGAGGCGGCGCGTGAAACCCGATATTGCTGGCGTTAACTCCAGCTCCCAAAGGCACACTGAACGATTGAATCGCCCGATCAAGGTTCTGGTTATACACGGCATATTCATAATGCCAGACCCCAGCGGAGGGGTTGGTCACTTTGCATCCGAGCAACCCGATACCGTCATTGCCCGGATCAGGTTCCATTTGGTTAATCGTCGCGCCCGCCCAGGCTTCGATAGCAGGCTGCATTTGCACTGCGGATCCTACTGCAGAAAAACTGAATGGGGAACTAGTGCCAGTCACACTGAACTGACGATAGGAAGCGTTGTTATACATGTTGCACTGCCCGGGATTTGCCTGGCACCAGGCATACTCATGTGGCGTGACGTATTGCGCTTCGACAAAATAGGTCGCGCCAGGATTAAGCGTTGTGTTCAAATCATTGATCTCGACAAGAAGTCGATGCGAGACGTCTGTGTGAACATGGCCTGTGTGATCGTTTGGCGGTGTTGGCGAGTCTCCGCGCGGGAAGGAGCCAGTGAAGGGATTTATCCACGCCCGTGAGCCGAGACTGTGGGTCGTGCCTCCGGAGTTCAAGCTAGCGCTATACGGATCGGAACAACCGGAACCAAGATGAGTGCCGTTCACGCCATTACAGCCAAAGCCACAGAAATCCTGTGAATTTGCAAAGAAGGCATGTTTGACTGACGACTGCCCGATCTGTTCGAACCGCTCGGTGTTGTCAGTTCCGCCGCTCATCCGATACAGATTTTGCGGGATCACAGGATGATCATTGTCCGGCAATTTAAACCAATCCAAGTCCACCTGTCCGTGATTACAGGAGACTGTTTGGACCGCGAGGCCGACCTGCGTTCCAACGGCATTATCAAATTGCGCCAACCCGGAGAGGTCTCCAACGATGACATCGGGGCCCGGTTGTGTGCCAACCGCCGGCATCACCACCGACTGCGGCTCGCCATTCAAAACCTGATCGACCTCAATCGGCTGCATCGCTGCCGCAACCGAGATTTTCCCGACCACTAAAGCCGTGTCCGATGGGCGTCCTAACGCCTTTGCAAACTCTTTTGAGATCAGAAGGCGCCCACCGCGGATGCTCAGTAACTGCGACCCAGCGTCGTAATCATAGAGATTTCCTTCAATATTAAAAAACACAAACCCGCTCTTACCATCGCGTACCACGATGTCGAAAGCCTCGCTCCAGTCAATCTTTTCGACCACCAGCTGATTGAGTGATGCAATTAATGCCGCTGGAAGGGGGACGCTATTTTGTGGGATCAATCCCATGGAGCCCAAGGTAGGACCGCGCAGCGCATTGTTAAAAATTAGAATCGGGAAAAACGAATTCGCCGCCACCGCAAAACGCAATGTCTCTACTTTTTCCGTCGTGGAGTTGATTCCGTTAAGCCGGTTCAGATCGATGTCCATCGTCGCGCTGCCGCTCTTCACAATCATCTTCTGAAGTATTCCGCTCCCCGCCTCAGCAGGACTCTTTCCCTTCCCAAAATCACTCGAACCCGCTTCAGGCGGGCCAAAAAGCAAAAGCAACGTGAGCATGAGACCAGTGAGCATTATCTTCATCTCGGGTCCTCCAGATTGGTCTGTTGGTAACAAGCGCCGAGGAAAGTCAATCCGAATTTTTGTTCCTCCAGGTGCACGTTATTCTAATATTTTCGGAAAAACCGACAGCGTTTGTCGAGTTTAAAAGTGTCGCGATGTTAAAAAAAAGACCTCGCTTCCGCCGGGTCATCGGAAAGCACGGATTTTCGTTTTCTGCCTAATCAGACAAACGCTTCGTACTTGCCGCAACACTTGCAGTCTTAGACGCCTGTCTGTCGGTCATGAGTCTCGCTATGCTCTGCGAATGCGTTGGACTTTCGCGGTTTTCGGGCCCTCGAAATGAGGTCTGGCTGGGGGCGGAATCGAACCGCCGACACGAGGATTTTCAGTCCTCTGCTCTGCCAACTGAGCTACCCAGCCTTTTGCCTATGAAATCCCCTCGCGATTCACTGACGCTGGGAACCTTCATTGACGGTATGTTGACATTATGACGAGCATCTGCGACTATTTCCGACATGAAGCGACCTTCCCTCGCAGTTCGTCGGTACCGACACAGCAGCACGCATCCATATTATTTGGACCTCCGTGCCTTTAATCAAGGCCGGAAGTTTTTCAAGACAAAAGCAGAAGCCGAAGCAGAGCGAATGCGACAAATCACACTGCGGGAACGCGGCGGGCGTGAAGCAATGGGACTGCCGCTAAATGAGCTTTCAGCAATCGTACAAGCTCGCTCAGCACTCGCGAAACATGGGAAGAGCATCAATGACGCAGCTAGTTTCTACCTCGACCATCTGGAGCGAATCAAGCGCTGCAATATTACGGTCGCCCAGCTCGCAACCGAAGTGCTCGCGGCCAAACAAAAGGATGGCTATGGCGCGCTCTATCTAACGGACCTTCGTAAACGGCTCAATCGCTTCGCTCGTGATTTCGGAATGCGACCAATTGCGGCGATCACGGTCGAAGAATTGGATGACTGGCTTCGTAATCTTGAATGCGCCCCGAAAACTCGCGCCAATTTCCGAGCAAATGTCGGTGTGCTCTTCAGCTACGCCGAGCGCCGTCGAATGATCGATAACAATCCGGTTAAACGCACCAGCGCACCGAAACTGATTGATAAGGCGCCGGAGATTTTTTCCGTTGATGAACTCAGTGCGTTGCTGAAGGCGGCAAGCACTGTCTCGCCCGACGTTGTGCCGATGTTGGCGATTGGCGCGTTTGCCGGTTTGCGTGAATCGGAGATTAAGCGGCTGGACTGGCACGAAGTGAATTTGCAGGG
>Ga0209474_10002065_pt1 | contig 18857 bp, 14 predicted proteins | sample GraSoiAngelo_145_FD_185902 | JGI IMG/M metagenome (GOLD analysis project Ga0209474, IMG submission 185902) | Grasslands soil microbial communities from the Angelo Coastal Reserve, California, USA - 14_1009_05_20cm (SPAdes) (version 2) | ecosystem: Environmental > Terrestrial > Soil > Grasslands... | reverse complement strand
CCCGATCGAGGTGCCTCATGACCTTGCGACGTTGGATTCACATCTGCGTGTCTTACGTCCTTTTCGCCTCGTTGCTTCTTTCGAGCTCCACGGCGGGCGCGCCACAACCCGGTCCCGATCTCAAGCGAGAGTTTCGCGCGATGTTTGCGCGCAGTTACTACCCGGGACGCAGTGGGCAGATCATGATCGTCCCGCGTGAAGGCGATTTCATCACGCGCACGGATCCCGCATATCGCTTCATGCACGGCAGCCCATGGAGCTATGACACGAACATTCCGATGTTGTTTTTTGGCCCGCCGTACATTCGTCGCGGCATCTACCAGGACGCCGCAACCCAGCAGGACATCGTACCCACGCTCGCGGCCCTTCTCGGGCTGGATCTGCCGTCGACGGTCTCCGGTCGGACCCTCACCGGCGCGGTAAATCTGTCGGCAGGCCGGCCGCGCGTCGTGCTTGTCACCGTGCTCGATGGGATGCGCCTCGACTATGTCGAGCGCCATCGGTCCAGCCTGCCGAATCTCGATCGTTTGCGACGCCAAGGGGCGTGGTTCGCAAACACCCGCGTGAACTTCCTTCCCACCGTGACCGCGCTCGCGCATGCAAGCATCGGTACTGGTGCCGATCCTCGGCTGCATGGGATCGTTCTCAATACGCTGTTCGACAAAATGAAGGGACGCGAACAGTCTCCATATCCGGACAGGTCGCCGCGCAATCTAATGGTGCTCACGCTGGCTGATCTGTGGAATCTGCAGACCGGAGGACAGGCGGTGATCATCATCCAGGGGAGCAGTTTCACCGCGGCTGCGGGTCTGGCCGGCCACGGCGCATGCTTGCTCAATGCGCGCCCGACGATTCTTGCAACCTACTCGAGCCAGGGAACCTGGGACACGAATCCCGAGTGTTACAAGGTTCCCGACTATTTGAAAAACCAGAAGGCGCAGGCGCTCTGGGAGTCCGCGGGCGGTCATTGGATGGGTCACGACGTTTCGAATCCCGACGCCGTCAGCCGCTCGGCTCTGTTCCCGAAATTCGAAGGAGACGCTCTGGTTGCCATGATCGAAAACGAACCGATCGGCGTCGATGACGTCACCGATCTGGTGCTCGTGAATCTCAAGTCGGTCGATTTCGTCGGCCATGCATACGGTCCCGAATCTTCCGAAATGGAGGCGACTTTGGCCGAACAGGATCGTCAACTCGGCCGGATCGTTCAGGCGCTCGAGAAGAGGGCGGGTCGCGACGGGTTCGTCGTCGTCATCACCGCCGATCATGGAATGCCTTCAGAGCCGCGTAGTCCTCGAAAGAGGTCCTTCGACGTCGACGTGGTCAAGTCGCTGCACGAGAAATTCGACCCGGAGCGCCGCGCCCTCGTCCGACAGTTCGAGGCGTCGAACAGCGAATTATTCATCGACATGGATCGCCTTCGCGAGTTGCGGCTGACGCTCACGGACGTCAAGCAGTATCTCGAGGCGCAACCTTTCATCTACGCGGCTTTTACCGAAGACGAAGTGAAGCGCGTCGGCGGCGAAGACCGACGTCTGCCCGCCCCTACAGCCATGCGCCGCTAACCTCCGGGCGAATGGATCTGACGAAGCTTGAAGCGCTGGATCTTTCCCGTCGCGGTCTTCGGAAGCGAATCGAGGAACTCCACCCACCGAGGGTACTTGAAGGGCGCAAGGCGTTCCTTGACGAAGCGCTGGAGCTCGTCGGCGCTGGCGCGCGCGCCGGGCTTCAGGACGACGAACGCCTTCGGCTTGTCGAGGTGGTTTTCGTCCTGGTGCGCGACGACCGCCGCTTCGAGGACGCTTGGATGTGCGACGAGCGCTGCCTCGACTTCGGCAGGGGAGACCCATTGTCCGCTCGCCTTGATCATGTCGTCCGAGCGGCCGCAGTAGACGAAGTACCCGTCGGCGTCCTGCTGGTACTTGTCTCCCGTATACGTCCACCGTCCGCGGAAGGCGCGCACGCTCTTCTCGCGGTTGTTCCAGTACGCGATGGCGCTGGAAGGGCCGCTGACGCGGAGCTCGCCTATCTCGCCGCGCGGGACGGGGCGGTCCTGCTCGTCCACGATCTGGATTTCATATCCAGGCACCGGCTTGCCGGTAGTGCCGTAGCGGATGTCGCCCGGGCGCAACGAAAGAAAGATGTGCAGCATCTCGGTCGAGCCGATGCCGTCGAGGATGTCGACACCGTATCGCTCGCGCCAGCGCACACCGATATCGCGCGGCAGCGGCTCACCTGCGGAGACGCAGAAGCGCAACCGTCCGCCGAGATCCGACGCTCCGGAGTCGGCGAGGATGGCCGCGAACAGCGTCGGGACGCCGAAGAACAGCGTTGGCCGCTCCTCTCGCAAGAGGCGCGCGACGGACTGCGGCGTGGGACGGTCCGCCAGGAGCGCCGAGCACGCGCCGACGGAGAACGGGAACGTCATCGCGTTCCCCAGACCGTACGCGAAGAAGAGCTTCGCCGCGGAGAAGACCAGGTCGTCCGAACGGATTCCGAGCACACCCTGACCGTAGAGCTGCGCCGTCTCGACGAGGTCGCCGTGGAGGTGCATCGCTCCCTTCGGCTGGCCCGTGGACCCGCTGGAATACAGCCAGAACGCGACGTCATCGCAGCGGGTGGGCGCGGCTTCCAGCGTGGCAGAGGCATCGGCGAGCAGATCGTCGAGCGCGAGATATCCGGGTGCGCGTTCGCCGGCGACGACGACCGCGGTGAGGAACGGCTGGCCTCGCAGGATGGGCTCGAGCTTCGGCAACAGCGCCGCGCTGACCACCAGCACGCGCGCGCGGCTGTCGCGCAACAGGTAGTCGTAATCGGCGGTGGTGAGCAGCGTGTTGACCGGCACTGGCACCAGGCCGGCTTTCATCGCTCCCCAGAACACGGCCGCCAGATCCGGCGTGTCGAGCATGCACAGGAGCACGCGCTGCTCGATCTCCATCCCGAGCCGCAGCAGCGCGCTCCCCGCGCGATTCGCCCGGTCGCACAGCGCGCCGTAGGTCGTGACACGCCCGTCTTGCCGGAAAGCCGGACGGTCCGGAGTGGCCCGATTCCGCTCCAGCAGGTCCACCGTCGCGTTGTAGGCGTCCCCCATGGCTCGGGAAGCCTACTCCTTTTCAGACCTGCTGGCCCTGCACCTGAGCGCCAAATGTCGACGCGGCGTGGGAGTGATGCCGGGTCGGATGTAGCGGGTATCCGCGCGCGCGCCAGCCGCTGATTCCGCCACGAAGCGGGCGGACGTTGGAGAACCCACGATCCTTCAGCCGGAGCGCCGCACGGGCGCTCGAGACTTCGTTGGGTCAATCACAGGTGAGGATGATCTCGCGGTCGCGCGGAATCTCCTCCGCCCATTGCGTCAGCTCGTCGATGCCGACGACGATCGCCCCCGGCAATGACGTCGGGTTCGCCTCCAGGTCGAGTTGGTGGCGCAGGTCGACGATCAACGGCGGCGTTTCCGACTCGAGCCGCGCGGCGACCGCCTCAGCGTCGACGCGGGGCAATGCCAGGCTGCGCAGCACCCAGTGCCGCTGCGCGATCTTCCACGCGAGCCACAGCCCGAGCGCCACGCCAGCGCCGAGAGCGAACCAGCTGCCTAGCCGGAGCGCGGCATCGAATGCCTGCGTGATTTGCGCCCCGAAGATGTACCCGAGGAAGCCGAAAATGCCGGCCCATAACAGCGCTCCGAGCGCGTCGAGCGCCAGGAAGCGCCGCCAGCTCATCCGCGACATGCCGGCGAGCGGCGGAGCGATCAACGCCAGCCCGGGCACCCACGGCGCCGCGACGAGCGCGCGGGCGCCATGGCGCGAAAAGAGGTCCTCCGTGCGCCGTACGCACGAGTCCGGTTCGATCGAGATACGGCACAACAGGCGCAGTACCGACCCTCCGCGTCGGCGCCCTGCGTAGAACCACGCCGCGTGGCCCACCAGCGATGCGATGACCGACAACGCCACGACTTGCGGCAGCGCCATCTTCCCGTCCCGCGCGAGGGCGCCGGCACCAAGCAGGAGCGGCGACGACGGCAGCGGCGCGCCGAGCTGCTCGAAAAGACATGCCGAGAAGAGCAGGACGTACGCGTTGCGCAGCAGGAAACCGGCCATGGACTCCTTCGATGCACGAACCTGCGGCAAGACTCACCGCCGGAGCAACTCGTCCCCTGTCACGACTTTCTCAAGTGCTCCTCGAAAAAGGCGAAGACGCGCTGCCAATCGCGGACCTGGAGCGTCGGTTCGGCGATGATGTGCGTGATGCCGGGGAGCGGCAGGAAATCGAACGGGCGGCCCGCACGGAAGAGTGTGTCGGCCAGCAGCAGCGACTCGCTGAAATGCACGTTGTCATCCGCGGTCCCGTGGATGATGAGCAACGGTCGCGAGAGACCCTGCGCGTACGCGAGCAGCCCGTTGCGCGCGTAGTCGTCCGCGCGTCCGGCGGGCGGAGGAACTCCGAGATACCGTTCGGTATACGCTGTGTCGTAGTTCATCCAGTCGACAACGGGTGCGCTCGCCACGGCCGCGTGGAAAACGTCGGGTCGTCTTTCGACCGCAAGCGCGGACATGAACCCTCCGAAGCTGTGTCCGAAGATGCCGACGCGCGTCAGATCGAGCGCGGGCTCGACCTTCGCCAGCGCCTGCAGCACGGTGACTTGGTCCTCGAGCGGCACTTCCGCGAACCGGCCCAGGATGGCGCGCTCCCACGCGTGTCCACGCCCGGTCGTCCCGCGGTTGTCGATGCGCACGACGACGTACCCGTGATCGGCGATCCACTGGTCGACGAGATATCGCGGACTGAACGGCACGACGCTCGGCGAGGTCGGGCCGCCGTACACCTGGAGCCAGACCGGGTACTTGCGCGTGCGATCGGACGTGCGCGGCGTCACGACTGAAGCGAAGAATCCCGGCGGCGGTCCCACCTTCCGTACCGCGACGCGCGGCAAGAAGGGGTACGGTTCGTTGATCGCCGGCAGCTCGCCGACGACGGGTCCGCCGCCGCGCAGCACCTCGTCTTTGACCGTGCCGTCCGACGACGACGTGGTGCGCACCCACACGTTCGACTCCCGCGCGAACTCTCCGATGTGCCGATCGGGGCCGCGCGTGATCGGGCGCGGCGAGCCGCCGCCGAGCGGCACTTCGTAGAGCTGAAGATCCTGCGGCTCGGGGCTTCGTTCGACGACGGCGACATTCGTTCGCTCGTTCACGTGAACCAGACCGTCGTAGCCGAAATCGAGCGACGTCAGGCTGCGGAGCAGACGTCCATTTGCGTCGTGGAGCTGCAGCTGCCATTCGCCGTTCGATTCGCTGCTCCACAAGAAGCCCGTTCCGTTCGCGATCCACTGGTAATCGTGGACCGCCTCGATCCACGCGTCGTCGTGCTCGCGCCACAGCTCGCGCGTCTTCCCCGTTTTGGGGTCGACGGCCACCAGCGCCAGGTCCTTCTCATCGCGACTGAGCAGCTCGACGGTGAGTGGGGCCTCCGGTTGCCAGTCGACGCGCACGACGTACTCCCACTTCTTCCTGTCGAGCTCGATCCACGTCGTGGCGCCGCCTTGCGCACTGGTGATCCCGAACCGCGTCACGGCATTGGCCTTTCCGGGGCGTGGGTAAGGAGTCGGATCGACCGGCTTCTCGGGATGAGCGGGGTCGCCGATCCAGAGCTTCTCGACGGCTGTCGAATCCGCTTCTTCCCAGACGACCGAGCGCGAGTCCGCCGACCACCACCACCCGGTGTATCGGCGAAGCTCCTCCTGCGCGACGAACTCGGCCTGTGCATGCGTGACGAACGGAGTGGCGCCACGCGTGATCTGCACCTCGGGTCCTCCGTGGACCGGCGCAATCCACAGCTCACCACCTCGCACGAAACCGACCTTGTTCCCGTCGGGCGACAGCCGCGGGTCGAAGACCGGTTCGCCGTGTGCGCCCGGTCCCGCGACCTGGCGCGCGGATCCACCCCCGATCGGCAGGAGGAAGGCGCGTCCCGAGATCGACACCATGATGAGCTTGCCGTCCTGCGACAGGTCGTAGCTCGTGAAGCCACGCGAGGTGACGCGCATGCGCTCACGGCGCGCCGCCTCCTCGGGCGAAAGCTGCTCGCCGGCTCCGCCCAGCACCTGCTCGGGCGTGACGAGCTCGCGGACGCGCGCCGTTTTCACGTCCATGGCGAAGAGGCGAAGCTCCGGATTGCGCGGCAGGGCGCGCAAGAACAGCACCGCGCTTCCATCGGGCGTGACGCGGATCGAAGTGGGACGCCCGAGCTGCCACGCGCGCGTCTGCGCGTAGTCGGTCAGGAAACGAAGATCAGCATCCTCTTGCGCCAACGCGCTGGAGGAGAGCGCGAGGCAGAGCAACGCGGCTTTGTGCATGCGGCGCGCACATTGCCATGGCGGGCGTCGCGGCGCACGCGCCACTCACCCGCGGCATCTGCCGGCAGTGCGTTTGTCGAACGCCCGAGCGACTGCGCGATCTCACGCTCGCATCAGCGCGGCGCCCCAGTGGAAACCAGAGCCGAGCCCGACGAAGCAGACCAGGTCGCCCGGCTTGATGCGCCCGCTCCTGCGGCACTCGTCCAGCGCGATGGGAATCGTCGCTGCCGTCGTGTTCCCGTATTTCTGGATGTTGTTGTACACGCGGTCGTTCGGCAGCCCGAGAACGCGCTGGACCATCTCGTTGATGCGCAGGTTCGCCTGGTGCGCGATGAGCAGGTCGATCTCGCCGACCGAGATTCCCTGCTTCTTGCAGAGCTCGCGAACCACCTCGGGCATGCGGGCCACGGCGAGCTTGAAGACGGCGCGCCCGTTCATCTCGGGTACGTGCCGCCACTCGCGCACGTCCCCCTCGCTGACGTACGGACGGCGCGCGAATCCGACCCCTGGCACATACAAGTCACGGTAGTTCGCGCCGTCCGAGTGGACCTGGAAGGCGAGGAGGCCGCGGTCGTCGCCGCCGCCCTGCCGCAGGACCACGGCTCCGCCCGCGTCGCCGAAGAGGACCGTGCGATCGCGGAACCGCGTGCACGCTGCCTTCTCCTCCTCGTCAGGCGGCTCTCCGCCGCGGCCGAAGAGGTAATCCCACTTCGTCCACGGCATGAACCCGGAGTGCACCTCGGCGCCGACGAGCAGCACGGTGCGCGCTTGTTCGGCCTTGATCAGCGCGTCCGCGACCTGCAGCCCGTAGATGAATCCAGTGCACTGCTGCCGCACGTCGAGCGCGGGGATGTGGCCGAGCCCCAGCTTGTCCTGCAGAAGCCCGCCGCAGCCGGGGAAGTAGTGGTCCGGCGTCATCGTGGCGAAGACGATGTAATCGATTTCGTCCTTCGCAATGCCTGCATCCTCGATCGCTCTCCGCGCCGCGCCGGCGCCGAGGTCGCTCGTCGTCGTGCCCTGCTCGACGTAGTAGCGCGTCTCCACGCCGCTCCGCTCGCGGATCCATTCGTCCGACGTATCCATCAGTCGGGCGAGTTGATCGTTCGTGATGAGGTGTTCGCCGGTAACGAACCCGCTGCCGACGATCTGCGTGCGCATGGCCTCTCCTTGGGCCGCGTGTCGTACCAGAGTGGGGCCCCGGCCGTCGCGCCGCGTTGCGGCAGGCTGGCGGCCTGCGTGCGCGTCATTCTATCGGAGAAACGCAGGGCCGGTTCGGCTCAATGCCGCAGTGTCGCGAGCGCGATCATCCCTCCAGCGACCGACACGCCCGCGCAGATCCACATCGCGCGCGCAAAGCCGGCGGCCAGCGATTCGGGATCCGGCGAAGCGACGCCCGCCAGCAGAGGGAGCAAAGCCACGGCGAGCAATCCGGCGATGCGTGCCACGGCAGTGTTCACGGCTGCGGCGACTCCGGCGTGGCGTTCCCCGGAGCCCGCCAGCACGGCGGTCGTGAGCGGCGCCACGGTCGCGGCGAGCCCGATCCCGAGCACCACCACGCCGGGAAGGACGGCAGCCGCGTATCCGGATGCGCGCGCTACGCCCGAGAGCAGCGCCATTCCTGCGCCTACTGTGATCGGACCAATCGTCATCGGCCAGCGGTACCCGATCCGCGATGCGAGCTTGCCCGCGGGCGGCGAGAGGAGCAGCAGGAGCACCGTCAGCGGCATGAGCGCCGCGCCTGATGCGAGCGGCGAGTACTCCAGCACTTGCTGGAGCTGCAGCACGAGCAGGAAGGTCGAGCCGCCCAAGGCGAAGTACACCGCCAGCGTGACCGCGTTTGCTCCCGAGAACTGCCGGGAGCGGAACAGGCCGAGGGGCAGCATGGGTTGGTGCCGCCGCGCCTCGATCCAGATGAATCCGATGAGGCAGACGACGCCGGCCGCCGCCGCGGCGGAACTACCGGGTCCGGTGCCGCGCGCTTCGATCAACGCATAGACCACACCCGCGAGCCCCAGCGTCGCGGCGCCCGCTCCGGCAACGTCGATGCGTGTCGAACGCGCTGCGCGCGATTCAGGCACGCAGCGCACGGCAGTCCAGATCGCCGCGGCAGCGAGCGGCAGATTGAGGAAGAACACCGCTCGCCACGTCCACGCCGAGATGAGCCATCCGCCGACCAGAGGACCCAACGCGGTGGTCACGCCGGAGAGGCCCGCCCAGGCCCCGATGGCCTGTCCCTGCTCGTCGTCGTCGAAGCTCTGACGCAGGACTGCGAGGCTGCCCGGAACGAGCAACGCGGCCCCGGCGCCCTGCACGGCGCGCGCAGCGACGAGCCACCCGATCGATGGCGCGAAACCGCACGCCGCGGAAGCCAGCGCAAACCAGCCGAGCCCCAGGACGAACATCCGCCGGTACCCGAACACGTCTCCGAGGGAACCCCCGAGGAGCAGCAGCGCGCTCAACGTCAGGAGGTACGCGTCGACCGTCCACTGCAGGCCGGCCATTCCGGCGTGCAGCTCGCGCCCCAGCGTCGGCAACGCCACGTTCACGACCGTCGTGTCGAGGAAAGCGACGCCTGAACCGAGGACTGTGGCCAGCAGGATGCCGCGCCCGTGCGCGCTCTGTAGCCGCACCGTCACAGGCGCAGACCCCGTGGCACGAAGGCGCGTCCGAGCAACTCGAACAGGGCCTGGACGAGCACCGCCAGCAGCGCCGCGGGAACGGCGCCTTCGAGGATCAACCCGAGATCCGCCAGGCGGATGCCCGTGAGGATCGGCTGCCCATATCCGCCGGCGCCGATGAGGGCGCCCAGCGTGGCGGTGCCCACGTCGATCACCGCCGCCGTCTGTATCCCGGCGAGGATTGCGGGAGACGCGATCGGGATCTCCACGAGCCGCAGACGCGCGAGGCGCGGAAGGCCGAGCGCTTCTGCGGAAGCGCGTACCTCGGGAGCGATGCCGGAGAGTCCCGCCGCCGTGTTCCGCACGATGGGCAGCAGGCTGTACAGGAACAGAGCGGCGATCGCAGGACGCGCTCCGATGCCGAGCAGGGGAATCATGAAGACGAGGAGCGCGAGCGAAGGGATGGTCTGCACCAGACCGACGGCGCCGAGCACCGCCTGGCCCGCGCGCGGCCTGCGCGCCGCGGCGATGCCGAGCGGGATTGCGACGACGACGGCGGCCGCCAGAGATACGCCGACGAGCTCCAGGTGTTCGAGCGTGCGCGCCGCGATACGCGCGGCGCGCCCCTCGGTACGTGTTGGCGCGGTGACTCCCAACGTGCGCTGCAGGAAGTCGGCCGCAACGCGCGCCTCCGCCTCGTGCCGCAGCTTCACCCGGCCGTTCATCTCGATCATGTCGCGCGCCGAGATGCGGCCCTCCAGGCGACGCAGCGCGCTCGCGCCAGGCTCGGGAAGATCCTTCCGCCACAACAGGACGGCTTCGTACTCGGGAAAGAAATGCCGCACGTCTTCGAGCACCACGAGGTCGTAGGCCGCGATCTCCGCGTCCGTCGTGTAGATATCGGTCGCATCGACGGCCCCGTCGGCGAGCGCGCGGTAGGCGAGATCGTGGTCGAGCCCGCGGACGTCTCGCTGCGGCAGGGAGTAAGCGCGGCGCAGCGCCGGCCAGCCGTCCTTGCGATCCATGAACTCGTTGCTGAAGCCGAGCCGCACTTCGGGGTGCCGCGCGAGGTCGGAGACGGTCCGGACGCCGAGCCGCTCGGCGACGGTGCGCTTCATCCCGATCGCGTAGCTGTCCGAAAAACCGAGCGAACGCGACATGACGATGCCGCGGTCGGCGACGCGCTGCCGCAAATCCGGTCCGGCGCCGGGCAGCAGCTCTTGCGTCAAGGTGCCGGTGTACTCGGGATACGCATCGATCTCTCCCTTGAGCAGCGCGTCCCACAGGACGCGCGATCCGCCCAGCTCGCGCCGGTGGACCGCCTCGATGCCCGCCGTGCGCACGAGCTGCGTGGCCATCTCGGCGACGATGACGGATTCGGTGAAGACCTTCGACCCGACCTGCACGACTGCGAGGAGCGCGAGCATCATCGCAACCGCTCCAGCGGCGCCCGCTGCGCGTGGACGAAACGCGCGACGTACGGATCGGCGGGCGCCCTCGACAGCTCCTCGAACGTGCCCTGCTGCGCGATGCGTCCGTCGTGGAGCAGCGCGATCCGATGCGCGAAGAACGCCGCCTCGCCCAGATCGTGCGTCACCAGGACCACCGTCTTGCGCAGGTGCTCGAAGGCCGCGCGCAGATCCCCTTGCAGGTCGTAGCGCGTCACCGGGTCGAGCGCGCCGAGCGGCTCGTCGAGGAGAAGCACCTCGGGGTCGAGCATCAGCGCGCGCAAGAGGCCCACGCGCTGCGCCTGGCCTCCCGAAAGCTCCGCCGGGTACTGAGCCAACGCCGCGGGCGGCAGCCGCGCGAGCTGCAGCAGCTCCTGCACGCGCGCGTCGATGCGCTCCGCGGGCCACCCGAGCCAGCGCGCGACGAGCGTGACGTTCCCTTCCGCCGTGAGGTGCGGAAAGAGCCCCCCGCCCTGGACTACGTAGCCGATGCGGCGGCGGAGGGCGGCGGGCTCGAGCGACGAGACGTCGTCACCGCGGAAGCGCACTACCCCCTGATCGGGCGGCAATAGGCCGAGAAGCAGCCGGAGCAGCGTGGTCTTGCCGGCGCCGCTCGGGCCAAGGACGACGAGCGTCTCTCCTTCGTCCACGCGCAGCGAGAGAGGACCGAGCCGCCCGAAGCGGTGCGCAACCCCGTCCAGCTCGAAGACGGCCGGCACGGCTTCTTGTACTCGCGGCACGCCCATTTGCAATGCGCCGGAGCGCGCGCCATCGTGCGCGGCCCGGAGGTGCATTGATGCGCCGAGTGTTCGCATTGTTGCTCGCGGTGGGTTGCGCGACGGAACGGGGTGGCGGGTCCGCGCCAGGAACACCGCAGCCGGGTCCGAGCCTCAACCCGACCGCCGCGGCTACGACGGCGACCCCCGAGCCACCGGCCGCGCAAGCGCAAGTGCCCGCGCTTCGTCTGCCCGAAACGGTGAGGCCACTCGGTTATCGGCCGACGCTGACGGTCGTCCCGGGCCAGGACCGCTTCGACGGCACGATCGAGATCGACATCGACGTGTTCGCGCCCACCTCCGTGATCTGGCTGAACGCGCAGGACCTCACGGTCTCGGCGGCGGAAGTGCGCGTGCAAGGCGCCGCGCTCCCGGGGCGCGTCATCGGTCAACAGAGAGATTTCGTCGGCATCGCTTTCGAGCGGCCGCTGCCATCCGGCCAGGCAACGCTCCGTCTTTCCTACGCGGGCCGCATCTCGCGGCGCGACAGCGCGGGTGTCTTCCAGACCGAGGAAGCTGGCAACTGGTACGTGTCGACACACTTCGAGCCGATCGACGCCCGGCGCGCGTATCCTTGCTTCGACGAGCCATCCTTCAAGGTGCCTTGGCACCTGACGCTGCGGATCAAGTCGGGCCAGCGCGCATTTTCGAATACGCCCGTCGAGTCGCAGCGCGAGACGGCCGACGGGTTTACCGTCGTCACGTTCGCGCCGACGAGACCGCTGCCCAGCTATCTGACGGCTTTCGCCGTCGGCTCGTGGGAGCGGCTCGACGCCGGCAAGGCGGGGCGTTCGGCAACCGCCGTCGGGGTGATCGCGCCGCGAGATTTCGCGCCGCAAGCGCGCTTTGCCACGCAGGTCACGCCGCAGGCGCTCTCTCGCCTCGAGGCGTGGTTTGGAATCGCGTACCCGTTCGAGAAGCTGGACGTCATCGCCGTGCCCCTCGGGCGCGGCGCCATGGAGAACGTCGGCCTGGTCACCTTCGGGTCGACGCTGCTGCTCGTGCCGCCGCGCGAGGAGACACCCGCGTTCCGCCGCGCGCAGACCAGCGTCACCACGCACGAGCTCGCGCACATGTGGTTCGGAGACCTCGTCACCAACTCCTGGTGGGACGACCTGTGGCTCAACGAGGCGTTCGCCACCTGGATGACGTTCAAGACGCTGGAGTCGTGGCACCCCGATTGGGGAGCGGCGCTCGACCGGGTTTCGGCGCGCGGGCGCGCGCTCGGGGCGGACAGCCTGCTCAGCGCGAGGCGCATCCGCCAGCCGATCGAATCGGACGACGACATGCTCAACGCGTTCGACGCGATCACGTACCAAAAAGGCGCTTCCGTCATCCACATGTTCGAGCAGTTCGTCGGCGCGGAGAAGTTCCAGCGCGGCGTGCGGCGCTACCTCGAGGCGCACGCGTACTCGACGGCGACGGCCCGCGATTTCCTCTCCGACGTGTCCGGCGCTTCTGGCGTCGACATCCAGAGCGCGTTCTCCAGCTTCCTCGATCAAGCCGGCGCACCGCTCGTCACCGCGCAGGTTCGATGCGAGCCGGGGCGGCGTCCGACGCTGCAGCTGTCGCAGGAGCGGTACTTTCCACTCGGCCTCGAGCCCACGGCGCAGCAAAGCGACGCCGTGTGGGAGATTCCCGTCTGTGTCCGATGGAGCGGCGGCCGTACCTGTGCGCTGCTCGCTACGCGCTCCGGCGCGGTCGAGCTGCCGGCCGCGAAATGCCCGACGGATCTGGTCGCGAATGCAGCAGGCGCGGGGTACTATTACGTCGCGGCGCATCAGGAACGGCTGCTCGCGGATGGCGGAAGGAAGCTGCTGCCCGCCGAGCGGATGGCCGCTTTCCAGGACCTGCGGGCGCTCGCCGATGCGGGCAGGCTCGGGTACGGCGAGCTGCTGCGCGTCGCGGAGCAGCTCGCGCGCGATCCGCACCGGCAGCTCGTGGAAGCGACCATCGCTGTCGCGGGTGGACTGCGCGATGCACGGCTCGTTTCCGCGTCCGATCTCGCGCAGTACCAGCGCTGGATCCGCGACGTGTACGGCCGCCGCGCGCGCGAGCTGGGATGGACCGCGAGGCGCGGCGAATCGGAAGAAGCGAAGCTGCTGCGGTCGTCGCTGTTCAAGGTGCTCGGTGACGCCGCAGACGACCCGCAAGTCGTGTCGATGGCGCGCGACACGACGCGCGCGTGGCTCACGGACCACGCGTCCGTCGACGTGACGCTCTCGGAAGCGGCGCTCCTCGTCGCGGCTCAGCACGGCGATCGGGCGCTCTTCGATGCGATGCATGCAGCGGCGCGACTCGAGCGGGACCGCCACGCGCGCGAGATGCTTCTCGGCGCGATGGGTAGCTTCCGCGATCCGGCCATTGCGCGCGACGCGATGCGCATCGCGCTCTCTGACGAGTTCCCCGCGCGCGAAGCCATCGTCGTCGTCTACGCGGCGACGCATTCCGAGGCGACGCGCGGGCCTGCCTATGATTTCGTGCGCGAGCACTTCGGCGAGCTCGTCGGGAAGCTTCCCGCGCGCGAAGGCGCTGGTCTCGTCGCGGCCGGCTCCGCGCTGTGCGACGACAGCAAGCGGGCCGAAGTGGAGTCGTTCTTCCAGCGGCGCATCGCCGAGCTGCCAGGCGGTCCACGTCGCTACGCGCAAGCCGTCGAGCAGCTTCGCACCTGCGCCGCTCTGCGGGCAGCGCAAGCGCCCGCCGTCGCCAGATTCTTCGCAACCGCGCACGCGGCGCGGTAGATTGCCCGCCGTGGCGATCAGCAAGGAAAAGCGGAAGTACACGCGCGTCCGACCGCGCGGCATCGTGGCGCACGTGCGCGCGCCGGCGAGCGCGTTCGCGTGCCAGGTGGAAAACCTCTCGGCGGGAGGGCTCTTCCTGCGCACCGAGCAGCAACTTGCGCGCGGGACTGCTCTGCGGATCGAGCTGGTGAAGCCAGGCAGCCGCAAGCCGATCGAGCTGTCGGGACTCGTCGTCGGCGTGATCTCGCCCGAAGAAGCCGCGACGGCGCGCTTCATGCCCGGGGTCGGCGTCCAGTTCACCGACATCGAGTCGCAGGAAGCTGACCGGCTCGAGGAGCTTCTCACGTCGGTGGGCATCGACCCGTCGCAAGCCGTGGTCGCGCCGCAGCTCCGGCGCGCGCAGCCGGGCGTCGCCGCGCGGCCCATGCGAGCGGGCTCGCCGGACGAGGTCGCCGAATCGGCTTCCGGCGAAGCGGCGACGGACCCCGAAGCCATCTTGCGCGACATCAGCGAGGCGCTCGAGGCGGAAGAGGCACCGCTGGCCACGTCGAAACCGGCTCTCCCGCCGCAGCCTTCTGGGCCGCCGCCTCCCGCGGCGCAGCCCCAGCAATCAGAGGCGGCGCGGCTGATGACGCAGATCCGCGGCCTTTTGTTCCAGCTCGCCGACGCGCAGGGGCGCCTGCGGCAGCGAGAGGCCGAGATCGAAGAGCTCCGCGCTCAACTCGACGACGCACGGAGGCAGGTCGACCAGCTGCAGCGCGGGTCCGAACCGCGGCGCTTGAATTGAACGCTGACTCGTCGAGGCGGCGTTTCGCTACACTGCGCTGGTGACTCGCGGCATCGCGCTCGGGTTGCTTGCGGCCGCACTCTTCGGCGCGAGCATACCCCTGACGAAGTTGCTCGCGGGGAGCGCCGACCCGCTGGTCGTCGCCGGACTTCTGTACCTCGGTGCCGGCGTCGCGCTGGCGTCCGTTCGCGCCATTCGTCCACGAAGCGAGGCGCCGCTCCGGCGCGCGGATGCGCCGACGCTCGTGGGCATTGTGCTGTCGGGTGCCGTCGTCGGCCCGGCGCTCCTCGTCGTCGGGCTTCGTCGGCTGCCGGGGATTCCCTCCGCGCTGCTGCTCAACCTGGAGGCGCCGATCACGGCCGCGCTCGCGGTCGTCATCTTCGGCGAGCACCTGGGTCGCAGGGGCTGGGCAGCCCTGGCCCTCGTCGCGGCGGGCGCGGGGGCGCTCACCATCGCGCCAGGGGCGCTGCGCGTCGACGTGCCAGGAGCCATTGCGCTGATCGGCGCCTGCACGGCGTGGGCAATCGACACGAACCTGACGCAGCGTCTATCGCTTCGCGATCCCGTCGCGTTGGTCCAGTTCAAGGGCCTCGCGGGAGGAACCTGCACTCTGCTGGTAGGGCTCGCTGGGCGCGGCGCGATGCCAGAGCCGCGCACCACCGTCGCCGCGCTTGCCGTCGGCGCGCTGGGATACGGAGCGTCCGTCGTGTGGCACGTTCGCGCGATGCGCACGCTCGGAGCCGCGCGTCAGTCCGCCTTGTTCGCGACGGCGCCGTTCGCGGCGGCCGTGCTGTCGGTCCCGGTCCTTGGCGAGCGCCTCGCGTGGCGCGACGGCGTGGCGGCCGCGCTGATGGCGGGCGGCATCTTCCTTCTACTGCGCGAGCAGCACGCGCACCGGCACGTGCACGAGCCGATCGAGCACGACCACCTGCACTTCCACGACGAGCACCACCAGCATGCGCATGACCCGGGTATCACCGAGCCACACAGTCACGTGCATGCGCACGATCCTCTGGAGCACGCGCACCCGCACGTCTCGGACCCGCACCACCGTCACAAGCATTGAACCGCGGTGCGGGCGGACGTCGCGGGGCAGCCGCGCCGGGTGTAGCTACAAATTCACGCGCTGCATGCCGGCGGCGGGGTACCGCTCTCCGGCGGCGACGCCGCGCGGAGCCACCTCCTCGATGCGGCGCAAGTCGTCGGAGGTGAGGCGGATGCGTGCCGCTCCGGCGTTCTCCTCCAGGTACTTGCGCTTTTTCGTGCCAGGAATCGGCACTACGTCTGGTCCTTGCGCGAGGAGCCACGCCAGCGCGAGCTGCGACGGGGTGCATCGCTTTTCCGCGGCGATGCGGCGCACTGCGTCGACCAGCCGGAGATTGCGCTGGAAGTTCTCTCCCTGGAAGCGCGGATGGTTGCGCCGGAAATCGTGCGCCGGGAGATCTTCCGGCTTCTGGAACCGACCCGTCAGGAACCCCCGTCCGAGCGGGCTGTACGGGACGAATCCGATCCCCAACTCGCGCACGGTCGGCAGGATCTCGTCCTCGACGTCGCGGCTCCACAGCGACCATTCCGTCTGCAGCGCGGAGATCGGGTGCACCGCGTGCGCGCGGCGGATCGTCCGCGCCGATGCTTCCGACAACCCGACGAAGCGTACCTTGCCGGTGCGCACCAGCTCGGCCATCGCGCCGACGGTCTCTTCGATCGGAACCTCGGGATCGACGCGATGCTGGTAGTACAGGTCGATGTGCTCGACGCCGAGTCGACGCAGTGACGCATCGCAGGCTTTGCGCACGTAGTCCGGCCGGCCGTTCACGCCCAGAAAGCTCCCGCCCTCTCCGCGCACGTTCCCGAACTTCGTCGCCAGCACCACCTGGTCGCGTCTTCCGCGGATCGCATTCCCGATCAGGACCTCGTTGGTGAACGGGCCGTAGATGTCGGCGGTGTCGAGGAAGGTAATCCCCAGCTCGAGAGCGCGGTGGATGGTCGCGATCGACTCGGCCTCGTCGCGGCCTTCGTAGAACTCGCTCATCCCCATGCAACCGAGCCCGAGCGTCGACACGCGCAGTCCTTGCTTTCCTAGTTCCCTGGTCTCCATCGAATCGCTCCTTCGCGTTCCGCCCGAGATGCGCGACGTATAGCGGCGCCACCGCCCGTTCGCCGCTGCAGGGCACTAGGGCATGACCAAGGCGGCGCTCGTCTCGTTGACGAAGACACTGGCGGTCGAGCTCGGTCCAGCGCGCATCCGCGTTTGCCGCTGGACAGACCTTCGTGCTGGACGGCGGGGTCGCGGCGACCTGAGCAACCTCGCGTCGGAGTTGGCATCCTGTCGGGTAGGAGGTCCTGAATGGCGTTCAAATCGGAAGACATCCGCGCGAACCGCGAGTACTTCGCTGCGAAGCTGCGCGCTGAGGAGCAGAAGGCCGCCGTGGTTCACTGGGTAAAGAATGAGCCTGGCGGAAACGACATCGTCCTGCTCGACACCCGCGCCCGCGACGCGTTCGCCAAGGCGCACATCCAGGGAGCGATCAGCGTCCCCGCCGAAGAGGTGAAGGACCTCGCCGCGCAGCTCCCGCGCGACAAGACGCTGGTGACGTATTGCTGGAACCATTATTGACACCTGGGCGCGAAGGCCGCTCTGCAGTTGGCAGAGCTCGGGTTCTACTGCAAGGAGATGAACGTCGGTTGGGTGGAATGGGTCGAGGCGAAGCTGCCGGTGCACGAAGGACGAGTCGAGCGCGGCAAGCTGAGCTGCACCTGCTCGCGATTGTAGGCGCCGGCGCGATCGCCGGCGCAGCTCATGGACGGCATGGGTGAGCGAGCCTGTCGTCGACGGTCCACCTCCGCCTCCGCCCTCGCCCGCCGCATCCGCGGGTTTCGTAGCGTTGCGCTCTCGCGACTTCCGCCTGCTGCTGGGCGGGCAACTCGTGTCGCTGACCGGCACGCAGATGCAGCAGGTCGCGGTGGTATGGCAGCTGTACCTGCTCTCCGGATCCCCGCTGGCGCTCGGGATGCTCGGTTTCTTCCGGGTCGCGCCGATCGTCCTTTTCGCGCTCGGCGGCGGTGTACTCGCCGATGCGCTCGACCGCCGCAAGCTGATGCTCGCGACACAGACGGCGCTCGCGTCGGTATCAGTCGCGCTGGCGCTCCTTTCGCATACGAACAGGACGTCGCCCGGAGCGATCTACGCGCTCGCGTTCGTCGCGGGCGCCGCGACGGCTTTCGACAGTCCCGCGCGGCAGGCGCTGGTGCCGCGACTGGTGGAGGGCGCGCAGCTACCGAACGCCCTCAGCCTCTACGTCACCGTCTACCAGATCGCGACGATCGCAGGTCCCGCGCTGGGCGGATTCCTGCTCGCCACGAAAGGACCGACGTTCATCTACGTCGTCGACGTCTTCTCGTACACCGTCGTGGTCGGCGCTCTCCTCGCGCTCCAGCACCGCCATACCGGACGCGGCAGCTCGCCGATCAGCTTCCGCGCCGCGGCAGAAGGCGTGCGCTTCCTGCGGCGCACTCCGGTGATCTGGTCGACGATGCTCCTCGACTTCGTGGCGACGTTCTTCGCGGGCTCGTTGCTGCTTCTGCCGATCTTCGCCGATCAGCTTCTTCGAGTGGGGCCGCGCGGGCTTGGTCTTCTCTACGCGGCGCAGCCGGTCGGTGCTGCGCTCACCGGCGCGGCGCTTTCGGCGATGCGCCCGATTCGGCGGCAAGGCAAGGCGATCCTGTGGGCCATCGGGGTGTATGGCGCCTCCGTCGCGTTGTTCGGAGTCTCACGCTGGTTCTGGGTGAGCTTCGTGCTCCTCGCGCTCTCGGGAGCCGCGGACATGGTGAGCGCCGTGATCCGCAACATCGTCCGTCAGACTCTCACTCCCGACGAGCTGCGCGGCCGGATGAGCTCCGTGGTGATGATCTTCTTCCTCGGCGGTCCGCAGCTCGGCGAAGTCGAGGCGGGAGTCGTCGCGAGGCTCTTCGGTGCGCGCGCATCGGTCGCGTCGGGCGGCATCCTGTGTGTCGCCGCGGCGGCGGCGGCGGCCTTCCTCGTCGCACCGCTGCGTCGCTACGAGGGGTGATCTCTACGCAGCGCCCCGGGCGGCAGCCGGTTGCGCGCGAGGCACGCGCACGGTGAAGCACGCGCCTT
>Ga0209474_10002064_pt1 | contig 18858 bp, 19 predicted proteins | sample GraSoiAngelo_145_FD_185902 | JGI IMG/M metagenome (GOLD analysis project Ga0209474, IMG submission 185902) | Grasslands soil microbial communities from the Angelo Coastal Reserve, California, USA - 14_1009_05_20cm (SPAdes) (version 2) | ecosystem: Environmental > Terrestrial > Soil > Grasslands... | reverse complement strand
TCCTGGATCTCGGGCAGCACGCGCGGCGCCCGCTCGGCGGCCAGCAGGCGACCGAGCCCGCGGATGAGCCGGTGGGGCGCGGTGTCGGGCCAGGGCTGAGAGCCGTGCCCCGGCTCGCTGCGCGCCGTCAGCCGGAGCGGCAGCCCCGTCTTCTCGGAGATGATGATGATGCCGAACGGCGCCCGGTAGCGGCGGTCGTGCTCGATGCCGGCCAGCTCGGACAGCGCGTACTCGGCCCCGGCCAGCCAGGCCGGACGCTGCTCGGCGACGAAGCGGGCGCCGAACGCGCTGCCGGCCTCCTCGTCGGCGGTGGCCAGGAAGATGAGGTCGCGCTTGAGCGGCACGCCTGCGCGCTTGATCGCCAGCGCGGCGGCCAGCTGCAGGATGCCGGTCGACTTCATGTCGAGGCTTCCGCGCCCGTAGAGATAGCCGTCCTCGATCACGCCGCCGAAGGGATCCACCGTCCAGTAGCGGCGGTCGGCATAGACCACGTCGATGTGGTGGTGCAGGACGATGCCGCCGAGCGAGCCGTCGCCGGACAGGCGCGCGACGAGGTTGGCGCGGCCGGGGGCCGACTCGACGGTCTCGCTGGGGATGCCGTCGGCGGCCAGGACCTCGGCCAGGAAGCGCGCGCCGGCGATCTCGTTGCCGGGCGGATTGGTGGTGTCGATCGTCAGGTAGCGCTGCAACAGACCGACCGTCTCGTCGCCGAGCGCGCGCCAATCGAGCATCGGCCGCTCCTCACACGTGCGGGCTGGGACGCCCGACGTGGACGTGAGCGCCGGTGGCGACGCCCGGGCGGGCCGCGCGGAAGGCCAGGAACGGGATGCCGTGCGCGCGCAGGTAGTCCACCAAGGCGCGGCCCTCGATGCTGTCGGGATGCACGGCGACGTCGAGGGCGTCGTGGTGATCGAACCCGAGCCGGTCGTGCACCGCCGTCTGGCCGAGCGCGCTGATGGGCAGCGGTCGTCGGAAGCGCTCGGCGAAGAAGCGCTCGAGGACGGGCAGCTGGCCGAGCGACCAGGGTGCGCGGCCCTCGTAGCGGAGGAGCGTGGCCCCGGCGGTGAGCGTGCCGGGCGCCGCCGGCGGCAGCGCGGCCAGCTCGCGCGCGGCCTCCGCCTCGCTCACCAGCGCGTCGGCCTGCGCCATCTCGGCGCGGGTCCGGGCGGCGGCCGCGCGCACCTCGTCGAGCGCCCGCTCGCTGGCCGAGACGTCGATCGCCGCGATGACGCCGCGGGCGACGAGCTCGCGGTCCCGCGCCAGCCGCGTCTCGGCGCGCTCCACCGCGGCCTCGCGCAGCGGCAGCAGCTCCTCGAGACTCTCGCGGTAGCGACGCGCCGCCGCGGCCTGAGCGGCGCGGGTCGCCTCGACCTCGCGCTGCTCGGGCGGCACCGGCGCCGTCGCCGCGCCGCCGGCGCCGAGCGCGGTGGCGAGGAAGCCGAGGGCGAGCAGCGCGCGCGCCGGCCTCACGCGGCCCCCGCGACGCGGATCGTGGCGGTCATCACGTGGCGGGCGCCCGGCGCCAGCGTGACCGCGTCATCGGCCGCGTTGGCGGTCTCCACGCACACCATGCGTCGCCAGTCCTCGGGCTCGAGGTCGCCGATCTCGGCGGCCTTGGCGGACCACGGATTCCACACGACGGTGCTCGCCGACCCCGTCTTGTCGACCGCCAGCCGCCGCCCGAGGGCGCGGTCGTCGACGACGCAGCGCGCGCGGGTGCCGAGGAAGACGCGGTCGGTCTCGCCGGTCAGCCGCAGCGGCTCGGCGCCGTGGCGCTTGCGCGTCATCGCGTCGACCTTGTCGATGTAGGCCGTGTCCTCGAGCCCGGTGATCGCCACCGCCCGGATGTCGCCGACCGTGAGGTACGTGTGCAGGGCCGCTTCGAACGTGAACGGCGCGCTCGACGGGTTGACGATCTCCAGCGTCAGGCCGAGTGCGTCGCCGATCGTCACGCGGTAGCGCGCGCGGAACGCGTGGGGCCACACGGCCCGGGTGGCCTCGTCGTCGTCCAGCGCCAGCTCGAGGCCGACGGTGCCGTCGGGGGCGGGCTCGGCCCGCACCAGCCGCCACGACCGGGCGCGGGCGAAGCCGTGCATGGGCTTGGCGCGGTCCGTCGCGTGCGGACCGAACCACGGAAAGATGAGCGGCACGCCGCCGCGGATGGCCTTGCCCGGCGCGTAGGCGGCGCGCGCGGAGAGAAACAGCACCGGCGCCGCGGCGCCGCGCGGCTGCCAGCGCGTGACGTGGGCGCCCTGCACGTAGACCTCGGCATCGGCGCGGGCGCCGCTCACGCGCAGGCGCTCGAGTCCCCCGGCGCCTGCTTCCACCACGACCGGCTCGGTCATCACCGCTCCTCCACGGCCTTTCCGCCCACGCGAAGAGTACCTCAGATGTGAGCGGTGCGGGTGGCGCTGGAACGCCACCCGATGTGGAGGGTCCGCCCCGGTCACCACACCCCCCAGCGTTCCGCGCGCGCCACCGACGTCGTGGCGCGACGCTGCGCGCGGCCCGGCATTCTTGACTTCCCGCGACCCGAACGAATAGGCTCGTTGAAAGTCTCGAAATTTTCGCGCGGACGACCGCGGGCCGATGCGACCCCTCCTCTGGAGGAGAGGCCACAGCATGGCGAAGCTCGACGCCTTCTTCAAGCTGATGTTCGACACCGGCGCCTCCGACCTGCACATCGTGTCGGGGCAGCCGCCGATCTTGAGGGTGCACGGCGACCTCGAGCGCGTGAAGTACGACCCTCTCGACGACGAGCACCTGCGGCAGATGCTCTACGAGATCGCGCCCGAGCAGAAGATCAAGACCTTCGAGGAGACGGGCGACGTCGACTTCGGCTACGAGATCCCGAACGTGGCCCGCTTCCGCGCCAACTACTTCATGCAGAAGTACGGCTGCGGCGCCGTCTTCCGCCAGATCCCGACCAAGATCCTCACCGCCGACGAGCTCGGGCTGCCGCCGATCCTCAAGAAGTCGGCCATGCTGCACAAGGGCCTGGTGCTGGTCACCGGGCCGACCGGCTCCGGCAAGTCCACCACGCTGGCCGCCGTCGTCGATCACGCCAACAAGCACCGCAAGGACCACATCGTCACGATCGAGGATCCGATCGAGTTCGTGCATCAGGCCCAGGGCTGCCTGGTCAACCATCGCGAGGTGGGCATCCACACGCGCTCGTTCGCCGCCGCCCTGCGCGGCGCCCTCCGTGAAGACCCCGACATCATCCTGGTCGGTGAGATGCGCGACCTGGAGACCATCCGGCTGGCGCTGGAAGCCGCCAACACCGGTCACCTCGTGTTCGGCACGCTGCACACGACCAGCGCGTCCAAGACGATCGACCGGGTCATCGAGGTCTTCCCGGCCGAGGAGCAGGCCCAGATCCGCAACGGGCTGTCGACGGGTCTCAAGGTCGTCGTCGCCCAGAACCTGTTCAAGCGCGTCGACAAGAAGGGCCGGTGCGCGGCGCTGGAGATCCTGGTGTGCACCCCGGCCGTCGGCAACCTGATCCGCGAGGGCAAGACGGTCCAGATCCCCTCGGCGATCCAGACCGGCAAGCAGTTCGGCATGCAGACGCTCGACGACGCGATCATGGGCGTCCTGTCGAAGGGCTGGATCAGCCCCGACGAGGCCTACGACAAGTGCAACGACAAGACCAAGTTCCGGCCGCTGCTCAAGAACCCGCCGGACGAGCTGAACCAGTAGGGGGCGCAGCATGAGAAAGCCCGAGATCGACGACCTGCTGGCGGCGATGCTGGAGTCGCACGACAACGTGTCGGACCTGAACCTCACCGTCGACCGCCCGCTGCAGGTCGAGGCGGCCGGCGAGCTGGTGGCGGTGCCGGTCGATCCGGCCATCGAGAACTTGACGCCGTTCCAGACCGAGATCTTCGCGCTCAACCTGGTCAACAGCGATCGGCGCTTGACCGAGATGCTGATCAAGTCGGGCTCGTGCGACACCTCGTACTACCTGCCGGGCAAGGCCCGCTTCCGGGTGAACATCTTCTCGCAGCGCAGCAACTACTCGATGGTGCTCCGGAAGCTCGAGACCACCATTCCCACCATCGAGGGCCTGCGGCTGCCGGAGGCGTTCAAGAAGATGCCGGCCGAGAAGAACGGGCTCATCCTGATCACGGGCGCCACCGGCTCCGGCAAGACGACGTCGCTGGCGGCGCTGCTCAACGAGATCAACGCGACCAAGGCCGTGCACATCGTGACGCTGGAGGACCCGGTCGAGTACGTGCATCCCAACCGCAAGGCGACGTTCAACCAGCGCGAGCTGGGCCTCGACTACGACACCTTCGCCAACGGCCTCCGGGCCGCCCTGCGCCAGGCGCCCAAGATCATCCTGGTCGGCGAGATGCGCGACCACGAGACGGCCGAGCTCGCGCTCAAGGCCTCGGAGACCGGCCACCTCGTGCTCTCGACGCTACACACGCCGGCCAGGCGGTCAACCGCATCGTCGGCATGTTCGACAAGGACGAGGAGAAGCTGATCCGGCAGCGGCTGGCCGACACCATGCGCTGGATCGTCGGCCAGCGGCTGGTGCCCAAGGTCGGCGGCGGCCGCTGGGCGGTGCACGACATCCTGGCCAACACGATCCGCTCCAACGAGCTCGTCCTGCTGGGCGAGCAGGACGGCAAGACGTTCTACGACATTCAGGAGGTCGGGGAGCCGTTCGGCATGATGACGTTCGACCAATCGCTGCTGCACTCCTACGAGGAGGGCCTGGTCACCGAGGAGACCGCCGTGAACTATTCCACGCGCAAGGCCGTCGTGCAGCGCGGCATCGACACCATCAAGCAGAAGCGCGGCGAGAAGACCACCGACGTTCAGGGCCTCCGGCTGGACGCCGACTACAACCGCTCGGTCTTCGGCGCGAGGAAGAAGTGAGCCCCGAGGGCCAGGCCGAATCGCCGTTCGAGGCCCGGCTGGCGCTCGTCTGCGAGGACGCGGCCGAGCGCCAGTCCGTCATCAAGGCCGCGCTCGAGCAGATCGGCTTCGCGATGCTGGCGGCCAAGAACGCCGAGGACGCCATCCAGCGCGTCCGCCGCGACACCTACGAGGTCGTGATCATCGACGAGCAGTATCAGGGCGCCGGCCCGCTCGACAACCCGGTGCTGGCGGCGATGCGCACCATGCAGATGTCCCAGCGGCGCTGGATGTTCGTCATGCTGCTCGGCCGCCAGTTCAAGACGTTCGACAACGCCATGGCCTTCGCGCGCAGCGTGAACGTGGTGGTCAACCTGAACGACCTGCCCCACCTGCCGGCCATCCTCAAGAAGGGCATCACCGACCACGTGGAGTTCTACCGGACCTTCCGCCAGGTGCTGGCGGAGGTCGGCAAGCGGTAGCGCTCGACGGCGGCGTCGCGCTCTAGCGGGGGCGGCCGAAGGACGTGAGGGCGGACGCGGCGGCCGCGGGCCGGGTGGGTCGGCCGACGGTCGGGGGCTTGCGGCGCAGCGCGATCGAGAGCTCGAAGGTCCGCTCGCTGTCGGGATCGGCGTTGAAGACGCCGATCCACAGTCCGCCGAACTCCCTGCCCAACCCCTCCAGCGTGGTGCCGCCCGTGCGGTGCTTGCGTGGCACCAGCGGCTCGCTCTTGCCCGGCGCCGGCAGGGGGATCAGCCACGCGTGATCGGTGGGTGCGTCGTTCTCCTTCAGCTTGATGTCGACATCGGGCGGATCGTCCAGCGGGCTCTCGGCGAGCTCGACCACGAAGAAGCGCGTGGTGAGCGGACCGGCCGTCGTGGTGAACAGATGCGGGCCGACGCGGTCCTTCCAGGAGGTCAGGGCCTGGGTCGTCTCCTGCCGGCTGCCGAGCGTCGGCGGGCGCGTGACGATCTCCGTCTGGGCGTTGCTGTCGACGAGCCGGCCCTGCACCCACGGACCGGGCGTCGGCAGCGCGTTCACGACGACCTCCTTCACGAAGTCGGGGTACGTCTTGTAGAGGCGGCCCTCGGCGACGATGTAGAGGTAGAGCTCCTGGCCGAGCGGGAACGACTGGTCCTTCGGCCGGGTGGTGAACTGGGGATTGAGCCGGGTGAGGGCCTCGCGCACGAAGCCGTCTTCCTGCTTCTCGATGTGGGCGAGCAGGAGCGCGTAGCCCTCGGCGAGCCGCCCGCCCTCGTGCTCGACGCTCTCCTGCAGAGGCACGGACAGCAGATAGGGGAAGCGCTCGAGGTAGGCGCGCGAGGCGGCGGCGAAGCTCGCCCCGCCCTCGCGCATCTGGCGCCAGCCCTCGCGCGCGGCGATCCACCACCGCGCGCTCTCCTGCGCCAGCCGCTCGAACCGCTGCTCACGCTCCCGGCGCGCCTCCGGCGTCTCGACGGAGATCCTGTCGCCGGACAACCGCATCTCGCCCACCGTATCGCCGACGCGGGCCACGCCGGGCCCGGCGCCCACCGGCGGCGCACCGGTGACCACGGGCGCCGACACGATCGGGACCGCCGGCGCCACGGGCGTCGCCGTCGCGTCCGGAACGGCCGGTGGCGTGGCGGCGACCGCCTCCGGGCGGGGCGGAGACGCCACATAGCCGGCGTCGGCGGGCGCGCGACCGTGCCCGCGCGGCTCGGGGACGGCCGGCACCTCGTCCTCGCGGCCGAGCTTGCCGCGTAGCGCGGCCAGCGCGAGCGAGCGCCCGAACGATTGCGTGATCGCGTCCTGCAGGGAGGCGCAGCGGTCGTCGTCGAGCACGTTCCAGCCCTCGGCCAGCGCGACCACCTCGGCGAACGGCTGCAGCGTGGCCGCGAGCGTCCTCGTCGCCTGCTCGACGTTCCGGGGGCCGGCGCCCGCCAGCATGCCGTGCAGCTCACGTGCGCGGGCCTGGCACTCGGCCAGCGGAGCGAAGCCCTTCTCCTCGCGATGGATCAGCGCCATCACGCGGTCGAGCACGGCGAGCGCCTCCTCGCGCGTGTCCGTCCATGCACCCAGGAGCATGCGGCGCTCCTCGGCGGCGGCGATGGCAGACAGCACGGGCTCCAGGTCGCGCAGCGTGCCGAGGCTCTCCACGTCGAGCGCGACGTCCAGCGCACCGGCTTCCTGGACCATGGCGGTGCGAAGCTCGGTGAACGCCCCGCGGGCGGCACTGAGCTCGTCGAGAAGGGCCGAGGACGGCGGCAGCTTCGCCGCGAGGGCGGAGGCGGCGTCGGCGGCGCGCGAGCCGAGTGCGGCGAAATCCGCCCGCAGGGCGGACAGTCGCCGCCCGAGATCCTCGCGGGCGTGCCTCACCGTGTCGTCTCGAGCGCGATCGGCGTGGTCACGATCGCCCTAGTATGCCATCAGGCTCGGGCAACTGGTCAGAAGCTCCCCACCATGAACTGTCAGAAATCGGGCACTCCGCCCGGGCCCTCGCGCTGCGCCGGCCGCGCGTAGGTCAATGTCGGAGATCACTTAGATCGAGATCGCCGTTTGGTATCGCGCTTGCCTTGTCACCGGCCAGCCCGGCGGCAGGGCGCCGAGGCGCCGAGGGCGCCTCTGGCCCGCTCCAGCCTCGCGGCGGTCAACGAAGGGGGAGAGTGTCATGCGCCCTGACCGATGTGTCGTTGCACTGCTCGGCGCGCTCGCGCTGAGCGTGAGCCTGTCGCGGCCGGCCGCCGCCGGCGAGCCCACCGAACAGCTCCGCGGCCGCATCGACCACGTGGTCGCCATTCTCGACAACGGCGAGCTGAGGGCCAACCCGGGGGCCCGGCGCGAGGCTCTCCGCGGCGTGGCCGCGGAGATCTTCGACTTCACGGAGATCACCCGGCGCTCGCTCGGCCAGCACTGGCACACGATGGCGGTGGCGGACCGGGACGAGCTCGTACGACTGCTCACCTCGCTGCTGGAGCGCTCGTACATGAGTCGCATCGAGCAGTACAGCGGCGAGCGGATCGCGTTCGTCGGCGAGGCCGTCGATGGCGACCACGCGACGGTGCGCACGCGCTTCCTGGGCAAGGGCGGCACCGAGATCCCCGTCGACTACCGGGTCGCGCGGGTGGGCGATCGCTGGCTCGCCTACGACGTCTCCATCGAGGGCGTCAGCCTCGTCGCCAGCTACCGGGCCCAGTTCAACAAGATCATCCAGACCTCCTCGACCCACGTGCTGGTCGAGCGTCTCCGCGCCAAGCAGGAGTGATAGACTCTCCAGACCCTTTCGACAGGAGGCGTTGGCGATGACCGCGTCGGTGCGACCGTGGGGGCTCTTCGGGGTGGTGGTCGCGGCGTTGCTCGCAGCAGGCGGACCGGCGTGGGCCGGCGCGCCGACCGAGCAGCTTCGTGTCCGGATCGATCGCGTGCTGAAGACCCTCGACGACGCGGAGTTGAGGCAGGACGCGCACGCCGCCGAGCGGCGCGTCGTCATCCGGGGCATCGCCTACGACACGTTCGACTTTCGTGAAATCTCCCAGCGCTCCCTGGCCCGGCACTGGCAGGCCCGGACGCCGGCCGAGCGCGAGGAGTTCGCGCAGCTCTTCGCCGACCTGCTCGAGCGCTCGTACATCGGCAAGATCGAGATGTACAGCGGCGGTGAGCGCATCCAGTACGTGGGCGAGGTGGCCGACGGCGACCAGGCGGTGGTCCGCACGAGGACCGTGGCCCGGCAGGGCATCGAGGTGCCGGTCGACTACCGCATGCACCGGATCGGCGACCGCTGGCTGGTCTACGACGTGGCCCTCGAGGGCGTGAGCCTGGTGGCCAATTACCGGGCGCAGTTCAGCAAGATCATCCAGACGTCCTCCTACGGCGACCTCGTGGCCAAGCTGCGAGCCAAGAAGGAAGAGGGACTGCAGGCCGACGCGGCGGCCCAGAAGCGCGCGGCCAAGTAGCGCCGGCCTCGCCCGCCGGCTCAGCGAGCTCGGCTTTTCGCGCCCGCCCTCGCTGCCCTCCCGGTATCGCTTCGACCCTCTCGAGCGGATGCGCCAACGTGCGGAATCCGCCCCGTGGCCGGCCGCGTACGCGTCAGTGCCAGCTTCGCCGAGCGTGGCAAGGCCTTGAGCGCCGCCTCGCGACGACTCGCCTCGGCGCGGTTGCGGCACGGACGCCACCACGCGAGCGCCACCGGGCGGCGCGTCCGCGTATACTTCGACGCCGACCCGGCGTTGTGGGCCGCGACGCGCCGATCGAGGGAGTTCGTGATGCCGGCGTAGAGCGTGCCGTCGGCGCAGGCGAGGAGGTAGCAGAACCATCGCGCGGACGCGGCGAGCCCCATCCGCACCGCAATCTAGCATCCGGAGCGGCCGCGCGGCGGCAGGGATCAGCGGCGCCGACCTCGAGCGCCGGCGGGCGACGACGTTCCGCCATGAACCCGCCCGCCGCGTGCGGAGCGCCACCGCCGCACTGGCCTTCGTCCAAGCCGTCGGCTTCTGCTCGACGTTCTACCGCTTCCCCGAGGGGGTCGCGTGCCTGTGGGAGGCGGTGGTCGGCCGGCCGAAGCCACGGTGGCCCCGGCGCTCACACCACGACGACGGCGTCGGTCTCACCTGGCAGCTCAAGGACGACCTGCCGGCCGCCAGGCGCGTCTACTACGGCAAGCTCCTGCGCGGCCGCCCGCTGCTCGTCGCCCTCGACGTGTTCCCGGCCTTCTACGCCCTCGTGCGCGGCCGGCAGCGCGCGCGGGACTACCTGGTCGAGTACCAGGCCGGACGTATGTCGCTCACGGCCCGCCGGCTGATGGACGCGTTGGTGCGCGAGCACCCCCAGTACACGCGCGAGCTGCGTGCCAACACGTTCCTGCTCGAGCCGAGCCGTACGCGCGAGTTCGAGCGGGCGATGGCCGAGCTACAGCAGGGGCTGTGGCTGGTGAAGAGCGAGGAGCGCTACGAGCCGACGTTCTCCTACCGCTGGGAGCTCGTGGAAGCGTGGCTGCCCGAGGCGGTCGCCGAGGGCCGCCGCCTGCGCCGCGCGGCCGCGCTCGACCGGCTGATCGCCCGCTACGTCGCCGGCGCCGTCTTCGCGTCCCCGCGCCGCCTGGCGCACCTGCTCGGCGTCCCCCTCACCGAGGTCGAGGCGTCGGTGAGCCGCCTCGTCCGCGGCGGCGCCCTGCGCGAGGCCCCCGTCGAGGGGTGGCCGGGGCGGTGGGTCCTCGCGGTGCGGTAGCACGGTCGGTCCTGCCTTACAGGTTTTACAAGGCCGCAGACGCTGGCACGCGTTTCGCTCCGCTGTTCTCCGCCATGAAGAAACGCAAGAAGTCCGGCAAGCGATCTGTGCCCGACGATCCGCAAGCGCTTGCAGAGCGCGCGCGCGCCGAGGGTGGGCCGGAGGAGGACCTGTTAGGGCCACCCGCGCGGGAAACGATCATGCTGCGCGACGACCGGGAGAGGGAGCTCGAGGAGGAGCTGGCGCTCCACACGGAGTCCAGTCCGAAGCTGACCGCCGGCGATCTGGACGCGGATTGGCAGCGGGCGGCCACGGTGGGCGAGGAAGCGCCCGGGGGCACGGTGGCGACGCCGGACCAGGACGTGGTGGACGAGATCGGCGGCGCTCTCGGCGTGCCGCGCGCGCCCGACGAGGAGTTCCGGCCGTCCACCGAGATCCTCGAGGGACGCGACCGCAACCGATGGGAAGAGGAGGGAGGGGCATGAGGACGACTTTGACGTTCCTGAGCGGCGCCTCGGTCGGCGCCGGACTGATGTACCTGCTGGATCCCGACCGCGGCGACGAGCGACGGGCGGACCTGCGCGACACGCTGACCGACCTGAGCGAGAGCGAGGTGGTCGAGCGGGCCGTCGAGCGGGCGCGACGCCTGGAGCCGATGGCCGCCATGCGCGATCTCGGCGGTGGGATGCTGGAGCGCGCGTCGGGCTGGCGAGCGGCGGATGCCCAGGCGGCGCTCACCCGAGCGGCGCGTCGCAGCGGCCTCGGCGACTGGACACAGCTGGGACGGCGGCGCCGGCCAGCGCTGGACACGCGCGACTGGGCGCTGCTCGGCGGGCTCATCGGCGCCACGGTCGTCGGGATCTGGCTGGCGCGGCGGGCGAGGCGCGGCGGTGACAGCATCGAGGTCGTGCGGACGATGACCATCGAGGCCCCGGTCGAGCGTGTCTACGAGTTCTGGAGCGACTTCGAGAACTTCCCGCGATTCATGTCGCACGTGCGGGAGGTGCGGCGGACGGGCGGCGACCGCACGCACTGGGTCGTGGCCGGCCCCGGCGGGGCGCCGATCGAATGGGATGCGATCGTCACGCGGCGCGTGCCCAACGAGCTCATCGCCTGGCGCACGGTCGAGGGCGCGCTCGTCGAGCACAGCGGGGAGGTGCGCTTCCGGCCCGCCGGCCCCGGCACGACCCGCGTCGAGGTGCGGATGACGTACCAGCCCGTCGGCGGCGCGCTCGGCCACGGCGTCGCGTCGCTGTTCGCCAGCGATCCCGACCGGGTGATCGGCGAGGACCTCGCCCGCCTGGCCGCCCAGCTGCGGGGCCAGCGGCCCGCTGTCGGAGAGACCGGCACGTGGCGCTGAACGGCGGCTCCGTGGTCCGGGTGGCGGCGGTCGGCGATCTCCACTGCGGCAAGGAGTCGCAGGGAGCACTGCAACCGCTGTTCGCCCGGGCCACGGAGGCCGCCGACGTGCTCGTCCTCTGCGGCGACCTCACCGACTACGGCCTGCCCGACGAGGCGCGCGTGCTGGCTCGCGACCTCGCCGGCACCGTGCGGATCCCGGTCCTGGCGGTCTTCGGCAATCACGATTTCGAGTCGGGACATGCCGACGAGGTGCACAGCATCCTCACCGAGGCCGGCGTGCGGATCCTCGACGGCGACTCGGTCGAGATCAACGGCGTCGGCTTCGCGGGCGTGAAGGGCTTCGCGGGCGGCTTCGGCGATCGGGCGCTCCAGTCCTGGGGCGAGCCGGTGCTCAAGCGCTTCGTGCGCGAGGCCGTCGAGGAGGCGCTCAAGCTGGAGGGCGCCCTCGCCCGCATCCACGCGCCCCGGCGCGTCGCGATCCTGCACTACTCGCCGATCCGGAGCACCGTCGACCCCGAGCCGCCCGAGGTCGTGCCGTTCCTGGGCTCGAGCCGGCTGGAGGAGCCGATCAACCGCTACGCGGCCGTCGCGGCGTTTCACGGCCACGCGCATCACGGCACGCCGGAGGGCCAGACCAGCACCGGCGTGCCCGTCTACAACGTCTCCGTCCCCGTGCTGAAATCGACGTTCCCCGGCCGGCCGCCGTTCCGGCTGCTCGAGATCGCGGTGCCCAGGGAGGAAGCGGCGCCCGCCGCTGCCGTCGCTTCGTGAGCGTCGCCGAGACCGCGCTCGATCCCGTCTCGCGGGAGTTCTATCGCCACGTCATGCGCGAGCTGGAGGCGCGGGGCATTCCGTTCCTGGTCGGCGGCGCCTACGCGTTCGAGCGCTATACGGGCATCGGACGTCACACCAAGGACTTCGACCTCTTCCTCCATCCACGGGACGTCGAGCGCGCGCTGGCGGTGCTGGCCGCCGTCGGCTGCGAGACCGAGCTGTCGTTCCCCCACTGGCTGGCCAAGGCGCGCTGCGGTGACGACGTCGTCGACCTGATCTTCAGCTCGGGCAACGGCGTGGCGCTGGTGGACGACGACTGGTTCCGCGACAGCGTGGCCGAGCGGGTCCTCGACGTGCCGGTCCGGCTCATCCCGGCCGAGGAGATGATCTGGTCGAAGTCGTTCGTGATGGAGCGCGAGCGCTACGACGGCGCCGACGTGGCCCACGTGCTGCGCGCCTGCGCCGACACGCTCGACTGGCCGCGCCTGCTCCGCCGCTTCGACGCGCACTGGCGCGTGCTGCTGCACCACCTGCTGATCTTCGGCTTCATCTACCCCTGCGAGCGGACGCGGGTGCCGGCGGCCGTCATGCGTGAGCTGATGGGGCGCCTCGATGCCGAGCTGACGCGTCCCGCGCGCGAGCGCGTCTGCCAGGGCACGCTCGTCTCGCGGGCCCAGTACCTCGTCGACGTCGAGCACTGGAACTATACCGATCCGCGCCTCGCACCTCACGGCAACATGACCGCCGACGAGCGCGCTCGCTGGACCGCCGGCATCTGCGAGGACGGCCCCCGCACGACCGAACAGCCCGCCCCCAAAGCCGCCTGACAGAGCCCTCACAGAGGAGCGTCGCGGCTTTGCCGCGGCGCTCCGAACGCTTGGGGGGTTGGGGGGCCATGTCGGGGCCCCATGTAAATGAATCCGAGCGTCACCGCTTCGCCCGGACGCTCCGAACATTCGGGGGGTTTGGGGGGCCCTGTCGAGGCCCCCCAAGTCCAGCCAGATCGAAACGGCCGCGGGGGGCGTTGAGCGGCGCCCACAAGTCGCCGAGGCGGCGAAGGCGGGCCGGCACGTTATCCATCCGGAAGTCGTCGAGCGCGAAGCCCCGGGTGACCTCCTCCCACGTCACCGGCGTCGAGACGGTCGCGCGCGGGCGCGGGCGGACGGAGTACACCGAGGCCAGTGTCCGCCCCCAGGCGTTCTGGTTGTAGTCGACCAGCACGCGCCCGGCCGGGCGCCGCTCCTTGCGGTACACCGCGGTGAGGAGCTTCGGATGCCGGCCGGCGACGTCGAGGGCGATCGTCTTGCTCACTGTCCACACGTCCTTCTGCGTCGGCCCCCGCACGATGGGGACGTAGACGTGGAGTCCGCGGGAGCCGGTGGTCTTGACGAACGTCGGCATGCCGAGCGCGTGCAGCGTCTCGTTCACGACGAGGGCCGCCTCGCGCAGGGCATCGAACGGCACGTCGCCGACCGGATCGAGATCGAAGTGCAAATAATCCGGCCGGTCGACGTCGTCGCAGCGCGCGTACCACTGGTTCAGGTCGATGCAGCCGAGATTGATCACCCACAGGAGCGCGGCGACATCGTTGATGACGGGAAAATCGATGACGTTGCCGGACGCGTGCTCGATCGCGCAGGTCTCGATCCAGTCGGGCCGCGGGCGCGGCGCCCGCTTCATGAAGAAGAACTCGCCGCCGGCGCCGTTGGGGTAGCGCTTCATCACCATGGCGCGATCGCGGACGTGGGGCAGCAGCGCGGCGGCGACGTCGGCGTAGTACTGCAGCAGGTCATGCTTGGTGGCGCCGATCTCGGAGAAGAAGACCTTGTCGAGGTTGGTCAGGCGGACGCGCCGGCCGCCGACGTCGAGCTCGACGTCGCCCCGTGCCGGGGGGATCGTCACCGCCGGCACCGCGCGCGACCGCACGGCCGCCGTCTTGCGGACCGTGGCCGGATGGTGGTCGCGGGTGGCCCGTCGCTTGTCGGGGGCGACGGCGCGGCGCGCGCGGGGCATCACCGCACCGGCGTGAGGCGCGGGGGGCGGGGGCCGTGGCGCACGGCCCCCGCGATCGGCACGTACTCGAGCTCGGCGCCGGACCGCACGCAGCGCAGGAGCAGCCCGCCGCGGCTCATGTCCCCGCGGCCGACGAACGCCGTCGGAAACGTCAGACGCTCGCCGAACACGCCGAGGAGGACGTCGACGTACTTGTCGGAGGCGATCGAGCCGAGCAGCGTGACGACGCCGCCGGGACCGAGGGTGTCGGCCACCGCGCGGGCGGTGGCGAGCAGCGGCTTGCGGTACCGCGGATTCGCGGCGTGGATGTCCACGCGGGCGGCCGCCCGCAACGTCGCCAGCGTGACGCGGGCGTCGGCCGGGCGCAGGCCCGCGTTGGGCGTGATCACGAGCGGGACGCCGAAACGCTGCGCGTAGGCGAGCTTGCCGCGGAAGTACAGCCCGGACAGGAAGCTGAAGACCTCGCCGATCGGCGCGCCTTCGGGGCTGCGCAGGCGACGGGCCAGGTCGAAGGCCGCCCGCGGCGAGTACAGCAGCTGGGCGCGCTCCCCGCCGCTGTTGGCGGGGGAGAGGAAGAAGACGCGAGGCGGAGCCATGCCGGAGGTCACGACGCGACTAGGGGTCGGTGCAGTCGTCGCGGGCGCCGCAGTTCAGGCACACGATCTTGCACTGGCGCTCTTCCATCGTGGCGCCACAGCGCGCGCACGTTCGCGCCGGCGGGGCGGGGACAGTCCGGGCGGGGCGGTGCAGCTCACGGGCGCGCGGCTCGGTGGTCATGGGCCCAGAGTGAACCGGCGTCGGGTCACTCGTCAATTCGGAATGGACCGGCTCGCTCCGCGCCGGCCGTACACTAGTCGTATGGAGCCCCAGTGGTCCGATCCGGAGTTCCTCGGCGCGGTCTTCGCGCAGACGGAGATCATCCGCAAGCCGCTCATCGGCGTCATCAGCGGGTACCACGTGTTGCCCTACATCCTGGTGGCGCCCGAGCACGAGCGACCGAGCCACGCCGTCGAGGTGCGCGGGCGGATCAAGGTGTCGCCGCGGCTGGTGATCGCCGCCGGCGGTGACGGGCCGACGTACGGCGAGCTCTTCGGCGAGCGCGAGCTGATGGATCGGCGGCTGGTGGCGCGCATGTTCAGCTTCCGCTACGCCTCGAAGGTGATGCTCGAAAGCGAGGACCTGGCGATCCGGCGACAGGAGCACGACTCGGCCCGTCACCTGGAGCGCGTGCTGGACGAGCTGTCCCGCCGCGAGGTCATCGACACCGGCGTGATCGTGTCTCCGGACGCCCGCTTCTATCCGGTCTCCCTCGACCGGTTCATCCGCGAGATGCTCGACCAGGAATTTCGAGAGTAGCCAGCAGCTCGGCCAGGGCCACCGGATCGACCGGCTTCACGAGCAGCGAGTCGAAGCCGGCCTCGACGGCGCGCTGCCGATCCTCGGGCTGACCGTAGCCGGTCAGCGCGATCAGCAACGGCCGCCGGGGGTCGGCCGCGCGGACGCGGCGCGCGACCTCGTAGCCATCGATCCCCGGTAGCCCGATGTCGACCAGGGCGATGTCGAGGTCCTTGGCCCGCACGATCTCCAGCGCCTCCGTGCCCTCGGCCGCCACCTCGACGGTATGACCGTCGAGCTCCAGCAGCATGCGCATGGCCTCGCGCGCGTCGGCGTTGTCTTCGACGATCAGGATGGAGCGGCCGGGCATGGCGGGGTTCATTTGACGGTGCTTCCTTCACCGTAACATCGCTGACAAGTCAGGCGGCCGCCTTGACGGGGGCGAGCCAGGATGTTATCAGTCATGCGCACTTATCGCCCGCAGGAGGGTCCCCCGCATGACGCTCAGAGCCCTCGGATCCCTCGTCCTGATCGCGGCCGTCGCCGGCGGCATCCTGCCGGCCGCCGCCCAGGGTCCAATCCGCATCGGCGCCTCGCTGTCGCTGACCGGGACCTATGCGGAGCCGGGCCGCTTCCAGTCGGAGGGCTACAAGCTCTGCGAGAAGGACCTCAATGCCCGGGGGGGCCTGCTCGGCCGCAAGGTCGAGATGGTCGTCTACGACGACCAGTCCATGCCCGCCACCGGCGTGCGGCTCTACGAGAAGCTCATCACCGAGGACAAGGTGGACGCCGTGATGGGGCCGTACTCCTCGGCGATCAGCGAGGCGGTCGCCAACGTCACCGAGAAATACAAGAAGGTGATGGTGGCGCCGCTGGCCGCCACGACGTCGATCTTCAAGAAGGGCCGCCGGTACGCGTTCATGATCGTCTCGCCAGCCGAGGTCTACCTGGAGGGCCTGGTCGAGATCGCCGCGAAGCGCGGCTACAAGACGATCGCGATCATCAACGAGGACACGCTCTTCCCCAAGTCCTCCGCGCAGGGCACCGAAGAGCTAGCCCGGAAGGCCGGCCTGCAGGTCGTGTTCAAGGAGGCCTATCCCAAGGGCAACCAGGACTTTTCCGGCCTGCTCACCAAGCTGAAGGCCAGCAACCCCGACGTGCTGGCGGCCGCGACGTACTTCGACGACGCCGTCGCCATCGCCCGTCAGATGAAGGAGCTCGACGTCAATCCCCGGATGTTCGCCGTCACCGTCGGCGGCGACATTCCCAGGTTCCAGGAGCTGCTCAAGCAGACGGCCGAGTACATCTACGGCTCCTCGCAGTGGGAGCCTACGCTGCCGTATCCCGGCGCCAAGGAGTTCCACGACGCCTACCAGAAGGAGTTCAAGCACGAGCCCAGCTATCACGCCGCCGCCGGCTACGCCGGGTGCGTGATCTACGCCGAGGGCGTGAAGAAGGTCGGCAGCCTCGACGCCGACAAGGTCCGCGAGGCCCTGCTGGCGCTGAAGACACGCACGATGTTCGGGGACTACCAGGTCGACAAGGACGGCGCCCAGGTCGCCCACAAGACGGTGCTGCTCCAGTGGCAGGAGGGCAAGCGGGTCGTCGTGTGGCCCGACGACCTCGCCAACGGCAAGCCGCGGTTCCCGCGCTGAGGCGCGTCGCCGCGCGGCGGGGCGCATGAACGTCGTGCTCACGCCCGTGATGATCGGGCAGGTGATCATCTCGGGCATCCTGGCCGGCGCCCTCTACGCCATGGTGGCGCTGGGGCTGGCGCTGATCTTCGGGGTCATGCGTGTCATCAACATCGCCCACGGCCCGTTGCTGATGCTGGGCGCCTACGGCACCTACTTCCTCTGGCAGACGACCGGCGTGAACCCGTACCTCACGCTGCCGGTCACGATGGCCGCCCTCTTCGTGCTGGGGGTGCTGCTGCAGCGGGCGCTGGTGTTCCGCGTCGTCGACGCGCCCGAGCTGTCCTCGCTGCTGCTGACCTTCGGCGTGTCGATCGCGCTGGTCAACGTGGCCCAGCTCGCGTTCACCTCCGACCTCCGCGCCGTGGAGTTCCTCACGGCCTCGTTCCGGCTGGGGCCGTTCGCGTTCTCGAAGTCGCGCCTCGTCGCCTTCGCGGTGGCCGCCGTCATCACCGCCGGCGCCTTCGTCTTCTTGCAATCCACCCGGCTGGGCAAGGCCATCCGGGCGACGTCGCAGAGCCGCGAGGTGGCGATGGTGTGCGGCATCGACGTGCAGCGCATCCACCTGCTGACCTTCGGGCTGGCCAGCGCGCTGGCGGCGGCCGGCGGCACGCTCATCGCGGTGATCGTGGCGATCCAGCCCGAGATGGGGCAGGTCTGGACGTTCAAATCCTTCCTGGTGATCGTGCTGGGGGGCGCCGGCAACTATCCCGGCGCGCTGGTCGGAGGACTGCTGCTCGGGCTGGTCGAGCAGCTGGCCTCGCTGTTCCTCACGACCCAGCTCTCGGAGGCGGTCGCCTACGTCCTGCTGGTTCTCGTCCTGCTGATCCGGCCGTCGGGGCTGCTCGGAGGACGCCAGACATGAGCGCCCGCCGTCCGATGGTCCTCGTCCTGATCGCCGTCGGCCTGGCGGCGCTGGCCGCGTATCCAACGGTCGGCACCGGCTACGGCGTGCGGGCCATGCTGCAGCTCTTCATGTGGATCGCGCTGGCCGGCTCGTGGAATCTCGTTTCCGGCCTCACCGGCTACGTCTCGTTCGGCCACGTGGCGTTCTTCGGCATCGGCTCCTACGCGACGGCGATCCTCATCACGCGGGCGGCGTGGCCGTGGCTGCCGGCCTCGCTGGCCGGCGGCGTCGCCGCCGCGGTGCTCGCGCTGGTGATCGGCTACCCATGTCTGCGCCTGAAGGGCCCCTACTTCGCCATCGCGATGCTCGGTCTCAACGAGGTGCTGCGCGTGCTCGTCTCCTACTTCGAGGGCCTGACCGGCGGGGGCCTCGGCCTCTCGCTGCCGACCCTGCAGGCCACGCTGCCGATCTACTACGTCATGGGCGCGACGGCCGCCGCGGTGACGCTGCTGACGTACCTGATCCTCACGTCGCGCTTCGGCCTGCGGCTCATGACGATCCGCGAGGACGAGATCGCCGCCGAAGCGCTGGGCATCGACACGTTCCGTCACAAGCTGTCCGCCCTGCTGCTGTCGGCGGTGGGCCCGGGCATCGCGGGCGGGCTGGCCGCGCGGGATCAGGGGTACATCGAGCCGATCAGCGTCTTCCCGCTGGCGACGACGATCACGATGATCGTCATGGTCCTCTTCGGCGGCAAGGGGA
>Ga0209474_10002063_pt1 | contig 18860 bp, 11 predicted proteins | sample GraSoiAngelo_145_FD_185902 | JGI IMG/M metagenome (GOLD analysis project Ga0209474, IMG submission 185902) | Grasslands soil microbial communities from the Angelo Coastal Reserve, California, USA - 14_1009_05_20cm (SPAdes) (version 2) | ecosystem: Environmental > Terrestrial > Soil > Grasslands... | reverse complement strand
ATTCAAACGGGCAAGGTGAAGTAGCAAGCCGGTTTATCGGCTCCGCCGCCGTTTTTTCAGCCCTCAAGCGCGATCTCAGGGATCGATCAATTTATCGCGTCAATGCACCTCACCGCGAGCGACGGTGTGTTGGCGCTGTTGCAGTTGCCTCTTGAAATCAGGGCGGACGCCGTGAACAGCTCCGGACTCAAGGGCAGCCGGTCGCTTTGGTCGATTCAGTTTTGCACAGAAAACAAGAATCGCCGCCGGAGGGCTGGCCGGCGTCTGCGTCACCCGGCTTGAGTGCACGGCCCCACCTCTGGGCTAGGGGGCGGGGGGAAGGCGGGACCGTGCCAGGGCCACCGTGACCACCGCGCGGACAACGCGGCCCTGCGTCTCTAAGCGCAAGCAGAGTAGAAGGTTCCACCGCCCTGAGATCACCCCTACGCCACCGCTTACCGGCTATGGTTAGCAGCAACCACTCAGCCCCCGATTTCAACTGATCCGGTGGGGCGCACTTGAACTGAGGCGGGGCAGGCGGGTTCCGGCGCTCCTTGACCTTTGGTCCTGCCGGCAGTACATAGCCGCCACCTGCTGCCGGCCCGTTTTGACGGATATCCGGCGCGGCTTTGAATTCCCCCAACAATCGAGCCCGCTTGGCGGCTCATCCTTCAGAAGAGGGCTGGGCGCGAGAGGTCTGTTCGGATTCCACAAAACGTCGATCGTCTGAGAACGCGGATCACAAAAACGATGGCTTTCAGCCCGTTCAAATTCTTGCAGGAAGTGCGTTCTGAGACCGCGAAGGTCACTTGGCCTACTCGCCGCGAGACGACCATTACTACGATCATGGTGTTCGTGATGGTGGCACTGGCTTCAATCTTCTTCTTCGCCGCGGATCAGATGATCCGCTTTCTCATCACCTTTTTGCTCGGCATTCACTGATGGCAAGCGCCGTAACTGAAACGATGGACAAGCGCTGGTACATCGTCCACGCTTATTCGAACTTCGAGAAAAAGGTCGCGGAGTCGATCCGCGAGCAGGCGAAGCAGCGCGGGCTTGAAGAGCTGTTCGAGCAGGTGTTGGTGCCGACCGAAAAGGTCACTGAAGTGCGCCGCGGCCGCAAAGTCGACGCCGAGCGAAAATTTTTCCCGGGGTATGTCCTGGTCAAGATGAAGCTGACGGACGAAGCTTTTCATCTGATCAAGAATACCCCGAAGGTGACGGGCTTCCTGGGCGCGGAAAACAAGCCGATGCCGATTTCGGAGGCGGAAGCCATGCGGATCCTGCACCAGGTGCAGGAAGGCGTGGAGCGCCCGAAGGCTTCCGTGTCGTTCGAGATCGGCGAGAACGTCCGGGTGGCGGATGGTCCGTTCGCGTCCTTCTCCGGCGTGGTCGAGGAAATCGACGAGGGACGCTCGCGCGTGAAGGTCGCAGTATCAATCTTCGGTCGCGCAACGCCGGTCGAACTGGAATTCGGTCAGGTCGAGAAGGTCTGATCGGCGACCCTGTCCCGGTTGCAGCCGGGCAAGGGAGAAGAGCCGTGGGAGGAGATGGATGCTCGCCACTCATCCATTGAACCGCACCACGGTCCTGTGAAGTTTTCGGGATTGTCCGGAAACAACATGAGGAGTGACGTATGGCAAAGAAAGTGACCGGATACCTGAAATTGCAGGTGCCGGCCGGTGCGGCGAACCCGTCGCCACCGATCGGACCCGCGCTTGGTCAGCGCGGCCTCAACATCATGGAATTCTGCAAGGCGTTCAACGCGCAGACGCAGAAGGAAGACAAGAACACACCGATTCCGGTGGTGATCACGATCTATGCCGATCGTTCGTTCACCTTCGAGATGAGAACACCCCCGATGTCCTTCTTTCTTAAGCAGGCCGCCAAAATCCAGTCCGGGTCGAAGGCCCCGGGCCGTGACAAGGCGGGCAAGGTGACCAAAGCGCAGGTGCGCGAGATCGCCGAAAAGAAGATGAAGGACTTGAATACCGATTCCATCGAGTCGGCCATGAAAATGGTCGAGGGCTCCGCCCGTTCGATGGGTCTTGAAGTTGCGGGGTAACGGGTCATGCCAATCGGAAAACGTTTGAAGAAGGCCCGCGAGGGCGTCGATCGTGAAAAGCTCTATCCGCTCGCTGACGCGATCAAGATGGTGAAGGAGCGCGCGAAATCGAAATTCGACGAAACCGTCGAGATTGCGATCAATCTGGGAGTCGATCCGCGTCACGCCGATCAGATGGTGCGCGGCGTCGTGACTCTGCCGAACGGCACCGGCCGAACATTGCGTGTCGGTGTGTTTGCGCGTGGGGCCAAGGCCGAAGAGGCCAAGGCGGCGGGCGCTGATGTGGTCGGCGCCGAGGACCTGGTCGAGAAAGTGCAAGGCGGGCAGATCGATTTCGACCGCTGCATCGCCACGCCTGACATGATGCCGCTGGTTGGCCGCCTCGGTAAGGTGCTTGGACCGCGCGGCATGATGCCAAACCCCAAGATTGGGACGGTGACGATGGACGTTGCCAACGCGGTCAAGGGAGCCAAAGGCGGCTCTGTCGAGTTCCGGGTCGAGAAGGCCGGAATCGTGCAGGCGGGCATCGGCAAGGCGTCGTTCTCGGAAGACAAACTGGTGCAAAATGTCAGGGCGCTGGCGGACGCGGTGGCCAAGGCGAAGCCGGCCGGCGCCAAGGGCACCTACATCCAGCGCGTCGCGGTTTCCTCTACCATGGGGCCTGGGGTGAAAGTCGAGCCCGGCAGTTTGCTGGGCTGAGGCGGACTAAACGCGAATAAGTACAAGGGCGGGACGGGGAAACCCGTTCCGCCCTTTGTCTTTGATCTCAGGAAATCAGCCGATGCCCAACAAGGTCTTGATCTATTCGCGCTTCCCCAAGGCGATGATGATGCGCATTGGCGGGCAGTTTGAACTGATGGACGGCGGCGGGAAACCTCCGGGAGAGGTCTTCACGGCAGAACAGCTCTCAGGCATTCGCGCGATGATCGCACGCCGCTGGGCGGCGCCGTGATGGACACCATGCCGTCGCTGCGCGCGATCGTCTGTTATGGTACCGGCTATGACGGTGTCGATCTAACAGCGGCGGCGCAGCGCGGAATAATGGTCGGTCACAGTCCGGCCGCGAACGCAGCAGCGGTCGCCGATCTTGCCGTGACCTTGATGCTAGCCGCAACACGGCGGCTTCTCCCGGCAGACAACTACGTTCGGAGCGGAGACTGGGCTTCGGCAAAACCTTCGCCGCTGATGCGCCCGCAGCCCGGCAATCCGGGCCGCCGCGTCGGTGTCTACGGCATGGGCGAAATCGGCCGGAAAATCGCAAGCCGCGTCGCTGCGTTCGAGACGGAGGTCGCTTACTTCAGCCGCAGCAGGCACGCCGTGCCCTATCTCTATGTGCCAAGCCTTGAGGCGCTTGCGGAGTGGTGCAGCGTGCTGATGATTGCGGTCCGGGCCGGAGCGGACACGCATCACGCTGTCGACGCCAATATCCTGCGCAAGCTCGGCAGCGACGGCTATGTCGTCAATATCTCGCGCGGTTCGGTCATCGACCAGGACGCGCTGGTGGCCGCGCTTGCGGATGGGGCCATCGCCGGGGCCGGTCTCGACGTGTACGAGAACGAACCGCATGCGCCGGATCGGCTGACAGGCTTTGCCAACGTGGTGCTGACCCCACATGTCGGCGGCCACACCCTCGAGTCCCACGCCGCGATGCAGAACTGCGTGATCGCCAACCTGGAGGCTTTTTTTGCGGGAAAGCCGATGCCCCATCTAGTCCGGGGCGTCTAAGCGGGTGATTTAGGCCCAAAGTTCCGGTAACCGGATTGGCACCAATTAGCCCTTGGCAAGGGGAAAAAGAGTCGCTAAAGAGCCGTTTCTGGACGTGCTGGCCGTTGCTGGCACGTCTGTGCTCGCATTCCGAAATCCCGATACGATAGGAGATCATTCCTTTCAGGACGTCCGCATGGATTGCTCGAAAGGAAGGAAAAGCCGTCGTTTCGGAAAGGGAGTGTGGCAGGGGCTTTTCGGCTGTGTCGAATGGCCTCGAATCCTGTCCAAGACTGCAGGCGCCCGCGTCGAAACCCAAAGTTTCTTCAAAGGCTTAATCGCATGGCCTGCATAGACGGGTGAAGACCGGATGACGCTTCACGTCGCTCAATGCGCGACGGTCGGCGGATATGGTTCGAACCTCGACACCCCGTCGCCCTGTTGGCGCGGGAGGGCAGGCTTTTCAATAATCGTTCTGCCGCACGTGTCCAGACTGAATGGTCGAGGTCAGGTTCAGGCGGGACGATGGGTGAAACCCGGCGGTCCTGCCATAGGCAAAGGCCGCCAACCGGAGAGAGCTTGCTGTGGAAAGAGCGGCAAAAAAGGAGGCGGTCGAGGCGCTGAACGGTCTGTTCAAGACTACCAGCGTTGCGGTCGTGGCTCATTATTCCGGCCTCACCGTTGCCCAGATGCAAAAGCTGCGCATGCAGATGAAGCAGGCTGGAGCCTCGGTGAAGGTCTCGAAGAACCGTCTCGCCAAAATTGCTCTTGAAGGCACAGACGTCGTTGCCATCGGCTCCCTGTTGAAGGGGCCGACTGTGATCGCGACTTCAGACGATCCGGTAGCGGCGCCGAAGGTTGCCATGGAGTTCGCCAGGACGAACGAGCGGTTCGTCATCCTCGGCGGATCGATGGGTAAAACCGTCCTGAATGTCGACGGCGTAAAGGCGCTTGCCTCGTTGCCGTCGCTCGACGAGTTGCGCGCAAAGATCGTCGGCCTGGTGGTGGCACCGGCAACCAAGATCGCTCAGCTCTCCACTGCGCCCGCAGCAAAGCTTGCGCGCGTGGTTCAGGCCTATGCCTCAAAGAGCGAAGCGGCCTGACGCCCTTCGCAAAATTCAAACCTGGTTCGAACCAATACGCTTAAGGAAACAGATCAATGGCCGACTTACAGAAAATTGTTGACGACCTCTCCAGCCTCACCGTGCTCGAAGCTGCGGAGCTCGCGAAGCTCCTTGAAGAGAAGTGGGGCGTGTCCGCCGCCGCCGCAGTTGCGGTCGCAGGTCCCGCCGGTGGTGGCGCTGCCGCTGCTCCCGTTGAAGAAAAGACCGAGTTCACGGTTGTCCTCGCCGCTGCCGGCGAGAAGAAGATCGAAGTCATCAAGGAAGTCCGCGCCATCACTGGTCTCGGCCTCAAGGAAGCCAAGGACCTCGTCGAGGGCGCTCCCAAGCCGGTCAAGGAAGGCGTGAACAAAGACGAAGCCGACAAGATCAAGGCGCAGCTCGAAAAGGCTGGCGCGAAGGTGGAATTGAAGTAAGCGAGGCTTGCTTCAGTCCCAACCCCGGCCAATGAGGCGCAGGTGCGCCATCCGGGGATCGCTCCGCCGAATACGTGGATGGCCGGGTCAAGCCCGACCATGACGAAAAAGTGGGTCGACCGCGGTGTACACAGAAAAGTGTGGGGATTCGGGAACTTACCCCTCGAATCTCCACGGTTGTTATCCCATATCGGGAGGACAGCACGAAAGCACGGTTGGCGGCGGGAACGGCACGTTTCTGCGCAAGCCGTTGGGAGATAGGCAATTTCGGGCTTTTGCAGTCCGTGAATCGATGGTTGTGACGGGCGGGGTGCGGTCAAGCGCCCCGCGCGTCGTTTTGCGTTTTGAAGGTCTGGTACCTCGATTCAGGACTTAAACCCCTGAAAAGTGGCTCGTCCGGATTGAAAAACGAACGGAATTCAACCCGAGGGCGATGCGAATCGCGCTTCGGAAGGTTCGCCCCTGACGGGCGACGAAATGAGAGGCCACGATGGCGCAGCAGACATTCACCGGTCGCAAACGCGTTCGCAAGTTCTTCGGACACATCAAGGAAGTCGCAGAGATGCCGAACCTCATTGAGGTTCAGAAGGCGTCTTACGATCAGTTTCTGATGGTCGATGAGCCTGTAGGCGGGCGGCTGGACGAAGGATTGCAGGCGGTTTTCCGGTCGGTATTTCCGATTTCGGATTTCTCCGGCACCTCGATGCTGGAGTTCGTTCGCTACGAGTTCGAACCGCCGAAATATGATGTCGACGAGTGCCGCCAGCGCGGCATGACCTATGCAGCGCCCCTGAAGGTGACGCTGCGCCTGATCGTGTTCGATATAGACGAAGAAACCGGCGCGAAGTCCGTAAAAGACATCAAGGAGCAGGACGTCTATATGGGCGACATTCCGCTCATGACCATGAACGGCACCTTCGTCGTCAATGGCACCGAGCGCGTCATCGTCTCGCAGATGCACCGTTCGCCCGGCGTGTTCTTTGATCACGACAAGGGCAAGACCCATTCGTCGGGCAAGCTATTGTTTGCCGCGCGTGTCATTCCCTATCGGGGCTCCTGGCTCGATATCGAATTCGACGCCAAGGACATCGTGTTCGCGCGCATCGACCGTCGCCGCAAGATTCCGGTGACCTCGCTGATGTTCGCGCTTGGTCTGGATGGCGAAACCATCCTGAGCACGTTCTACAAGAAGATCATCTACAAGCGCGCCAAGGATGGCTGGCGCGTGCCGTTCGACTCCACCCGGTTTCGCGGCTACAGCACCATCAACGACCTGATCGATGCCGATAGCGGCAAGGTTGTGCTCGAGGCCGGCAAGAAACTAACGGTTCGCGGCGCACGTCAGCTTCAGGACAAGGGGCTGAAGGCGCTCCGTCTGTCGGACGAGGAACTGGCCGGCAACTACCTGGCCGAAGACCTCGTCAATCCGAAAACAGGTGAAATCTACGCCGAGGCCGGCGAGGAAATCACCGACAAGTTGCTCAAGGTGCTGAACGAGCACGGCTACAAGGAACTGCCGCTGCTTGATATCGACCATGTCAATGTCGGCGCCTACATCCGCAACACGCTGCACGCCGACAAGAACATGACGCGTGAGGACGCGCTGTTCGATATTTACCGTGTCATGCGTCCGGGTGAGCCGCCGACGATCGACTCGGCGCAGACCATGTTCCAGTCGCTGTTCTTCGACCCTGAGCGCTACGACCTGTCGGCGGTCGGCCGCGTCAAGATGAACATGCGCCTGGAACTCGATGCGCCGGATACCCACCGCACGCTGCGCAAGGAAGACATTCTCGCCGTCATCAAGACGTTGGTCGACCTGCGCGACGGCAAGGGCGAGATCGATGATATCGATCATCTCGGCAACCGCCGCGTGCGCTCGGTCGGCGAGCTGATGGAGAACCAATATCGCATCGGCCTGCTGCGCATGGAGCGGGCAATCAAGGAGCGCATGTCGAGCGTCGATATCGACACGGTCATGCCGCAGGACCTGATTAACGCCAAGCCGGCTGCCGCCGCCGTGCGGGAGTTCTTCGGCTCTTCACAGCTGTCGCAGTTCATGGACCAGACCAACCCGCTGTCGGAGATCACCCACAAGCGCCGTCTCTCTGCGCTTGGCCCGGGCGGTCTGACCCGCGAGCGCGCCGGCTTCGAGGTGCGCGACGTGCATCCGACCCATTACGGCAGGATCTGCCCGATCGAGACGCCGGAAGGCCCGAACATCGGCCTGATCAATTCGCTCGCAACCTTCGCGCGCGTTAACAAATACGGCTTCGTCGAAACGCCCTATCGCAAGGTCAAGGACGGCCGGGTCACCGATGAGGTGGTTTATCTCTCGGCAATGGAGGAGGGGCGCTACCACGTCGCGCAAGCCAACGTCGCGCTGGATAATCGCGGTCGGTTCACCGACGACCTCGTGGTCTGCCGCCATTCCGGCGACGTGCTGATGATCACGCCGGACAAGGTCGACTATATGGACGTGTCGCCGAAGCAGCTGGTTTCGGTGGCGGCGGCGCTGATTCCGTTCCTCGAGAACGACGACGCGAACCGCGCGCTCATGGGCTCCAACATGCAGCGACAGGCGGTGCCGCTGGTGCGTGCTGAAGCGCCGTTCGTCGGCACCGGGATGGAAGGCGTGGTCGCGCGCGACTCGGGAGCCGCGATCGCGGCGCGCCGATCCGGCGTGATCGATCAGATCGACGCTACTCGTATCGTTATCCGCGCCACCGAAGATCTCGATCCCACCAAGTCGGGCGTCGATATCTATCGGCTAATGAAGTACCAGCGCTCTAACCAGTCGACCTGCATCAATCAGCGTCCGTTGGTGAAGGTTGGCGATCTCGTGCGAAAGGGCGACATCATCGCCGACGGTCCCTCGACCGATCTGGGCGAGCTCGCGCTCGGCCGCAACGTGCTGGTCGCATTCATGCCATGGAATGGCTACAACTTCGAAGACTCCATCCTGCTCTCCGAGCGGATCGTGAAGGACGACGTCTTCACCTCGATTCACATCGAGGAGTTTGAGGTAATGGCCCGCGACACCAAGCTCGGTCCTGAGGAAATCACCCGCGACATTCCGAACGTTTCGGAAGAAGCGCTGAAGAATCTCGACGAAGCGGGCATCGTCTATATCGGCGCCGAAGTCCGGGCCGGCGATATCCTGGTCGGCAAAATCACGCCAAAGGGCGAAAGCCCGATGACGCCGGAAGAAAAGTTGTTGCGCGCAATCTTCGGCGAAAAGGCGTCCGACGTTCGCGACACTTCGCTCCGCGTGCCCCCGGGTGTGCAGGGGACGATTGTCGAAGTGCGCGTCTTCAACCGGCACGGCGTCGATAAGGACGAGCGCGCGCTGGCGATCGAGCGGGAAGAGATCGAGCGTTTGGCCAAGGACCGCGACGACGAGCAGGCGATTCTAGACCGCAACGTCTACAGCCGCCTGGCCGAGCTTCTGGAAAACCGCCAGGGCATCGCCGGCCCGAAGGGCTTTAAAAGGGACACCAAGATTACGCGCGCGGTGCTCGAGGAGCATCCGCGTTCGCAATGGTGGATGTTCGCGTCTCCCAACGACAAGTTGATGGCCGAAATCGAGGCGATGCGGAAGCAATACGACGAGTCGAAGAAGGGCCTTGAACAGCGCTTCCTCGACAAAGTCGAAAAGCTGCAGCGCGGAGACGAATTGCCGCCTGGCGTGATGAAGATGGTCAAAGTCTTCGTCGCGGTGAAGCGCAAGATCCAGCCTGGCGACAAGATGGCGGGTCGTCACGGCAACAAGGGAGTGGTGTCCAAGATCGTTCCGGTCGAGGACATGCCGTTCCTGGAGGACGGGACGCATGCCGATATCGTGCTCAATCCGCTCGGCGTGCCGAGCCGGATGAACGTCGGGCAGATTCTTGAGACCCATCTTGGCTGGGCCTGCGCTGGCCTTGGCAAGCGCATCGGCCAGACCGTGGACGCTTACTATGCGAAGCAGGACATCAAGCCGCTGAAGGAGACCCTGAAAAAGATTTACGGCGATGAGGAGACCATCAAGTCGCTCAACGACAGCGAACTGATGGAGCTTGGCCGTAATCTGAGCCACGGCGTGCCGATCGCTACCCCGGTGTTCGACGGGGCCAAGGAGGCCGACATCGAGGAGATGCTCAAGCTTGCCGGTCTCGACGCTTCCGGACAGTCGACCGTCTATGACGGCCGGACCGGCGATGCGTTCGATCGCAAGGTGACGGTTGGGTACATCTATATGCTCAAGCTGCATCACCTTGTGGACGACAAGATCCATGCTCGTTCCATCGGGCCTTACTCGCTTGTCACCCAGCAGCCGCTGGGCGGCAAGGCGCAGTTTGGCGGCCAGCGTTTCGGCGAAATGGAGGTGTGGGCGCTCGAGGCTTACGGCGCCGCGTACACGCTCCAGGAAATGCTGACGGTGAAATCGGACGACGTCGCCGGCCGAACCAAAGTGTATGAAGCGATCGTGCGCGGCGACGATACGTTCGAAGCCGGTATTCCGGAATCGTTCAACGTGCTGGTCAAGGAAATGCGTTCGTTGGGGCTCAACGTCGATTTGCACAACTCCAAGCTAAGCGGTGCGCCGACATCCGAGGCCGCCGAGTAAGGACAAGCGTCGTGCCCGGCGCTTTGCGCCGGGCATCCGCGTTCGCTCAGACCTTGAGCGGGGGCGTGGCTGAAAAGAATTTCGAATTTGCTGCCGATGATGATCGGCACGCGAGGAGAAGACCATGAACCAAGAAGTTATGAATCTCTTCAATCCGACGACCCCGGCTCAGGTCTTCGACCAGATCCGGATTTCAATCGCGTCTCCGGAGAAGATTCTGTCGTGGTCCTACGGCGAAATCAAAAAGCCGGAGACCATCAACTACCGTACCTTCAAGCCGGAGCGCGACGGTCTGTTCTGCGCGCGCATCTTTGGACCGATCAAGGATTACGAGTGCTTGTGCGGCAAGTACAAGCGGATGAAATACAAGGGCATCATCTGCGAGAAGTGCTCGGTCGAAGTGACGTTGTCGCGGGTCCGGCGCGAGCGCATGGGCCATATTGAACTGGCTGCTCCGGTCGCGCACATCTGGTTCCTCAAGTCGCTGCCCTCCCGCATCGGCCTTCTGCTCGATATGACCCTGAAGGATCTCGAGCGGATTCTGTACTTCGAATATTACGTCGTTCTCGAGCCCGGCCTCACCGCGCTCAAGGACCGTCAGCTCTTGTCGGAAGACGAGTACTTGAAGGCACAGGACGAGTACGGCCAGGACAGCTTCACCGCCATGATCGGCGCCGAGGCGATCCGAGAGCTGTTGAAGGGGCTTGAGCTTGAGAAGCTCGAGGCCTCGCTGCGCGCCGAGATGCAGGAAACCGAATCCGATATCAAGCACAAGAAGCTTGCGAAGCGTCTGAAGATCGTCGAGGCATTCCGCTATTCCGGCAACAAGCCGGAGTGGATGATCTTGACCGTTGTGCCGGTGATTCCGCCCGACCTGCGTCCGCTGGTGCCGCTCGATGGCGGCCGCTTTGCGACTTCGGACCTCAACGATCTCTACCGCCGCGTTATCAATCGCAACAACCGTTTGAAGCGGCTGATGGAGCTGCGAGCGCCCGATATCATTATCCGCAATGAAAAGCGCATGCTGCAGGAGGCTGTCGACGCCTTGTTCGACAACGGCCGCCGCGGCCGCGTCATCACCGGCGCCAACAAGCGTCCACTGAAGTCGCTGGCCGATATGCTGAAGGGCAAGCAGGGCCGCTTCCGTCAGAACCTGCTCGGCAAGCGCGTCGACTATTCCGGCCGTTCGGTGATCGTGGTCGGTCCGGAATTGCGGCTACATCAGTGCGGCTTGCCAAAGAAGATGGCGCTCGAGCTGTTCAAGCCGTTCATCTATTCGCGGCTGGACGCCAAGGGCCTATCCACAACCGTCAAGCAGGCAAAGAAGCTTGTCGAGAAAGAGCGTCCCGAGGTGTGGGATATTCTCGATGAAGTGATCCGGGAACATCCCGTGCTGCTGAACCGTGCGCCGACCCTGCATCGGCTGGGTATCCAGGCGTTCGAGCCGGTGCTCATCGAAGGCAAGGCGATCCAGCTGCATCCGCTGGTTTGCGCCGCGTTCAACGCCGACTTCGACGGCGACCAAATGGCCGTGCACGTTCCGCTGTCGCTGGAAGCGCAGCTTGAAGCGCGCGTGCTGATGATGTCCACCAACAACATCCTGCATCCGGCGAACGGCCAACCGATCATTGTGCCGTCGCAGGATATCGTGCTCGGTCTATATTACCTCTCGATCCTTCGCGAAGGCCTGCCTGGTGAAGGCAAGATCTTCGGAGACATGGCCGAACTTGAGCATGCTTTGCATTCGAAGGTCATCCACCTCCACACGAAGATCAAGTATCGCTGGGACGGCGCGGATGAGGCCGGCAAGCCGACGCGGCGTTGGGTCGACACCACGGCCGGTCGCGTCATGCTCGGCAATGTCCTGCCGAAGTCGCCCCGGATTGCCTTCGAGATCATCAACAAGCTGATGACCAAGAAGGAAATCTCGAGCGTGATCGACCAGGTCTATCGTCACTGCGGTCAGAAGGAGACGGTGATCTTCTGCGACCGCATCATGGCGCTAGGGTTCTACAATGCGTTCAAGGCCGGCATTTCGTTCGGCAAGGACGACATGGTGGTGCCGGCTTCGAAGTGGAAGATCGTTGACGAGACCCGAACGCTCGCAAAGGAATTCGAGCAGCAGTACAACGACGGCCTGATCACCCATGGTGAGAAGTACAACAAGGTCGTGGATGCCTGGTCGAAGTGCACCAAGAAGATTTCCGAAGACATGATGACGGAGATCTCCGCGGTCAAGAAGAATCCGAAGGGCGGCGAGGCCCAGATCAACTCGATCTTCATGATGTCTAACTCGGGCGCGCGCGGTTCGCAGGACCAGATGCGTCAGCTTGCCGGCATGCGCGGCTTGATGGCCAAGCCTTCCGGTGAGATCATCGAAACGCCGATCATTTCCAACTTCAAGGAAGGTCTGTCGGTTCTTGAATACTTCAACTCGACCCACGGCGCCCGCAAGGGCCTCGCGGATACCGCGTTGAAGACGGCGAACTCCGGTTACCTGACGAGGCGTCTGGTGGACGTGGCGCAGGACTGCATCATCACAGCCGACGATTGCGGCACCAAGCTTGGTATCAAGATGCGCGCCATCATCGATGCCGGCACGGTGGTCGCCTCATTGGCTTCGCGTATTCTCGGCCGCACCGCGGGCGAGGATTTGCGCGATCCCGCAACCAACAAGATCGTGGTCAAGCGCGGGACGCTGATGGAGGAGAGCCACGTCGACGCGCTCCAGCAGGCCGGCATTCAGGAAGTGAAGATTCGCTCGGCCCTGACGTGCGAACTCGTCAACGGCATCTGCGGCAAGTGCTACGGACGCGACCTTGCCCGCGGCACGCCGGTCAACCACGGCGAAGCGGTAGGTGTCATTGCTGCCCAATCTATCGGCGAGCCCGGCACGCAGTTGACGATGCGCACGTTCCATATCGGGGGCGCCGCGCAGATCAACGAGCAGTCGTTCATCGAGTCGAATTTCGACGGCAAGGTGACGATCAAGAACAAGGCGATCTCGAAGAACAGCGAAGGTCATCTGATCGCCATGGTGCGCAACATGGTCGTGGCGGTGACCGATGCCGACGGCACCGAGCGTGCGACCCACCGCATTCAGTACGGCGCGCGCATGCGGGTCGATGAAGGCGATATGGTCAAGCGCGGTCAGCGCATTGCCGAATGGGATCCGTACACCAGGCCGGTTCTGACCGAAGTCGAGGGCACCATCGGCTTCGAGGATCTGGTCGAGGGTCAGTCCATTTCGGAGACGCTCGACGAATCCACCGGTATCGCCAAGCGCGTTGTCATCGACTGGCGCACATCGCGTGGCGGGTCGGATTTGCGTCCGGCCATCGTGGTCAAGGGCAAGGATGGCAAGATCCTCAAGCTCGCGCGCGGCGGTGAGGCTCGCTATATGCTTTCGGTCGATGCGATCCTCTCAGTCGACGTCGGTGCGAAGGTCAAACCTGGCGATATCCTCGCGCGTATTTCGACGGAGAGCGCCAAGACCCGCGATATCACCGGCGGTCTGCCGCGGGTCGCGGAGCTGTTCGAGGCTCGCAAGCCAAAGGACGCGGCGATCATCGCGGAAATCGCCGGCACGATTCGATTCGGCCGCGACTACAAGAACAAGCGCCGTATCTCGATCGAGCCGATGGACAAGAATGAGGAAACTCGCGAGTACCTCATTCCGAAGGGTAAGCACATCCACCTGCAAGACGGCGACATCGTCGAAAAGGGCGACTTCATCGTCGAAGGCAACCCGGCTCCGCACGACATCCTGGCGATCAAGGGCATCGAGGAACTCGCTGCCTATCTGGTCAACGAAATCCAGGAGGTCTATCGGCTGCAGGGCGTGCTGATCAACGACAAGCACATCGAAGTGATCGTGCGTCAGATGCTGCAGAAGGTGGAGATCACCGACCAGGGCGAGACGGACATGATCTCGGGTGAGCAGGTCGACAAGATCGAGTTCGATCAGATCAATGCTAAGGCCAAGGAAGAGGGCAAGAAGCCGGCTGCGGGAACGCCGGTCTTGCTCGGAATCACCAAGGCCAGCCTCCAAACCCGGTCGTTCTTCTCGGCGGCTTCCTTCCAGGAGACCACCCGCGTACTCACCGAAGCCGCCGTCAACGGCAAGGTGGACCCGCTGGAAGGCCTCAAGGAAAACGTCATTGTCGGGCGGTTAATCCCGGCGGGCACCGGTGCCTCGATGGCCAAAATCCGCGAAGTCGCCGTCAAACGCGACAAGCTGATCCTCGACGAACGCGAGAGGCAGGCGGCTATCGTGCCGCCGGCTCCGGAAGTCGAACCTCTCGCGCTGCCGCCGGCCGAATAAAGCCGCGGCGAGCCAGAATATGGCGAAAAGGCCGGCGAAAGCCGGCCTTTTTTCCGATTTTTGATCCGTCCGGCGCCGGACTACCTTTGTTCATCTTTCCTTCAGGCTCAAAAGCGCTTCTGCTAGCAGTTGCCGAACTATTTCCTCGGGCTTGAACCGAAAGCGGCGGCCAAGCCCAAGATCGTAGGTTAGATTTAAGAAATTCGAGCGCGGTCGGTGCCAGATTCAATACTTGCGCTCTGGGCCGATCGAAACCGGAAGCTTCCCTGTTAAAGGGCGGCGGCGGGGGATCACGGAAGGCACATGCTGGATCTTGCAATTGTTGGCGGCGGGCCGGGTGGCCTGATGAGCGCCTGGTACCTCAAAAAGAAGCTTGGCGAGCTTTGCAGCGTTACCATTTACGAGGCCTCCGACCGCCTCGGCGGCAAGATCCTGACGCGTAAGTTCGATTCAGCCCCCGCGATGTATGAAGCAGGGGTCGCCGAGATCTACGACTACTCGATGACCGGGCCCGACCCGTTGCGCGAGCTGATCCAGCATTTCGGCCTACAGACCATTCCGATGGACGCCGAGCAGGTCCATCTGGACGGCGAGCTGCTCCATGATGTGAGGGGCATGCGCCGCAAATATGGTGCGAAGACCGCCGACGCGATCGAAGCGTTCCGAAAGCGGTGCAGCGAAATGGTATCACCGGCCCAATACTACGAAGGCGTCGGCGCGCACGATAACGAGCATCCGTGGGCCTACATGACTTGCGAGCAGCTGCTCGACAAGGAGGTCGACGATCACACCGCCAAGCGCTTCTTCAAGGTCATGGCGCGCTCCGATCTTGCCACGGAGAGCCACAACACCACTGGGTTGAATGCGCTTAAGAATTTTGTGATGGATGTGGACGGATACATCGGCCTGTATTCGATCCAGAACGGCAATGAGCAGTTGATCGACTGCCTGCATTCAGAGGTCGATGCCGATATCCAGCTCAATCACCGGGTACTTAAGATCGGCAAGACTGCCGCCGGCCGTTACCAGCTCAACATGATGAATGGCAAGGGAGCGGAGACAAAGGATTTCGACCTTGTGCTGATGTGTCTGCCGCATTCCTGGCTTGCGACGATGGGTTGGGATGGAGAACAGCTGCGCAAGTCGATGGTCAAGCACATCGCCTACTTCGATCACCCCGCACATTACCTGCGGATCTCCATCCTGTTTGACGAGCCATTCTGGGGCGAGAAGATCCCCGGCTCCTGGTTCATGTCCGAAGCGTTCGGCGGCTGCTGCGTCTACAACGAGGGTTCCCGCCACGACGTCGGCAAACATGGCGTGCTGAACTGGTTGATCGCCGGTTCCGATGCGCTGGCGTTCGCAAATCTGAGCGATGCGGAGCTGATCGACGCCGCATTGAAATCGCTGCCGCGATCGCTAGGAAATGCGCGCGAGCATTTCGTCGAGGGCAAAACCCATCGTTGGCTCTCGTCAGTAAATGCGCTGCCGGGCGGCTTGCCAGCCCGCGATGTCATGACCAACCACCGTCCCGAACCTAAGCAGCATCCCGGTCTGGTGTTGGTCGGCGACTATCTGTTCGACTCGACTTTAAACGGATTGCTCGATTCTTCCGATGCCGCAACCGACATCATTTTGACCGAAATGATTCGGCTGCGCCGCGCGCGCGGCAAGCCTTCATCTGACAAGATCGACAACGACTATTTCGAAAATTATCGCGGCTTGGGTCCTTATCGCGAGGTCTGGAACCAATTTACCGACCCAGCCTACCTGACCGAGCTCATCAAGATGGTCTGGAATCGAGCGAGGGGCTACAAGCTGCTGGTGGCGGGATCAGCCAGCGGAGAGCTGGTTGGAGCGCTACGCGCTCGCGGAATTGATGCATGGGGCATCGAGAATAACCGTGCGATCCACGCCGAAACCCCGAAGGAGTTGCAAAGGTTCAATAAGCTCGGGTCGATCGTCGATATGCCGTTCAGGGATGGAGAGTTCGATTTCGTATTCGAGACCAGCCTCTGCCATCTGCCGCACAAACGGGTCTCGCGCGCGATTCGCGAGTTGAACCGGGTCATAAAAACCGGCCTGGTGTTCGGATCGGTGACCTCGGATTTGGCGCCGGCGCTGATCGATCGCTACGACCTGCTGCGCGGAGTCAAGAAGCTAGGCACCTGGTGGGAATGGTCCGAGCTATTTTTCGGCAACGGGTTTGACCTGTCGATGCATCGGCGCGACTGCACTGACGCGCTCTGGGCGGCGACGCTCGCGGCCAACAAAGGTCCGGGGCAGTGGTATGCGGACTCCGAGAGCCTGCGCTACTCGTTTTTCGACAAGATCGAAGCCGATGACGATTGAGTAGCGGCCTGTCGGCGATGAGTCCGGCGATTCGCCGGGACGGCGTGCGACTTGTTGGCACTTGCTTTGCCGAATGGCTTCTAATCGCATAGGATCGACACGGTGGTTGGTTCGGCCACTTTCCTCGATTTTACGGTCATGCCGGCCGTGCAGCATCGGTTGTTTTATGGCGCCCAAGCCTCCTTCGCCGGATGATCTCAAAAAAACTATCGACGGGGATCCGCTCGCGCTGGAACTGGATCGAAAGCGTGGGGCTGAGGCTGGGGGCCGTGTGCCCGGCGACAAGTCCTCTTCATTGCCGCCCAAGGATGTCGGCGAAGAACATGATGGCGAGCTCGAACTCGAAGAGGACGAGGAAGACGAGGATCTCGTTGTCTTTACCGCCAAGGAGGCCGCGGGCGCGCTGGCGACGATCTATGCCTTCGTCAAACCCTTTCTGAAAAACTATAAGAAAATCCTGGCATTCGTTGGCCTCGGGATAGTCGTCGAGACGCTGTTTAACGTCATCATGCCCCTGAGCCTCAAGTTCCTGATCGACGATGCACTCGGCGAAGAGGATTTCGAAGCACTGGTGAAGATTCTTTCGGTGTTGGCAGTTGCCGGAATTTTCACCTCGATCGTCGCTGTCTGGTACGAACGCTGGGACGCCAAGCTGGCAGCGTGCGTCATTACGGACGTGCGGACGCGGCTGTTCGAACATGTGCAAAATCTTCCGTCAGCCTACTTCGCGCGCACAAAGCGTGGCGAGATCTTGTCGCGGTTTTCGGTCGACCTGTCCGCGTTCGAAGGCTCAATCAAGGGCTTTGCCAACGGGGCGGCGCTACCGTTTCTCGAACTGATCGCCGGCATTATTCTGATGCTGTTTTTGAACTGGCAGCTGGCGGTGATATCGCTGCTGGTGTTCCCGATCACGCTGATAGGACCGCGGATCCTGACGCCGAAGGCTGTGCAAGCCAATTACGAGCAGAAGCTCAACGAATCCACACTGCTCGGGATGGTGCAGGAAAACATCGCGGCCCAAGCAGTGGTCAAGGCGTTCAGTCTGCAGCGGCGCACTCTCGGCTGGTTTACGATGCGCAATGACGAGGCGCGCCAGAAGATCGCCTCAGCGGCGTTTCTGTCGACCATGGTCGAACGCACGGTGACGATCTCGGTGTTGTTGCTGCACCTGGTGGTGCTCGCGATCGGCGCCTATCTCGCCACCAAGGGCCAAATCACCATCGGGACCTTCGTTACCTTCGAGAGTGCGTTCTGGGAGGTGTCCTACAACATCGCCCACGTCATGCACTTCATCCCGGTGTCGATACAGTCGGCGGCGGCCGTCCATCACATTCAGGAGCTGCTCGATGAGCCGACCCGCGGGGCGGACCGGCCCGGCGCGCCCGACCTGCCGCGCATCACCAACGACATCACTTTCGACCGCGTCACGTTTCAGTACGAAGGCAGCCAAACGCCGGTGCTGGACAATCTCAGTCTCAAACTCAACGTCGGGAAAAGCATCGCCATCGTCGGGCCGAGCGGCTCCGGCAAGAGCACATTGCTCAACCTAATTCTGCGGCTTTACGTGCCGAACGAAGGGCGCGTGACCATCGATGGGGTCGACATCCGCAAGGTTACTCGCGAGTCGTTGCGCCGGAGCATGGCGGTGGTGTTCCAGGAGAACATGCTGTTCAACATGTCGATACGGGAGAACATCCGCCTCGGCAAGGAAGGGGCCACCGACCAGGAAGTCGAGCAGGCCGCGCGCAAGGCCGAGATTCATCGCTACATCATGAGCCTGCCGCAGAAATACGACACACCAGTCGGAGAGCGCGGCGATACGCTTTCCGGCGGTCAGCGGCAGCGCATCGCAATTGCGCGCGCGATCGTCCGCGATCCCTCGGTCCTGCTGCTTGACGAGGCGACCTCGGCACTCGACCAGACCACCGAAGCCGCCATCAACAAGACGCTGCTGAAGCTCGCCAGGGGCCGCACGATGATTTTCTCGACCCACCGGCTGACGTCAGTGGTCGAAATGGACGAAATCATCGTGATCGCAGGAGGCCAGGCGATCGAACGTGGCTCGCACGCGAAGCTGCTCGCGGCCAACGGCATGTACCGAAAGCTTTGGGACGATCAGAGCCACACGCCCCATGCAGCCCCCGACCACGCTGACAACGAGGATGATGACGAGGATTGAGATGCTTGGATGCGATATCGGTTGGAGCCAGCCGGCAGCACGGGATCGGTGGCTTACGGAGACCTGGCGCGACCGGCCGCCTTGGCGATCTGCCGCTCAGCCGCACAAACG
>Ga0209474_10002062_pt1 | contig 18864 bp, 16 predicted proteins | sample GraSoiAngelo_145_FD_185902 | JGI IMG/M metagenome (GOLD analysis project Ga0209474, IMG submission 185902) | Grasslands soil microbial communities from the Angelo Coastal Reserve, California, USA - 14_1009_05_20cm (SPAdes) (version 2) | ecosystem: Environmental > Terrestrial > Soil > Grasslands... | reverse complement strand
GCTGCGCCCGGTGAAAATCCAGACCGGCGTCAACCTCTATGCCGAAGGCTCGGCCATCATCGAGATGGGCGACACCCGCGTGCTCTGCACCGCATCCTGGGACGACAAGCCGCCGCCGCATAAGAAGGGAACCGGCGAGGGCTGGGTGACGGCGGAATATTCGATGTTGCCGCGGGCGACGCAGACCCGGACGCCACGGGAGGCACGCACCGGCCGCGTCGATGGCCGAAGCCAGGAGATCCAGCGGCTGATCGGGCGAGCGTTGCGCGCGGCGGTCGACATGCGGCTCATGGGCGAGCGAACCATCATGGTCGATTGCGACGTGCTCCAGGCAGACGGGGGGACGCGCACCGCATCGATCACCGGCGGGTTCGTCGCGCTGCACCTGGCGATGCAGAAGGCGATGGAGCGCAACACCCTGCGAGTCCTGCCGATCAAGCATTTCGTCTCGGCGGTCAGCGTCGGCATCGTCCAGGGCCAACCCCGGCTTGACCTCAACTATCTCGAGGATTTCGCGGCGCAGACGGACATGAACTGTGTCGTCGCCGACGACGGGCGCTTCATCGAGCTCCAGGGGACGGCTGAGCAGGAGCCGTTCGCCCCCGAGGAGATGCAGCAGATGCTGGGACTCGCCATCAAGGGCGCCGCCGAACTGGTCGAGGCGCAACGCAAAGCCCTCAAGCTGCGCTGAACCGGCTGCTGCTCGCCACCGGCAACAAGGGCAAACTCAGCGAGCTGCGAGCGATCCTCGGCGAGCTTCCCCTCGAGCTCGTGAGCCCGAGTGACCTCGGCATCGAGCTCGACGTCACCGAGGACGGCGCCACCTACCTCGAGAATGCCCGCAAGAAGGCGAAGGCTGGGGTCCGCCTCAGCCGACTGGCGGTGCTTGCCGATGATTCGGGACTGGAAGTCGAGGCGCTCGGCGGGAAGCCCGGCGTGCAATCGGCCTATTTCGCCGGCGCCGACCACTATGGTGACAGCCCGGCGCTGGTCGAGGCGCTCCTTCGGGCCCTCGGCGACCGTGCGGGCAGGTCACCGGCGGCCATCTTTCGGTGTACGGCCGTCGTGGTCCTGCCCGACGGTCGTGAGTTCGTCGGTGAGGGGGCCCTGCCCGGGACGATCGCGGCCCGACCCAAAGGTCGGCACGGATTCGGATTCGATCCGATCTTCCGATTGCCCGACGGCCGCCATCTCGCCGAGCTGAGCCTCGCGGAGAAGAACCTCCTCAGCCACCGCGCCAGGGCGCTCAACGCGCTCGAGGTGCACGGCGCCTTCGACGCGGTGCTGAGGGCGTAGAGCCGCTGAATGTTGCGCGCGTCCTTTCTCTACCTCTCGCACCGGCGCAGCCTGCAGCGGCTGGTCACGCGGCAGCGCTTCACGGCCGCGCTCGCCTATCGCTTCGTGGCGGGCGACCGGCTCGATGACGCGGTTCGCGTGATGAAGGAGCTCAACCGCCGGGGCTGGTCCGGAAGCCTCGATCACCTGGGGGAGAACGTCGAGCAGGAGCGGACGGCGCGAGCCGCGGTCGAAGACTACGTCGCCGCGCTCGACCGGATCGCCGGCGAAGGCTTGAATGCCAACGTGTCGGTGAAGCTGACCCAGTTGGGGCTCGACATCTCCGGCGACTTATGCCGGGAGCTGCTGTCCCGAGTGCTTCAACGAGCTCAGCAGTTGAACGCCTTCCTGCGCGTCGACATGGAAGGCTCCGCCTACACCGAGCGGACCATCGAGCTGGTGCTCGATCTCCATGCCCGGTACGCGAATGTTGGAACCGTGCTGCAGAGTTATCTCTACCGGACGATGGATGACGTCCGCCGGCTGAATGCGGCCGGGGTACGGGTCCGATTGGTCAAGGGCGCCTATGACGAGCCAGCCTCCGTCGCCTACCCCAAGAAGGCCGACGTCGATCGGCAGTTCGAGGCGGCGATGCGCGAGCTGCTCACGCACGGCACCTATCCGGCGATCGCCACCCATGACGAGCGGCTGATCGAGGCCGCCCGAGCCTTCGCCGGCGAGCAGCACATCGGCAACGACCGCTATGAGTTCCAGATGCTCTACGGCATTCGGCGCGACTTGCAAGAGGGGCTGGTGCGCGCGGGATATCGGGTGCGGATCTATGTTCCGTATGGAACCGAGTGGTATCCCTACCTGATGCGGCGGCTGGCGGAGCGTCCCGCCAACCTATTGTTCTTCGTGCGGAGCCTGGTCCGGGAACGGCGCGCCGCCTGACGGAGGAGGCTGCGGTTCGCCGCCCTTCACGGTGAACTCCACCTTCGCCTGTGGTGGTGGTGGCAAGCGGTGGCCGAAGAGGCCGCCGAACCACATCAGGAAGCCGAACGCCATGCCGCGAAACTCGCTGTGTCTCCAGGCTTCGGTGTATCGATAGCGCTCGAACCGTCGCAAGGCAACGATCGCGACGATCGCGATCACCGCCATGACGAAGAGCACAGGGATCATCACAAAAAGTAATCGTGGTCGGGGCGGCGAGATTCGAACTCGCGACTTCCTGCTCCCAAAGCAGGCGCGCTAACCAGGCTGCGCTACGCCCCGCCTGCTGGATTGTATGTGCAATCGCTTATGCAAGACGATAGACGTTCCGCTCGAGGTTGCTGCGCTGATTCGTGCTGTGGTACAAACACTGTTACGTAAAGGGGAAGTTTCATAGTTATTTTTCGCACCTAAGCTGATGGTAGGACAGGGGAAGGGATCCCGAGTGCTCGGGATCAACGCGATCTTTCACGATCCGTCGGCGGCGCTCGTTGTTGGTGGCCGCATCGTCGCGGCCGCCGAGGAAGAGCGGTTCACGCGCCGCAAGCATGGCAAGCTCGCCGTGCCCTTTTCCGCCTGGGAGCTTCCGGAAAAATCGGCGGCCTGGTGTCTGCGCTTCGGCGACGTGCGTGCCGACGACCTGGATGCCGTCGCGTACTCCTATGAGCCCGACCTGGTGCCCAGCGATGGTGACGACATCACCGCCCACGAATGGGAAGGCTTGCGCACGCTCTATGCACGCGAGGCCCCGTCGTTTCTCAAGACCGCATTGCCTGGCCTGGATCCACGCCGGGTCCGTTTCGTGCCCCATCATGTGGCGCACGCCGCCTCCGCCTACCTGGCGGCGCCGATGGAAACCTCGAGCGTCCTCGTCTTCGACGGCCGCGGTGAGGACGCCTCGCACCTCGCCGGACACTGGGATGGGCAGCGGCTCGAGGTGCTGTCGGTGCAGCGGCTGCCGCACTCGCTGGGCCTCATGTACGAAGAGGTCACCGACCACCTTGGCTTCATGCGGTCATCGGATGAATACAAGGTGATGGCGCTGGCGAGCTATGGAAAGCCGGCGTACATCGACGAATTCCGGCAGGCGGTGCAGGTCCGCGACGATGGCGGCTTTCGTATCGATCCGATTCGCTGGGAGGACTACGCGCCGCGGGTGGGCAAGGTCGAGCAATGGGACGATGAACACGCCAACCTTGCCGCGACCGTGCAACGTCGCCTCGAGGAAGTGCTCCTCGAACTGGGGCACTGGCTCTTCGCCAGGACCGGAGATCCCAACCTCAGCATGGCCGGCGGCGTGGCGCTGAATTGCGTCGCGAATTCGCGACTGGCTGCGGAAGGGCCCTTCGAGCGGATCTGGGTCCAGCCGGCCGCCGGCGACGCCGGCACGTCCCTCGGTGCGGCGCTTCATGTCGCCCATCAATTGGGTGACCCCATCGAGCCGATGAGCACGGCCGCGCTTGGGCGCGGGTGGTCGGATGGCGAGCTTCGACACTGGCTCGAAACCGCCAACGTCAGGTACGACGAGCCGGCCGACATCGCCGACGCCGTGGCGCAGGCGCTTGCCGACGACGCCGTCGTTGCCTGGTTCCAGGGTCGGAGTGAATACGGGCCTCGAGCGCTCGGCCATCGCAGCCTGCTGGCGAATCCCTCACGGGCCGCGAATCTCAATCGCTTGAACGACATCAAGGGGCGGGAACAGTTCAGGCCGGTTGCTCCGATGGTGCTGCTCGACCGGGCGGCGCAGATCTTCGAAGGTCCCATCCCGAGTCCCTACATGCTCTTTGTCCATCGGGTGCGCGATACCTGGCGGGATCGGATCCCCGCCGTGATCCACGTCGACGGCACGGCACGGGCCCAGACCGTCGACCCCGCGGATGAACCGTTGGTCGCCCGCATGCTGCGCGCCTTCGAGCGCCGAACCGGGCTTCCGGTCGTGGTCAACACCAGCCTCAATACCGCGGGCCGGCCGATGGTCGACGATCCGCGGGATGCGCTTGAGTGCTTCGGCTCGGCCCCGGTCGACGTGCTCGCGATCGGGCCGTTCCTCGTCCGCCGTTCGGCGATCGCGATGAGGGCGGCGGCATGACGGTCGACCTGGTGATCCCGACGATCGGGCGGCGCTCGCTCGTCGACCTCCTCTGCGCGCTGGCCGAACAATCGGGGCCGCTGCCCGACAACATCTTCCTGGTCGACGACCGCCGACGGGCCGCGACCCCACTGATCGAGCGCGGCATCGACCTCGGTCGAATCTGTGGCCGGATCCACCTCCTGCATGGGGGCGGCCGCGGACCGGCGGCCGCGCGCAACCTGGGCTGGCGCAGCTCGAGCGCCGACTGGATCGCCTTTCTCGACGACGATGTCGTGCCCGGGCCTGAATGGCTCGTGCAGCTCGCGCTCGACCTGGAGACGGCGGCGCTGCCGATCGCCGCCAGCCAGGGCGAGCTCCGCGTGCCGCGCCCCAGCAATCGCCGGCCAACCGACTGGGAGCGAAACGTGGCCGGGCTCGAAGGCGCGCGCTGGATCACCGCCGATATGGCGGTGCGGCGATCGGTCCTGCAAGAGCTCGGCGGGTTCGATGAGCGATTCGCACGGGCCTTTCGCGAAGACGCGGAGCTCGCGCTGCGCCTGACCGCCGCCAGGTGCAGCATCCGGTCAGGCCGACGAGCCCCTGGGTCAGTGTGCGGGCGCAGGCGGGCAACGCCGACGACGCGTTGATGACCCATCTGCACGGCCCGCGCTGGTATGAGCGAGCCGGCTCCGCCAGGGGCCGCCGCCCAATGCACCTGGGGATCAGCCTCGCGCTGCTTGTCGGCCTGATCGGCATGGCCACCGGCCGGCGGTGGCTGGGCCGGATTGGACTCGGGGGCTGGGCTGCCGGCACGGCCGAGTTCGCCTGGCGCCGGATCGCGCCCGGGCCTCGGACGCCAGGCGAGATTGCAACCATGCTGGCCACCAGCGTCGCGATTCCTCCGCTGGCGGTCATGCACTGGCTCCGCGGGTTATGGCGGTGGCGCGCCGTCAGGCCGGTCCCCACGGCGGCGGCGGTCTTGTTCGATCGCGACGGCACGCTGGTGGAGGACGTCCCCTACAACGGCGACCCGGATCGCGTGGTCGCCATGCCTCGCGCGCGGGCCGCGCTCGACCGGCTGCGCGCACGCGGCATTCTCGTCGGGGTCGTTTCGAATCAGAGTGGGGTGGCCCGCGGCCTGATCAGCCTGGACCAGGTGCAGTCGGTCAACCGGCGGCTCGAGCAACTGCTGGGCCCGGTCGACTCCTGGGCGGTGTGCCCGCATGGACCGGGCGATGCCTGCGAGTGCCGTAAACCGGCTCCCGGCCTGGTCCTGCGCATTGCCGCTGAGCTCGGTGTCCAGCCGGAGCAGTGTGTGGTGGTCGGCGATATCGGCAGCGACGTCGAGGCCGCGCTCGCTGCGGGGGCGCGGGCGATCCTCGTCCCAACCGACCGGACCCGTCCCGAAGAGGTCGCGGCCGCCCCCGAGGTTGCACGGGACCTGCTCGACGCCGTCAACCGGGCGCTCCGTGGGAACGCCGCATGAGACCGCACGTCTTGGTCGCGCGCCTCGATAACAATGGCGATGTCCTGCTTGCCGGACCCGCCATCCGTGCGGTCGCCACCTCGGCTCGCCACGTTACGCTGCTCTGTGGCCCGCGGGGCGTCGAAGCCGCCCGGCTGCTGCCCGCGGTTGACGAGGTTGTCACGTTTTGCGCCCCCTGGATCGATCCGGAGCCGCAAGCCGTCGATCCGGTCGCCATCGAGGCTTTGATCGAGGACCTGCGCCACCGCCGTATCGATCAGGCGATTGTCCTGACGTCGTTCCATCAGAGCGCGTTGCCGCTCGCGCTGGTCCTGCGCCTGGCCGGTGTCCCAACCATCGCGGCGATCAGCGAGGACTATCCCGGCTCCTTGCTGGATGCCCGGCACCACGCCCGCGACGACATGCACGAGGTGGAGCGCAACCTCTCGTTGGTCGCCCAGCTTGGCTACCGGTTGCCGCCCGGTGACAACGGCCGCCTTCGCGTCATGCGGCCGCCGGCGAAAGCGGTCGACCGTCCCTACGTCGTCGTCCATCCCGGCGCGACCGCGCCGGCGCGCACCTGGCCGGCGTCGCGTCACGCCCAGCTCGTTCGCGCGCTGCTCGATGGCGGTCGCCGGGTCGTGGTCACGGGCGGCCCATCGGAGCAGGCGCTGACCGCCGAGGTCGCGGGCGGCGATCCTCGGGTCACCGACCTGGGTGGCCGCATCGGATTTGCCCAGCTCGCTGACGTGATCGCGGCGGCCGACGTGCTCGTCGCCGGCAATACCGGACCCGCGCACCTCGCGGCCGCGGTCGGCACGCCGGTCGTTTCCCTGTTCTCTCCGGTCGTCCCGGCGGTGCGCTGGCGTCCCTGGCGCGTGCCGCACGTGCTGCTTGGTGATCAGCAGGCGGCCTGCGCGGGCACGCGGGCGCGGGCCTGCCCCGTTCCCGGGCATCCCTGCCTGAGCGAGGTCACGGTCGACGAGGTGGTCGCGGCGATCGACCAACTGGCGGGCTTTCGCGCGGTGATGGCCTCATGAAGATCCTGCTCTGGCACGTGCACGGCTCCTGGACCACCGCCTTCGTGCAGGGTGCGCACGAATACCTGGTCCCCGTCCTGCCTGACCGAGGTCCCGACGGGCGTGGTCGAGCCCAAACCTGGGACTGGCCGTCGTCCGTGCGCGAAGTCACGCCCGAGGAGGCGGCCCGCGAGGAGGTCGACGTCGTCATCATGCAACGCCCTCGGGAGCTCGAGGCCCTCGCCGCGCAATGGCTGGGCGGCCGGCGTCCCGGACGCGACGTACCCGGAATCTACCTCGAGCACAACGCGCCCGAAGGCATGGTCTCGGAGATGCGCCATCCAGCGGCCGACCGCCCCGACCTGACCGTCGTCCACGTCACGCATTTCAACGATCTCTTCTGGGATGCCGGCGGCACCCGCACCCGCGTCATCGAACACGGCGTGGTCGACCCGGGCTACCGGTATACGGGGCAGCTGCCGCGGGCGGTGGCGGTGATCAATGAAGCGCCGCGTCGTGGGCGCGTCACCGGGACCGACCTGCTGCCCGAGCTCGGCCGTGACGTTCCGATCGATCTCTTCGGGATGGACGCGAGGCGGTTGGGAGGCTTCGACGATCTCCCGCAATCGCGCTTGCACGAGGAAATCCCGAAGCGACGGGTCTACGTGCATCCGGTGCGGTGGACCTCGCTCGGGCTGTCCTTGATCGAGGCGATGCACCTCGGGATGCCGGTGGTCGCCCTCGCCACCACGGAGGTGGTCGAAGCCGTGCCCGCCGAGGCCGGGGTCGTCTCCAATCGGCTGCCGGTGCTGCAGTCGGCATTGCGGCGGCTTGCCAACGACCGGGGCGAGGCCCGCGCCATGGGCGAAGCGGCGCGGCGGGCCGCGCTCGGCCGTTATGGGCTTCGTCGTTTCCTCGACGACTGGGACGAGCTGCTCGAGGAGGTTGCGGCATGAGGGTCGCGATGGTCTCCGAACACGCGAGCCCGCTCGCCACGCTCGGCGGCGTCGACGCCGGCGGCCAGAACGTCCACGTGGCGGCGCTGGCGACCGCGCTGGCCAAACGGGGGACCGACGTGACGGTCTACACGCGCCGCGATGACCCGAGCCTGCCGTCGCGCGTCTCGATGGCGCCCAGGCTGGTTGTCGAGCACGTCGACGCCGGCCCGGCGGAACCGATTCCGAAGGACGACATTTATCCATACGTCGGCCAGCTGGCGAACGGGCTGCGGCGCGCGTGGGCGACCCGCCGGCCGGACGTGGTGCACGCCCATTTCTGGATGTCAGGGCTCGCGTCGCTGGCGGCCACGCAGCCGCTGCGCATTCCGGTGCTGCAGACATTCCACGCGCTCGGCGTCGTCAAGCGACGCCACCAGGGCGGCAAGGATACTAGCCCGCCGGCCCGCATCGAGCACGAGGTGGCGATCGCCCGACGGGTCGACCAGGTGATCGCCACCTGCAGCGATGAGGTGTTCGAGTTGGTGCGCATGGGCGCCGATCGGCATCGGATCAGCATCGTGCCCTGTGGTGTCGATCTCGGCACGTTCCGGCCCGATGGTCCGGCCGAGCCGCGTCAACACGGACGGCATCGACTCGTCGTCGTCAGCCGGCTGGTGGAGCGCAAAGGCATCGGCGACGTGATCCTGGCCATGCGCCATCTTCCGGACACCGAGCTCGTGATCGCCGGCGGCCCGTCACCTGAGGCGCTCGATCGCGACCCGGAAGGACACCGCCTCCTGAACCTGGCCCGTCAGGCGGGCGTGCGTGATCGCATCGATTTTCGCGGTGGCCTGGCGCGCGCGGATGTCCCTCCATTGATCCGATCGGCAGACGTCGTGGTCAGCGTGCCATGGTATGAGCCCTTCGGCATCGTGCCGGTTGAAGCGATGGCCTGCGGCGTGCCCGTCGCCGGCTCCGCGGTCGGCGGCTTGATCGACACGATCGTCGATGGCGAGACCGGATTGCATGTGCCGCCGCGCGACCCGGATCGGCTTGCGGCCGTGTTGCGCACCCTGATCGACGACGCCACGCTGCGGCGTCGTCTGGGCGACGCCGGGGCTCGTCGCGCCGCCGCCCGCTACGGCAATGACCAGGTGGCGGCGGCAACCCTTGCCTGTTACCGGCGCGTGCTGCCGGAAGTCCGCCAGCGCGCCGCTTGGGTTTCGCCATGATCTGGCGCCGGCCGCGACCAACCGTCGTCACGCCTCGGCCCCTGCGGGCCGGGCGCAGTCACCTGGCGGCCCTCATCGAAGCGCTCCCTGCGGTCGATCAGCACGTCGCGCACATCGAGACCTGGGGCCGGCACCTGGCGGGCGTGCTGACTCGCGGCGGCCGCTTGCTCGCTGCCGGCAACGGTGGCAGTGCGGCAGAAGCGCAGCATCTCACGAGCGAGCTGGTCGGTCGCTATCGCGACGAACGCCGCCCCTTCAGCGCGCTCGCGCTGCATGCGGAATCGTCGAGTTTTACGGCGATTGGCAACGACTACGGCGCCGACGAAGCGTTTGCCCGGCAGGTGCAGGCCCACGGCCGGACCGGCGACGTGCTGGTTACGCTAAGCACGTCCGGCCGAAGCCGCAATCTGATCGCCGCCGTCGAGGCGGCGCGTCAGTGCGGTGTCATCTCATGGGCGCTTACCGGTCCAACGCCCAACCCGCTCGCCGACCTGAGCTTTGATGCGATCGGCGTCGACGCACCCGCGACCGCCACGGTCCAGGAGATCCACCTGGTGCTGGTGCATATGCTGTGCGCGGCGGTGGAGCTCGAAGTCGGGGCGTCGTTGCCCTACGACGCGGAGGTGCACTGATGTTGGTGGTCGTCGGCGACGTGCTGCTCGACCGCGATGTCGATGGGCACGCTGAACGGCTCTCGCCGGAAGCGCCGGTCCCGGTGATCGAAGACCTCATGCAACGGTCGCGGCCCGGGGGCGCCGGCCTGGCGGCCGCGCTGGCCGCGGCGGATGGCCGCGACGTGGTGCTGATCACCGCCCTTGGCCAGGATGATGCCGGGCGGGAACTGGCCCATCTGCTCGATGTGGCGGGCGTCGAGGTCGTCGACCTCGGGCTGGAAGGTTCGACACCGGAAAAAATCCGCATCCGCAGCGATGGCCGGACCATGCTGCGCCTCGATCGCGGCGGTGCCGGCGCGCGAGTCAGGTCGGCGAAGGGCCGAGCGACGCGCATCCTTGGCTCGGCGAGCGCCGTGCTGGTTGCGGACTACGGTCGTGGCGTGAGCGCGGATCCGACGCTCCGTCAGGCGCTGACCTCGCTCGCCCATACCGTGCCCATCGTGTGGGACCCGCATCCACGCGGGACCGAACCCACGCCATCGGTGCGATTGGCGACGCCGAACGCGGCGGAGGCCGCCAACTACGCGCCCGGAGTCGCGGGCGACAATCTGGAGGCGGTCGCCAAACGCGGGCGCCGGCTCGTGCGCAAATGGTCAGCTGATGGGGTGGCGATCACGCTCGGCAAACGGGGCGCCGTGCTGGTCAGCGGCGATGGTCCGCCGATGGCGGTTCCGGCGCCGGCCGCGCATGCCACCGATTCGTGCGGTGCCGGCGATCGTTTTGCTTCCGCCGCGGCGGAGATGCTTGCCGACGGAGCGCTCCCCGCTGAAGCGGTCAGCGATGCCGTGATCGCCGCGTCGGCGTTTGTCGCCGACGGCGGCGCAGCCTCGGTACAGCTCGGCAAACGTCCGGTGACGCCATTCCTGACCGACAACAAGACGGCGCCGGCGCAGTCGATCATCGCCCGGACCCGCGCGCAAGGGGGGACGGTGGTGGCGACCGGCGGATGCTTCGACTTGCTCCACGCCGGGCACGTGCGCTTTCTCAAGCATGCGCGGGCGCTCGGTGATTGCCTGATCGTCTGTCTCAACGACGACGCGTCGGTGCGGCGTCTCAAGGGCCCGGGCCGCCCTCTGGTGCCGGAAGAAGATCGAGCGGCGGTGCTCGCATCGCTCGATTGCGTCGATGCCGTGGTCATCTTCGACGAGGACACGCCAGAGGCGATCCTCGCGCGCTTGCAGCCTGACATCTTCGCCAAGGGTGGCGATTACGCGGTCGCCGATCTTCCCGAGGCTGAACTGATCAAGCGGTGGGGCGGCCAGACCGTTCTGCTGCCCTATCTCGAGGGTCGCTCAACCAGCCAGCTGGTCAGCGAGGCCGCCCGCCGCTTCGCGCGATGACCCGCCCGCGGCTGGTCATGCTGCGTCCGCTCGGCCTGGGCGACCTGCTCACCGGCATCCCCGCGATGCGCGCGGCCGCCCGCGCCTTTCCCCAGCATGAGCGACTCCTTGCGGCGCCCGCCGTCCTGACGCCGCTGGCGCTGCTCTCGCGTGCGGTCGACGAGGTCGTCGACGTGCAGCCGCACCAGCCACTCCCGCCGTCGTGCCAGCAGCCGGATATTGCGATCGACCTCCATGGTCGCGGACCCGCCAGCCAGCGGGTTCTGCTGGCGACGCGTCCCCGGCGGTTGATCGCCTTCGCCAATGAGGAGGTGCCCGAGACCCGCGGCTTCCCGCGATGGCGGGACGACGAGCACGAGGTCCGGCGATGGTGCCGGCTGATGTTGGAGAACGGCATCGAGGCCGACCCGGCCGACCTCGACCTGCATGCGCCGGGGATCGCCGTGCCGCGGCTGGCACGCGGCGCCGCCGTCGTCCATCCAGGCGCCGCCTATCCGGCGCGGCGCTGGCCCGCCGAGCGATGGGCCAGGGTCGCGGCCTCGCTGGCGCCGGACGTCCTGATCACGGGCGGCCCGGCCGAGCGATCGCTGGCGATGCGGGTCGCAGACAGGGCGGGGATCGACCCCGCACGCGTCCTGGCGGGCCGGACCGATCTTCTCGAGCTGGCGGCGATCGTCGGCGCGGCCCGCCTGGTGGTCAGCGGCGATACCGGCGTTGCCCACCTGGCAACGGCGATGCGCACACCGTCGGTCGTGCTCTTCGGGCCGACGTCCCCGGCCCGGTGGGGACCGCCATCCGAGCGCCACTGGCATCGCGTGATCTGGAAGGGTCGTGAGGGAAATCCGAATGCGATGGAGCCGGACCCCGGCCTGCTCGCGATCGGCGTCGAGGACGTCCTGCTCGCCATCGCCAATCTGAGGGAAGCGAGTCATGCCGTACGAGCCTAGGAAGGAAGACCGCTTCACCGTCGGGCTCTGGTGCACCGCCTATGGTGGTCGCGAGGTCTTCGGCCGGGAGGTGCGCCCGCCACTGGACCCGATGGAGAACATCCGCGGACTCGCGGCCTGTGGCTGCTACGGGTTCAACTTTCACGACGACGATCTCATCCCATTCGGCGCCTCGCCAGCCGATACCGATCGCCTCATCAAGCAGACGCTCACCGTCATGCGTGATGCCGGCATCGTCAATGCGATGGTGACCTGCAACATGTTCGAACATCCCGTGTTCAAGGATGGCGCGCTCACCTCAAACGACGGCCGGGTGCGCGCCTATGCCCGACAGAAGGCGATGCGCGCGATCGACATCGGGGCACAGCTCGGCGCGTCGGTCTACGTCATGTGGGGCGGGCGCGAGGGCCTGGAGGTGGAGGCGTCGAAGAACCCGATCGACGCGATCAAGCGCTATCGGGACGGGGTTGAATTCCTGGCGCACTACATCAAGGACAACGGCTACGGCATGGTGGTCGCGATCGAGCCCAAACCCAACGAGCCGCGCGGCGATATCTTCCTGCCAACCGCCGGGCATGTCCTTGGATTCATCGCAACCCTGGATCCCGCCATCCGCGACATCGTCGGCGTCAATCCCGAGATTCAGCACTCGCGAATGTCCGGCCTCAACACCGTGCATGACCTGGCCCAGTGCCTCGAAGCCGGCAAGCTCTTCCACGCGGACCTCGGCGCGCAGAAGCCGGCGCGATACGATCAGGATCTGCGCTTCGGGGCCGAGGACCTCAAGGAAACATTCTTCATCGTCAAGCTGCTCGAGGACAATCACTGGCCCGGCACGCGCGCCTTCGATGTCAAGCCCTACCGCCAGGATCAAGCCGATGAGGTCTGGGACCTGGTGCGTGGCTGCATCCGCAGCTACCTGATCCTGCGCGAAAAGGTTGCGGTCTTCAACGCGGATCAAGAAATCCAGCAGCTGCTTGGCGCCTTGCGAGTCGAGCATCCGGCAGGCGAACACCTGACCGCGAAGCAGTTACAGGCCGAGCGCTTTGACCCTGACCTTCTGTCGGCCCGGAAGTTGGGCTATCAGCGGCTCGATCAGTTGACCTTCGAGCTCCTCGCCGGCGTCAGGTGATCTAGCCGGCTCGCTATCTCGAGTACTTTCCGGCAACCTTCATCGACGAAACATGCGAGAGTTCGGGCTTATTTCGGATCTTGATCCAATACTCATGCCGCACGTTTTCATCGATTTCGACGGTTGTCGAGTACAAGGCGTCCTTGCCATCCTTGTGGCATCCAGAGATCCAGTACTCCTCTCCGGTCCTGGCGTCGATGTAATTGGCCTTGAAGCCTATGCGCTTGAGACTCTCGAAGATCTTGTCCCCGTAGCGAATGGAGCGACCGGATTTCGAGAATGACACCCGGCCAATCCGCGCAGGCCCGACGATTCCATCAGGTTTTCGTTCGATCCACATGATCTCGGTCCGGTGAGCCATCGCTTGAATCTAGTGCGCAACTCGCTCCGCATGCAGGGCTGGGTACAACTGCCGGAAGGTGCCGTAGACCGACTCGTAGATTCGCGCCGTTTCCGGATTGGGCTCTTCGAGGCCCTCCACGAGGCGCACCTTCGCGGCGGCCTCCTGCACATCGTCAAAGACTCCGGCGGCCACACCGGCCAACAGGGCAGCGCCGTAGGCCGGTCCCTCGTCGGCGATCGTCCGTTGGATGGGGAGGTTGAATACGTCCGCCTGCAGCTGACGCCAGAAGGGGCTGCGCGCCCCGCCGCCGGTCGCCCGCGCCAGTTGAACGTCGACGCCGAGGCCGCGCATGATGTCCAGCCCATCGCGAAGGCTGAAGACGACGCCTTCCATCACGGCACGCGTCAGGTCGGCCCTGGTGTGATGCGCTCGTAACCCGACGAAGGCGCCGCGGGCGTTGGGATCGAGATGCGGCGTCCGCTCGCCACTCAGATAGGGGAGGAAGAACAGGCCATCCGCGCCTGGGGGCGCGCCGGCCGCCAGCGTGCCGAGCTCGTCATAGCTGATGGCGCCGCCAAGGATGTTGCGCCACCAGCGCAGCGATGCGCCCGCGGCCAGCGTCACCGCCATCAGGTGATAGCGCTGCGGCACCGCATGACAGAAGGCATGCAGCCGTCCGGATCGATCAATGGCGAGCTGTTCGGCATGCGCAAAGAGCACGCCGCTGCTTCCGATCGAGGAGCTGATCCGGCCCGGCGCGACAATGCCGGTGCCGATCGCGGCGGCCGCGTTGTCACCGGCCCCCGCCGCCACGGGAAGATCTGCCGGCAATCCCAGCTCGCCGGCGATCGCGGGAAGCAGCCGGCCACTGACCTCGGCGCTCTCCAGCACCTGGGGCATCCAGTCCGCTGGAATGTCGAGGGCGGCCAGGATCTGCGCCGACCAATCGCGGCGGCGGACGTCGAGGAGCAAGGTTCCCGATGCGTCGGACACGTCGCTCGCCAATTCACCGGTGAGCTTCATCCGGACGAAATCTTTGGGCAAGAGCACGTGGCGCAGATGGCGATACTGGACCGGCTCGACATCACGAAGCCAGAGAACCTTCGGGGCCTGGAAGCCGGTCAGTGCCGGGTTACCGGTGATCTCGATCAGCCGGTCAGCGCCAACACGCTCGGTGATGACCTCGCATTGCGATGCCGTTCGCTGATCGTTCCAGAGCAGCGCTGGCCGGATCACCTCGCGGCCCTCATTGAGAAAGACCGAGCCATGCATCTGCCCTGTGAGCCCAATGCCGGCAACATCGCCGCCCGACTCGGCAGCGACGCGGCCGAGCACCTCGCGGCTCGCCGTCCACCAATCGGCGGGGTGCTGCTCGGTCCATCCGGGGCGAGGCATGAGGAGCGGATATTCGGCTGACGCCGAAGCGATCAGCGAGCCCGACTCGTCGATGGCAACCGCCCGCGCGCCGGTGGTGCCGACGTCGAGACCGACCAGGCTACCCACGCGCCGGAGCTTACGGCATGCGGCGAGAAGAGTGGGTCAGCCCGCGGAGCTTGGTGCGATGGCGAGCTGCGGCGACCAGTGGTAGCCGCCGTCGTTGGTCGCTTCGATCACGTAGTCCCCGTCAATGATTCGCGTCAGGACCCACCCCGTGGTCAGGCTGACAAAAGCGGCGCCAAAGGTCTCCGAGGCGTTCGCGATCGACCCGGTACGGCGGAGCGTCGCGCCACCATCACTGGCGACCACGCATTGACCGACCATCGTCGCCGGCCCATCGCCAACGAACACCGCATCCGCCGGGTCGACGACACTGAAGCTTCCCGGGTAGCTGTCCGGTCCGGGAGGGACGCCTGGCAGGAGGCTGCCCGTCGTGTAGGACTCCCTCATCACGGTCCGCCAGGAGTGCCCGTCCTGCGTGGCGTAGACCACGTAGGGCCGATGGCTCAACGCGGCGCCGGGCAACGTCGTCTGCAGCCAGAGGGCCGACGGTGCCGCGCACTCGACGATGATTTGCTGACCGCCTGCACCTGCCTGCTCCAGCAATGTCTCCAGGACCTTGCTCCAACTGTGTCCGCCGTCAGGGCTGGAATAAACCTGGCCGGCGGCTGTGGCGAGCCAGCCATGGGCGGCATCGCTGAAGCACACGCTATCCGGATCGACGGGGCTATCCAGGTTGGCCCAGGTGTGCCCGCCGTCATCGGTCTTGACGAGGGTTCCAGCATAGCCTGGCAACAGCCAGCCATGGTTCATCTGGGGGTTGCCACCACCGGCGATGCCCCAGCCCTCGCTCGCGCTGATGAAATGCACGGAGCGGATGGGCTTCGGCGCCTCGCCCAGGGTTTGCCAGGTCTTCCCGCCGTCAGTCGTGCCGAGCAACGTTCGGACGCCAACGACCCATCCGGTGCTGGCGGTGATGAAGTCGACGCCCACGAACTGCTCGGTGGAGGCCAGCTGCTTTGCCCAGTGGGTTCCGTCGTTGGTGGCGAAGATGGCGTACGCACCGACAGCCCAGCCAAGGCGTGGGCCAACCATTTGGATCGAGGCCAGCGCCGGCACGAAGTCAGGATCGATGCCAGGCGGCGTTGGCGACGGCGAAACGCTCGGTGAGGGCATGCCCGACGCGGATGCGGAGGCGCTGGGGCTGGTCGCCGGCGTTGCGCTCCGCGTCGGAGATGGCGTCGTCTTGATGGCGCTGCTTGCGGTACAACCACTGAGCGTGACGAGCGCCGCGATCGTCGAGAGGGCGGCTAGGCGTCCAGGAAGAGACCGGCCTGGCATGCATATAAGACGAGCCCGGCGCTCCAGGCATGCGACACGGGCAGGATGGCCCCCTTCGGGCCGAAGCACCGCGAATTGTAGAAACGTTCGGTGATCATGCCCTTGCGGGCGTTGAAGTCCCCATCTTCACGCGCGATGAACTGCAAGGCGCAGGCGAGATTGTCCCCAGCGCGGTCCGCATAATAGGCGTCACCACTGTGCTCGCTGAGCCGGACCAGTTCAGGAAGGCAGATCAGTCCGTAGGTGTGCAGATGCTGGTTACGCGGGGACGCGAGATCGGCGCCCCGGCTGCGGTAGTCGTAGGTCTCCAGCAGCGTATGCGCGGGAAAGCTGAGGTTGTATGACCAGCGGAAGGACAGCATCCAGTCCGCCGCTCGGCGGGCCAGGTCGAGCCAGCGGTCCTCGCGGGTCGCCTCATACAGTGCGACGTAGGCCATGACGGCGTTGTAGCCATCCTCGGATGAGGGCGCGAGGTCGACGTCCTCCGCCGCGCCGTAGACAAACTCCTCCTCGATGAATTGCGCGTAATACCCGCCGGCCAGCACAGCCGCTTGACGAACGCCCCCACACTTTCCCTCTCCCGACACGGCGGAGGACAGCGATTCGAGGAGGGCGGGAATCCACAGCAGGCCGGCGGCGCCCGCCCAGGATTGTGGCTCACCGGTGCGTCCGTTGACCAACGCCGGAAATGCTCCGTCGCCTCGCTGGGTTCGCAGCACATGGTCGAGGTTCGACCCGATAGCCTGCAGCCAAGACGGATGCTCGATGCCGAGCTCGTGCTCGGCGCGGGCCGATCGCATCATGAAGAGCGTCGCCTCAGCGATGGTCCGCGCATGAATCCAATCCCGGTGACCGTTCCAGCCGCCGTCCCATCCGGCAGGCGACCACTGCCCCCAGAAACTCCCACAGGGGGCGAGCCCGCCGGCGATCGTGTCGAGCACGGAGATCGCGGCGTCGGTGTAGGGCCCGAAATCGCAGGCGCGCCCGTAGGTGAGCAGCGCATGCGCGGAGGGCGCCCCGCTCAGCCAGCCGACGTGCATCGCCTCGCGATCGCCGGTGACGGCCGCGGCTTCATCCGCCAGGCGGTGGAACGCGGTGGTTTCGACCAACACGCCAGGTTCGTGGCGGAAGTGCCAGCGATGCAGACCGTGCGCCGCCAGCGCGGCCCCATCGTCGACCGACACCCAGGGGTTGACTGGATGGCGATCGCGATCCCGCTGGTAGAGCGTTCGCAGGACGGCGTCGTACGCATGCGGGTCCGGGGGCAGCACGAAGAGAAGGAAGCGAAGCACGGCGATTTCGCCGGCCGTCCAGTCATGCGTCAGGACCTCGGGAGGCGCGGGCGCATCCTGCCCGACGTAGGTGACCGGCTCTTCACGCGCGGGAAAGTTGAGGAGCAGGCAGCTGTCCGGGCCTGCGCTGAAGCCGAGCCCGCTGAGCCCGATCGATGATTGCTCGTCGGTCGCCAGCGCCAAGCAGGACGAGCCAGTCCAGCCGATGACGACGCCGTGCGAGGTCCGGTCGATGCGAAAGGCCCAGTGGTCGGAAGACAGCGAGTCGGTCGCCACGCCGTCGAAAACGACCCTCGGATAGCGCAATCGCGAAGCGTCGCTCCGATTCTCGCCGTAGACCAGGCCCGGGATCATGAATCGCGTGGCGTCGTCATCCAGCGGCAGAACAACCTGAATCCCCACGCCGTCCTGGGACTGATGGCAAATGATGGAGACTTCGACCTCGAGGCCGGCAACGACTCCGGGCATGGGGAGGAGCGGATGAACCATCATCCTGGCCTGCAGCCCGCCAACACGCCGGCCGTCATCCGGCAGCGTCCAAGCCTTACCGTCACGATCGATCAGACGCAGGTGAAGCCGCTCTGCAACGGATGCGTGTGCCGCCGGATCGCGCGGTTCGGCTAGCTCGAGCACTCGAGCAGATTCACCTCACGCACACCGGTGCCAACGCGGAAGGTCTTGATCTCATGTGGCTTGAAGCTGGCCTCGATGACCTGGTCGAGGAACTGGAGGCAGATCCGGCCGCGAACCGGCTGCCCGCTGGTTTCGAAGGCGCGGACGATGATGTCGCCTGATCCGTCCTCCGCGAGCTTGAGCGCGCTGACCGTGATCGCCTCGGGCGTTGCCTCGGCGAAGGAGGCCGACAGCGGCAGTGGTCCGTCATGAAAGGTGTCGAGCATCGCGATCCCCGGCTGGTTGAGCTCGGCGGCGCGACGCGCAGTCTGCGCGTGCCGCCAATCGCCGGCATGCGGGAGTAACGCATAGTGGAAGCGCTGCAGGCCCTGGTCGGTGAAGGCGACGCCGTCCCACGACGCCGGTTTGAACGGATCGTGATGCGCATAGGCCGGGCTGCGCAGCGCCGTCACGCTCATTTCCGAGCCGCGAACGTCGAAGCTGTATTTAGCGTCGTTCAAAATGCTGAGTCCATACGGTTCACCGGTCCGTTCATGGATGCCGGTGACGTCGAGCCAGGTCTGTCCCGGCTCTTCGTCGCCGGATGGGGCGCGCTCGATGGTGCCGTAGGGAATCTCAAAGGTCGCTTTCGGCATCCGCACACGAACCGGCCAGCGGAGCTTCAAGACCTGATGGCGCTCGTGCCAGTCGACGGTGGCCGTGACGGCAATCATGTCCAGGCCATCGATGAGG
>Ga0209474_10002060_pt1 | contig 18868 bp, 23 predicted proteins | sample GraSoiAngelo_145_FD_185902 | JGI IMG/M metagenome (GOLD analysis project Ga0209474, IMG submission 185902) | Grasslands soil microbial communities from the Angelo Coastal Reserve, California, USA - 14_1009_05_20cm (SPAdes) (version 2) | ecosystem: Environmental > Terrestrial > Soil > Grasslands... | reverse complement strand
GTCCTGGCGCCAGATCAGCTCGACGCCGGTCAGCTCCCTGTGGGCCCGTCGCGCCCGCTCGGCAGCGGCGTCCAGCCGCGCCTGGTCGGAGGAGAGCACCCCGAGAGCGACGTGGACGTCCGGCGTGCCGAGCGGCTTCTCCCAGTTCGCCGGGCTGCTCTGGCCCACGTCGCCGAGCTCGGCTGCGCGTGCCGCCATCCCCTGCCGAAACTCGGGCGCGAAGCTGTCGAGCGAGTCCTGCGGGACGCCGAGCGCCTCAAGGCCCTGATACGTGAACGCCGCGGTGATCCAGGCGCCGTGTGCCGGGTCCTGCGAGGTCTTGCCCGAGTCGACGAGCCCGTGCAGACGCCGCACCAGCTCCCGCCCCGCCGCACGGTCGTCGATCCGCAAGAGGAGGTAGGTGCCGACGTAGGGAGTCGGCCGCTCGTGCAGCGCGCCGCTCTGGATGTCGTCGAGCTCCAGGCTGTTGCTCTCCATCACGGCCACGGCTAGATGTGCTCCGGTGGCTCCGGCGGGTCGGGGTTCGGCGGCGACAGGTACGGGAAGGCGCGGGAGGCCGGCCTCGACGACTGGTCGACCCCGTCGCTGATGACGGGGCCGTTTCCGCCGTTGACGAGCTGCGTGAAGATCAGGTCCATGACGTCGTCGTTCGGGGCCCGCCCGCCGCAGGTCTCGTGTGCCTCGCCCCGTCGCGCGGCCAACTCGATCTCGAGGAACGAGCCGTTCTCGGCGTAGGGCTTGGTGACGTCGACGGCGAGGAAGTCGCCGAGCACGAGCTCCGTCAGCGGGTGGTCGCCGTTCCCGTTCGCGGGCCAGTCCGTCTTGCCGTCCAGCCCGTCCCAGAAGGCGAGGTTGGCGTTCAGCCTGGCCCGGTAGGCACCCCGGTACGCGCCGCCGAGGTGGAATGCGTCCTCCAGGTTGTAGAGATCGCGGATCTCCAGGTCTCGGTTCACGGGATCGAACTGCTTCGGCGCGAGCATCAGGTTCTTCACCTCGGGGCGCCCGACACGTTCGATCCGGACGTTGAACACGCCGCGGGTCAGCGTCTCGGCGACGACTCCGACCAGATCGGCGCCGTCCAGCAGCGCCGCGTCGAGCTCGACCACGAGGCTGAGGACGTTCTTGCCGTCGAGGAAGATCGAGCCGGGGTCGGTGAAAGCCAACTCGCCCGTCGCGATCGTCTTCAGCGCGGCTGGCGCGTCCATGATGAACGGATCCCAGCGAGGCCCGGCGAAGGCGCGGACGCCGCTCCCCGACCCGCCCTCAGGGTCGTTCACCGCGAACGAGACCGTCGCGCCCTCGGGCGTCGTGCAGGTGCCCTCCTGCCCGCCGCCGTTCGGAGAAGAGAAGACGCAGTCGACCACGAGCTCCTCCGAGCCGACGTCGAAGGGCGCGGGATCACCGGGCGCACGAAGGGTGAGCGGCCGCAGCCGGAACCGGTAGACGAGCCCGTCCGACAGCCGGTCCGAGGGCTTCGCGAACGGGAGCGTGTTCACGACGAGTACGAGCCGCCCCGGCTGCTCCGGGCTCGGGAACGCGTAGACGTCGGTGATGTCCGCGATCGGATCGGCGAGCGCTCGCGGCCCTGAGATGTGATCGGACATCCGGGTCGACCGCGGGCTAGTCCGCTGCCTCGTCAAGCAGCGGCTTCAACGCAGGGTGCTGCAATGCGTCGGCGGCGTCCGGGTCGTCGAGGACCTGCTGGAAGGCGTCGTTCATCCGCTGCGCCTTCCGGATCTCCTTGACCGTGCCTCCGTAGTTCCGTGCGTAGGCGGCAGCCGTCTGCTGCGCGCCGAGGACGAAGGCCTGGAGCGCGGCTAAGTCAGGCAGGCCGTCATAGCCCTCCGTGTGGCTGAAGATCGCGTCGAAGAGCGCGAGCGTCGGCCCGGACGTCAGGAAGTCGTCCATGTACGCATCCCACGACCCGTCGAAGCTCGTCACGAACGCGAGACGCGTGTCGTCGTCGAAGAGCACGAACCTCGCCTCGTGGATCGACGCAATCGCCATGCCGTAGTCCCCGGGCCGGTAGCCAGGAGTTTCCTGCAGGTCGCGGAGCGCAGCGCGGATCGACTCGCCCTCTCCCGGCTTGACGTGGAAGAACAGGCTGAACTCGCTCGTCGGGCCGGCGCTGAGGCCCGGGCGGGAAGCCTCCGTCGCCACGGCGCTCTGGTCTTCGCTCATCCCAGGTTCCTCCTTCACGGGCGCTGTCGGGATCGCGATCACTGTGCGCCGACGGGCCGGCCGCGGCCTCACCCCACGGGGGTGAAATGGCAGATCAAGCCCGAACCTGGCGAAGGACGCTGTGAGATCGTGTCTGGCGAATGAGCCTCGCGACTTCGATCGCGTCGAGTTGCTGTTCGGGCCGTCCCCGGTGCATCCGCTGCGGCGGCTGAGCGAGCACCTCGGCGGCCGGGTCGAGATCTGGGCGAAGCGGGACGACTGCAACCCCGGTCTGGCCTACGGCGGCAACAAGACCCGCAAGCTCGAGTACCTCGCCGCGGACGCGCTCGCGCAGGGCTGCGACACGCTCGTCTCGATCGGCGGCGTGCAGTCGAACCACACGCGCCAGGTTGCGGCGGTCGCCGCCCATCTCGGCCTCGGCTGCGTGCTCGTCCAGGAGCACTGGGTCGACTGGCCGGACGCGGTCTACGACAAGGTGGGCAACATCCTGCTCTCGCGGATCATGGGCGCAGGCCGGGATGATGGCCGGCTTCGCCGGGCAGGAACGGCCGCGCCGCGTGCTCGGCATTGACGGCTCGGCGACGGTCGAGCAGACGCGGGAGCAGGTCGCACGCATCGCGCGGAGCACTGCGGAGGCATACGCGCAGGTCGCCCGCCGTGTGGTGCCGGTGCTCGGCGATCTCCTTGCCAACCTCGCTCGCCGAGAGGCCCTCGCCCATTCCTCAGCCCTTGGCGGGCAGCGAGCGTGCGTACGCCGCGCCGCGCTCGACCCAGGCGGCGAGGTCGCCGTCGGAGCTGACGTCGGCGGAGTCCACCCGCAGCCAGCCGCGCATCGTCTTCCCGCGCATCTCCATCAGATACGCAGGCGTCGTCTCCACCAGCTCGTCCGAGCCCTGCGGATCGACCCGCACGAGCAGGCCGCCCTGGCTGCTGGCGGCGACGGCCATGTTGCCGCCGATCAGGAAGGCGAGCCCGCCGAAGATCTTCTTCTCGGTCACGTCCGGCCCACCGCCGACCAGGCCGCGGATCCTCGCTGCCAGTTCCTCGTCGTAGGCCACGGGGCGATCGTAGATCAGCGGACAAGACCTGACATGGTTCCTACCCGCTCGCGGTTCCGATCGGCGTCAGTCCGGGTACTCGTCCTTCCGCCAGGTGCGTGGCTCTGCGGGTTGGGCTTTCGGCGTCCGCTCGAGCAGGAAGTTGAAGTACGGGGCGACAAAGGGGTCCGGCGCAGACACCGTGTAGGTGTGGTAGACGGTCCCGTTGTCACGCGCGAAGGCAATCCAGGCCGGGTTCTCGCGCAGGCCGTCCTTGAGCTCGGCCCCGATCTGGCCTGACCATTCCTCGAGCCAGCCGGGCGGGTTGTCGATCAGGTCCTTGATCTCGGGAACCTGCTCCGCCTGCTTCTCGGTCAGCGCCAGGCTGAAGTCGAAGGCAAAATCGCTCTCATAGGTGGAGACGTAGGGGAACTGCCAGTCCATCCGCCGCCTGTAGGCACTCAGCCGCTCGATCGGCGCCCGTGAAAAGCAGGCCAGCGTCACGTCGCGGTGGTTCAGGTGGACGAGCGAGCCGTCGAGCCCGTCGGCCAAGCTGGTGCAGCCGGGGCAGGCGCCGAGCGTGTAGTCGGGGCCGAACATGATGTTGTAGGCGAGCAGCTGTGAGCGCCCGTCGAAGAGCTCGGCGAGGCTCTTCTTGCCGTCCTCGGTGTCGAAAACGTACTCCCTTTCGACCGGGACCCAGGGGAGCGCGAGACGCTTCCTCTTGACCTCCTCGTTTCGCTCCGCCTGCTCGGCCTCGAGCTTGGCGAGCTCGTCCCGGGCCGCCTGCCATTCCTCGCGGGTACCGATCCTTTGCTCGGACATCTCTTCTCCTTCCGTTGTCTACGGGATCAAAGACGAGACCGACGGCGAGCACGAAACTCATCGCGGCGATGAGTTTCCGGCCTCCGGGACGTCTAGAGGTTATGAGCACGGAAAGGAGGCCAAGAATGGCGGAGCACCCCACGGCTCGTGGCCGAACGACGATCGCCCTGATCGCCGGCGCAGTCGCCGCGTGGGCGGTCACGGTCGCACGGATGCGGGGCATGGACGCCGGCCCGGGAACCAACCTCGGTGGGCTCGGGTGGTACCTCGGAATCTGGGTGACGATGACCGCCGCGATGATGCTGCCTTCGGCGGTGCCGGCCGCCCGACATGTCGCGCGACTCGCCCGTCGCATGCCGACGCTGCTCTTCACGGTCGGATACCTGACGGTCTGGACGGGCTATGGCCTCCTGGCCTACGGCGTCTTCCGGCTCTTGACCTCGTTCGACATCGGCTGGTTCGGCTGGGACCGGGGCGGCCCCTACGCTGCGGGCGGCACGCTCGCTGCCGCAGGGCTCTACGAGCTGACACCGTTGAAGCGGTTGAGCCTTCGCCGCTGCCGCAGCGCTTCGCAGGACGTGAACGCACTCCGGGGCGGGCTCGCGCACGGCCTCGACTGCGTCGGCTGTTCCGGAGCCCTGATGGCGGTCCTTTTCGTGCTCGGGGTGATGAGCCTCTTCTGGATGGCGATCGTCGCCGTCGCGATCTTCGCGGAGAAGGTCCTGCCGCACGGCCACCGGCTTCCGTCGGCATTCGCGGTCGCGCTCGTGGCCCTCGGGATCTGGGTCGTGGTGTCGCCGGGAAGCGTCCCCGAGCTAACTCAGCCGGACGCCAGGACGCCGCCGATGGAGATGGCACGATGAACCTTCCACCGGTCGTCTCCGCGGAGGAGTGGCAAGTGGCCCTGGAAGCGCTCCTCGCCAGGGAGAAGGAAGCGACTCGGGCACGGGACGCGCTCGCCGCCGCGCGTCGCAGGCTGCCGAGAGTTCTGATGGAGAAGGAGTACGTCTTCGACACGGCCGAAGGCAGCGCCAGGCTGCTCGACCTATTCGAAAGCCGCAGGCAGCTGCTGCTCTACCACTTCATGTTCGGCCCGAACCAGGAAGCAGGCTGCGACGGCTGCTCGATGTTCGTCGACCAGGTCGGCCACCTTGCTCACCTGCACGCCCGAGATACGTCCTTCGCGCTCGCATCCCGCGCTCCGATCGAGAAACTCGAGGCTTACAGGAAGCGTATGGGCTGGGCGATCCGGTGGTACTCCTCGTTCGATAGCGACTTCAACGTCGACTTCGGCGTCGGGCCGGAAACGCCACAGCCGGATGCCTACCAGGACGGCGAGACCTTCGGGCTCAGCGTTTTTCTGCGGGACGGCGACCGCGTCTTTCGCACGTACTTCACCACGGCCCGCGGCGTCGAGGCGCTCGGCAGCGTCTGGACGCTCCTCGACCTGACGCCGCTCGGGCGACAAGAGGAGTGGGAGGACTCACCAGAGGGGTACCCGCAGACGAAGCCCTACGAGTGGTGGCGCCGCCACGACGAGTACTAGATGCTGGTGACCGACCCCTAGTCAGTGGCTGCCGGGCGCGGCGGCCAGGGTTCGCTCGTCCGGGGTTGCACCGGCGACCGCCCCCTCGGCGCCGAGCTCGGCGTTCGGGGCGAGCGTCGTCCGCAGCGGAACTTCCTTCAGGAACCACGAGAGGATGAACGGCACCACGGCGATCGCCATCCCGAAGAGGAAGACACCGTTGAGCGCGTGGGAGAAGGCGTTCAGGAAGTCGGCGTGCACCGCCGCGGGCAGGTGCCTTGCCTGCTCCGGATTGATGTGGATGCCGTTGCCGAGCCGGGCCGTGACGCGGTGGGGGAAGCCGGCCAGCTGGTCGGCGAGCCTGGTGGCGAAGATCGTCCCGAAGATCGCGACGCCGAAGGAGCCGCCGACCGAGCGCGAGAACGTCGCGGTCGACGTGGCGACGCCAATGTCGGAAGGCCGCACGTCGTTCTGGACGACGAGCACCAGCACCTGCATCACGAGGCCGATCCCGACGCCGACGACCAGCATGTAGATCGAGACGACCCAGGACGGGGTGTCGACACCCAGCGTCGAGAGCAGGTACATGCCGACGACGAGGGTCGCCGTCCCGGCGATCGGGAAGATCTTGTAGCGGCCGACCTTCGTGATCGCGCGGCCCGAGAGGATCGCCGCGACCAGCAGCCCGGCCATCAGCGGCAGCAGGCGCAGGCCTGAGCTCGTCGGGCTGGCGCCGTAGACGAGTTGGAGGTAGAGCGGGATGAAGATGATCGCGCCGAACATCGCCATCCCGATCGTGAAACCCATGGCGTTGGCCACGCTGAACACCCGCGAGCGGAAGAGCGACAGCGGCAGGATGGGCTCGGCCGCCCGCGTCTCCCACCAGACGAAGGCGCCGAGCAAGGCGACGCCGGCAATGCCGAGCCCGACGATCGTGGCCGAGCCCCAGGCGTACTCGGTGCCGCCCCAGGTGGTGAGCAGGATCAACGAGGTGACGCCGGCGCTGAGGAGCGCTGCACCGAGCACGTCGATCCGGTGCCTCACGGTCGGGGTCTTCAGGTGCAGCCGGGTGGCGACGATCAGGATCGCCAGCGCGCCGACCGGCAGGTTGACGTAGAAGACCCAGCGCCAGGAGAGGTTGTCGACGAGGAAGCCGCCGAGCAGCGGGCCGGCGACCGAGGCGACGGCGAAGACACCGCCGATCAAGCCCGTATAGCGGCCGCGCTCCCGCGGCGGGACGATGTCCGCGATGATCGCCTGCGCGCCGACCATCAGGCCGCCGGCGCCGATTCCCTGGAGCGCGCGGAAGCCGATCAGCTGGCCCATCGTCTGCGAGAGCCCGGCCAGCATCGAGCCGGCGAGGAAGATCAGGATCGCGGCCATGAAGACGGGCTTGCGCCCGAGCATGTCGCCGAGCTTCCCGTACAGCGGCGTCGAGACCGTCGACGCGAGCAGGTAGGAGGTCACGACCCAGGAAAGGTGGTTGAGTCCGCCCAGGTCGCCGACGATCGTCGGGAGTGCGGTCGAGACGATGGTCTGGTCGAGCGCGGCAAGGAACATGCCGAGCATCAGCGCGGCGAAGACGGTCCAGAGGGCGCGCCCCGTCAGCCTCCCGTCCTGCTCCGGGGTCACGCGCGCCTCCTCGTCACCCGGGCGAGCTGGGCACGGGTCAGCGGCGGCTGCGGAAGCGGTGTCGCCGCCTCGGCCCGCAGGCCGTCGAGGAGCAGCGCCAGGTAGCGCCGCCAGAAGTCGGGGCTCACGGCCGCGGTGGCCTCAATCACGCGGTCGGCGGTCCAGAAGACGAGCGGCAGGTCCTCGGGTGCGAAGTCGGCGCGCAGCGATCCCTGCTCCTGGGCGCGCTCGATCAGGTGCCGCAGCACCGGGCGGAGCCGCGCTCGCAGCGCCTTAGTGCGCTCGCGCCCGTGGGCACGCATGGCGATGATGTCCTTCAGGCCGCGGTTGCCGACGTGCTCGGCCAGCGCGCGCTCGAGGAAGCTCGTCAGCCCTGCCCACGCGTCCTCGGCCTCGGCGGCCTCCTTCGCCGCATCGAGGAGCCCGGAGAAGGCGTCCTCGAGGACGGCGTCGATCAGGTCTTCCTTGGTCGGGAAGTGCCGGTAGAGCGTTCCCATGCCGACGCCGGCGTGACGAGTGATCTCCTCGACCGGGACGTCCAGGCCGGAGGCTGCGAAGAGCTCGGCGGCGCTCGACACGAGGCGGTCGCGGTTGCGGCGCGCATCGCTGCGGAGCGCCTTGCCGTCGACTGTCGAAGTCGCCACGCGGCCACGGTAGCAGAAAGCGGAGCGGTCACTCCGCTTTTCGGTGTACCATGGCGCGTCGATGTCCGAGCACGAGCGGCAGCACCCGAACCTGACCCTGGGGATCCTCGCGCTGGGCGCGATGGCTTATGCGCTCCTGCAGTCGGCGGTCATCCCCGCCCTGCCCGACCTCCAGAAGAGCCTGAATGCGAGCGAGACCGGCATCGCCTGGGTGCTGACCGCGTACCTGCTCTCGGCCTCGGTCGCGACGCCGGTCCTGGGGCGGCTCGGCGACATGTTCGGAAAGGAGCGGCTGCTGCTCTGGACGTACGTGATCCTCTCGGCCGGGACGCTGATGGCCGCCCTCGTCAACACACTCCCGCTGCTGATCGTCGCGCGCGTGATCCAGGGCGCCGGCGGGGGCATCTTCCCGCTCGCGTTCGGGATCATCCGCGACGAGTTTCCGCGCGAGAAGGTCGCCGGCGCGATCGGCCTGCTCTCGGCGATTCTCGGCGGCCTGATCGTCGAGCATCTCCACTGGCACTGGCTGTTCTGGATCCCGCTCGTGGCGCTCGTCGGAGCAGTCGTCCTCACCGCCCGCTTCGTCCCCGAGTCGCCCGTCCGCGTCCCCGGCAGGATCAACTGGCTCAGCGGCCTACTGATGGCGTTCGGGCTGAGCGCGGTCCTGCTTGCGATCAGCGAGGCGAACACCTGGGGCTGGGGCTCGACGAAGACCATCGGCCTTCTTCTCGTCGGTCTCGCCGTCTCCGCCGCGTGGGTCTTCGCCGAGCTGCGCGCGAAGGAGCCGCTCGTCGACATGGGGATGATGCGGCTGCGGGGTGTCTGGACGACGAACCTCGCCGGCTTCCTGCTCGGCGGGGGGATGTACGCCTCGTTCGTGCTGATCCCGCAGTTCGTCGAGGAGCCGAAGTCGACCGGCTACGGCTTCGGCGCCTCGGTGCTCGCCGGCGGGATCTTCCTGCTGCCCGCAACCGCGACGATGCTCCTGACCGGTGCGCTCGCGGGACGCGTTGCGGGCCGGTTCGGGTCGAAGATGGCGCTCGTCTTCGGCGCGGCCATCGCGGCAGGGTCGTTCATCGTGCTCTCGTTCGCTCACGGCGAGCCATGGGACATCTACGTCGCGGCGGGGCTGCTGGGCGCCGGCATCGGGCTTGCCTTCGCGGCGATGGGGAACCTGATCGTTCAGGCCGTGCCTGCGGAGCAGACGGGCATCGCCTCGGGCATGAACACCGTGATGCGGACGATCGGCGGCGCCGTCGGCAGCCAGGTCGCCGCCACGCTGATCGAGGCCCACCTCGGCACCGGCGGCCTGCCCGACGAGCACGGCTACGTGCTCGCCTTCCTCCTGTCGCTCGCGTTCCTGGCGGTGTGCATCCTCGCCTCGCTCCTCGTCCCGGGCCGACGGCCTCGGGGCGGACGGCGGCTCGACCCCGCGACGGCGGAAGGCTGAGCTGCTGACAGCCAGCGCCTGAGCGACCAGAGCAGCGCGATCAGCAGCGGCAGCGACGCCGGCTCGAACATCACCGCCCCGCCGAGCTGCTGGTCGGAAAGCCGGTGGCCCTCGGCCGCGTAGAGCGGCGAGCGCGCCTGCAGGATCGCGAGGGCGAGCAGCGACTCCGCGGCGATCGCGGTCGAGAAGAAGACGACTGCCTGCGGCGGGCTCAGTCGCGCGCGGAACGGCGGCGAGTCGAGCGCGCGCGACCAGAAGAGCAGCCCGAGCGCGATGAAGAGCGCGTGATCGGCCTCGTGGAAGAGCGGCTCGCGCAGGGCGAAGTCGAAGATCGCCGGCAGGTGCGAGAGTGCGATCGCGCCGGCGAAGAGCAGCCACGCCGCGGACGGGCGTCCGAGGGTGCGGGCCAAGAGGCGCAGTGGAGCCGCTCCGGGTGAGCAGGCGAGCCATCGGCCGAGCCGGTGGCGGCCGCCGGTCGGGAGCATCCGCCAGACCGGCAGCCAGGGCGCCCCGAGCACGAGCAGCGGCGGCGCCACCATCTGCAGGAGCAGGTGCTGCACCATGTGCGCCGAGAACGACCGGTCGGCGAGCCCGTCGAGCGGCGGCTGGGTCGCGACGACGAGGGCGACGAGCCCGGCGTAGAACGCTTCCGCCCGCCAGCCGCCCTCGCGGCGCCAACGGCCGCCGCCCAGCTTGCGGCGCCCCAGCTCGTACAGCGCTGCCGCGGTGAGCGCGACGGCCAGCGGACCGGGGTTCAATGGATGAAGATGAAGCCGAGAGTGGCGACGCCGAGAACGCCTGAGAAGGCCGCCAGGAACCAGGCGTCCCTCGGCCGTAACGGCGCGAACTCGCCGACCGCGAGCGACTGCTCCACGTGCACGAACCGCCGGACGCCGTAGACGACGAACGCGACGGCCAGCGCCGCGAAGCCGGCTCCGAGGAGCTCGAACGGCCAGTGCGCAACGTCCGTCACGCCCGGGACGATCTTTCCGGCGCCGATCGCGACTGCGACGGCGGTGAGCGCCGTGCGCAGCCAGGCGAGGAAGGTCCGCTCGTTCGCAAGCCTCGTCCGGCGGGTCGCGTCGACGACGTCCGCACGCTGCTCGCTCATCGCCCGGCACCCTAGACGGTTCCGTCTCAAGGACGGGCTTCCACGCGCCGATGCTCGCGGGGTGACGACTCTGCGCACGCTCGTCCTTGCCCTGCTCGCGTCGCTGGCCGTCGCCGCACCCGCGGCGGCGACCGGGCCCGTGTTCGTCGTCGTGCCGACCACGCAGTCCGACGCGTCGGCCTCGGCGCCCGCGAGCGGCGAGCTGACGGCTGACCGCCACGCCCTCGCGCAGGAGCGCGGCCTGCATCGGTCGCTCCTGGCGAAGCTCACGCGCGTCCGGGCGAGAGCCGACTCGGCCGCGCTCCTCTCGGATCAGCTCGCGGCAGAGCAGCGCGCGGCGGAGCTACAAGTCGCGGCGGACGACGCGGCCACGCAGGTCGCCCAGCTCCGGCAGGAGATCGCGCAGCTCGAGGTCTCGCTCCAGCCCCCGCCGCTTCAGGCCGTCGTCCCGCTCGCGCCGGCGGCGCCTTCGGGCACGACCGGCATCACGGCCGTCTCGATCGCCGACGAGTACCTCGGCGTTCCCTACCGCTGGGGTGGCGCCGACCCGCTCACCGGCTTCGACTGCTCCGGGTTGACGATGTACGTCTACGCGCAGCTCGGGATCCACCTGCCCCATTACGCGGGGGACCAGTGGCGCGAGCTTCTGCACGTCGACGCTTCGCAGCTCGAGCCCGGCGACCTCGTCTTCTTCGAGCCACGCTGGGACGGCCCCGGCCACGTCGGCATCTACGCCGGCGGCGACAACTTCATCGAGGCCCCCCACACCGGCGACGTGGTCAAGATCGCGAGCCTTTCGCGCGAGGCGTCGGAGATGGGCTACCTCGGCGCGGCGAGGCCGAGCGCGCTGGCCGGCAGCTTCCTCGGCTACTAGGGAGGGCTAGACAAACCTGGTCTGCGCCGCCGGGCCCTCCTACTTGACGCAGTCGCGGCAGGCGCCGCGGAGGACGACGTCGTGGCCGGCGACCGAGTAGCCGGTTTGCCCTTCGACCCTTCGCAGGGCCCGCTCGAGCTGGTCGTCGGCGAACGCCTCGACCTTGCCGCAGTCCTCGCAGACGAGATGGTGGTGGTGCTCGCCGTCGGCGTGGATCGGCTCGAAGCGCGAGACGCCGGCGCCGACGTCGATCCGCTGCACGAAGCCTTCGCGTGTCAGCTGCTCGAGGGTCCGGTAGATGCTCGCGATGCCGACGGTCTCGTTGGCGTCGCGGAGCATGTCGAAGATCTCCTGCGCGGTCAGGCAGCAGTCCTGGAGCCCGAGGAGCTCAATCACGGCTCGGCGCGCGCTGCCGTCGCGGTGGCCCTTCGTCCGGAGGGACTCGAGCGTGGCGTCGATCCACTGGGTGCTTCTAGTCGGCACGGCGATAACGATAGCGGGTCTCGATTCGATTATGGTTGCGGGAATGAGTATCGTTAGCATATAGTTTCTGCCCGTGCGGGTGCTCGCCCCCTTGCTGCTGCTCGTCGCGCTCGTGCCTCTCGCGGCCGGCTGCGGCGGCTCGCCGAAGACCGCCGCCTCCCACGGCCCGATTCAGGTCGCGGCGGCCGAGAACTTCTGGGGCAGCATCGCCACGCAGCTCGGCGGCGCCAAGGTGCAGGTGATGAGCGTGATCACGAGCCCGGCGACCGACCCGCACGACTACGAGCCGACAGCGGCCGACGGGCGCCTGCTCGCCGGTGCGCGGATGGCGATCGTCAACGGCGTGGGCTACGACCCCTGGGCGTCGAAGCTCCTGAGCTCGAACCCCGCGAAGGGCCGGATCGTCCTCACCGTCGGCGACCTGGTCGGCATCCCGGCGGGCGGCAACCCGCACCGCTGGTACTCGCCCACGACCGTGCAGCAAGTGGTCGACGCGATCGCCGCTGACTACTCGAAGCTCGACCCGAAGCACGCCGCGTACTTCCGGGCGCAGAAGGCCAAGTTCGAGACGAGGGGCCTGGCGCAGTACAAGCGGCTGATCGCGACCGTCAAGCGCCGCTACCACGGCGTGTCCGTAGGCGCCTCCGAGAGCATCTTCGCGCCGCTCGCCCAGGCGCTCGGCCTGAACCTGCTGACCCCGGGCTCCTTCCTGAAGGCGATCAGCGAGGGAACCGAGCCGACCGCCTCGGACATCACGACGATCGACCGCCAGATCGCGAAGCATCAGATCAAGGTCTGGGTCTTCAACAGCCAAAACAGCACGCCGGACGTGCAGCGGATCACCGACGCCGCACGCAAGCAGGGCATCCCGGTGACGACGATCACCGAGACGATGACGCCGGCCTCCGCTCGGTTCCAGGACTGGCAGTCAGCCCAGCTCGAGGCACTGCGGCGAGCGCTGGCCGAAGCGACCGGAAGGTGAGCGAGCCCGCGGTCGCCCTCGAGGGGGCGACCATCCGACTCGGCGGGCGCGCGATCCTCGAGGACGTCTCGCTCGGGGTCGCGCGGGGCGAGTTCGTGGCCGTGCTCGGCCCGAACGGGGCCGGCAAGTCGACGCTGGTGAAGGCGATCCTCGGCCTGTTGCCGCTCGCGGCCGGAAAGGCGAGGGTGCTCGGCCGTCCGCCCGGCGAAGCGAACGCAAGGATCGGCTACCTGCCGCAGCGGCGCAACTTCGACAGCGCCACGCGAATCCGCGGGATCGACCTGGTCCGGCTCGGCCTCGACGGCTCCCGCTGGGGCATCCCGATCCCGGGCCTCCCAGGCACGAAGGAGAAGGCGCGCCGCGTCGCCGAGGTGCTCGAGCTCGTCGGTGCGAGCCGCTACGCGACGAAGCCGATCGGGGAGCTCTCCGGTGGCGAGCAGCAGCGGCTGCTGATTGCCCAGGCGCTCGTCCGCCGCCCGCAGCTGCTCCTGCTGGACGAGCCGCTCGACAGCCTCGACCTCGCGAGCCAGGCCGCGGTCGCCGCGCTCGTGCGCCGGATCTGCGAGCAGGAGCACGTCGCCGTCCTGCTCGTCGCGCACGACGTCAACCCGATCCTCGGCTTCATCGACCAGGTCGTCTATGTCGCCGGCGGCAGCGCGGTCGGCGGCCGGCCTCGAGATGTGATCACGAGCGAGACGCTGACGAGGCTCTTCGGCGTGCCGATCGAGGTGCTGCACGCCTCGGACGGGCGGCTCGTCGTCGTCGGCCAGCCCGAGGCGCCCTTCCATCACGGCGACCGCCATGCTTGATGCAGCCGTTTTCCAGGGCCTGTCGTGGAACCTGCTCGACGACTTCCGGCAGCTGTTCACGTACCCGTTCATGGTCAACGCGCTCGAGGCCGGGACGATCGTTGCGGTCATGGCGGGGGTCACCGGCTGGTTCATGGTCCTGCGCCGGCAGGCCTTCGCGGGCCACACGCTCTCGGTGATCGCCTTCCCGGGCGCGGCCGCCGCCGGCTGGGCAGGGGTGCCGCTCGCGCTCGGCTACTTCGGTTTCTGCGGAGCGGGCGCGCTGGTCCTCGCCGCGATCGCCGGCACGCGCCGGAGTCTCGGAGCGGAGTCGGCCGCGATCGGATCGCTGCAGGCGCTGGCCCTGGCTCTCGGCTTCGTGTTCGTCTCGCTCTCGCACAGCATCCTGACCGGCCTCGACTCGCTGCTCTTCGGGACCTTCCTCGGGATCACCCGCTCGCAGGTGCTCGTGCTCCTTGTGGTGGCAGTCGCGACGGTCGCGGTCACGGCCTTCGCTGCCCGTCCGCTGTTCTTCGCGTCGGTCGACTCCGACGTCGCCAGGGCGAGCGGCGTGCCGGTCCGCCTCCTCGGCCTCGGCTTCCTGCTCGTCCTGGGCCTCTCGGTCGCGGAGACGAGCCAGATCACCGGCGCGCTGCTCGTCTTCGCGCTGCTCGTCACGCCGGCGGCGACCGCCCACCGGTTGACCCCGCGGCCGTGGCTCGGGCTGACGCTCGCGGTTGCGCTGGCGCTGGCGGTGACCTGGGCCGGGCTTGCACTCGCCTACTTCTCGATCTACCCGGTCGGCTTCTACGTGACCTCGCTCTCGTTTGGCGTCTACGTGCTCGTCCGGATCGTGACCCGCTGATGTTCGCGCAAGAGTTCATGCGAAATGCCTTGTTCGCCGGGACCTTCGTCGGCCTCGCCTGTGGGCTGGTCGGCTACTTCGTCGTCCTGCGCGCCCAGGTCTTCGCGGGCGACGCGCTCAGCCACGTCGCCTTCACCGGGGCACTCGGCGCGGCGGCGCTCGGACTCGACCTGCTCGCCGGCGTGTTCGTCGCGACGATCTGCGGCGGCCTGCTGATCGGCCTGCTCGGCGAGCGCGCCCGCGCGGACGACGTCACGATCGGCTCGTTATTCGCCTGGACGCTGGGACTGGGCGCGCTGTTCCTCGCGATCTTCACGACGCAGCGCAGCGGTAGTGGCAACGGAGCGGCCGGCGTGCGCGTCCTGTTCGGCTCGATCTTCGGGCTGAACGGGCACGACGTCCGCGTCTCCGTGGCGATCGCGCTGGCCGCGGCCGTGGCGCTGCTCGCGATCGCGCGGCCGCTGCTCTTCTCGTCACTGGACGAGGGCGTTGCCGAGGCGCAGGGCGTGCCGGTGCGCGCACTCGGGCTGCTGTTCCTCGCGTTGCTGGGCGTCGTCGCCGCCGAGGCGACGCAGGCGATCGGTGCGCTGCTCCTGCTCGGACTGCTGGCCGCGCCAGCCGGTGCCGCCCAGCGCCTGACAACGCGGCCGTGGCTGGGTCTCGCCGTCTCGGCCGCCCTCGCTGTCGGCTCTGTCTGGCTCGGCCTGACGCTGGCCTACGTCTTTCCGAGCATTCCGCCCAGCTCGGCGGTGATCGGCGTCTCGGTCGCGGCCTACGCGGTGACCCTGCCGTCGAGGAGGATCGTCCAGGGATCGATCGAGTCGACCACGAGGTGACTCTCGCTCCATGGGTCGCGGGCCATCGTCTCCCGGATCGCTCGCTCCGACTCGGCCTCCACCACGTGTGCCGTGCGCACCTCGTCGCCGAGCGGGCCGCCGAGGACGATGAAGCCGTCGTCGACGAGGGCGTCCATGAAGTCGGCGTGCTCGTCGAACCCGGACTGCTCCCTGAGCCCCTTCGAGTGGTCGTACTCGGGGCCGGACCGCCGCAGGACGAGCAGAAACATCGGCACATCGACGTTCTAGCACGCGGGCAGTCAGCGACGTGATGTAGCCACATCTACATCGACACAGGTGGATGTCTACATTCAGCCGGTGGAGACGAGTCGCCTCGGCCGGACCGGGATCGAGCTGACCCGAATCGGCCTCGGCTGCGGGAACTTCGGCGGTATCGGCTCCGACCCGGCGACTTGGGGGCAGGGCGAGTCGGAGGAGGAGGCGTTCGCGCTGCTCGACGCGGCGGTCGCCGCCGGGATCGGCTTCCTCGACACCGCGGCCTCGTACGGCGGTGGGCGGAGCGAGGCCTTCATCGGCCGCTGGCGCGAGGAGCGCAGCTCGCCGGTCCTGCTGAGCAGCAAGGTCTTCTCGTCTGTCACCGGCGACCCCGACGATTACGGGCTGGCGCGCGAGCGGATCCTGCGCGAGATCGACGGCACGCTCGAGCGGCTGCGGACCGAGCGGCTCGACATGTACCTCACGCATGCGCCCGACCCGGAGACTCCGATCGAAGAGACGCTGCGCGCGCTGGACGAGCTGGTCCGGGCCGGGAAGGTGCGTGCGATCGGCGGGAGCAACCTCGATGCGGAACAGCTCGAGGAGGCGCTGGAGACGAGCGAGCGACTCGGGCTCGCACGCTACGAGTGGGTGCAGAACGAGTACAGCCTGCTCGAGCGCGGCGCCGAGGACGTGATGGCGGTCTGCGACCGCGCGGGGCTCGGCTTCACGCCTTTCAGCCCGCTCGCCGGCGGCTGGTTGACCGGGAAGTACCGGCGAGGCGAGTCGTATCCGGCCGGCTCGCGGATGACCCTGCGCCCCGGTCCCTACACGGTGCTCGAGAACGAGAAGACGTTCGACGCGCTCGAGGCGTTCGAGGCCGCGGCGGACCAGCGCGGCGTCGCTCCGGCGACCCTCGCGATCGCATGGATCCTCGGCAACCCGCAGGTAACGGCGGTGATCGCCGGTCCGCGCCGGCCCGAGCAGCTCGAGCCGTACCTGGCGGCGCTGGAGCTGCCGCTCTCCGAGCAGGAACGTGACGAGCTTGCGAGTCTGTTCTTGTGACCGAGCTCCTCGTCCTCTCCCACGACGACGTCCGCCGGCTGCTGCCGATGGACGAGTGCATCGAGCTGATGGACGCGGTGCTCTCCGACCTCGCGCGCGGCCGCGTCTGGCAGCCGCTGCGCTTCGTGATCCGGCCGCCCGAGGAGCCGACGCTGATGGGCCTGATGCCGGCGCACCGCTCCGAGCCGCAGCCGGCGTACGGGCTGAAGGCGATCTGCATCTTCCCCGAGAACCCGGCGCGCGGGCTCGACGCGCACCAGGGCGGCGTGTTCCTCTTCGACGGCGAGACCGGCGAGCCGCGCGCGCTGCTCGATGGCTCGGCGGTGACCGCAGTGCGGACGGCCGCCGTTTCCGCGGTCGCGACCCGGGCGCTCGCGCGCGAGGACGCGAATGAGCTGGCGATCCTCGGCGCCGGCGTGCAGGCCCGCTCGCACCTGGAGGCACTCCCCCACGTGCGCAGCTTCGAGCGGGCGCGGATCTGGAGCCGCACGCCCGACCACGCGCGGGAGGTCGCGACAGAGGTCAGGCTCGAGGTCGAGGTAGCGGAAAGTGCCGAGGCGGCGGTCAACGGCGCCGACGTGATCGTGACCGCGACCACGTCGCACGAGCCGGTGCTCGAGCGCGCGTGGCTCGCGACCGGAGCGCACGTGAACGCGGTCGGCTCGTCGATCCCGACCGCGCGCGAGCTCGACGACAAGACGATGGCCGAGGCGGCGCTCTTCTGCGACGCGCGCGAGTCGCTCGTGAACGAGGCCGGCGACTACCTGCTGGCCGGCCTCGGCGAGGAGAGCATCCGCGCCGAGCTCGGCGAGGTTCTCGCCGGCTCGGCCGAGGGACGCCGCGACCCCGAGGAGCTGACCGTCTTCAAGTCGCTCGGCCTCGGCGTCGAGGACCTCGCGGCCGCCGAGCACGTCTACGAGCGCGCCCGCGCCGAGGGCGTCGGCTCGGCGGTGCCGTTCTGATCCCGCTCGCCGAGATCGAAGCGGCGCGCGAGCGCCTTGCGGGCCGCGTCCTGCGCACGCCGCTCGTGCGGCTCCGGCACGACGGCGACCGCGAGATCCATCTGAAGCTCGAGAACCTGCAGCCGATCGGCTCGTTCAAGCTGCGCGGGGCCAGCAACGCGGTGCTCCAGATCCCGCTGGACGAGCTGCAGGCCGGCGTCGTCACGGCGACCGCCGGAAACATGGGGCAGGGCATGGCCTGGATCGCGCAGGAGCTCGGCGTCCCCTGCACGGTGGTCGTGCCCGACCACGCACCCGAGACCAAGCTGGACGCGATGGCACGCCTCGGCGCGCGGATCGACAAGGTCGAGTACGACCGGTGGTGGGAGGCGCTCGAGAGCTCCAGCTACCCCGAAACCGAGGGTGTCTTCATTCACCCGGTCCAGGACGAGCGCGTGATGGCGGGCAACGGCACAATCGGGCTCGAGCTGCTGGAGGACCTCCCCGCGCCCGACGCCGTGCTCGTCCCCTTCGGCGGCGGAGGCCTGAGCGTCGGGATCGCAAGCGCGGTCAAGGCGCTGCGGCCGGAGGCACGGGTCTATGCGGTCGAGCCGGAGCCGGGCGCGCCGCTGACCGCGGCGTTCGCAAGCGGCGAGCCAGAGCCGATCGACTACCGGCCGTCGTTCGTGGACGGCGCCGGCGCCCCGATGGTGCTGCCGGAGATGTGGCCGCGGGCACGGGAGGCGCTCGACGGGGCCTTCGCGGTTTCGCTGGACGAGACCGCCGCAGCCGTCCGCCTGCTCGCCGAGCGCGCCCGCGTGGTCGCAGAAGGCGCGGGCGCGCTGGCGCTTGCGGCCGCACTCGCCGGCCACGGCGGCGACGGCAGGGTCGTCTGCATCGTCTCCGGCGGGAACATCGACGCCGCGAAGCTGGCCACTATCCTGGCGGGCCAGACCCCCTAGGAATCGCCCAATTTGCGTGGGAGAATGCTCGCGTGCCGGGGCATGCGGTATCTGAGCGGGATCTCCAACCTGCGCGCGCCGAGCGCGACACCGCCGAGCGGGCCGTCGCGATCGACGCCTCCATGGGCTCTGTGGTGCTCGAGCTGCACCTCGCCCGCTACGAGCCCGGCCGCTCGCAGCCGCGCACGCTCGACGGCGTCCAGGAGGTCATGTACGCGGCTGCGGGCCGGGGCACGCTGATCGTCGACGGCGCCGAGCACGAGCTCGAGCCCGGCACGGGGGCGTACGTCGTGTCCGGCGAGACCTACGAGGTCGAAAACCCTGGCCCGGAGACGCTGCTGCTCGTCTCGGCCGTCGCGCCCCAGGATTCGGCGCCGCAGCTCAACGGCCGGCGCATCGTCCGCTACGACGACCAGCCGATGCTGACGGCCAGCGGCGACCGGGAGTTCCG
>Ga0209474_10002059_pt1 | contig 18869 bp, 14 predicted proteins | sample GraSoiAngelo_145_FD_185902 | JGI IMG/M metagenome (GOLD analysis project Ga0209474, IMG submission 185902) | Grasslands soil microbial communities from the Angelo Coastal Reserve, California, USA - 14_1009_05_20cm (SPAdes) (version 2) | ecosystem: Environmental > Terrestrial > Soil > Grasslands... | reverse complement strand
GGGGATGCCAACGTTCGGCGTCGAGAGATCGGAGCTGTTTCCGTAGACGTCGGCGGAACGGACGTACACGTCGTAGCTCGTCCCGTCGACGAGCTTGTTGCCGGAGCTGTCGTGGTCGAGGTCGGCGTTGAGCGCGGCAACGTTGTGCGCCGCAAAGCGCGTGAGATCGACGCCCGCGCCGCTCGGCACGATGTACACGTCGTACGTCTTGTCGCCGCTGTCATTCGAGCTCCAGAAGATGCGCAGGTGCTTGTCGCCCGGTGAGATCGAAGGCTGGGATGGCGCCTTCGGACCGACGAGCGCGAAGTTCACCTGCAGCGAGCCGGTGGTCAGCGTCTGCGCCCCGAACAGCCCTTGCGTCCTGCGCCGGACGCAGAAGAGCTCGGTATACGGAGACGCTGCGGTGGTGGTGTTGTTCTGGCATCCTCCGGCGAGATCGCTGAGGAGCAACTCGCCCGCGACGGGATGCAGAGTCACGGTCGTCGATTGGAGATTCTGCGGCGGCTGCGTGAGCTTCTGATTCGGCGCCGAAGGATCGGTCGTGTTCGTGCAAGTGGCCGAGTCCTTCGTGATCCATAGATCGATGATGTCCGACGAAGTGGGGGCGGTTGACAGGTCGTACGTGAAATCGATCGCCTGCGCGGAATTGCACAGCGACTTGCCGATGTTCACCGAGACCGCGCCGCCGGCGCCGAAGCTGCCCGCGAAGCTGCTCGTGACGGAGATCGTCTGAGCGAACGCGGCGGCAGGCAAGAGCAGCGCCGCGACGAGGGCGAATCGACCCACGCTGCTCGTCGATAGCAAGCAGCAGGCCAGAGGCGATAGCAAGCAGCAGGCCAGAGGCCCGCTTGCGGCCGGGCCGCGTCGTGCGTGGATGGCCGACGTACGGCGGGACAATCTGTCCCGCCGCCCGCGCGCCGGAGCGACAAAGTGGCAATGCATCAGTGCTTCAGGCCGAGCGACGCCTCGTGGTCGCGCAGCAGCAGCTCCGCGAACTGCACGGCGTTCGTCGCCGCGCCCTTGCGCAGGTTGTCCGAGACCACGAACAGGGCGAGGCCGCGCTCGTGCGAGAGGTCCTTGCGGATGCGTCCGACCAGTGTGTCGTCGTCCCCCGCACCGAGAAGCGGCATCGGATAGACGTGCTGCGACAGATCGTCGACGACTTTCACGCCGGGTGCCTTTCGCAGGGTGTCTCGCGCGCGCTCCGGCGTGAGCGGGTCGCGGAAGACGAGGTTCGCGGCCTCTGAATGGCAATAGAAGACGGGCACGCGCACGCAGGTTGCGGAGACGGCGAGGTCGGGTAGCCCGAGGATCTTCCTCGTCTCGTTGACCATCTTCATCTCCTCCTCGGTGTAGCCGTTCGGATTGGCGGCGCCGATCTCGGGGAGGAGGTTGAACGCGATGCGATGGGGAAACTTCTTCGCCGTGATCTCCGCGAGGTTGAAGAGCGCGCGGCTCTGCTGGTCGAGCTCGTCGATCCCCTTCTGCCCCGCTCCGGAGACGGATTGGTAAGTGGAGACGACGACGCGCTCCAGGCCCGCCGCGTCGTGCAGCGGCTTCAGCACCATCACGAGCTGGATGGTCGAGCAGTTCGGGTTGGCGACGATGCGGCGGCCGCCCGGTTTGAGGGCGAGCTCGACGGCGTGCGGATTCACCTCGGGCACCACCAGCGGAACGTCCGCATCCATCCGGAACGCCGAGGAATTGTCCACCACGACGGCGCCGGCGCGCGCCGCGTACGGAGCGAATTCGCGCGAGACCGATGCGCCCGGCGAGAAGAGCGCGATGTCCACACCCTCGAACGACTCGGGCCGCAGCCGCCGGACCGTCATCTCGCCACCGCGGAACTCGAGCGTCTGCCCTTCGCTGCGTTCCGAGGCGAGCGGCACGAGCTCGGAGACGGGAAACTCCCGCTCCTCGAGGACCTTGAGCATCTCCCGGCCGACGGCACCCGTCGCGCCGGCAACTGCAACCTTCACCTTCCGCATCGTCATGCCTCGCTTCGCTCCACCCGGGCCGTACAGGCGGGAAGAATAACGGGAAACTGCCGGCGGAGCGCGGAACTGTCCCGGAATCTAACCCGCGGGCAGTTTGCCGACGCGACCCTCGCGCAGGGCAACTTCCGCCGAGCTCGGCTGCAGGTAGTTGGGCGAGAGCGCGAAGCAGGCGGCCTCGTCGTAACGAGCGCCGCGGAGGCTGGGCGCGCACAGCTCCGCGACGGCGCCCGCACCGGGCGCGCGCGGCTCGTCCGGTACCTCGAAACCCATGGAGCGCGCTCCAGGACCAATCACCACCGCGCCGGCGGGGAGCCAGTCCCGGAACTTGTCCGCGCGCAGCACGGTCTCGGGCAGCAGCAGGTCCGGACCGCGCAGCGCGCAGGCGTACAGCTCGCCGCGGCGCGCCTCCAGGGTCGGCACGAGCAGCTCCGCCGGCCGTCGCGCCGCGACCGCCAGGGCGCGCAGGCTTGAAACGCCGGCGACGGGCAGCTTGCGCGCGAACGCCAGCGCCTTGACGGAAGCGAGGCCAACCCGCAGTCCGGTGAACGAACCCGGTCCGATGCCACACGCCAGCGCGTCGACGGATTCGAGCGGGGCGAGCGCGAGAAGCGCGGCCGGCAGAACGTCGCCGGCCTTTTCAGGATGGAGCGATTCCGCGAGCGTCTTGCCGTCTTCCCACAGCGCGCAACTGAGCAGCGGAGACGAGCTGTCCAGCGCCAGGATGCGCAAAGCGCTACTCGAAGAACTTCCGCATCGCGTCGTTGCGCAGGGCGAAGAGCATCAGACCGAGCACCAGCGCGATGCCGACGACGTTCGCGATCTCGCGGAAGCGCAACGACAGCGGCCTGCGGCGCACACTCTCGATGCCGGCGGAGAGGACGTGGAACCCGTCGAGGACCGGGAGCGGGATGAGGTTCATCAACCCCAGGTTCACGCTGATCATCGCCATCACGTAGACGAAGACCTGCCAACCCTCGTCGGCTGCTTTGCGCGCGACGTCGGCGATCATGAGCGGGCCACCGATCGCCTCCGAAGAAATCCGGCCGCTGACGATCTTCGCGATGCCCAGCGCGAGGCCGCGGATTGCTCCGGCCGTCTCGGTGAAGCTGCGCATCGCGGCCTCGCTGATGGGGTAACGCACCCAGATCCGATCCGTCTCACCGCTGAAGATCGCGGCGTCCGGTGCTGCGCCCAGCTCGGGAAGCTGCACGCGAACGCCCGCGTCATCGCGCGCGGAGCGCAGGTGCTGGCGCACGGTGACGGTGACGGGCTTGCCGTCGCGCCGGACCGTCATCTCGAACGGTTCGGCGCCTTTGGCGCGGCGGATCGCTTCGGCCTCGTCGAACCACCACACGATGGGCTTTCCCGCCATGGAGACGACGCGATCGCCGCGGCGCAGCCCGGCCTCCGCCGCCGCGGACCCCGGCTGCACGGCGAAGAGCGTCAGGTCGGCGGCCTCGACGCCCGGATCGGCGCCGGACGCGTCGAGCGTCACTTGCACGGGATCGTACGCCCACAGAGTGCCGCCGGGCGCCGTGACTTCGCGGCGGCGCAACACCTCGATGGAAACGGGGCCCCGCAGCGACGACAGACGGCGCGCCAGCTCCTCGTAATTCCGCACCGGCTCGCCGCCGAGCTTCACCACCAGATCGAACGTCTTCAAGCCGGCGCGCGCGGCGGGTGTCTGCGGACTCTTGACGGCGATCTCGGCGATGCGCGGCGCGGCCGAGATGCCGATGCGGCCCTGCTTCACCGTCTCGATCGGGTTCGTCTCCTCGTGCACCGCGGGCGTGAGCCGTACGTCCATCCGCTGGCCGCCGCGCACGACCGTCATGGTGAGCGGCTGGCCGGCATGAGCGCGGATCTTCTCCTGGAGCATGAGAAAGCCGTCGACCTTCTCGCCGTCGACGGCGACGATCCGATCGCCGTATTCGATGCCTGCCTGCGCCGCCGGAGAGCCGGGCTTCACGTAACCCACGATGCTGGCCAGATCGCGGTGCGGCGAGGCGTTCAGCGCGAAATAGAGGACCAACGCGAGCAGGAAGTTCGCGGCGGGTCCGGCGAACGCGATCGCCGCCTTCTTGCGCGGCGGCTGCTCGAGAAACCCGCGACCGCGATCTTCGGGCGCGAGTTGCTCGAGCGGATTGTCGCCGGCGAACTTCACGTACCCGCCGAGCGGCAGGAGCGACACGCGATATTCCGTCTCGCCCCACTGCACGCCGAACAGGCGCGGACCGAAACCGATCGAGAACCGCACCGCCTTCACGCCGAGCCACTTGCCGACCAGCAGGTGCCCGACCTCGTGGAAGAAAACGATGACGCTGATGAGGACGGCGAACGAGAGGAGCGTCAGGCCCGCCGAGTGCAGGTACGACACCATTCCGACCAGTGTAATGTGCATCGAGGCGATTTCCAGCACTGGTCAGCGGAGATCGGGCAGGAACGTTGCGCAGAACAGCACAAATGGCGCGGTGAACAGCAGTGCGTCGACGCGGTCCAGAACGCCGCCGTGGCCGGGCAGGAGCGCGCTGGAATCCTTCGCTCCATACGCGCGCTTGAGCATCGATTCGGAAAGATCGCCGACCGGTCCCAGCACGCCCGCGCCGGCCCCCACGACCACACTTCCCCACCAGGGAAGCTGCGGCAGCCAACCGAGCGCCTTGACCAGCAGCGCGCCCGCGATCGACGCGAGCAGGCCGCCGGCTGCGCCCTCCCATGTCTTACTCGGCGAGATGCGCGGATAGAGCTTGCGTCGTCCATACGCGCGGCCAGCGAAGTACGCACCGGTGTCATTCAGCCAGGTCACCGCGAGCGTCAGCACCAGCCACGCGACGCCGTCTGGAAGCTGCCGCAACCGAACGACCATCGCGAAGAGGATCCCTGGATACGCCGCACCCAGAACGGCGAGCCCGACTCGTTGCGGAGCGCGTGCGAGGTCCGTCTCGAAGAGGAGCGCATCGGCGAACGCGACCATCACCAGCGCCGCGAGGATGCCGCGCGCGGTGAACCCATGCACTTCCAGTCCTTCGGTGACGGGCAAGAGGAACGCGGCGACCATCGAAGCGACGACGGTCCCCCGCACGCGCGGCGGCGCGACGCCCGGCTCGCGCGCAACGCGCTGCTGCTCGGCGAGCCCGTTCAGCTCCCACGCGCACACGGCGGCAGCGATCGAAACGAGGAGCGCGAACGGAAGCCCGCCGATCCAGAGGAGCCAGAGGACGACGGGGAGGAGGACCGCCGCGGTCGCGACGCGCACGACGAGGTTGCGTTGCGCCGTCATCTCGATCACCGGGCACGCCGGATCTGCGCGCTCGTCTTGCCGAATCGCCGTTCACGGCTCTGAAAGTCGTCGAGCGCGACGAGCAGCGCCTCCTCGCCGAAATCCGGCCAGAGCGTCTCGGTGAAATGGATCTCGGCGTACGCGAGCTGCCAGAGGAGGAAGTTCGACACGCGCAGCTCGCCGCTCGTGCGCACCACCAGCTCGAGCGGAGGCAGGCCCGCCGTCCACAGGCGATCCTCGATGCTGTGCGCGTCGACGTCGTCGGCGCACAGCGTCCCGGCCCGAGCGTCCTCCGCCACCCGCCGCGCCATCGCGACGATTTCCTCGCGCCCGCCGTAGCTCAGCGCGAGCGTCAGCACCATCGAGTCATTACGCGCGCTGTCGCGTCGCAGCTCCTCGAGCGGCTCGCGAACGCGCGAAGGAAGCCGATCGAGCTCGCCGACGGCGTGGAGGCGAATGTCGTTCTCCATGATCTCGGGGCGCTCGCGATGCAGATAGTCGCGCAGCAGATCCATCAGGCCGCTCACCTCGTCGGGTGGGCGGTTCCAGTTCTGCGCGGAAAACGCGTAGAGCGTGAGCGCCGGCAGGCCCAGCTTGCGCGCGGCGCGCGTCACCTCGCGGACCGAGTCGGAGCCCCTCCGGTGCCCCTCCAGCCGAGGAAGCCCGCGCTGCTCCGCCCAGCGGCCGTTTCCGTCCATGATGATGCCGACGTGCCGCGGCAGAGGGCGCGCGGCGACTTCCGCGCGCAGGTGGGCGAGCTCCAGCTCGGTGCGCAACTCTCCTCCGCCGAAGGGCGCGAACTCTAGCATCGGGAACATCAGCGCGTCGCCCCTCTCGGCTTCGGGGCGCTCCCTGCGCTACGTTCCAGTGGATGCGCGGGTGGTTCGGACCATTCCGGCTCGAGCGGCAAGTCGGGCGCGGAGGACTCGGAGCAGTCTTCCGGGCGACCGATTCGCGCACTGGCACGACCGTGGCTTTGAAGATGCTGCCTCCGGGCGCCGACCCGCTGGCGCTGACGCGGCTGCGTCGCGAGTTCGCCGCCCTGCGCGCGCTGACACACCCGAACATCGTGCGCGTGCTCGACGTCGGTGAAGAAGAGGGCATCCCCTGGTTGTCGATGGAATTCGTCGAGGGGTTGAGCCTGCGCGAGTGGCTGTCGGTCGTCGGCGACCCGGTACCGCTCGAACCCGAACCAGAGGATACCCCGTCGGAAGGCGTTGACCTGGACGTGCTCTTCGACGAGCCCGATTCCGGAGTGTTCCTCGCCGCGGCGCGGGCGCGGCGGCTAACGATGATGACGGGCCTCGACGCGATGCTCACGCTCGACGAGCAGGCGGAGCAGAATCGCCACGAGCGACTCGCCGCGCTGTGCGAATCGGTCGCGCAGCTGTGCGACGGGCTCTCCTTCATCCACGCGCGCGGCCTCGTGCATCGCGACCTGAAGCCGTCGAACATCCTCGTGACGCCGGCGCAGCGAGCGATCCTGGTGGATTTCGGGCTGGTAAAGAGGTTGCACGAGGACCGCACCACCGGTCCGGGGCGCGCGGTCGGGACGTATCGCTACATGTCTCCCGAACAGGCGCGCGGCGAATCCGTGGACTTGCGCGCCGACCTGTATTCGTTGGGCGCGACGCTCTACGAGCTGCTCGCCGCGAGGCCGCCGTTCCTCGAGCAGAACCATCTGCACCTGCTCGAAGCAGTGATCGCAAAGCGACCGACGTCCGTGATCGACATCAATCCGGGCGCGCCGCGCGCGCTGAGCGCGCTCTGTGACCGGCTTCTCGCGAAACGCCCCGACGACCGACCCGGCGACGCGGCCGAAGTGGCGGCGGTGCTGCGAGCGACGGCGGCGAATCTGAACACCCCGAGCAGATTCGGCGTGATTTCAGCCCCGGCTTAGGCCCGGCGACGCGCACGGTAATGAACTTTGAGCGCACGGAGTGTCGCGATGTGGTCTACTCGCGGCACGGTGCAAAACGGGGCGGAGGGCACTCTGGAGCGCCTCGGACGGATGCTCTTCCGCTGGCGCTCGTTCACGCCCATTCCGCTGCTCGTCGCGGCCATTCCGCTCTTGTGGCGTAGCCGCGGCGGGGGCGGACCGGCGTGGGCGGCGGCGGGTGTTTTCCTCTGCGTTGCCGGACAGGCGCTGCGCGCGTGGGTGCTGGGTCAGGCGCCCGACGGCACCTCGGGTCAGAACGAGCGGCTCATCGCGACCGAGCTGAACGTGTCGGGACCTTACGCGCACACGCGCAATCCGCTGTACGTCGGCAATTCCCTGATCACGGTCGGGCTGTGCGTCGTGGCGCACGACCCCGTGCTGCTCGCGGTCGTCGTCGTGCTGTTCGCGGTGCAGTACCGCGCGATCATCGCGGCCGAGGAGTCGTTCTTGCGGGACCGCTTCGGGGCCCTCTTCGAAGAATATCGGCGCGAGGTGCCACGCTTCTGGCCGAGGCTGCGCGGGCGCGTCGCTTCTTCTCCGCGGCCGTGGTCGTGGCGTCGCGCCCTGCGAAAGGAGCACAACCCCCTCGCGGCGTGGGCGACGCTGGCGATCGCGCTGCTCGCGTCGGACCAGGTCGTCCGCGCCCGGGCGGCAGGAGCGTCGCCGTCCGTAGGCGGATACGGCCTGCGACCCTATCTGATTGCGCTGGTCGCGATCGGCATCGGCTGGCTCTGCGTCAAGGGATGGAAGCATCGCTGGGCGCGCGGCGGCTTCAGCGACGATCTGCGACGCAGGTTGCGCGAGACGGCGCGCTGACGCGCTTCGCGCGCGTCGCAGGCCGTCGCCTTTCCGCCATGACGAGAGTCGCGCGCAAGTCCGCTCTGTGGCACCGTCGCGCGCGACGATGGGCAACTACCGACGCCTGCTCACCGCCCTGCGGCCGCACGCGGGACTGCTCGCGGCCGCCATCGCGTCGATGGTGGTCCTGGCCGGCGCGACGGGAGTCTTCTCCTGGCTCGTCGGTCCGCTGTTCCAGTACGTCTTTCGCGGAGGCGAGCTCAGCGCGTCGGCGCTGCCATGGTTTCCGCGTCTGGAGCGGCGGGACCTGCAACGCGTTCTTCCACTGGTGATCATGGCGATCGCGGTCGTCCGCGGCGCCGCGTACTTCGGGCAGTTCTACTGCATGGGGATGCTCGGGCAGCGCGTGGTTGCGGAGTTGCGCCTCCTGCTGCAGCAAAAGCTGCTCGCGCTGCCGCCTGCATTCTTCGCCCGCGCATCCTCCGGCGATTTGCTCTCGCGATTCGCGAGCGACGTCGCCGCGGTGGAATTCGCGGTCACATACGGCGTCGCGTCGTACCTGCGCGACGGAATGCAGGTGCTGGTGCTGCTGGGGGTGTCGATCGCGCTCGATTGGCGGCTGGCCGTCTTCGCGTTCGTCGCGGTTCCCGTGACCGTCGTTCCGATCATCCGCTTCGCGCGGCGCCTCCGCCGTATCGCGCTACGCGGGCAGGAGCAGATCGGCGGGCTCTACACGTTGCTGCACGAGGCGCTGCAGGGCGTGCGCATCGTGCAAGCCTTCGGTATGGAGCGATACGAAGCGGATCGCTTCCGGCGCGAGCAGAATCGCTTTCTCGGAACGATGCGCCGCAGCTTCTTCGTCCGCGCAATCTTCACGCCGACGCTGGAGCTGATGGCCGCCGTCGGTATCGCCGCCACGGTCGTCCTCGCGGCGCACGCGGTCGAGCTGGGGCGCTTGCAGCCAGAGCGGGTCATCTCGTTCCTCGCGACCATCGTGCTGCTCTATCAGCCGCTCAAGAACCTCGGCGGGACCGGCCAGGGCGTGACGCAAGGACTCGCCGGAGCACAGCGGCTGTACGAGGTCCTCGACGAACCCGAGGGGTTGGTGGACGGCGCGCGCGAGCTTCCCCGGTTCGGGGAGGAAGTTCGATTCGAGCGCGTGTCGTTCCGCTACCCCGAGCGCTCTCCGTCGAGCTCCCCTGCGGACGGCAACGGTGCGCCGCGCGCGCCGCTGGTGTTGCGCGACCTCGACCTGCGCCTGCGCCGCGGTGAGGTCGTGGCGCTCGTCGGACCGAGCGGCGGCGGCAAGACGACGCTGATGAACCTCGTGCCGCGGTTCGCGGACCCGACGGCGGGGCGCGTCCTCATCGACGGCCACGATCTGCGCGACGTCACGCTCCGCTCGCTGCGCGCGCAGGTGGCGCTGGTCGCGCAGGAGACGTTCCTCTTCAACGACACCGTGCGCGCGAACATCGCGTACGGCCGCCCCGACGTTTCGGAGGAGCGCCTCGTCGCCGCCGCGCGTGACGCCCGCGCCGACGGGTTCATCCGCGCGCTACCGCTGGGATACGACACGCAGGTCGGAGAGCGCGGCGTGACGCTATCGGGCGGCCAGCGCCAGCGGATCGCGATCGCGCGCGCCCTCCTCAAGGATGCGCCGATCCTGCTGCTCGACGAGGCGACCAGCGCTCTCGACATGGAAAGCGAGCGCGAGGTGCAGCGCGCATTGGAACGGCTGATGGAGCACCGCACGTGCCTCGTCATCGCGCACCGGCTCTCCACCATCCGTCACGCCGGTCGCATCGCCGTTCTCGACAGCGGCCGCATCGTCGAGCTCGGAACGCACGAGGAGCTGCTCGCGAGCAAGGGGGAGTACGCCCGGTTGTACGCGTTGCAATTCGCGCCGGCCTGAACGCCGGATCCACTTGCGGCCCGTGCATGAATCGCGCAAAGCTACGTACGCCGATGGCGTCCCGCGTGCCCAGCAAGAGGCAGACGCTGCTGCAATACCTGCAGCGCGGCGTCACGATGGTGCATCTCGACGCGCGGCGGCCCGGCGTCGTCGTGCCCCCGCAGCACGCGACCGACGCGCACCTGAGGCTGAACCTGAGCTACCGGTACTCGATTCCGGATTTCCGGATCGACGATCGCCACATCCAGGCGACGCTGTCGTTCTCGGGCGCGCCCTTCCAATGCGTCCTGCCGTGGGAATCGATCTTCGGGATCACCAGCCACGCCGGCGACGGGCAGGTCTGGCCCGAGGACCTGCCCACCGAAGTCATGCAGACGCTGTCCCGGCCGGAGCAACCGGGGCCGCAGCCGCGAAAGGAGCGGCCGGGACTTGCGGCGGTGCCGCGCGAGCCGCAGGGGCCCGATCGCTCTTCCGCCGAGGCGCACGACGCCGATCCGGAGGCGGGCGCACCGCGGCGCCCGCATCTTCGACTGGTCCGCTGATCGCTCGCGCGCCGCGCCGATCATTCCTGCGCCGAGCGCGGTCCGGCTTCCCCAGCTCTCGCTGCAGCACCTCGAAGAGGAGCGCGGCTCCGTACCAATACGGCGCGTAGTCGAGCCGGACGTACCCGCGCAGTGAAATCCCGCGGTCGTATCGCCACGGGCATTCGCCGATCGCTTTGCGGAGCAGCAAGCCCGCGCCGTATTCCATCGCGTAAATGGCGCCAGTCGCGACGAGCGCACGCACGGGAGGAGCCAATACATCCGTGGCGCAGCGGAGCACCGCGGCTCACAGCTGCGATGCGGCGGCCGCGTCGGCGACCACGACGACCCGGCCCGCCGCCCGCCGCAGCCATTGCGCCGGGCAGGCGACCAGGTCTTCCGGTGCCTTCAACGCGCGCGCGAGCACCGCCGCTTTCTTGTCGCCGGTCACCTGCAGCACCACGGTGCGCGCGGTGACGACGAGGAACGGCGTGAGCGTGAGCCGCTCGATGTGTGGCTCGACGTGTTCCGGCGCCGCGACATGCCGGACGAGCTGATCGTCACCGCGCTCCGCCGACCTCGGCACGCCTGCGAAGAGCGAGCAGATGTGGCCGTCCGGCCCGAGACCGAGCAGCACGAGATCCAGACGGGGCGGCTCTCCCACGATCGCCTTCAAGTCCGAAGCGGTGCGGCGCGCCTCGGCGTCGAGGTCTCGAGCCTCGCCTCGCATCCGATGCACTTGCGCGCGATCAATCCCCAGCGGTCGGAGCAGCTCGGTTTCGGCGATCCGGAAGTTCGACTCCTGGTGCTCCGGTGGCACTGCGCGCTCGTCGGTGAAAAAGAACTGGAGGGCGCTCCACGGGACCCGCTCGCGTAACGGTGCAGCGCGCAGTTTCTCGAACAGAGGCTTCGCCGTTCCGCCGCCGGTCAGCGCGACCGACGCGCGGCCGCGCGCCGCTGCGGCGCCGGCAGTCGCCTCGAGGAACAGCTCGGCCGCGGCGGAAGCGACCTCGGCGGTATCGCGCACGACCGCGACTTCGCTCATGCCGCGGTCCTCGGAAGCAACGCGACCGCTCGCTGAACGGCGGCGACATACAGCTCGTCCTGTCCCGACACGAGCTTCAGCTCGAGTCCCAGAAGCCGACCGGGAGTCTCCAGCGGCAGGCGCACGCGGTGGACGACCTTCCCGTCGTCGTCGCCTCGCACCTCGGCGGTGAGGATTCCCTTCTGCCGCCGGAGAAGGAAGGTGGCGGGCGGCGCACTGAACTCGAAGCCGGCGATGTGGCCGCGCCCCAGCGGCGCCGGAGCGGGATACCCGGTGATGGCGGTTCCATCTCCCTCGCCCGGAACGTAGGACCCGGTCTCGGCGTCGCCCCCCGCGACGACCTCGACGCGCGCCTTGCGCACACGCGATGCGAACCAGCCGCCGAGGAGCGCCCCTTCCGCTCCGACGGCGCCCGCGCAGATCACGCGCGCGGATTTCAGATTCGCGCGGTGCTCGCGCAGGTTGGGAATGTCGAGCACCTCGGCCGCGAGCGCCATCCACGGAAAGATGCGCGCCCAGGCCAGATCGCCGATCGGCGCGCCGCGGACGAGCATCGTCGCAACCTGCGCGAGCGCCTCGGTCGGCCGCGTCCCGGAATCGATGATCACGCGGTCGGCCGCGCCGACGGCCCGCTGCAGCAGCGCTCCTTCCGCGCGTCCTCCCCAGACGACCACGACCGGAAGCTCGGGCAGGAGCAGCCCGATGAGGGCCGACTCGAGGTGGCGTACGCCCGCGCCGGTCGCGGTGAGCACGATCCGCTCCAGCGACACCGCGCCGCCGCTGCGCACGACGGAGATCCGCGCGGTCACGGATTCGGCCGGTGCGCCCGATTCCGCGATCAGCACCACCAACCGGCACGGGTGCAGCCGTCCCGCCGCCTCGAGCGCCGCCCGCGCGCGATCGTACGCCGCCGAGCTGAAGTAGATCGCGACGAGGTTGATCGTGCTCACCGTCTCCGCCGTGCTCCCGCCGCGCTCCTTCGCTTCCTGGAGCAGGGCGCGAATGCGCGACAGATCGACGACCTCGTCGAACCGGACGGACAGCTCGTCCCAGCCTCGCGCGCCCTGTCCTCCGGCGATCGGCTCTCCGAGCGAAACGGTCATGGACGCCTCCACACCCGGCCGTCGCGCGCGAGAAGCTCGTCGACCTCGCGCGGTCCCCAGGTACCAGCCTCGTACGAAAACGGCGCGGAGCCGTCGGGCGCTTCGGTCGTCCGCAGGATGCCGTCGACCAACTTCCACGCGGCCTCGACCTCGTCCTTGCGGGTGAACAGCGTCTGGTCCCCGCGCATGGCGTCGAGCAACAGGCGCTCGTACGCCTCCGGAGAAGCGGCGGCGAACGCCGTCCCGTAGCGGAAATCCATGCTGACGGTCCGGGGCCGGTAACGCTCGCCCGGCACTTTCGCCGAGAAGCGCAGCGTGATTCCTTCCTCCGGCTGGACGCGGAGGATGAGGGTGTTCGGCGCCGCGGCGCCCTCGCCAAACAGCGCGTGCGGCAGCTTGCGGAACTGAACCGCGATCTCCGTCAGGCGCTTGGGCAACCGTTTCCCGCTCCGCACGTAGAAAGGCACACCGCCCCACCGCCAGCTGTCGATGTTGAGCTTGATGGCCGCGAACGTCGGCGTCCGTGATCCCTTCGCGACGTCCTTCTCCTGCTGATACCCGGGTACGTCGTTGCCGCCGATCTGACCGGCCGTGTACTGCCCCAGAACGACCCGCTGCGCGACTGCCTCCGGCCCTTCGATGGGCGCCAGCGCGCGCAACACCTTGATCTTCTCGTCGCGCACGGCGTCCGCATCGAAGGCGACCGGCGCCTCCATAGCCGTCAGACAGACGAGCTGCAGAACGTGGTTCTGGATCATGTCGCGGAGGAGGCCCGCCTCTTCGTAGTACCGGCCGCGGCTCTCGACACCGAGCTCCTCGCCGGCGGTGATCTGCACGTGATCGACGTAGTTGCGGTTCCAGATGGGCTCGAAGACGGTGTTCCCGAAACGGAACACCATCACGTTCTGCACCGTTTCCTTGCCGAGGTAGTGATCGATGCGGAAGACCTGCCGCTCGTCGAGCACCTCGAGCACGAGTCTGTTCAGGGCGCGCGCCGAGGGGAGATCGCGCCCGAACGGCTTTTCGATGACGACGCGCGTGAACCGCTGCTCGAGCGGCGGCTCGATGAACCGGTGCTTCTGCAGCTTGCGCAACAGCGTGGGGTACGTGCTCGGCGGCGTGGCGAAGTAGAAGAGGCGGTTCCCCCGCGTGGCGCGGACCCGATCCAGCTCTGCCAGCGTCCCCTGGAGCCGCTCGAAGGTCGCGTCGTCCTCGAACGATCCGGAGACGTACCGCAGGCCCGCCGCGAAATCCCTCCACACCTCGTCGTCGATTGGCTTCGTCCGCGAGAACTTACCGACGGCTTCGCGCATGTCCGTCTGGTACTGGGTGTCCGAGTATTCGCTCTTCGAAACGCCGACGACGCCGAACGCGCCCGGCAGGTGCGCGCCGACCGCGAGATTGTAGAGCGCGGGCAGCAGCTTGCGGTGCGCGAGATCGCCGCTCGCGCCGAAGACCACGACGGCGCACGGCTCCGGTGGAATCTCGACCCGAAGCCCGTGGCGGAGCGGGTTTGCGACCTCGTCGTGCTCCGGAGCATAGGGCATCGACTTCAGACCTTCTTCACGGCGTGCCCGCCGAATTCGTTGCGCAACGCCGCCTGCACCTTCGCGCTGAACGACTCGTCCTGCCGCGACGCGATCCGGCCCAGCAGCGAGAGCGTGATGACCGGCGCGGGGACGTTCTGGTCGATCGCCGCCTGCACCGTCCAGCGCCCTTCGCCGCTGTCCTCCACGTATCCGCGGATGCCTTCCAACCGCGGGTCCTTGCCGAGCGCGTCTCCCAGAAGCTCGAGCAGCCACGAGCGGACCACGCTTCCGTGCATCCACACCTGCGCGATGCGCGCAAGATCGAGGTTGGGGAAGGGAGAGGACTGCAGGATCTCGAACCCCTCCGCGTACGCCGTCATGAGGCCGTACTCGATCCCGTTGTGCACCATCTTCGTGTAGTGCCCGGAGCCGGGTGGCCCGGTGTGGATGAGGCCGTTCTCCGGCGCGAGCGTCTCCAGCGCCGGGCGCGCGAGCCGGAAAGCCTCGGGGGAGCCGCCCACCATCAGGCAGTAGCCGTTCTTGAGACCCCAGACCCCGCCGCTCGTCCCAGCGTCCATGAACAACAGGCCGCGCTGCTGCAGCTCCTGCGCGCGGCGCATGGAGTCCTTGAAGTTGGAGTTACCGCCGTCGATGATCAAATCGCCGCGGGAAAGCTTCGTCGCGAGCGAGACGATCAGCTCCTCGGTAATCCGGCCGGCCGGCACCATCGTCCACAGAACGCGCGGCGGTTGCAGCGCCGCGACGAGCTCGTCCAGGGTCGACGCGGGCGCTGCTCCGTGCGCCGCCAGCTCCGTCGCACGCCGCGGATCCGCGTCGTACACGACCACCTTGTGGCCGCCGCGCAGCAGCCGCTGCGCCATGTTGCCGCCCATCCTGCCGAGCCCGAGCATCGCGATCTGCATCGAATCCTCCCCGGGCGCTACGCGACGCCGCGGTCTTCAGCACCAGATGAGCCGCCGCGTTCGGCGGCCGGAACTTCACCGCCGCCGGCGAGCCGTCGCCGCGAGCGCTTCCCGCGCCAGCTGCAGGAACTTGCGCGGATCGCCGTCCTCGAGGTGGACGCGCAGCGCACGCCTGCCGCGCGCCTGCAGCACCTCGAGATCGCCGCGCGCCTGCGCCGCGAAGAGCGTCGCGAATCCGTAGGGCTGCCCCGGGATGGCGATATCGGTGCCACCGTCGACGGTGACCTGCACGAACACGCCGTTGTTCGCCCCGCCCTTGTGCAGCTGTCCCGTCGAGTGCAGGAAGCGCGGCCCGAACCCGAACGTGCAGGCGCGCCCGGTTGCGTCGCGGATTTCCCCCTGGAGCTTCTGGAACTCCGCGTGGATTCCGTCGCTCGGCACGACATAGCCGTGCAGCGCCACGTAATCGCCGTCGCCAGCGCCGCGCAAGTGCGCCGCGAGCCACTGCGCCGGATTCGATCCGCCTTGCGCACCCGCCGCCTGGCGCAGGTCAGCCGCGTGCTGCGCCGAGCAGAACAGCGCCACTCCCGAGCCGCGCAACGCGGGTTCGAGCGGCGGCAGCTTGCCGCCCGCGAGCAACGCCTTCGTCTTCTCCTTCGCCTCGGCGACGTTCGGCTCGTCGAACGGATCGATGTCGAGCACCGCGCCCATGATCACGGTCGCGATCTCCCACCGCAGGAACTCACCCGATAGTCCGTATTCGCCGCCCACTTCCCAGCGGATCACCGGATGCCCTGCCTCGGCCAGCGCCTGGACCGCGCGCTCGTGCTCGGGTGCGTGCTCACCCTTGAGCCACAACGCCACGAAGAACCGGTCGTTTTCGTAATTGGTCGGCGGCGCGACCGGCTCGCCGTCGACGGGGACGATGCCACGCCCGCTCTTGCCGGTGCTTTCCGCGATGAGCTGCTCCACCCAGGCGCCGAAAGGCCGCAGGCGCGGGCTCAAGAGGAGCGTCAGCTTGTCGCAGCTCGAGCGCGCGCAGCCGCCGGCGATCGCGCCGAGCCGGATGGCGAGGTTCTCCTTGAGAGGGACGCGCGCGTGCGACGCAAGCGCCGCGCGATCCGCCTCGTCGAGCAGCTTGCCCACGTCCAGGCCCAGCAGCGCGGCGGGTACCAGCCCGAAGAACGACAGCGCGGAATACCGGCCGCCGATGTCCTCGGGGTTCACCCACGTGCGCCAGAAGCCCTCCTTCTTCGCGAGTTGGTGCAGCGGGGATCCCGCGTCGGTGATGGCGACGAAGTGAGATCCCGCTCCGCTCTGCGACTCGGCATCGCGCTGCGCGAGGTGGCCCGGGGTCCCCGATTCGAGCGCATCGACGAGGGAACGGAAGTGTCGATAGAAGGAGTTCACCTCGGTCGTCGTGCCGCTCTTCGATGAGACGAGGAACAGCGTCCTCGCCAGATCGAATCCGGCGATGGCGTTGCGAACGGCGTCCGGAGCCGTGGAATCGAGGACGCGCAGATCGAGGCCGCCGGGCTGCTTTCCGAAGACGCGCGCGAGCACGTCGGGGCACAGGCTGGAACCACCCATGCCGAGCAGCACGCAATGGCGGAATCGCTGGGCCGCCTCGCGAGCGAAGCTCGCCAGCTCGAAAGTGTCGTGCCGCATTTTCTGCGTCACGTCGAGCCAGCCGAGCCTCTCCTTCGCGACGGCCTGGTGCTTCGGATCGTCGCTCCACAGCGCCGCGTCCCTGGCCCATAGCCTCGCCGCCATCTTCTTCTTCGCCGCGATCGCGAGCCCCTGCTCTGCCGCTTCCTTCTGCCGGCCGAGCCGCTCGTCCACCCTGCTCGAGTTCCGCCAGCGCTGCGCCTCCGAGCGCGCTTCGATGGCGTGCAGCAGGTTGCGCAACGCCACCGCGAACAACTCCAACCCGTCGTCCGTCAGCTTGCGGCACACTTCCTCGAGATCGATCCCGACCTGCCCGAGACGGCGGAGCTGCGACCGCGCTTCCTCGACGTCCTGCACCACGGTGTCCGGGACGGCCTTGCCGTGATCGTTGAACGCCTGCAGAGTCGCGAGCGGCATCGTGTTGACCGTCTCGCGTCCGATGAGCGTGTCGACGTACAGGACGTCGCTGTACGCCTTGTTCTTGGTGCCCGTCGAAGCCCAGAGCGGCCGCTGCCGCGTAGCGCCTTTCGCCTCCAGCGCCTTCCATCGCGGCGAGTCGATGCTCTTCAGATAGACCTGATATGCCTCCTTCGCGTTCGCGACGGCGATCTTGCCGAGCAGCGACTTCTCTCCCTTCTGCTCGAGCAGCTTCTCGACCGCGGTGTCCACGCGGCTGACGAAGAAGGACGCGACGCTGTGGATCTGCGCGACGGCAAGCCCCTTCGCGACGCGCTCCTCGAGCCCCGCCATGTACGCGTCGATGACCTGCTGATACACGCGCGTGGAGAAGATCAGCGTGATGTTCACGCTGATTCCCGCAGCGGTCGCTTCGCGGATCGCGGGAATGCCCTCGGGGTTCCCCGGAATCTTGATGAACAGGTTCGGGCGATCGACTGCCTTCCAGAAGCGCTTCGCCTCCTCGACGCTCGCCTTCGTATCCCGAGCGATGAACGGCGACACTTCCAAGGAGACGAATCCGTCGGCGCCGCGCAGCCGGTCGAACGTCGGCCGCAGCACGTCGCAAGCCGCGCGGACATCCGCGACGGCCATCGTCTCGTAGATCTCCATGGGAGAGCGGCCCGCCTCGATGAGGCGCGACAGCTCTTCGTCGTACTCGTCGCTCTCGACGATGGCCTTTTCGAAGATCGCGGGATTCGCGGTGACGCCGCGGATGCCGTCCTCCCGCGCGAACTGCAACAGCTGACCGGAATGGATCAGCTTGCGCCCGATCAGGTCGAGCCACGGGCTCTGGCCGAGCTCGTTGAGCTTCTGGGAAGGCTTCATCTTCTACCCCTTGGTATTCGTGCGGGCGCCTTCTGCAATCCACCTGCCGATCCGCCCGGCGATCTTCTGTGGCGTCATGCCATACGCGTCGGCGAGCGCCTTTTCCGGCGCGCTCGCGCCAAAACGGTCGATGCCCACCATGAGCCCGTCTCCGATGATCCGGTACCAGTCGAGGCCACCTGCCGCCTCCACCGCCACCAGCCGCGTCTTCGTATCGTGTGGAATCAGCTTACGCTGCTCGTCGCCGGGCCATTCGAGGAACCGCTCGACGCACGGCATCGAGACGAGCCGCGTGCGCGCGCGCAATCGGTCGTCGAGGAACTTCAGCGCCTCCTGCGACGCCGGCAGCTCGGAGCCGGTGGCGATGATCACCAACTCCGGCTCGCCGTCGCACTCGACCAGCGTGTAGGCGCCGCGCAGGACCTTGCGCACGGCGCCTGGAGTGGCGCGCTGCAGCGGGGGCAGCTTCTGTCGCGTGAAAACCAGCACGCTCGGTCCGTCCTTCCGCTGCAGGGCGGCGGCCCACGAGGCGGCGACCTCGAGCGGATCGCCCGGGCGCCAAACGTGAAGGTTCGGAATCGCGCGCAGCGAGGCGAGCTGCTCGACGGGCTGGTGGGTGGGGCCGTCCTCGCCAAGGAAAATGGAATCGTGCGTGAAGACGAACACGCTCTGCAGCTTCGACAGCGCCGCGAGGCGGATCGGCGGGCGCATGTAGTCGCTGAAGAGCAGGAACGTCGCGCTGTACGGGATGAAGAACCCGTCGTACGCGAACCCATTCACGATCGCGCCCATCCCGTGCTCGCGGACGCCGAAGTGGATGTTGCGCGCGCCGTAGCCATTGCTCTTCACGTCGCCCTTGCCCTTCAGATA